>JADMIO012779056.1_pt1 | contig 65354 bp, 47 predicted proteins | sample 8958161 | NCBI WGS metagenome assembly JADMIO01 (sample SAMN16585339, study PRJNA669376) | soil metagenome | isolation source: Crop rotation soil | place: USA: Cullars Rotation, Alabama | collected 2011
GCCGCGACTTCAAGTCACGTGAATTCCAAGCTTCGGATCCCACTGTGCTGGAAAGACGGCCTCGGGGATCAATAACGCGGTTTCGCGTGTCGCCGGTTTGCTGGCAGTGGCAATCTTCGGAGCGCTGCTCAATTGGGTTTTCCAAAGCGCTCTGGACCTTCGTCTGGACAGTCCCGCGATTGGGCCGGAGGTGCGGGCGCAAATCGATGGCCAGCGATCCAAGCTGGCCGCCGCCGAAACAGAGAACGCTCGCGGGCGCCTGGCTATCGGGGAAGCATTTGTCGCCGGCTACCGCGCCGTATCGTGGTTGGCGGCGGGATTGGCATTCGCCAGCTCTCTCAGCGCTGCTGCGTGGATAGCTGAGAGGCGATCAGAGCATGAATAGCTGCCGGCGCGCGAACATCCAGCCCAGGATTCACAAACCCAGCCGATCGGGCCGCGCGCTTTGGCTCCGGTCGTCGCTACTGGGTGAGCGACCAGCGTCGCTCGAGTTGAACCGTGCGCGTTTCCCCTGGAATCCAGGACGGGCGCCAACCCTCGGGGTCTGCGACATTCCTCCTTCAGTCCAGAAACGTTCCGGGAGGCTCGGGAGGTGTATGCTGTGGAGAACATGACATCACAGCGAATGAGATTGCTTCTTCGATGGAACCCGCGCAAAACGGATCGCGGCGCGAGCAGTTCCTGGCTTGGTTCGGCGGTGCGCGCCGCACCCTTTGCGCTTGTGGGATTTCTTGCGTCGTTCCTCATGATCTGGACGACATTGGCGGTCGCGCAACAGGTCAAAAAGATTGACGACCAGATTCTGAAAACCGCTGGAAAAGGCACCGAATGGACCATGAACGGGATGGATTGGGGTGAGCAGCGCTACAGCACAATGACTCAGATCAATCCCGGGAACGTGAGTAAACTCGCATCCGCGTGGTCGTATGAACTCGGTCCCGGTGGGGGGAACCAGCAGGCGACTCCTCTGTATTCGAACGGTGTCCTATATACCGTGACGAACTGGAGCATCGTCGCCGCCGTCGACGCGAAAACCGGCAAAGAGCTGTGGCGCTATGACCCCCAGGCGGATCGAACCATGACGCAGCCGGGGAAATCCCGTCTTTGTTGTGGTGTGAATAGCCGGGGTATTGCCCTATACGAGGGCAAGGTGCTGGTCCCCGTCATCGACGGGCGCATGCAGGCCCTGGACGCTAAGACCGGAGAGCGCCTATGGTCTTCATGGGCGATCCCGGAGCCGAAAGCCGGCGAGGTCTCCTCATACTCCCTGACGATGGCGGCTCGCGTCGCGAAGGGCAAGGTGTTTGTCGGCAATGCCGGCGCAGAGTTTCCTCCGTTTCGTGGATACGTTTCCGCCTTCGACGTAAACACCGGCAAAGAACTCTGGAAGTTCTACACAACACCCGGCGATCCGTCGAAGGGATTTGAGAACAAAGCCATGGAAGCCGCGGCGAAAACCTGGGTGGGTGAATGGTGGAAGCAGGGCGGCGGCGGGTCCATGTGGGACGGAATGGCCTACGATCCCGATGAGAACCTCTTGTATGTCGGAACCGGCAACGGAACGGTCTGGTCAGCGGACGTTCGTAACGGTGGCCGGCAAACAAACAATCCAGACAATCTTTACATCGCGTCTATTCTGGCCATCAACGCAGACACCGGCCAGTTGAAGTGGCACTTCCAGTGCACGCCTGGCGATCAATGGGACTACGACGCTATTCAGCACCTGCTGCTTGCGGACATTCGGATCGACAATCGCAATCGCAAGGTAGTCATGCAGGCGAACAAGAATGGTTACTTCTACGTAATCGATCGCACCAACGGCGAATTCATCTCCGCTGCCGAGATGTCGCAAGTGAGCTGGGCCACAGGGCTCGATCCAAAAACCGGCCGGCCCAATATTCACCCCGATGCGCTCTATTCTTCCAAGCAGGGCGTGACGGTGTATCCGGTGCAAATGCACAATACGTCGCAGATGTCCTTCAACCCGAACACGGGCCTGATCTATGTTCCAATCGCGGCCGAAAACACATTTAGCTTCGTAGCGTCGGAGACCTACGCTCCGACTCCAGGAAGCCAGAACTTCGGACTGAATCTGGGCGGAGCACGGGGTGGTGTACCGATGGCGTCCCCGCCTCCGCACGGGCCCGACCGTAAGAATCCTGATGGAAGCAAAGTGCGTGGAGGTATTCTCACTGCGTGGGATCCCGCTACCCAAAAGGAACGTTGGTTCGCACTCGGCGGCGGACAGTCGGGCGGTGGCACGGTGTCCCTGGCTTCGAACCTGGTGATTCAAACGTTGGGCAACGGACGCCTGAAGGCATTTACGGCAGACAAGGGTGAGCAGCTTCTGGACATCGCGTTGCCGGTGACCTCCGGCGTCGGCCCACCGATGACCTATATGCTTGACGGCAAGCAATACATCGCTGTCATGGGAGGAACTGGCGCTTCTGGACGTGGTGGACGTGGTCCGGGAGGAGGAGCACCGCCGCCAGCAGGCGCAGCTCCTCTGGAGCCGACAGCCGCCGCAGCACAAGGCGGAAACAACGTTCCTCCGGCGCCGGCCGCACCTGTGGCCAACAACAATCCGAAACTGCTTGTTTACGCTGTTCCGAATTAAGGACGCATCGAGCCAAAATCGCCCGGAACAGGCAGGATTACTTCTTAGCAGCTGCCGCTTCGAGCATGGCCCGAATCTCGGCCACGGCTGCGATGTTGGCGCCTCCGCGTCCAGGAGCGCCGCGCCCCGGGCCAGGACCCGCACCGGCAGGAGGAGCCGCGGGATTACCCTTGGCTTGGCCCTGCGCAGGGGCTTGGACGGCAGCCGCGGCTACAGGTGCTCCGCCGCCACCGCGACCAGCGCGCGCTACGCCGACAACATCGATCGGCTTCTTGCCATCGGAATCGAGGAGGTCGGCATTGGCCCCGTGATCGAGCAGATACTTCACCAGATCTGTCCGTGCCACGCGTGCCGCCTCATGAAGTGCCGAGGTGCCCTCATTGTTCGAAGGAGCGCGGGAAACATTAAACGAGTAGGTCTGCGTGCCGGTGACCTTGGCATTCACGTCGGCGGAATGCTGCGTCATCAGGTCCAGAATCTGCATATTCGGCTGTGCGCCGGCGGCGCCACCGCGCGCCGCGGGACCGGCCCCAGCAGCCAACAGGAAGGCGGTGTATCCCATGGTGTTGATGTTGGGATCGGCGCCTTTTGCCAGCAGAGCCTGAATCACTTCCACATCGTTGTTCTGCACGGCGCGGAACAACGGCGTGGTGCCCGTGCTGATCTGATTGTCTCCAAAACGTCCTCTGCTGGGTGCGTTAGGGCGATGAAAGTTCATTTCCGGATTGGGATCGACGCCCGCATTCAACTGCGCATTGATGATTTCCATGCTGGAGACGGCAGGCCCAGCAGAAGCCGCAACAGGTGCAGGCCCACCGCGACCGCCGCGTCCACCACCACCTCGGCCTCCGCCGCCCCCGGCGAAACCGCTGAAACCGCCTCCTCCGCCTGGGCTGGCCTTGCGATCAACAGCGATCCATAAGGCGGTGCGTCCCCACCAATCCCGAACATTGAGATCGGCTCCCTTATCCATCAGGAGCTTGGCCAAGTCGTTATGCTCGTTGTCCAGGGCGATCATCAGCGGCGTAATTCCTTCCGGCGTTGGCAAATTCACGTCGGCTCCGGCTGCGATCAAGTCTTCGACACACTCATAGCAGCCGCCGCGCGCGGCGTATAGCAGGGCGTTTAGTCCGCCCACTGCACGATACTGCGTACGGGGTTCGCTGGTAACCTGACTGGGCCAATCCGAGTAGAGCGCCCGAGGCTTGACGTCGGCGCCTTTGGAAAGCAGAAGCTTCACCATCTGCGCCGCGTTGCGGTTGGAGGCAGCGGCGTACATCAACGGCGTCTGGCGGTGAAACTCCTCGATCGTGTTTACGTTCGCACCGGCGTTGACCAGCATTTGAACGACGGACACATCGCCACCACCGATCGCCATCATCAGCGCCGTCTCACCATCTGGGTTCGCGGAATCGACCTTAGCCCCTGCGTCAAGCAGCAACTTGACCAAACGCGCGTTGGACTGCCGGGCGGCCACTGTCAGGGGTGTGACGCCGAACTCATTTTTGGCGTTCACGTCCGCCTTCTTGGCGATCAATGCCTCCGCGATTTCATACTCCGTGCGATCGACCGCCCAGATCAGCGGGCTGGTGCCGTCGGGCTGGGCGCGATTGACGTCCGCGCCGGCTCGAATTTGTTCGAGGGCCAGCTTGGTCTTGCCGGACTGAATGAGCGTCGCGAGATCCTGCGGGGCCTTTTGGACCTGCTGGACTTGCGCCAGAACTGCATGCGTCAAAGCGAGAGCACCCGCGATCGCAGCACACAAAAAGGCTAAATTGAAGCGCTTCACTTATGCCTCCCTAAACAACATTCGCACCCAACTTATCCTGGTACGCCCAACCACCCTTCGCGGCGGCATACAAAAACTTCAGCGGATCTTTCCACTTGCGGGGAAGACCATCGAGAGCGCCGCCCTCCAGCATGTCCTGAGGGCCTTCGCCAGCCCGAACCCGGTCGAAAATACGCTGCCGGACTTCCTCCATCATGTCGCGCTCGGCCTTGAATTCCGCCTTGGTCATGACGACGCCATACGCCGGCACGAATCGGGTTTGATCGTTACTGATCGACAGCAGCAAATCCATGGAATCCACGCGGCCGCCGACCCACCCTCCCGTGTACCAGTCGAGTTCGGGATCGCGCAGGGGCGAAGCAACGTCGCCCACGGCGATCACATTCGCGCCTTTGAAGTGGACGTAAAGATCGCCGGATGTATGCGCCATCCGCAGGTAGCCGTAGTCAATGTCCTCGTTACCAACTCTTATCGACCCGTGATCGCGAAAGGTCTCCATCGGGAGTGCGGCCTTGGGGCGAGCCTTCTCATAGCGCTGCTCAGCCGGAACCCAGTAATTGGCTGACATCCATTCTTTAGTGCGTGCCTGGGAGACGATCTTGGCGCCTTGCGCCGCGAACTGCTCGTTGTTGGCGGTCTGGTCCAGATGATAGTGCGTGTTGAATAAGGCCTGGACCTTGCCGTTGGGGGCCAGGCCCTTCAGCGCGGCCATCACGGCATCGCCGGATCCGGGGGCTCCGCTGTCGACAAGCACGAAGCCTTCTCCGGTAGAGAGCGCGGTGACATTGGCGCCGCCTCCATCGATGACGGAAAGAGTGCCGGTCAGCTTGGTGACCGCTTGCTGCGCCTTCAGCAACCGCGGGGCCCACAGCGTGAGCGCACCCGCAGCCGCACTTTTCAAAACTTCTCTGCGATTCACGTGCGAACTCCTAGACTTCTGAGATTGTTCCTGTACTGTCGCCGAAATGATCCTGCTCGTGACCAACCTTCTGCAGCAGGGTCAGATGCAGGTTCGCGATGGGCGTGCGTTCCGGCAACACCAGGTGCTGGCCGCCCTGCTTCAGCTTGCCGTTGCCGCCGCCGACGATGACGTTCGGGATCGGGTAATTGCTGTGCTGGTCGGAGTTGCTCATGTTCGATCCGTACATAAAGATCGAGTGGTCCAGCAGCGAGCCCTGTCCGTCCGGCGTGTCGGCCATCTTCTTGATGAAGTCGGCAAACTGCTGCATATGCCACTTCTGGATCTGCACCAGCTTCTGGATGCGTTCCAGGATGTTGGCGTGGTGCGAGACCGGGTGGAAGCCGTCGGAGATGTTGAGGAACGGATAGGTCCGGTTGGTGCCTTCCGCCACAGTGATGTAGGTCGCGACACGGGTGAGGTCAGCCTGGTAGGCCAGGGCGAGAAGGTCGTACATGATCTTTTCCTGCGCAGCGAAATCCTCCAGCTCGCCGATCGGAGCATTGGGGATCTGGATGGTTGAAAGATTGGAGTTGCCGGCCATCTTGGTACGCCGTTCGATCTCACGCACGTTCTCGAGATACCCATCGAGAATGGCCTTGTCCTCGCTGCCCAGGTCACCCTTCAGCTTGTTCACACGGGTGAGGATCAGGTCCAGAATGCTGTTCTTCTGGCGGGCCATCGCGACGCGCTCCCGCGGAGTGTCGCCTTCGCCGAACAACATCAGGAAGATCTTGCGCGGGTTGTATTCCATCGGCAGCGGCGTATTCGCGTCGCGGAACGACAGCGTCGTAAAGGGACCGCCGTTGCCCGCCGCCACCTGCACCGTGGTCTCCGAGGAGAGTTCCAGCGAAGGAAACTGCGTGTCCTGGCCGATGAACTTCGTCATCACCTGGTCGAGCGTGGTCGACATGGCGTTGCCGGTGGGATTGGTGGCGCTCAGCCACGTCGCGGGATTCCGCACGTGTACCGAACCCGCCGCTGCGGCGTTTTCCATGTTGCCGAACGAGGTCACGTACTTCTTGTAGGGTTCCAGCGGGGAGTTGATCTCGTTCAGCTTGAAGTCCGCCCCCGAGCCGCTGGGCGTCCAGCGATCCCACTCCGCGCCGAACTTGGTGTTGAACATGATGGCGCCGTGAGGAATGTAGAAGAAGCCGGCACGAATCTTGGGATTCGCCGCGGTCTGCGCCAGGGCCGTGGAGGCGGGCACCATCGCGCTCAGGAACGGCAGCGCCAGATTGACGCCCGCCCCCTTCAGGATGGTTCTCCGGGAGATGTGCTTCTTGGTAATGAACATGTTCGTCTCCTTATTAGCGGCTCACAACACGAGGAATATCGGGAGGTTTGACTTGGTTTGGTTGGGGAGCCGCTTTGGAGACGACCGCCGGACCTTGCTTACGGAACGCATCCGTATTGACGACACCCAACACCAGGGACGTCAGAGTGTAGTCGTCTTTCTTGGCATTGCGCACCACCTTGCGAACCTGGGGCATATCGAAATACTCCAGTTGGCGGTTGACGGCGTACATCATAAGCTTCTCAGTGAGCGCGCCGACGAAAGCCTCGGGCCGGCTGGCGAGCTGTTTGCGCAGCTCGACCGGACCGTCGATCGCTACCCCGTTCGGCAGAACCGTGCTGGTATCGAGCTTGGCGTTGCCCGCTTGGCGGTCTGTCGTTCGAAACTGCCCGATGGCGTCGAAGTTCTCCAGAGCCAGGCCCGTCGGATCGATCACGCCGTGGCACTGTCTGCAACTCGCCTTATCGCGGTGTTGCTCCAGCAGTGCCCGGACCGTTTTCGGAGCCTCGCCGGCGTTCTGCGGCAGGTTGGTTACGACATTCGGCGGCGGCGGCGAAGGAGGCGAGCCAATGATCTTGTCGAGCACCCACGCACCGCGCAGCACCGGAGAAGTGCGGTCGCCATAAGAGGTCCTCATCAGTACGGCAGCCTTGCCCAGCAGGCCGAAGCGTTTCGGATCCGTGAGTGTAACCTCCTTGAACGCGGACGTGCTCGGTCCCTCAATTCCGTAGTGGCGCGCCAGCCGGTTGTTGACGAACGTCTGGTCTGAGGTCAGCAGTTCCACTACACTGTGGTTCTCCAGCAGAATGCGGCTCAGGAACTTCTCGGCTTCCGTCATGAAATCCTTGCGGAGTGTTGCATTAAAGCCATTGAAGATCTTCGCGTCAGGCTGCACCAGGTCGAGGCTGTTGAGGTTCAGCCACTTCATGGCGAAACTGGTCACCAGGCTCTGGGCCTTCGGATCCGCCATCATGCGCTTCACCTGTGCGTCCAGAGCGCCGGGCTTGCTCAATTGACGCGCCTCGGCCAGCTTCAGCAGCTCTGCGTCCGGGCCCGTATTCCAGATAAAGAAGGAGAGGCGCGACGCCAATTCCAGATCGGACAGCGGAAAGGCGGTATTTTTCGACAAGCCCTTGGGCGTCTGAATGGATCGGAACAGGAAGTCGGGGCTGGCCAGAACCGCCGCAACCACCTCCGTAATGCCCTGATCGAAGGTGCCGTTTTCCAGACGTCCCTCGTTATAGAAGCTCATCAGGTGGGAGATGTCATCCTCGGTCAGGGGCCGACGGTAGGCACGGTGCGCCAGGTTTTCCGCGATTTGCTTCGCGCACGGACTTTCGCCTATCTTTGCGGGATCGCAAACGAAAATCAGCGGCCGGGTGGTGCTGTGCGAGATGCCAGTAGGGTTGTAGGGACCCTTGATCTCCAGAGAGACGTTCTTGGGATCCGCCAGGCGCGCCATCGGCGCGCCGCCTCCGCCGAAGCCGCCGCCGCCCCCGACGTTGTCGTCCGATTCCACATGCGAACGGTCGATAAAGCCGAGGATGATATCGTGATTGCCCGCTTCCACCTTTGCGGGGATCTTCTGGAAGCGCTCCAGAATCTGCGCCCAGCCGTCGGTGCCCTTGACGTTCGCCAGGTGCAGGTCCTCGGCGCCGCCAATGTCGCCTTTAAACACGATCTTGCCGTCGAGTAGCACCACTAGCGTCGTCCGGTTCTGCAGTCCGGCGTTATACAAACCGATCGACCGCTCGTCGAAGGCGGTGCTGAAGCGGTACTCACCGTCAGCCGGGAAGTTCTGCGTGATCTTCATCGCATCGCGTTGGCGGAAGCCCGGCGGGAACGGCAATTCCGGATCCTGATTCCCCTCTGACTTGAAGGACCAGGAGGAAATCGGAGGCGCCATGTCGCCGACAGCTTTCTTCGCGACACGGCGCGCGGCGTCGAGGTATTGGTCCAGGAACGCAGGCGACGTGGTCAATACGGAGGCGATGTTGTCGAAACCCTCCACTTGAACATCCTGAGGCAGGATGTCCTTCTCGTTCACATCGACACCCAGGAGGGCTTTTACCGACGCAGCGTACTCGGTCCGATTCAGACGCTCGACCGGCACATGGCCCGCCGTGATAGGGCCGGGATTCGCATCCAAGGTGCCTTCCATCCAGGTGGTGAAGGCGTCGATGTCCGCCTGCGGCGGCTGGGGGCTGCCCGGAGGGGGCATTAACCGCCCGCGCAATTTGCGCAGGGCCTTCTCCCAGAGTTCCGCATCGGCCGCGGGTTTCTTGATGTCCAGCGTGTCAAACGTCACACCGCCGGTTTTCAAACGCGCGTTGTGGCACCCCACACAGTAGGTATTTAACATCGCACCATGCGGATCTGCCGCAAGTGTATTCGGTGCAGGAGTTTGTCCAATCACCCGAGTCTGTAGGAGCGCCAAGCCGGCAATCAGAACCAAGAAAGCACTTGCATAGAAAAAACGCTTCATAGTTTGCAACCTGTCGCTAGATCAACCACTTGCAGCCTCTTATCATGCAGCACGTTCATCAGAGGGAACTCTATCGTTGTAACACAAACAGCAAGCTCCGCAGGGGCAGGAAACCGGCAGGACTGGCGGCCAAACAAGTCGATTCTGCGGCAATTGCTGGGCTTATCCTTTGCGGCCCATGCAGCACAGGCGGCTGGGAAACATCAGGTTTTCCAGGTGTAATGGATCTGTGCGTCGAGATTCGCCAACGCCCACCGTCGGCGACTCGAAAGCCTTTTTTCGATACTGCTCTTGCGCACTCGTGCTTATTGTGACCGTCACCTCGACGAGTGCTGATCAATGTACCCGGACGCAAAGCATTTGTGGACTCCGTAATCGCCCCAGCTCTGCTGTTTTCCATCCGGCATCACAAGCGATTCGGCATTGATCAGTCGCCCCGCCAGGCTTGTACTAGTGGTGTCCGCGCTGGCGATCTGCCATGTTACGGGCTCCTTGGGCACATATCCGCAAACTTCGACGACGTCGCCAGGTTTCAGAACATCCTTTGCAAAACCGGTTCGTTTGAGCTGAAGAATCGAGGGACCTTCGACTGCCCAACGATGAGTCTGTCCATCCGTGCTTTTCTCGTCCAAGAATATGAAGCTGTGAGGATTGATTTGGTGAAACTGGACGATCGTCCCTTTCACGCGGACGGCCTTCGTGGTGTCGTACTTCGACAGCGAATGATGAGCCAATAGCGAACCCCCCGAAACCAGCGCCAACATGACTGCAAGCCATCCTGTCGTTATCTTCTTCATGTGGATCCTCGGATACCCAATCCTATGCATCCTTGGAAGCAGCTGCAATGACCTAAAAGATACCTATCGGCGGCTAATTCTCAGAAGGCTTTTCCACCTTGTCGATGACCATGACGTCGACGGGCGCCTTGGTTGATTCCAGCTTCAATCCCAGCTGCTGCTGGAAGGCTGTGAACAGATCCGGCGCGGCATCGGGATTATCGGCCGCGGGACGTGGAGGGCCACCAAGAAGCGCCGCCTGAGCCGGATCCGGTGTGAACGTCACCGTGAAGTCGTACCTTTCGGAAAGGCCTGACTGGTCCACCACAGGTTTATCCAACGAGTTTTGCAACACGGCGGTAATTTGCGATAGTGGCGCATTTCTGAATGTGAACGTCGTTCCCGATGGACTTCTTCCGATATTCCACCCGGCAAGGTTGTTCGGGTCGTCCTGGCTCCTGGTAATTTTCGCTCCGGTTTTTGCAATCGTGATCGCGTATACCGAGAGTTCTCTCTTCTCCAAATGGAATTTGAGCTGGAAGCGATCGGCCAGCAGCTTCTGAATCATCATCTTCATCTGGTCGACGTTTGGCTGGCCCGGCGCGTCGGGCTTTCCCGCCAGGTCGAACTTATCGGATACCGTCCAGGCGGGTCCGCCGGTAAGCTGCTTGGGATGCAGCCAGTAAGCCAAGTTGATTAGATCGTGCAGCGTCGTGTTCGTTGTGATAATCTCGGCGCCTCTCAACGTAATTATTTGGCCCGGCCTGGCAGGATCGCTCGGCTTGATCGTGGCCACTTCGAATGCGGGAGTCGCGGTCGCCGCCATCCGTACCGGCGGAGGTGGAGGTGCCGGAATCGCCCAGGCCGTCTCGGGAGTGGCGCGTGCCAGGTTCAAGGCCTGCGGCGCGCCTTGGGTCCACGTCCCCGCGATCGAGTTCCCGTCCCCGCTCAACTTTCCTTCATACTTGCCGTTTAGGCCGGGAATTGTCATTTTTACGGTCGAACCGTCCTGTGTGATCGTGGTCGCGATAGGCGCCGATGGCCGGTCTACGGTGTAAAGCGTAGCCTTCAGCTTGTCATCCTCCAGCGCGATCTTAAACACGAGGCGCACTTTCTGCGGGCCTGCCTGTAATGTGCCCTGCCAATTGCCGGTTAAGTTCTGGGCTTGCGCCGCACTTCCCTGCAGCGCCGCGAGAGCTATCATCCACAAGGTCAACTTTTTCACCGGCGACCTCCTGTTTCCCTCCCTGATCAAATATAGCTGGATCAAATAAAGATGATGTCACGGACGCATTGGCTCAGCAATGGGTCGCCACGCATTGTCGCCACGCAGCAAGGTGGATCGTCGCGATACTAAAGCATCCGCTCATTCCGCTCTCCAAGTCCTCATGGAGGGGTTAACCCGGACTAGGGTCAGCTACGGTAAAATCGGTCAGATTCTACGGCGCGATCCATGTAGAAGACCGAAAGGAACAGATCATGGCCAAATCACAGAAGACCTCCGTTGGTCGTCGCGGCTTCCTGAGAAACGCCGCGGCCGGAGCAGCCGGAGCAGCGGCTCTGGTAACTACCCCCGGGCTTGTGGAAGCTCAGGCCCCTAGGAATGCAACCGGCGCCGCGCCCGCAGCTCCCACCGTGCCGGCTCCGACTGAGGCGCAAGTCGCCCGCGAAACAGGGAATGTTCGGCCCCCGGTAGCCGTGCGCACGATCACCCGTCCTGGGTCGGATCTAATGGTCCAGACCATTCGCGAGCTCGGTATCGAATACGTGGCTGCAAACCCGGGATCGAGTTTTGAAGGTCTGCAGGAGTCGTTCATAAACTACGGCAATCCGCCCAACAAGATGCCGGAATTCATCACCGCGTTGCATGAAGAGTCGGCGGTGACCATGGCTCACGGATACGCCAAGGCCGAAGGCAAACCCATGCTGGCGTTGCTGCATGGGACGATTGGAATTCAGCACGGGGCCATGTCCGTTTACCAGGCCTACTATGACCGCGTGCCGGTGTTGATGATCGCCGGCAATGATCCGGACTTCATTGCCGCGCACACCGCGCATGATATGGCCGGGATGGTTCGGAGCTATACGAAATGGGATTCGGAGCCAAAGACGATCGATGAGGCACTCGTGGCCATTCAGCGTGCCTACAACGAGGCCATTACCCCTCCGATGGGGCCGACGCTGGTAGTGCTGGGAAGCGAGATCCAAAAAGACAACGCGCCGAACGCGAAGGTTCCGGCTTACAAGCCTCCGGTGTTTGTGACCATCGATGCAACACGTGCGCGGGAGATCGCAAAAGGTTTGCTCGACGCTCAAAATCCCAGAATCGCGGTGGGACGTTTACGAACACCCGAAGGCGTCAAGCGGGCGGTTGAACTTGCCGAACTGGTGGGAGCATCGACCAGCACGGCAGCAACGGGCGGACCCATGAGTTACCCGCAGCGTCATCCTCTTTGCGGACCGGGCGCGGACGCGAGCTACGACTACACCCTGGGCCTTGAAGCGGCCGGTGCCCAAGCCTCCATCACCGGTCCGGCCTTGGCGAAAACTGCGGCGACAAGAGACACGGTTAACATCGGCTTCGGCGGTACCGTGCCCGGTGCAGGCGGCAGAGGCGGAGGCGGTCGAGGCGGCAAAGGTGGAGCTGCGGCGGCGCCCCCGAACGAGGCGGATGCCGAGGCGAGCCTTCCGCTCATTATCGAAGAAGTGAAACGCCAGATGACACCCGGCCAGAAGACGCGGATCCAGGCGAGAATCGCCAAGCACGCCACCGCAAACCATGACGCGCGCGTCGCTGCCATCACCCAAGCGGTCGAGAGCAAGCGGGCAGGCTGGAACGGTACTCCGATCAGCACCGCGCGGATTTACGCCGAACTCTGGCCATTGATCATGAATGAAGACTGGTGCCTGTCGTCCCCCAGCAATTTTTCCGGCGGCCATCACGCACAGCTTTGGGATCATAACAAGCCGTATAGCTACCTGGGAGGCCAAGGGGCCGGGGGCATGGGTTATGGCGCACCGGCGTCGGTGGGCGCCGCGCTGGCCGCGAAGGCCCGCAATCGAATCGTCATCAACGTCCAGACCGATGGCGATCTCAACTACTCTCCCGGTGTTCTCTGGACGGCGGTCCATCACAAGCTGCCGATGCTCACCGTGATGCATAACAATCGCGCATGGCACCAGGAGTATATGTTCATCGAATACATGGCCGGCGTTCGCGGGCGCGGCGACGATCGCGCGCACATCGGCAGCACTCTCAGAGATCCTTACCTCGACTATGCAAAAATGGCCGCGGGCTACGGCATGGCTGGAGAGGGACCCATCACCGATCCGGCGAAATTGTCAGCGGCTTTGAAGCGCGGCGTGGCCGCCGCGAAACGCGGTGAGCCCTATTTGATCGACGTGATCACGCAGCCGCGCTAAAAGGGAATTCCAATGAAGAACTACCGTGTAGTGACGCTGCTCACCGCGCTTACAATTCCAATCGCGATTCTGAACGCTCAGGGCGGACGCGGCGGAGGGCGTGGCGGTGCTCCGGTCGCCAACGTCCCGCCGCCGACCAGTCCAGTTACCGGGAACGCCGCGGCCGGCAAGGCGCTGTATTCCACTTACGGCTGCTACGCCTGTCACGGTTTCAACGGCGAGACCGGACGAGCTTTCGTAGGACGCTGGGGAAATCTTGCCACCGAGCAGGGCTTCGTCACATTCCTCCGAGGACGTGCGAACGTAGCGCCACTTGCTCCATCGACCTCCATGCCAAGCTTCGCTGAAAGCGCTCTGTCGGATAAGCAGGCGAAGGATATCTATGCCTACATTCGGACCTTCAAAAGCTCGGCGCCCGAGCTAAAAGATATTCCGACACTGAACGCCATCGTGGACGCAGCGAAGCAGGACAAGAAATAAGCGCCTCTTGGCCGCATAGAGCCATCGTCCGCAGCCAAGATCATCAGAGGCACATCCGTGATTTTGCGTTTCTACTACTTCTGACCGACCCGGCGGCCGGTGATCGATCAGACCGGTCTGGCTGGCGAGTTCAACTTCGATCTTGAGTTCGCTCCATTCGATTCCGACGCCTTAGCCGACTCAACCGCGGCCTCCCTCTTCACTGGACTTCGGTAACGACGCGGGGCTCAGGTTGGAAAGCCCTAATCCCTAAAGCCAAGCATGCGCATGGTTTATCACTGCCATCTACATCCTATGTAATGGACCACTGGCCGGCGCTATCTATAAGAGACGAGGGCCCAGAACTGGGCTCCTTCATCACTTAAATCTGTTATGCGCCTAGCCTTTCGGCTTACATTATTCCTGATTGTCGGCGTGGCGGCCGTAGCCACTGGGTTTGCCTACTATCAGGTGCAGATGGAACGCACAGGTTTGGAACGCGATCTTGGCCGGCAGGCCTTGGATTTAGCGGAAGCACAAGCGAAAGCGATACGCCCTGTGATGATTCGTGGGGCCTACCGCGAGTTGCAAGCGCTAGTGGATCGCTCCAACGACCGTGATCAGCCGGTCGGCATAGCTGTTTACGACACGAGCGGTCTGCCCCTGGCGATCAGCTCCGGGCTGGTCGCGCGAACTAAGGCGATGCCTTCGCCGATTCTTCCAGCCAGGGAAGAGGAAAACGGTTCGACCGAATTTGTCCAACTGGGTGGCACATTGATGCACGTGGCTGCAGTTCCTGTTCGCAGCGGCTCCACTGTCCTGGGAACGCTGGAAGTCTTTCACGACGCCAGCTACATACCTTTGCGGGCAGCGGCCACCTGGCGGCGCACCATAGCCAGCGTCGGGCTTCAAACCATGCTGATTCTGGCAGTCACTTTGGTTACACTCCGCTTTGGTCTCGGACGGCCTGTATCGCAAATGGCGCAGTGGCTGCGAAGCCTGCGCATCGGCGCCGAAGGCGACGCGCCCCGGCTTCCAGGGGATCCCGAATTCGAACCGTTGCAGCAAGAAGTTTCCCGACTGGCATCCAGCTTTACCGCCGCCCGGGCCGCGGCCGAAGAGGAAGCCCGGCTGCGGGATGCTGCGGATTTCCACTGGACTACGGATCGCCTTCGCGTCTTCGTCCAGGGCCGTTTGAACGGCAGCCGCCTGGTCGCCGTATCTAATCGAGAACCGTACGAGCACTTCCACCGGCCTTCGGGGATCGAGTGTTCGGTGCCGGCCAGCGGTCTGGTAACAGCGCTCGAACCAATCCTGAGGGCTTGCGACGGAACGTGGATCGCCCAAGCGACGGGAGACGCGGATCGCGAAAGCGCCGACGATCTGGGCCGTCTGCGGGTTCCTCCGGATGACCCGCAGTACACACTGCAGCGAGTCTGGCTAAGCAAGGAGGAAGCGCAAGGGTTTTATCTGGGCTTCGCCAACGAAGGCTTGTGGCCGCTGTGTCACATCGCGCATACGCGACCGACCTTTCGCGCCGAGGATTGGGAACATTATCAGGCCGTGAACCGAAAGTTCGCCGACGCTGTGCTCGACGAAATCCGCAATGACGAAAATCCCATGGTGGTAGTGCAGGACTACCATTTCGCGCTTCTGCCGCAGATGATTAAGAGCGCCCGGCCGGATGCGCGTGTTGCCATCTTTTGGCACATCCCCTGGCCGAATCCGGAAGCGTTCGGAATCTGCCCTTGGCAGCGAGAATTACTGGAAGGACTTCTGGGCGCGGATCTCATCGGCTTTCATATTCAAACGCACTGCAACAACTTTCTGGATACCGTGGACCGTGTTTTGGAATGCCGAATCGAACGCGAGGCAAGTGCCGTCCGCCGTCATGACCACCTGAGTGTCGTCCGGCGATTTCCAATTAGCGTCGCCATGGAGACAACCGACGGATCTCCGGGGACGGAACTGCGTTATCTGGAACGCGCCGACTTACTCGCCACACACGGCGTTCGCGCGCCTTTCATGGGAGTGGGCGTGGATCGGATCGACTATACGAAAGGCATTCCGGAACGATTCCGCGGCCTCGAACGGTTCTTCGAGAAATATCCCTCTTTCCGCGGCGAATTCACCTTCGTGCAGATTGGCGCCCCGAGCCGGTCTGAAATCCGACGCTACCACGACCTCATGATGGAAGTGGAGCAAGAGGCCGAGCGCATCAATCGCCGGTTCCAGACCAGCGAGTGGAGGCCGATTATTCTGCTGCCACGTCATCACAGCCGGGAAGAGATTCTTCCGTATTACCGCTACGCGGATTTGTGCATGGTCACTTCCCTGCACGATGGGATGAACCTGGTTGCGAAAGAATACGTGGCCGCGCGACACGACGAGCAGGGTGTATTGCTTCTCAGCCGTTTCACCGGCGCCTGCCATGAACTAGTGGATGCCCTGATCGTGAATCCTTACGACACCGAAGAAGTGGCCACGGCGATCCATCGAGCTTGTCAGATGTCGCCGGAGGAGCGGCACCTGCGGATGCGGCGCATGCGCACCGTGGTGCGCGAGCATAACATCTACCGCTGGGCCGCCAACCTGATCTCGGAATTATGTGAGATTCGGACTCCCGCCAACGAGTTCCGGCAGCAAATGGAGCATGCCGCAGCCTCGAGGATCTGATGGGAGACAAGGCACGCTACATTTTCGCTTGCTGGAGTCAAGTGGCGGCCCGAATCCGCGGCGCTAAGGCGGTGGCGCTGTTCCTGGATTTCGACGGCACGCTTACGCCCTTCCGCCCTCATCCGGATCAGGTTCTTCTGAACAATGGCATGCGCCGGGCCGTCGCACGGCTCGGGCAAAATCCGCGCGTTCGCGTATGGATCATCAGCGGGCGGAAGCACGCCGACGTGCGTAACAAAATCGGCGTGGCGGGCATCCGATATTTGGGATTGCATGGTTGGGAAACCCGGCAGGGCCGTGAGCTCTCCGCTGTACGAGACAGCAGTGAAAGCCTGCTTCCATGCATGAAGGCATGGGCTAATCGTGTGGTTCGGGAGACGCCGGAGACCTGGCTTGAGGACAAGGGTGCGGTTCTGACGATCCATTACGCCCGAGCATCTCCGAGTAACATTCGCAAGGTACGTGACGAGGTGGTGAGGTATCTGGAGCCTCACAGGAGCGCCTTTTATGTGTTCGCCGGAGAGCGATCTCTTGAAATGATTCCCGCCGAGGTGAAGGATAAGGGAGCAGCGGTGCGGCGGTTGTGGCGTCGCGCGCGCCCAGGCACGCTTCCGGTTTTTGTCGGCGATGATGCTGTGGATGAGCCGGCCTTCCTGGCGCTGGCGGAGGAGGGTATTACCGTCCAGGTGGGCCGGACCGCGCCCACGCACGCGCGCTATCGCGTGTTCAGCATTGCCGAAGTGCGGGTTTTTCTCGAACGATTAGCGCAGGAGGTCGGATGAAGGCTGCAACCCAACCGTTCCAGTTTGTAACTGCTTCGTATCTCACCCAGATTGAGAATCAGAAGGCCAACACAATCGAAGAGCTACAGGGATGCCTGGAGGACTCAAGCGATGCCGCCATCTTTTATCACACGTTTCAGAGCCTGGGATGGCATCATTTCCTCACGGAAGGATTCTCTAATGATTTCGCGCAATGGGTGCTTGCCGGCGTAAACCGTTCCGAGCTGGCGGAGCGCCTGGCCAACATCGATGTGCGCGATTATGTGTCGATTGCGGAGCTCCGGAATGATCTGCGGCGCATCGTCGCAGAGTATGCCGAAGCGCATCCCAAGGAGGCGCAGCAACAAGCGTTCGAGCCGTTCTATTTTTGCCGGGCAGTGGCGGTAACAGTCCCGCTGCCCTGGGACGCGAAGACGCTGGCTGGTTTTCGCGCCGGCCTGGAACGTTTGAGCCATTCTTCCTTCTACCATCACTTCATCGCGTCACGGTTACGCTTGCAGTTGCGTACCAACGATTTCTCCCATTGGTTCGCCACCGCGCTCGGTTTGGATCGGCTGGCGATGCGCACCAACCGGATTGACATTTATACGAATACACTCGACACAGCCCGGCTCGAATTAATCCAGCTGGTGAATCAGGAGATCCCCAAGTGAGTATCGTTGCCGAGCAGGTCAGTTCGACTCTGGAAAAATATGTCCCCTTGCTGGGCTCAGCGGAAATCGAAGAGCTCCGAGCGCTGGCGGGTCCGCTGGAGGGCGCCACAGTGTCCATGGTCAATTCGACTGCAGTGGGCGGCGGAGTGGCCGAAATCCTCATACGGCTTCTGCCTCTGATGCGCGAAGTGGGTCTGGATCCGCGTTGGGAAGTGATCGAGGGAGGCCCTGAGTTCTACGAAGTAACCAAATCTTTTCATAACGCGCTTCACGGCCAGGCGACAAAACTCGGGCCGCACGATTTCGAGATCTTCCGCGAATACAACCGGCGCAACCGCGAGCGTCTGGCGCTGGACACCCGCTTCGTGGTGATCCACGACCCACAGCCCGCGGGATTGATTGAATCGCGGACCCAAAACGATCCCCGGAAATGGATCTGGCGTTGTCACATCGACCTGTCGCACGCCGATCTCACGGTGTGGAAGTTCCTGGAGCCTTACGTCGTCCGCCACGACGGAGCCATCTTTTCATCACCCGAGTTTTCGCGCCAGCTCTCCATTCCCCAGTACCTCTTCTATCCTTCCATCGATCCGCTGTCCGATAAGAACCGCGAACTCGATCCGGAGTTTGTCGCGCAAGTGCTCGCCCGGTTCGGGATTGACTCGGAGCGTCCGATCCTGACGCAGATTTCGCGCTTTGATCGCCTGAAGGACCCGGTCGGCGTCGTGCGCGCCTATCGCATCGTGAAGCGCTATCACGATTGCCAACTGGTGCTGGCCGGCGGCGGCGCTTCGGACGATCCGGAAGGCGGAGCGGTGCTGGAAGAAGTCCGGCAGGAGGCGGCCGGCGATCCCGATGTCCATGTGCTTGAGTTGCCGGCGGCAGCTCCGCTGGAGGTGAACGCATTGCAGCGCGCCTCGACGATCATGATCCAGAAGAGCCTGCGCGAAGGATTCGGCCTGACGGTAGCTGAGGCCCTATGGAAGAAAAAGCCTGTGGTCGCGTCGGCCGTGGGCGGCATTCCGACTCAGGTTATTCACAAGCATACTGGCTTGCTGGCCCATTCCGTGGAAGGGACCGCCTACCAGATCCGGTTTCTACTCTCTCATCCGGATATCGCGCGCCGCCTGGGCGAGCAGGGTTACGAGCACGTCCGCGAGAATTTCCTGATTACCGGCAACCTGAGGCGATACCTCACTTTGTTCTTGCACATGAGCCAGGCGTGAGATGTTTAGGATAGGTTGTGCGCGCCTTCCAACTCCCTCGTGCTACCTTGCTCATGGTGATTTGAGACGTCCAAATAGGAAATACTGGCTTGCGTGGGAATGGCGAGAGCCGTACCGGCCGCGCTAATCGCGTCCATGATGTGCAGGAGCAAGTCCTGCTGGAACTGAAGGTATTCATCATAGTCCGTGGTCCGGATATAGGCGAAAACCTCGATATCCAGCGAATATGAGCCCGCACCCACGAAGCGCACAGGCACAGCGCCTACCTCTACTTTGGGATGCTCCGTCAGAATGTGGCGGATCGATTCCAAAATTCTCCGGACTTGGTCCGGCTCGGTATCTCGTTGAAGGTTAAACGTTGGACGGAACCATACTTTGTCGCGACGGGAGAAGTTTTCGAGCACCATGGAAGAGAACTCGGAGTTGGGGATGGAGACCAAAGTCCGGTCGAGGGTTCTCACTCTGGTTGAACGTAGTCCGATATCTTCAACCGTTCCTACGCGCTCTCCAAATTTGCAGAAATCGCCGACAGTCACAGGCCGGTCGCTCACTACGGCGACTCCCCCAAACAAGTTCTCAATGGTCTTTTGTGCGGCCAAAGCAATCGCAACTCCGCCGATTCCCACCCCGGCCAGAATCGTGTTGGTGTTATATCCCCAACTGGCCATCACAACGGTCACGGCAAACACGAAAATCGTGATCTTTACCACGCGAGAAACCAGCGGCAATGCCGACCGGGAGAAAGTACTATGGCGGGATTCCAGTTTCAGGCGGATATGTCCGACGATTAGATCCATTATCGTCGCGAGGAGCCAAGCCGCGCCGCATACGATCAACAGCGTGCAGGATCGTGCCAGGTAAAGACGTAGAAGCGCGGGCTGACCAACCCATTCCACGCCGGCGCGCAAGAATACGCCGGCCAGCAAGAGCTGAACAGGACTGGCGAGGGCATCCAGCCTTGACCTTTCGATCTTGCGGCCAAGCGTCCCGGCCAGAGGCCGCAGAAGGAAGATCGCCAAGTGCGAGAGTTTCCTGGACATCGCGACGACCAGCATAATGAGGAGCGCCAGGGCGATCCACCGCCATACAGGGGTTCCGGCGACGTTCCAGGCTACGAGACTTGTCGGGATATATCGCTCAATTGTGGAATCGCTGGTCATCTGTACTAGCTGAGGGATCAGGTCCACGCTGTCCGAAGAAAACGTCCACACGGCAAGGCCGGCACGCCGGGAGCGCCTTTCGAGTTGGAGCTCCAGCGTCTTGCCTTTCACATCCCAGGATCCGACGCGTTCGCGATCCTCCGGAAGACCGTCCGAGAGATCGCCCCGGGAATCTTTGCTGAGAGCGGCAACATCGAACTCCGCGTCGCGATCCAGGAGGCGCCCAAGTTGCTGGGCCAGTCGAGGACCGTCACTCAACCGCTGGTCGCGGGGCAGCCGATCGAGATTGAGGTACCGTGCAGCGCGCTCAAAGTTGCCCGAGACGTTTCAGGCGGCGTTCGGGCGCTAAGTCCCGACAGAGCCAGGAAACAGATCGCCCTGCCAATACATAGAAAGATTTTCCGGTCTGGTGCCATCTTCTTACCGAAGCTCCTGGCGCGGCCATCAAATGCAAAGAGTTAAGTAGCCCGACTCGATGACTGCAACTTAGCAGCCAATTCGGCCCGGCTGGCCTTTAGTTGGCCGAGGGGCCGCCGCCCGCGAGCTCGTCATTTCGTAGCGATACTGGCTTTGGATCCCTGCTCCGCAGGCTCAAGAACGGCAACAATCCGCACCGGCGTAGACATGGGATCGCCGCTCATATGAATGTAATGGCTGGTTGTGGTTTTTTCATGGGAAAAGCAACAAGCTGCGGGCGAGCGAACTCAACATTGCCAACGTCTTGAGTATCGTCATCGGGGTCTGCTCAAGAACTACCAAATAAGCCCTAGTTTGACCAAGCGAATCATGCTCGATTATGGCCACGCAGAGATCAGGCGTCAACCGGGGCGACCCTTTCTTCTCCATCGACCAACGAATTCCAGAGACGCTGCTCATCCTGGGATAAGTAAGGTTCTGGGATTTGACAGTTATCACGCGATATCGGTAGTTGTTTTCGCGAGATTGCGGACCTACACGAGGCCAGCTTTAAGATCGGCGAGGATTTCATTGGCGGCGCGGGCGCCTTCCTGGGCTCCGCCTTCCATATAGCCCTGGAAGTCGATCGAGCAATGTTCTCCGGCGAAGTGGCAATTGCCCGAGCGTTCCCGCTCGGCGCCGGCAAAGCGCGTATATTGGCCGGGTTTCCAGTAGGCATACGATCCCAGCATCGTAGGAACACGGGCGGGAACATCCAAGGTGGCCAGGCCATTCCATTCCGCGGCGATACCTGGGAAGATGGGCTCAAGCTGGCGAAGGAATTGCCCCGCGTAGTTCCGAATCGTTTCGGGATCGTTCAGATCGCCGGCAAAGTTGGAGCCTATCTTTCCGCCGGTGTAATCCACCAGAATTCCGGTGTCCCCGCTTTGAGCGCGCGTCGCATCCCAGGTGTGTTGAAACCCCGTATCGGCAAAGCTGGATCCGTTCCCAATTCCCCAGGGGCCACTCCGATTCCACAACCGAGTGCGGAATTGCAGGTGCAATTTCGCATTCGTGCCATACCCGATTTCCTGGATAGCGATCGTCTTTCTGTCATTGAAGCCCGCGGCACTGTAATCCAGACGCCGCAGAACGGAGAAAGGCAACGTTAGAATTACGCGATCCGCGATAACCGTGCTGGGTTGCCCGCTGCTGTCGAAGGAGAGTCTAAAGGTGCGGTCTTCATTCCGCGCGATGGCGGTTAGCGCCGTATTCAATCGAATACTGCCGGCCGGAAGCGTGGCGGCGATGGCACGGGGCAGAGCTTCGTTGCCTCCGACCATATGATACTGTTCGGCGGAACGCTCGAAGGCGCGCACAGGTTGATAGCCAAGCAGGTAGATGAGGTTCAAGGCACTCTGCTGCGTCGTTTCGCCCCCATATTCAAGGCTGTAGGCAATGTCGAGAAGCTGACCCATGGCAGAATCATGCCCACCAGCGACGCGCTGGTTGATCCACTCGAAGAGGCTCATTTGATCCAGCATCTCGGCGGCCCGAGAGGCACTGGAATAAAGAGTGGGGTACCCGGCCGCGTTCAGATCCCGTTTCACGGCCTGGTAGACCGGCTTGAAATCCTCAATGGCCTGATCGCGCGGATAACGCTGCCCGAAGAAATAGTAGGTTTCTGTGGATTGCGGAGGCTCCGCGCGGCTGACATCTACAACCGGGATCTTGAACCGTTTGGCTAGATCGAGAATCGTGTCGTGCGTCGGATCGATCAGCTCACCGCAATGTTCCGTTACCTGCCGGTTCTGCCAGGTGGTCGTGTCGGAATGCATGCGGCCACCCGTGCGCCCCGAGGCTTCGTAGATGGTCGCGAAGATACCGGCATCCTGCAGCGTGAGCGCCGCGGTCAAACCTGCGATGCCGCCACCGATTATGGCGATTCGTGGAGTGGCTTTGGGAACAGCCTGTCCCGCCCATGCGGGCAGTGATGCAGCTGCCACGGCGATGCCGGTTTCGCGAAGGAACTCGCGGCGGCTGAAGCGTGCCGCCCGCACCGCTTGCACGGATTTGCCGGAAGCTTCCGCTTGTGCAAAGTCTCGCGCTAACGACTGAACGAGGCTGAGTAAGGGTGTACGCGCCAAAGCTCAACCGATCCCTATGCCCGAATTCTTCATTTTACAACCCGAGCGGCGGCCGCAGGATGAACAATGCAACTCTCCGCATTTTCAAATCGGCGGCTTCGCCCACCGGTGTAACGAAAATAGCGAATCAGTCTTGTCTCGGACTGTGCCCTGGTTTTGGGTTGAAGCTTCGAGGGTGTCATGAACGGTCTGTAGGAGAAGGCCCGCGCTGAACCCGTCCTTCTCCAGCACAATGACGGAGCGGGGGCAGGGACGCGCTTTGCTCGTGTCTCTGGAAGCCGACACGTAGATAGCCTTCAAATTCGGATAGTCGAGCTTAAGCAGCTCCGTGAGTTCCCATCCATCCATGTGTGGAAACCACACTGTAGTAAGCAGCAAATCCAAATCAGTCCTGTGACGTGCGGCACACCGGACCGCTTCTTCTGGACTAGAGGTTTGTACGATCTTATATTTTCGCGAGAGAGCGTTTTCTTCAAGGTGGCGAAGGACTGGGTCCGGTTCTACAATCAGGATGGTCTGAGTCCCTGGGAAAATCCCACTTCTCAGCACCCGCGCAAGCTTGCCCATCGTCAGTGGCCTCCAACCTCTGACCGCCGTCCAATCCGTTAGGAGCATTCTAAGGGCCAAATGCGCCCGCGTCGCGGCTACATACTTTGGGAGCTAAATAAGGCGCTTTGGTGCTTTTGGAAATAGAAACTCTGGAACGCACGACGATCCTCCCGGTAAAAAAGCTCGTTAAGGTAAGAATCCCGCAGAAAGTGCCAAGAGGAGTCGTACGATCATCACCCTCGCGGGCTATCGGTCGGGTGGGAACGAGTAGCCAGGCGGAAAGCTCTCGTCCTAGCCGTGAGTGCATACTCATGCCTAGCAACAGAGAGCAGCCGCCAGGAAGGTTTATGCTTTCGCTGAGATCAGCGTTTGGGGCGTGGGTACAAGCGGCTCCTGCTGGCTGTCCCTAAAACCGGCTTCGCTTACCATCTCGCTGAATTCACGAAAGGTGTAGGCGTCGCCCGCGTCGGTGCCACCCAACATCTGGAGGCTGAAGGCCGCCGCCATCGGGGGTGAGATACGATCTTCATTGGGCACGAACTCCACGATCGCCAGCACTGCCTCCGGTTTCATCGCGGCGCGTAGTTTCCGTAGAAACCTGACGCAAGTGGGCGGGTCAAAGTGATGCAGGAAGTTGGGCACGAGCACCAGGTCGTAACCCGAGCCGAGGTCGGAGTCGAATGCGCTCCCCGGAATCGTGTGGAAGCGTTCTGTGAGCCCGAACTTGGCCGCATTCTCGCGCGCTACTTCTAACACGTTGGCCCAGTCAGATGCGTAAATTTGCGCCGAGGGATTCGCCTTGGCCACCATGAGTCCGTACAAACCGTGGCCCGCCGAAATATCCAGCACCTTCTGAACTGCTCCGGGCAGCGCCACAATCCTCGCCACGGCTTCGGCCGTCATGGTCATGAAGGGCGCCATGGATCGTGCAAATTCCACCCACACCGGATCCTCAGGCGCGAGAGTTCCCTGCGACACTGTGCCGCCTTTGCGCACGGATCCCGCCATGTCGTGGAAGCATTCCATGAGCCGCGGGTGCGCCAGAAACGTGGCCATCGAGCCGATATACGCGGGCGAGCGCTTGTTCAAGAACACTTCCGCGGTGGGGGAATTGGAGTAACGGCCGTCGGTTTTACCGAGAAACCCTTGAATCGTCAGGTAGTCGCACAAGATGCGAATTCCCCGCTCCGACGCGTGCGCGCGCTGGGCAATCTCAGCGACGCTCGATGCGCCCTCGGTAATGTGCGTGAAAATATCGAGCTCGACGGCTCCCTTCAAGGCCTCCGTTTGCTGGAAAGCGCAGAGAGTCTCAAAAATGCGGCCGGGATCCGGAACTGCGGTTGCTTGCGAGGACATAATATGTATTCTAACGGGATCACCAGGATTCACTCACTCCCGCGCGAATCACCGGCAAGTTTAAGTTGCTGGACCGCCGCCCGGCATGTAGGAAGACGTGAACGAATCCTTTGAAAGAGGAAAAGGAGGAATTGCACCAGCGATCCAGCAAATAAAGGATGCTGGCCGACAACCCTGCTGCCGCACCAAACAATTGAAGCTCCACAGGCAGCTCCAGGCGGTGAAGCGCGGGATAGAGTGAGCCGGTTTCAACCTTTAGCAGCTCTCCCGAGTTGGCTCGGATGGCCAAGGAAATCCCCTGGCCGTGTTGAGGCCCCCGTTGAAGCGTTCTCGGAATCAGGATGTCGAGGGTTCCCCGCAGCAGTTCGATATGGTTCCGGCAAGGTTCCTGGCGTGGCATAAGTAGAATGTCTACTGCGAGAGATCAATCTCTCCGAAGGCGGCTGTCAGTCTCCGGCAATGCGATCGCGGTCGGACATAGCCAATTCCGGGCTTGGCGTAGTCCGCACCTTTTTCGGCGCGAACGCCGATTTCCAGCCATGAACCGCGTGCCGCTTCAGCCGGCGGAGGGCTGGCAACAGCGTTGTGATGCTTATCGCCGCAAGACCTGCCAGCAGTGCGATCGTCACGATGTCCCACAACGGCCGGCGATTGAACAGGCCCGGCCAGTCCATCACATGCAGACCGTAGTAGACCCATCGGTTCGCACGATCGAGCTTGTCGAACTTAACCATTTGGGCGAGAGACGGCGTGAAATACAGCCAGGTCTGATCTTTGTCGTTGTAGCGCACCCGCAGCACCGGAAGCACGTACGCCGGCTTGTGCCGGCCCAGTTCGAATGACGTGGTCGTCTGGTGATAGTAGTCGTCGTAATTCGTCAGCCAATCGCTCGCGATGACGGGAACATTCGGCATCGCTTCACGGGAAGCTTGTTCCATTACTTCCCTGCTGAACGACGCCGTAATGCCATTCTCTGGATGACGAATGGAAACGAACAGGTGCGGGTTGTCCTGCGGGAGATTTACGGAGTTGATCGCGTTGTTCGTGGTCCAGTGCTCGGCTTCTTCTTTGGTTGTGGGCGGCTGGTAGGCGAGGAAGTAGGGCTCGCCTCTAAACTGGATAAGTTCCACCTCTTTCGGAGCGAACCTTTCCTGGATGTGCCCGATGGCCTCCCGCACGTTTTCTATCTGGAGCGGCTGCAAGTTCAAGGGGCCGCCCGTGATGGCGCGCGCCATGTCCTTCGTCATCGTTGATCGGGGAGAAACCGTGGGATTCCCCATGATGAACCCCTCGCCGTTGCTTTCGACGCGCTTTGAAACCTCGGTCCACCCGAGAATCGGGAACGTGCTGATGGGGATCATCCCGCTCAAGATCCACGAGATGGAAAACAACCCAAAGACCAGGCCGGCATAGTGGTGCCACTTCATCCAACCGGAGTAGGGTGTGTAGGACAGAACGCCTTTGTGACGGAATCGTGGCTTGAGCGCCACGCGCCAGATTCCGACGACGATGCCGGTCACCACCATGAGCATGGCGGTCCAGGCGATGAAATCCAGCAATGGTGTCCACCAAGTACGTTGTCGAAAGAAGAAGAGATTGTGAAGAACGTAGCCGGAAATAGCGAGAATGCGGCCCCTCCGGTCCGTTTTCTGAACAATGTCGCTGCTCTTCTCGGAGACGTAGTACTCGGTGCCCGCCGGATCGTTCATCGCGATGCGATGCAGTGGAACATACCCTGCCAGTGTGGGAATCCGCGTGAACTCGTCCGGGCTCTCCAGATAGGCGTCGTAGGTCATGGTGGAGGCGTACTCGGGAACGAATTGTTTCATCCACTTCAAGGCCTGCTCGCGGCTCATGCGGGGAAGGACTTCGCCGGTGTCCGCATAGACCGCGGACCAATTGCCGATGCTGACCCGCGTCATCCGGTACACCGGCCGGCCGTCATACATGGACAGCCGCACGCGATAAGGCCTGATGCCCGCCTTCGCCGCCGCCTCAGCCGGCGTCACGGTCGCGGTCGAGAAATCGATGGGCTCCAGCCGAAACAGGCGCTCCCCGGTAGTGATTTGCGGGTGGCCGTAATACATAAGGACCACGCCTGAGAGCGTCCAGACCAGGAACATCACCGTGATGGCGATTCCAAGCCATCGATGCGAATAGATGAGGAGCTTGCGCCAATCGAGGAGTTTGCGGATGTTCATGTCGCCTTCTCTGGACGATTCGAGGTTAGTTTATATCAACTCGCCCGAGACGGGAGGCTTTGGAGACAATCTTCCAATGTCATTAGTCAGGAATCCCTTGGGGTTCCGGCCACGACAAGTGCACCGTCAACTGCCAACGATAACCGTTTCAAGCCGCAGGCGGCCTAGCGTCGCGCGGCTAGATAGATCCTGGATGACGGCGCATCCGTACACTATCCTCCGCCGCCGATCCGCAAGAAGTACTGGAAGATTGGCTGACGATTCGAGAACAATCATCCGCGGCATGTATTTCGGTTCGGCTACCGTTCCTGCCGTCTCGGGTGAACCACTGCGAGCGGCATCAACGGGTTTGAGCCTCTTACCGAATGGGTTAGACCGAAATTGACTTCCAGTTCTTCGCAAGATAATCGGCTGTTCGCCACGCGAGCGCTTGGGCCGTCAGCGTTGGGTTTCTCGCGCCACTGGTGCCCATCACCGATGCGCCCAGAATCCCGAGATTGGGCGATTCATGCGAGAACCCCCAGCGGTTGACTACGTTGGTATCGGGATTATCGCCCATGCGCGTGCCGCCGTAGGCGTGCGTCGAAACGCCAGGCACGGCAGGTGGCGGCTTGAATATTTCAATGGCTCCAGCCGCGCGGTACCATTCTTCCATTTTGCCTTGCGCGTGTAAGACCGACCGTCTTTCGTTCTCGCGCATACCACCGGTGTTGATGCGGCATACCGGATCACCTAGAGGATCTCGGATGTCATCATCCAAATCCAGGTAAAGTGTCTCGTACGGAAACGTGTTCGTCTGCAGATACGTCTGGGCCTGGCGAGCTGCAGCGTCGTGGATGAACTTTTTCCAAGCCGAGCCCCAGCCGGGCGCGCGGCCAAACGTATTCATCGCGGCGGCGTCAATCGGGTGGCGCTCAGTGTAAACGTGGAGACTCGATCCGCCCACGAAGCCCATACCAGTATGGTCGAAATGGTCGTCCGCCCACTCGTCGCAGGTCGTGCCTTGTGCCGGGAGCCCGTACCAGATGTTGATATCTGAGAAGAAGAGCGCCGTAACGTTCGTCCCCCAATGCCCGAAGTAATGGCGGCCCACTTGTCCATGATTGTTGGACAGGCCCTTAGGATATGGCTTCGATTTCGAGAGCAACAACAAGCGCGAGTTTTCGTAGGTATAACCCGCAAGCAGCACGACCTTCGCTGGCTGAAAGTATTCTTGCCGGTTGCGGATGTAGCGCACTCCGGTGGTGCGCCCGTTGGAGTCGGTTTCGATGCGCGTCACGTGCGCATGATCGAAGATGGTCAGATTCTTGGTTCTTTGCGCTTCGGGAATCGTGGTTACGGCCGTCGAGTTCTTTGCGCTGACGTGGCATCCACCCGTGGCGCAATACCCGTGATAAACGCAGGACCCACGTCCCTTGCGCGGTTGCGAGTTGATCGCCGCTGGAGGCGCGAACGGTTTCCACCCGAGTGTTTTCGCCGCATCCGCCATATGATCCGTGAATCCGGAACCCCGCAGCGGAGGCATAGGATACTCTTTGTCGCGGGGGCCTTCGAAGGGATTTCCAACGCCCGTCAGCTTGCCTTGAATATTTCCAGCGGCGCCCGAGACGCCGACTTCGTCCTCGATCCTTTCGTAGAACGGAGCTAGTTCATCGTAGGTGATCGGCCAGTCTTCGAGAGTGGTCCCGGCAGGAATAGTATTTGCTCCGTAGCGGCGAATCACTTCTGACCGGGTACGGAAATCCCAGGGCTTCAGCCGCCAGCTTTGCGCCCAGTAGTGGATCGACGTTCCTCCGACTGCGTTCATCATCGGATGTGCAGCGGCCTGCACGCCCTTCTCACCAGGGCCCGTGCGCACGGTCGGGATCTCCCTCTGCGCTTTTGGGGAACTCGTCACCAGCCTGCGGACATTGTTAAAAACTTCGTCCGCGTGAAAATCCTTATGCGGATCCATCCACGTGCCTGCTTCGATACCTGCAATTTTGAGACCTGCGCGGGCAAGCGGCAGAACCGCCACGCCGCCCGCCGCACCCACTCCGATCACAGCTACATCGACCTGCTTTAAAGTAGTCGCCATGCTCGCCTCTACTTGTATTGGGGGCCCCAAGCAGAGCGGCGGTAGGGTGCCGGGGCCTTGTCCATCCGCTGCATTTCGGCGTCGACGGCGGAACGTGGGCCAGGATAGCGGATCAGGTCCCAGCCGGCGAAACCTTGGTTACCGCCATAGTAGGGATCTCCGAACATGCCCTCCAGCGTCAGCCGCCTCGCGCGGTTGAAGAAATTGCGGCCTTGAGGAAGGCCTAGCGCCGTGCCATCGTCGATGGCTTTCAGAATCTGGTCGCGCTTTTCCGGGGAAAGTTCCGCAAGAGGTCCGCCCTGCGTGCGCTTCGCGTAAGCGTCCACTGCTTCTAAACCTTGCACGAACTGTCCTTTTTCGTTGGCGTTTGGACCTGCCAAAACGCGGTCGATGTAAACTTGTGCACCTGCCGCGACCGCTCCGGGACCGAGTTCGTCTGAGGGAATGAGGCGGTCGATAAAGGCCTCGAGGGTCTTTAACTGCGCCGGCGTGAGGGCGGCAGGAACTCCCTGAGCTTGCGCCACGAGAGCCGCCAGAGGCACGAACGCCGCACCTACGATCAGCTCCCGGCGCGAGAATCGTAGCTCGTCGTCAAAGTCGAATGTTCCTTGGGCCAAAAAAACCTCCTGGAGTAACGCTTCGATCAAAATTAGCAGAGCTACGATCCCGAAACAACGTTACCGATTGGAGGCGTCTGTTGAGCCACTTGCAAGAAGTAACAACCGGTTATACTTAGTGGCCGACATTTGATCGGGCTGCCGCATTGCATTGGTCCCGCAGAGTGGTCGCGCGGGCGGTTCGTCACTATTCCAAGCGACGATCGAAGTCGTGGGTCGAGATCAACTGTACGGCGCTGGAGAACCTGCTGGAGAGCGAGCTATTCGGCCATGAACGAGGCGCCTTTAGCGGAGCGGATTCCGCGAAACAAGGTGGCGCTGAGGGTCAAATGGGCCGGTTGTCGCGGTATGAGGGGCGCTTGAAGCGGAGCAGATTCGCTATTGACCGGCCTGGGTTGAGGGCAACCCGGTAAAAGCGCCCTTTGTTAACCGAAGCTCCATGCTCCCAGTGAGAGATGAATCGCTTATCAACATAATCTTCGATCAGCATCCAGGTGAATCCGCCAACCGGGGTCACCACCAGATCCACCACAGCCATCGTCGGCGATTTCATGCCCACGTTGCCGATCGATGCCTCGCTGATCGGACCAATCTCATATTGCGTGCTGTACGCGGCGGTCCAGGCCATGGCTTTCAGGCGGCTCTTCCAGTACTGTTTGGAGGAAGCGTCGAATTCCAGAGTTCGTCCCCGCGGGTCATTAAAGACCTGAATGTATCCGGTAATCGCTCCCATCCAAGGATGCCCGAAGTAGTTGGTCAGAATACTATCGCTGTCGTTCCAGCTACGGATGTTCGACGCAGAGTCAAAATAATCGCTCCAAAATGGGCCGCCAAGCCCGCGCCGGGTCTTGGCTTGTACCATGCGGCCGGAATGCTGCAACGCTAAGAAGAAGCCTGATTCCAGAAGTGCGGGCTTCCACTGAAATCCCTCCCCGGCAGAGGAATCGAGAGCTACGGCACTCGTCTGCGGGGGTGGGTCATCCGCGGAGTGCGCGGCCGGCGGTCTAAGCAGTGTGCACAAAACTACCAGCACTGAGGACGCGCGCCGGCTCATCCTCGTTCTACTCGGAGAAGTGCACATAATCGCGCCGGATCCCACCCGCGGCGGCGGTATGGGCGAGCATTCGGACCCGACAGATTCCAGCAGGAAGCAGTCCGTGATTGCTGACGTGCGCTCGCCTTACTGCCGGTCGAAGACGAGCGTATTGTTGACCGTCTGTCCTTGAGGGTTCTTCCCGGTCTGCGTCTGTGTCCGGGTCTTCCCATCCGCTGAAATGACGATTCGTGAAGTGACGGTTGCCTTACCGCCCTTCTTGGCAATCACTTGGTACGTGTGGTCATCGATCCGCGTGTACGTGTTCGAGTCGGAATCCGGATTCCCTTTGACGAGGTTATCCTTGCCGTCGAACTTGCCGGTGTACTCAATGTGCCGTGTCTCGCCCGTACCAGTCACCGCGTCCGTAGTGTTCTTGAAGCCGCCTTCCCACGGTTCGAGCTTAGTAGTCTGGCTTTTCGCCGCCGGACCTGGACTGTACTTGGACTTGGCAACATTGAGCTTCCAGGTTCCAAACCAAGGCCCCTCCGTTTGAGCCAGTAGAGCTACAGCAACCGTCAATACACCGATCAGATTCGAAAAAACAAGCATTTTCCGCATCCGCATAATTCACCTCCTACAACATATCGGGAGCCATGCCATCCCGATCCTGGCTAGCGCATACGCCCGCAGAGGAGCGCCGACCGATGTCTAGCGCCCATTTTCAGGCAATTCAGCGCTTCAACTCCACGGCGATCACCTCAAACGGCTTCTTACCCGTGTTCTCCGGCAGATGTTCCAACGCATCAAAGTGCATGACTTGGCCGGCCTTGGCAGTGCCATCCTCGGTTTTTCCGTCTGGATACTTAAAACGGAAACTGGCGTCGCCGAGAAAGATCGCGACTGTCGCCGGATGTCCGTGCATAACAGACTTCTCTCCTGGACCGTACTTGACCCGGAGGACACGCACTCGGTCGTTTTCCAGCTCCACTGTGTAATGTTTAGAATCCACAAGGACGGGGTCACGAAACGATCCTGGTTGTGGTGTGGCTTTAGCGCCCATAACATATCCCTCCTTTCAGGACGGAAAAAGCATACTCCCACACCACCTCAAACTCAATCCCATCCCGCAAGCATCCGCACCGATCACGAGGCCAAATTCGTTACCTGCTTCACCATGCCCCCCGCCCTTCCCATCTGACACCTGCTGTGATACCGTCATGGTCGGAGGTGCACCGGTGCCTGCACCAGGACGCGCAAAGAAAAGCGTAACCGAGGAACTCCCCATCGAAGAACGAATCCGGCGGAGGGCCTATGAGCTTTACGTACAGCGAGGCAACGAATCGGGCTCGGAACTCGACGACTGGCTGCAAGCCGAAGAGGAAGTTCAGAGAGCCGACGAAGAAGCCCGCGACGAAGGCTCACGCACTTGATTGGTGTGCTCCCACTCGAGGCCAGCTCGGGTCTGCAGAGGAGCCAAACTCGACTCCCTGATCCTCCGCTTGACACCCATCAGACGAGCCTCCGGCTATGAGAACTTCTCTTGCTGCAGATGCGCATCGATCTTTATTGGAATACCTGAGCGGCATCCCACTGAGTCGAGCATTTAGAGCATCCAACGCCTGTTTCAGTTTTGCGAACCGCCGTCCCACGAGTGAACAGTCACCTCGTCTGTTACAAGGCTATCTCACTGATTGCAAAACACTTATGCAACGGAAATCAGTGTGCTTAAAAACCTAGAACCTGAACTTTCCCAGGAGGTTGAGATATGAATCGCGCACTATCAGCCCCGATCCTAGTCGCACTTCTGTCTGGTGCGGGATCCGGCCAATCCCCCCAGACGCCAGCCACCACCTTTGAGCTGGCGGATGTGCACGTTAGCGCCAAGACGACAAATCCATTCATGCGAGGTGGAGTCCTTCGGGGTGGCCGATACGAGGTCCGTACTGCCAGCATAGTGGACCTGATCCGAACCGCCTACGGTCTGGACGATAACAACAAGGTAGTGGGAGGGCCGAGCTGGCTGGATACGAATCGATTCGACATAATCGCCAAGGCTCCGCAATCAACCTCGCAGGAGAATCTCAAACTGATGCTCCAGGCCCTGCTGGCCGACCGGTTCAAGCTGGTGGTCCACAAGGATACGAAGCCAATGCAGGTATTTGTGCTGTCGCTGGGGAAGGGCAAGCCGAAATTGAAGGAGGCGGCGGGTTCGGGACCTCCAAACTCTTGCCAGGGCGTGCCGCAGACTCCTCAGCCTGGCGTGATCGGTTATAACGTCGTCTCTTGTCACAACATGACCATGGAATCGTTTGCGCAAAACGTGCGGGGGATGGCCAATGCCTACCTGACTAATCCCGTAATAGACTCCACGGGGCTGAAGGGTTCCTGGGATTTCGAGATCAAGTGGACCAGCCGAGCTCAGCTTTCCGCGGCAGGCGCCGACGGCATTAGCATTTTCGACGCTGTGGACAAGCAGCTGGGCCTGAAGCTGGAACCACAAAAGGCGCCGATGCCGGTCATAGTAGTCGACAGTGTGAACGACAAGCCAACCGATAACCCGCCTGGCGTGTCAACCAGTCTGCCGCCTCCACCGCCGGCCGAGTTCGAAGTGGCGAATGTCAAACCCAGCATGCCCGGCGCGACAGGCCAAAATGCCAGAATTCAAAACGGCCGCGTCGATATCCAAAACTTTCCGCTGAAGCAGCTGATCATGATTGCGTGGGATATCAATGGCGACGAAATGGTCGCGGGCGCACCCAAATCGCTGGACGATCTTCGCTTCGACGTCGTGGCTAAGGCCCCGGCGGGTGGACTTGGAAACGAACAGACGGTTGACATCGACGTGCTTCGGCAGATGCTACGCGCTCTGCTGGTGGAACGCTTCAATCTGAAAACTCACATGGAAGACCGGCCGGTGGATGCTTACACTTTGTCCGCGGGGAAGCCGAAACTTCAGAAAGCGGATCCCTCTAATCGTACTGGTTGTAAGGAGGGCCCGGGAGCCGATGGAAAAGACCCAAGACTTGCAAATCCGGTGCTCAACAGACTGATAACCTGCCAAAACATGACCATGGCGCAGTTTGCGGAACAACTTCCCAATCTTGCCAATGGCTATGTTCACAGCGGCGTCCTGGATGCTACCGGCTTGGAAGGAGCCTGGGACTTTACGATCAACTTTAGTGGGATTGGCCTCCTCCGGGGTGGCGGAGCTCCGGGGCAGCCAGGCGGTGGCGCTTCGGCGTCGGACCCCAATGGCGCGCTCTCCCTTCCTGACGCGGTGAACAAGCAGCTAGGGCTGAAACTGGAGACGCAGAAACGCTTAGTGCCCGTGCTGGTCATCGATCATATAGAGGAGAAACCCACCGACAACTGAGATCGGTTGGCGCGCCGAACGTTGTCAGACGTAAGGCGCGTAAGCTCGCCGTCGTCGATTATGAGTGTTCACACGACGCCAGGCAATTCTGACTGGGTTGGAATCGGCGCTGCCGGTCCGGGAAGCGCTTCACCGAGGAGTGCCCGGGGAGCTGCCGGAGGATTATATCCTCAACGTGTTGGGGGAGGTCGACCCGGTTGCCAGTGACGCGATCCTGAAAGACAATACGACGCTCGAGCACAAAGGCGATCAGATCAAGCTGAACCGCGTCGCGCCGGCTCTGAAGAACAGCATGTCGGAAGCCGGAACCCTATTCTACTTTTCGCGCCGGCTTGCGTTGAGGCTGGAAGACCAGGAACTGACTTTCACTACCAGGCTCGGGCCGCTCAAAGTGAAGTGCAAGTTCACGCTAAAGGACATGCTGTACCGAGGCAATCTGGAGCTGTAGTAATTCACGACCCTAGTTGCTGCGTCCGGATTCCTTCTGCAATCTGTCCAACAATTCGGGCATTATCCATTTCCCGGATGTGCGCGCTTTATGCACAACTTCCCAGCCCTGGTCGTATCGCCGGCTCTCAGCGTAGAGCCCGAATAGCGGATTGTAGGGATCGCACGACCAGTCGTCGGCGGTGGCGCCCAAGTCGATTGCTTTCTCGTAATCCGCGATGGCGGCGTCATATTTCTTGTCTTTTTGGTTAGAGGCCCCGCGCAGGCAGTAAGCGTTGGCAACGCGACTCTTGCCCAATTTCGGATCCACCGCCATCTCCTGCGTGTAGGCGTTGATGGCCTGGTCGAGTTCGCCGATGGTCTCATGGCTCAAACCGAGTCTGTCCCATGCCAGCGAGTGCCGAGGGTCTTTCTGGGTCGCCTTTCTGAAATCGGCGATTGCCGGGTCGAACCAAAGATTCCAAGTGGCCTTATCGCCTACCAACGCGCCGTTCACCACGCCCTCCAGGACGGCCCGGTCGTAGTAAGCTACCCCCCGGCTGAAATAAGCCTCGGCGCTAGAGGGATCGAGCGCTAGGGCCTGGCCATGATCCTGGATGGCAAGACCGAACAAACGAGCGTATTCATCAGACGAGATCAGCTTGAAAGCCCGGCTATAGCGAGCCTTCCCCGAATAGGCGCTGCCTCGCTTTGTGTATGCGGCTGAGCGCTGGGCGTCATCGCGAGCGGCCTCGAGGGCCTGCGTGGAGCTACTGATGTCGCGTTCATAACTGGCCAGATAATACGATGGCCCGCCGCAGCCCCCGAGCAAGAGATCCAGCAACAGGAGGACGGATACATATAAAGGTCTGGCTATATTCACCAATGATTTCATCGGGGCGCTTTATAGCACTATCAGAATCGGCACGGATGGCCATCTTCATTAGGGCTACCAAGTAATGTGTCAGTTGATCTTGTCCAGGCCCTCGGTCAGCTCGATTGAGACTCCCCAAGGGTCGACGATCGTCGCAGTGGCGATGTTGTTCATGGCTGCGTCCCTTTTCTTGTAACGCCGAATGAGCTTTATGCCCTTGGCTTCGAGCGCCTTGCAGAACGCCTCCAGGTTCTTCACTTCGAATCCCACGTGATCTACAACACGGCCGGCTGTGGGGGCGTGCGTGATGGACTGGTCGCCTTCCCAGCGGAAGAAGTTGAGGCTGTATCCGACGCCCGGCAGGTCGGCGCCAATGAAGAAGTCGGTTTGCCCTGGACGCAAAGTAGCATTGAACGCCTTCATGTACCACTGCTGCATCTCGACGTACTGCTTATTGATCAAGTGGATATGATGAGCGACAATGGGCGCCGCGTCTTTTTGATCGCTGGTAACCAGCTCGATTTTCACCCCGTCAGGGCCGAGAAAATACGCGAAGCGTCCATACACTGCCGACGTACCCGATGCCGCTGGCGGCGGCTCACCCGCGTTTTTGTCAACCGGCTTTGGCTCCCGCCCGGTGGTTTCTTGATATCCCGCGGCTGCCAGCTTAGCCGCCATGGCCGGCACGTTGGGCACGGCCAAGCCGATGTGATCGAAGGCGGTGCCGCGGGTCGAGCCTGCCGGCTTCTGAACGCGTAGAAAGATGAACGCGTCGGGAAACTCAATGACATCGATACTGCCGAACTTCATAGCTTTACCGCCGAGCGTGCCGGCCCAAAACTTCTTATGGGCTTCGACGCTTGTGACGTTGAGGTGATAGTGCCCGATGCGGATCGGCGCGTCCGCATGACTCACGAGTTGCGCTAAACCAGGCAGCGCCGCCAGAGCGAAAATAGCCGTCCTCATTTAGCGAAACCTACTTGATGTCGGCGAGTCCTTCCGTCATTTCAATATTCGTTCCCCAGGGATCTTTGATGAACGCGATCGCGATGCCAAGCTGGGGCACCTTGGTGTAGGGACGATCCAGTTTGATGCCCTGGGCTTCCAGCTTCTTCGTGAACGCCTCCAGGTTTTTGATCTCGAAGCCGATGTGATCGATCGACCGGCCGGTTGTGCCGACGGTCGGCGTCGGCGACGGCGTGAAGTTCAGGGACACGCCAGGCAGTTGATCCACAACGAAAGCGGACGCCGGATTGGCCGGAAGCATCGTCGCGCCGAACGTCTTTGCGTACCAGGCCTGCATCTCCGTGTTCATCTGCCCGAAGAAATGGACGTGATGAAGCTGAATCGGAGCCTTTTGCGATTTGACTTCGACGAACTCTACTTTGACATCCTCCGGACCGAGCGCAAATGCGAGATTCGTCGTAGGACTGGCGGCCGCGATGTCGTCGGTCACCTTCACGTTTGCGGCGACCGAATCGACGGTGATCATTTTGAAGCCGTTGGCCTTGATCTTCGCGACGACGGGCTTGAGATCGGGGACGGAAAAGCCGATGTGGTTCACGGTCGAGCCGATCGAGCCGCCCGTCGGCGCCTGCATCGGACGGAAGAAGATCAGAACATTCGGGAACTTGATGATCTCCTGCTGCCGGTCACCGGAACCGATCTTGGCCACACTGCCGCCGAGCGTGTCGGCAAAGAACTTCTTCTGTGCGTCCATGTTCGTGGTGTTCAGATGGTGATGCCCGTACACCACCGGACCTTCTCCGGCAACCAGAATCTGCGCACTGGCAACGGCCGGCACGAATAGCAGGATGATCAGAATGGTTCCGGTCAATAAACGTTTCATGAATGCCTCCCTGCTACACGATATCGCCTTTATGCTTCGCGCGGGCGGGCGTGTTGGCCTTCTTGAATCCTTTCGAACTAGGGATCATACTGGCGTTTGGCTGCACATCCCGGCCATGACAATGATCTAAGGAGGGCGGAGATTATGGGTTCGACCAGACGCACCATACTGGCAGCGGGAGCGGCAGCGGCGGCAACGGCCGCCGTGCCGGGCGTATTTGCTCAGCAGGCGGGCCAAGGAGGAACTGGCAAGTTCTACGAAAAAGGCTCCGTACGCATCTACTATGAGGAGGCCGGTTCCGGCTTCCCGCTGTTGCTGCTTCCGGGCGGAGGATTGAACTCGACCATTGCCGGCTTGAAGGGCGGCAACCCCTTTCCCGCGATAGACGAATTCAAGGGAGAATATCGCTGCATCACTGCCGACCTGCGCAACGCTCCTGCAGGTCAATCCACCGGCCCTGTCGAGGTCGACCGGCCGTGGGAATCCTATGCCGACGACCAGCTCGGCCTGATGGATCATCTGGGGATCGACAGGTTTATGGTGCTGGGCTTCTGCATCGGCGGACCCTTTATCGGGAGTCTGTTAAAGCGCGCACCCAATCGTGTTGTCGCCGCTGTGCTGGCACAGCCCGTGGGCTGGCGTCCGGAGATGCGCGACCGAAAATACCAGGGCGCATTTTGGAGCGGCTGGCCTGCTCAGATAACTGCTAAGCGGCCCGAGATCACGATGCAAACGGCCGACCAGTTCGTGACCAAAATGTTTGAAACGAACCCTGACTTCCTCTTCACCGTGACACGCGATTTCATGCGTAATTGCCAAAACCCAATCCTGGTTCTGCCGGACGATGTCCCGGCGCATCCTTACGCCGTCGCCATGGAGTGCGCGATGCTTGCGCCGAAAGCCGAAGTTAGCATCTTCCCCTGGAAAGAGCCCAAAGAGCGGATTCCCCTGGCGGTACGTCAAATTCATTCCTTCCTCAAGGCGCATCGGCCTGCTTAGACCGCGGTGTCCATGACGCCAAGGGCCAGGGCCGGCGGTTGGCTAAAGGCGTATGTTCAGAAGCTGTACTTCAAAGCCAATTGGATCAGCCGCGGAGCCACCGAAGTCTGGTTGATCACGCCGAACAAGGCTCCGCTAGTGAACAGGGTCCCGTTATTGGCGAAGTTATTGCTTGGCGCCGACGTATACGCAGGAATGTGGAACTGCGCGTGGTTAAACACGTTGAAGAACTCGGCGCGGAACTGGATGGTCTGCCGCTCGCCGATCCGCGTAGTCTTGGCGGCCTGAAAGTCGAAGTTCAACTGGTGCGGGCCGCGCACGATCCCGATGCCGGAGTTGCCGAAGTCGAAGGACCCATCACTGCCAAGGGCAGGAGGTAGGCAGAATGCCGACGGATTGAAGTAGCGGGTTGCGCTGGGATTACTTGCGCTGCCCAACCGGTCTTTCACGTTGCCGGAGGTTGCGATCTGATCGTAAGTAAATCCCGGGCATAGCTGCGCCCGGCTGAGCCCGTTTTCGACGGTTCCGCTTCCGGGGGTCCCATAAACACTGCCGCCCCGATTGTCGAAAAGCGTGAGAGGATTGCCGCTCTGAATGGTGGTCAATCCACCGACCGCCCATCCCTGGGTCACGTAACCCAGCACGCCGTCGCCCTTGAAAGGCAGCTCGTACTGATAGTTGACGACGAAGCGGTGCGGCCGGCTGAAAGGCGTCTGGCCATACTGCTGCGCCATGTCCGTCGACTTGTTGAGGTTGGCGGCGTCGAAGGCGACGTTGGAAAGGTTCTTGCTCCAGGTGTAAGCTACCTGGAATCCAAATCCCTGGGAGAACCTCTTGCTGACAGTGGTCTGAAGACTGTTGTAATTGTAGATTCCGTCGAAACCATTTTGCTGGAATCCAGAGGGCAGGTAGCCCAGGTACGGGACACGAGCCGCCGCGTTCGCCGCGGTGTTGGTGGTAATCCCGTTGATGGGATTGGATGGGCTCGCGAGACCCGCGATATTCACGTTGTGGTTGTAGTTCATGATGTTGATGCCGCTCGATCCAACGAAAGCGGCTTCGAGGACGTAGTTAGGAAGAAACTCATATTGGATGCCCAGGTTGTATTGGCGGACCAGCGGAGTGTGCAGCCGATCATAGAACGGAGAGTTAAAACTGGAACCCGTCAGAGTCTGGAAATTAAACCATCTCGGCAAGAGCGCTAAAGGCCGGTCCTGAAACGGACTTTGCAGGCTCGCAATATCGTGTTGCAGACCCGTGGTATCCGCATACGGCCTGCCTTCCTGCACCGCATGAATTACGCGGTTGATGCCGACGCGGTCGTAGAACAGGCCGACTCCTCCGCGCACCACCAGGCGGCTGATTCCCTGGGGCTGCCAGGCAAAGCCAATACGAGGAGCGAAGTTGCTTAGCGGAACCCCGTTCTGCGTCGTGTACTCGCCGTCGAATTGGCGCACGCCAGGGGGCAGCGGACCGTGCGCCTTCGCATCGTAATTGCTGGGGACCACGTAGCCGATGAAAGCTTTTGGATCCGTTTGCGAGGGCGCGGACGGAGGTATGGGTACGGATTGCAAATCGCTGGCCCAGAAATTGGTCAGGTTGCCGTACTTATCCGAGAGCGCGCCATCATATTCCCAACGCACGCCCACATTGACGGTCAACTGCTTGTTCACTTTCCAGTCGTCCTGGAAAAAGGTGTTGATGTTGTACAGGTGATAGTTGTGGATGATCCCGGCGACGGGGCTGCGAACACAGAACAAGCAGTTGGAAAAGCTGCTGAGTGCGATTCCCGTGGTGTTGCCGGGATTCGTCAGATTACACGTAGTGCTGGCCGGGGGACAGCCAGCGCGGCCGATCAGGAAGTCGGCGAAAGAGGGGATAATCAGCGAGCCGCGGCCCAGGCCGCCATAGACGAGCGGGTAGCGGACGTTTTCGAATTCGAAACCGACACGCATGGTGTGCGAGCCCTTGGTCCATGAGATCTGGTCGGCCCACTGGGTCTGATTCGACGGAGCGAAGGACGGGTTGCGGTCACCGCCGATGCCAAAGGCGCCTCCAATATCCATGCGCGGAGGCTGCGTATAGGTGCCGAGGGTGGTCCCATTGCAGCACGTCACATCGATCAGCGGCTTCATGCCGATCTGTTGCGGCGTGTAGGGCACGGTGTCGCTGCCATCCTGGATGATGCGCTGGAACGACGCGCGCGCCTCATTCACAATCGAGCTGCTCAGCAAAGACGTTAGGCGAAGCACGGCAGAAGTATTGCTGCGGCGGTCGCTTTGGACTCGGCCGGGCAACTGACCGAAGGCTCCGCTGCCGGTGTACTGGAATGGGTTGTTCGAAAACATGTATTTCATCTGCAAGCTGTGTTTCGGTGAGAGCAGGTAATCCACGTTGGCGATGTACTGGTCTTCGGTATACTTTGCCGGGATGCTGAAGAGCCGGGAAACACTGCCGCTGGTTCCGGAACCCGAGATGTAATAACTCCCGTCGGGCAGCTTCACCCGCAGGAGCGCGATCGCTACCGGATTGATGTTGGCGCCGTTGCAGTCAATCGCGACTCCGCGAGTAGGCTTGAAACCGTTGCACATCGCGGCGCCCAATCTTTGCTGGAAGTCGGCCGCGTCACGGTTATCCGGTACCGGATACAAGGTGGCGGTGGTATACCCCTGTGGAGCGATGCCGTTCCTCTGCCGCGTTCCCTGGTAGCTGCCAAAGAAGAACACCTTGTCTTTCCGGATGGGACCGCCGATAGTGCCGCCGAACTGATTCTGCTTCAGTACCTGCTTGGTGGTCTGGCTGGCGGGATTATCGCGGTTGTAAAAGAAGTCATTGGCGTTGAGCCTTTCGTTCCGGAAGAACTCGAACAGAGAGCCGTGGATCTGGTTGGTTCCGGACTTGGTGACCACGTTCACATTGGCGCCGGGATTGCGGCCAAAGCTGGCGTCATACGTCGACGTCTGAATCTTGAATTCCTGAATGGCGTCGGGGTTGGGGATCGCAATACCGGTGTACAAGCCGCTGTCGCCCGCGTTGCCATTGCCGGCCGCGTTGTTGATGGCGACGCCATCCATCTGGAAATTGTTCTTCTCCGGGCTGGCTCCATTGACGCTCATGTTCTGGGAACCCCGTCCGAACGCCGCGCCGTTACCGACGTCCACGGCAACACCCGTCGACATGCCTAGAACCTGCGTAAAATTGCGGCTGGCCAGGGGAATCGAGGTAATCCTGGCGCCGGCCACAGTGGTTCCCAGGGTGGATGTGGCGGTCTGAATCGTTTCCGTAACGGCCTCAACCGTGATTTGCTCGCTAGCTGCGCCGACTTCCAGACTGCGATTGAGAACCGCCGTTTCGGTCACGCTCACGGTAAGCGGACCGACCTCGGCGGTTTTGAATCCGGTGGCGGTAAACCTCGCGCGATAGACGCCCGGCTCAAGCAGGCTGAAGCGGTACGCGCCTTCCGCGCTAGTGGTTCCGGCCCGCGTTTGGTTGGTGGCGGTGTTGGTCAATGTGACGGTGGCGTCCACCAGAATGGCGCCGGACGCATCCGTGACGGTTCCCGTGAGAGCACCGGTTCCCGCCGACTGACCCAGCAGATAAGGAACCGTCGAAAGAACCAGGAAATGGATCCAGAGACGTGACGATTTCATGGCACACCCCTTTCGTAAACCCGTTTGCGGTTCGACTTTCTACTACGCTGCGGGAATGCTTTCACAGCTCTTTCCGGTTGTCAATCGGAGGGGAGCGGGCCCTCACAGAAACCGACTTCGGGCTAAAATAGCAGGGTTATCGGCCCCGAAGGAGACGGACTATGCATAAAACCATCGTTGCTGCTGCCGCAGTGCTGCTCACAGGTGCCGGCGTGTGCCTCGCGCAACCGCCCGGTATCACTCCCGAAATGATTAGCCGGTCGTTGCCTCTCGAAGGCGCGCCGCTCGCGGTGCCTGGACCGTACAAGATTACGTCCGAAGCCGCATTCGGATCACCCGGGCTTCACGTGTACCGTCCCGAGGCACTGGAGGCGTTCCCGAAGAAGGACTCGCTGCCCGTGATGGTGTGGGGCAACGGCGGTTGCGCGATCGACAGCACGCGCTACGGAGGCTTTCTCACTACGATCGCCTCACACGGCTTTTTGGTGATGGGCACGGTCCCGCAGGAAGGCGCAGCGCGACGGCAGGAAACCGCCGATGACGTGCGTGCCGCGATCGACTGGGCCGCAAAGGAAAATGCACGAACGGACTCGCCGCTGAAGGGCAAGATCGCCTTGGACAAGGTCGCGGTCATGGGCCAGTCGTGCGGAGGGTTTCTGTCGATCACGCTCGGCGCCGACCCCCGCGTCAAGACCATCGGCGTATTCAACTCGGGCATAACCAATACGCCTCCCGCGGAAGCGCAGGGCAAAGCCAAGGGCAAGGGCGGCGGCTCCCCGCAACCGGGTGCGGAAGCACTAACCAAGCTGCACGGGCCCGTGCTGCTCATCAATGGCCATGAACCCGACTTCGCCATGCCCTGGTCGGTAGCGACGTTCGAGGCGATCAACAACCTCCCGGTGTTCTACGGCTCCCGGCACAATGCCGGCCATACCGCGACCGTCTTTCATCCCGGCGGCGGCGAGTTCGCCAATGTCGCCTCGAACTGGCTCATGTGGACGTTCAAAGGCGACAAGAAAGCCGGCAAGATGTTCACCGGCAAAGACTGCAGCCTGTGCACGAATTCGAACTGGGACGTGAAATCTAAAGGAATCAAGTAATGAAAACAAAAGTCGCTCTCGCGCTATGCGCGGCGGCGGTTGTCTCAGCGCAGAGTCCAGCGTCTTCATTTCCTCGCGGCAACAGCCAGCAGAGCTGGCAGAATCCCGGACTGAAGAATGTTCTGGCGAAGTGCAAGACTCGGCCTCAGCCATTCTCGATTCCCATCAGCCAGTCGGCAAACGCGAACCCAGAGCCGGCGGCTCCGGCCCTTCCACCCACGTCCGCAATTCCCGGCGTTCTCGCCGCTGGGCAGTCGTGGAAGGTCGTCTGGTCGTGGGAAGGCAATAACGTTGACGGCCCCATCGCCGGCGACAACGGCACGGTGTTGTTCGCGAACAATGACGCGAGCAACGTGATGCAACTGGACCCCTCGACGGGCCTCGCCAAGATCATCCACCGCGACACGAACACCGGCGGTGCGGTCTCGCGCAGCAAGAATGGCGCGCTGTTCGTCGCTGAGCGCGGGCTCGGCTCGGCCATCGAACAGCTGGAGCCTCAGCGGAAGATGCTGGCGAATTCGTTCCATGGCGAGCCGCTCGAATGCGTCGGTGGCGTCGTGAACGATTTGGTGGCCGATGCGCGCGGTGGCGCGTACTTCTCCGTTACCGGCGCCGCCGCAAGCGGAGTGTTCTACGCCGATCCGAAAGGTGTGGTCTCTCAATATGGGAAGGATGTTCCGCTCGCCAACGGCATCATCCTGAGTCCGGACGAGAAGACGCTCTACGTCACGAACGGTGCGGTGGTCTTCGCGTTCGACGTGAAGCCTGACGGCTCGCTGACCAATCAGCGCGAGTTCGGCAAACTGCGGGGCGGTGAGGGCGGCGACGGTTCGGCCGTCGATCAGCAGGGCCGCGTCTATGTTGCGACGGGCAAGTCGGTGGATGTCTTCGCGCCAGACGGCAAGTTCGTTGGCAGCATCCCAGGCCCGCAGGGTCTGCACGGCACGTTCTTCGGCGGCCGCGACAAGAGGACGCTCTTCGGCATCGTGTTTTACGGCGGATGGGGAACGCCCAGCGCGCGAAACCGCATCATCGCAATTCCGACGATCGCGCAGGGTTATACCGGGCGAGCGAAATAGTTCAAGCGATTCAAACACCCCGCAATCCGTGGGGCTTAAGCACGCATATAGCCAGGCGGCACCCCGGCATTCAGCGTCACAAAGTTTGATAGCATGTCCGCAGTCTAGCTACCGTCACGTCCGGAGGCCCTAATGAATAAGCTTGCCTGCTGTCTTGTTCCACTCCTCCTGGGCGGATTCTGGAGCAATACAGCGTCCGCTCAAACCAAGATCCCGCCGATTAAGTTCAGTGACACCCGCCTGAGTAACGGCTTGCGTGTGATTATCGCCGAGGATCACTATGCGCCAGTCTTCGCCGTCGCGGTCAGTTACGACGTCGGCTCCAAAGACGAACGCGTGGGGCGGACCGGGTTCGCGCACCTGTTCGAACACATGATGTTCAAGGGCTCGGAAAACGTGGGCGCCGGGGAGCACTTCTTCTTAATCTTCAATTACGGCGGCAATATGAATGGGACCACCAATACGGATCGGACGCTGTACTACGAGGTTCTTCCCAGGAACCAGCTGGATCTGGGACTGTTTCTCGAAGCCGACAGAATGCGTTCCCTGGCGATCACCAAGGACAACCTGGATAACCAGCGTCAAGCCGTCCAAGAGGAACGCCGCCAAGGCCTGGATAACCAGCCCTACGGAAAGTCCGGCGAGCGTTTCAATGAAATGGCTTTCGACAATTTCGCCTATAAACACTCCGTTATCGGTTCGATGGATGATTTGAACGCCGCCTCCGTGCAGGACGTCCAGGATTTTTTCCGCACCTATTATGCGCCCAATAACGCTGTGATCGCGCTGGTAGGAGATCTGAACACCAAGGAGACGCTGGCCAAGATGGAGAAGTACTTCGGCAGTATTCCCCGGCAGCCGAATCCACGGCATGTGGACCTGGCTGAACCTGAAATGAAGGCTGAACGCAGGGAGAAGATGGACGACAAGTTGGCGCGCCTGACTCGGTTGCAGATCGGGTACAAGATCCCAAGCGCCACCAGCGCCGATTCGCCGCCCCTTTCCGCGCTCGGCACCATTTTTGGCGGCGGCGACAGCTCCCGTCTTTATCAGAGGCTGGTGAAGGATCTGGAAGTGTGTTCTGCCGTTGGAGCGGGTGGCGGGGCGCGCATGGGTCCCGGATTGTTCCAGATCACCTGTACCCTTCGACCGGGCAAGACCCCGGAGCAGGCAGAAGCCGTGATCGCAGAGGAGATCGCCAAGCTCCATGCGGCTCCAGTGACGGACAAGGAACTGAAACGCGTCCATACAAACGCCCGGCGGTCGGCCGTAGCGATGCGTGAGAGCGCGCTGAGCCGAGCCATCTCGCTGGCCGACAGCGCCTCAATGTATGACGACCCCAACCGGATCAACACCAACACCGACAAGCTGGCCGCCGTCACTCCGGCCGATATTCAGCGCGTGGCGAAAGCGTATCTCCGAAGCGACAATCGAGTGGTCATGACCACGTTTCCCGAAGCCGCCTCATCCACACCGCCCGCCCCGGCTAAGCCGAAAGTCCAGTGACAGGAGGATTCCCATGCCGCGTAATTTTGTCCTGATTCCATTTTCCTTGCTGGGGTTGGTCTTCGCGCAGGATGTCCCTCCAGCGCCACAAGCCGCGGACTTCAAAGGCGTGACGCTCAAGAAACGCGCTCCGGTTTCGAACGAAGTTCTCAAGGTCAAATTCCCGAAACCAGTCGAGAGCAAACTGAAGAACGGCGTGGAGCTGTTGGTTCTGGAAGATCATCGATCTCCCACCATCCAAGTAACCATCGATATGCCGGCGTCGAACTTGAACGACGCCCCGGAATTGGCTGGCATCAGCGACGCTGCCGCCACGATGCCGCGCCTGGGGACCAAGACGAAGGATTCCCGCCAAATCGCCGAAACCATCGCCGAATTGGGTGCCGGGATCGGATTCAGCATCGGAGATCGTAACGCCACGGTTCGCTTTTCCACTTTGACCGAGAATCTTGACGCAGTGATCGACCTGGTCATCGACATGCTATTTAATCCCACGTTTCCGCAGGATGAGTTGGATAAGTGGAAGAACCAGCAGTTGAGCCAGCTTCTCCAAGTACGAACCATTCCCGCGTTTTTGGCTACGGAGCGTTTTCAGGCCGTGCTTTATCCGGGCGATAATCGCTCCCTGGTCCTGCCTTCCCCGGATTCGATAAAGAAAATCGATCGCGAACAGCTCATCGCGCATTTCAATAAGAATTTTCGGCCCGAAGGCGGCCGCGTGACCGTGATGGGGGATATCAATACACGCCAGGTCGCTCCCAAGCTCGAGAAGATCTTCGCCAACTGGAAGGGTTCGGCGCCCAAACCACCGCAGCTCGCTGTTCAAGGTGTCATTGCGGAGAAGAAGATCTATCTCATCGACCGGCCCAACTCGGTGCAGACGACCCTGTATGTCGGAAACCACGCCATCAACCGCATGAGTCCCGACTACATCGCCGTTCAGGTGATGAACCAGATTCTGGGCTCGGGACCCGCCTCGCGGCTGTTCCGCAACATTCGCGAAGACAAGGGTTACACCTACGGCATCAGCAGCGGGTTCTCCGCCAGCTACTACTACAACCATTTCATCTCATCCACGAATGTGCGGACGGAAGTGACCGGACCCGCGCTGGACGAGCTGCTCAAGGAATTTCGCGACATTCGTGATCGCGCCGTGCCGGCCGGCGAGTTGGCGGACGCCAAGCGCGCATTGGTCGCCAACTTCGCGTTGAGCACCGAAAGCCCGGCCACTGCGCTTCGCAACGCGGTCACCATCAAGGAGTACGGATTCCCGGCTGATTACTGGGACACCTATCCCGAAAAGATCTCGGCCGTGACTTCGGAGGACGTTCAGCGTGTCGCCCGAAAGTATATTCCCGTCGACAACATCCAGATCGTTGCCGTGGGCGACGCAACTAAAATCCGCGACGTGCTGTCCAAGTTCGGTCCCATCGAGGATTGGGATGCCGAGGGGCACAAGGTGAACAAGTAGCACGCTGCGGTCATCAAAACCGAGTTGGTCCCGCTGCTGTTCATTGCATGGCTATATCATCTCGATTGATAATAATTATCACGAAACAGACCATTGACTTCGGCGCACCGGGGGGATACTGTCGCGTGGAGGACGGTGGTCTAAATGAGCTTAAATTCTTGTTTTCGTGGTCACCTGGCTTTTATGGCGGGCACATTGCTCGCGCTTGGATTGGTTACGTCCAGCCGGTTGAATGCTCAGGGAACTACAAGCGCTTCCATCTTAGGGACGGTGACGGATCCCGCCGGCGGCTTGGTTCCGAATGCTTCCGTACAGGTGAAGAATGTCGCAACCGGCCAGGTGCAGAAAGCGCCGACAGACGCGCAGGGCCGCTATACCATTGCGAATCTTCCCATCGGAGATTATGAAGCGCAGTCTTCGGCGCAAGGTTTCCAAACCACCGTACGCCGCGGCATCACACTTACCGTAGGCGCACAAGTCGTTGTAGATTTTTCATTAACGGTAGGGCAAACCCAGCAGACCGTAACTGTGGAGGGCCAGGTTTCGCAGGTCGATACGGTTTCGGCGGGAGTGGGCGCCTACGTAGAACAGAGGCAAATCAACACGCTTCCGTTGAACGGGCGCAACTTCACCGATCTGATTTCGTTACTGCCCGGTGTCACCTCGGGATCTCAAGTCGGACAGGGCGGCGCGAACCTGCTCTACGGCGTCCAGAACAACTTCAGCGTTTCCGGGGCGCGCTCGGAAGGCCAAGCCTATCTTCTGGACAGCACCGACATTCAGGGATTCTGGGCGCACGGGTCCGGATCGGGCGTAATGGGCACGACGCTCGGCATCGAAGCGATCGCGGAGTTTTCGGTTCTTACGAACACTTACAGCGCCCAATTCGGCGGCAACGGCGCGGTGGTGAACGCGGTCAGCCGGTCCGGCAGCAACGCCTTCCATGGCTCCGCTTACGAATTCCTGCGCAACAGCGCTTTGGACGCGCGCAACTTTTTCGATGGCTCCTCCAAACCGCCGTTTCGGCAGAACCAGTTTGGCGGCAGCCTGGGCGGGCCGATCAAGAAGGACAAGCTGTTTTTCTTCGTGAACGATGAGCAGTTGAAGAGATCCTTAGGCCAGACCGTGCTCGCGCTGGTTCCGGACGCCAATGCCCACAATGGTTTCCTCCCGTGCTCCGTGGCCGGAGCGTCATTTGCCTGCGACCCTGCAACGAACCTTGCAAACGTCGGCGTCAGTCCGAAGATCGCGTCCATCCTGGCTCTCTATCCGCTGCCCACCGCGCCGGAGAGACCCGGGGTGGGCAACATTCGGCAAGTAGACAGCCAAACCGGCAGTGAGAATTATCTGCTGACGCGAGTCGATTACAACTTATCGGACAAAGATTCGATCTTTGTGCGCTATGTGCGTGACTATGGCGACACCACATTGCCGTTTCTCGGCTCGCCGCTGCCTCCTCGATGGCCGGAGATCGGATCCACCCGCAACCAATTCGCGACGGTCGAGTATCGCCGGGTGATTTCGCCCACGCTGGTCAACCTGTTGCGCTTCAGCTTCACCCGCAGCCGCGAAACGGACGTGCAAGCGAAACCCGATCAGACTCCCGCTCTCAACTTCTTTCCCGAGCGCGGCCAGAACGGCGGAGTGAATATCACCGGTCTGAGTTCCATCGGCACCAGCATCTTCGCGCCGCTCCTGGAGGTGCAAAACAAATTCCCAATTTCGGACGACGTATTGTGGACTCATGGGTCGCACAGCCTCAGATTTGGCGGAGCCTTAACACGCATCCAGAGCAACTTTCAGCAGCAGGGATGGTGGGGCGGCTTCTATACCTTCCCTGGCCTGACGGCTTTCTTGCAGGGGGCTCCGAGCCTCTTCCAGGGGCCCGAGCCGGGACAAACGGACTCCTATCGCGACTTTCGCGAAATCCAAGTGGATGCGTATATCCACGATGAATGGAAGGTGCGACGGAACCTGACGCTGAACGTCGGCATCCGCTATGAGTTTGTGACCATTCCCACCACCAACGTGCACACGCTCAACGCCCTCGTTAACCCGCCGTTTGGAACGTTCGAGAAGGTGCCCAACGTTTTCAAATCCAATCCCTCGGTGAGGAACTGGGATCCCAGGATTGGGATCGCCTACGATCCTTTCGGCGATCATAAAACCGCGATCCGCGCGGGATTCGGAATCTTCCATAATCCGATTCACGCGCGCAGCTACGCGTCCGGATATTACTTCAATCCGCCGTACGCGCTCGCATTCATCCCGTTGCCCCAATTCCCCAATCCTTTCCCGGGCGCACTGCCGCCGCCGGCGCAGCTTGTGGGCGTAGACTACAACACCACCAGCACTCCGAACATGTATCAGTGGAATTTCAATATTCAACGCCAGCTGTTGGACTCCACAACATTGACGGTTGGCTACGTTGGTTCGCGAGGTCTGCATCTGTATGCCGCCCGCGACATCAACCCTGTATTGCCGACAGTGGTCAATGGTACGTCGGTATTTGGCGTTCCCCGCGGTGCCACCCCCGGCATCGTCAGCAACCCGCGTCTCAATCCGGCCGGTGCCGCGTTGAGCAGTGCGGCTCCCGTAGCCGACTCAAATTACCATTCCTTGCAGGTGGGCTTGAACCGCCGATTCTCGCACGGCTTCCAGAGCCAGCTTTCCTACACCTGGTCGAAGTGCCTGGACAACGCCTCGGGCACGTACGGATTGGAAGGCGGCATTCCCTGGTCCAACGCGTTAAATGGTTCCTTTGACCATGGACGGTGCCTGTTTGACCGGCCGCACGTGTTCACTCTAAGCGGAGTTTACGCACTGCCGTTCCAGCAGAATATTTTCGTCAAAGGATGGCAGATGAGCGGCGGACTGAACGTACAGAGCGGCTCGCCGTGGAACGTACTCATTGGATTTGACCAGAGTGGAAGTGCGATTGCAAACCAACGGCCCAATCTTGTGTTGCCGGCGGACACTATCATGACCGGCAACATTAACCAGTGGGCCAACCCTGCCGGGTTCTCGCTGCCAGCGCCCGGAACCCTTGGCAATCTGCAACGGGACTTCCTGGCTGGTCCCGGAACGGTAAACACGAACTTCTCGGTGATCAAAGAGACGCCTATTAAAGAGCAGGTCCGCGTTCAGTTCCGCGCGGAGTTCTTCAATCTGTTTAACCACGCCAACTTTGCGCTGCCCAATGCCAACGTGTTCGTGCAGACCGCAAACGGTGGCGGCGCCCCCAACCCGACGTTCGGAAAGGTCACGGCGACCACAACCGCGGCCCGCCAGATACAGTTTGCCTTGAAGCTTCTGTTTTAACGCGTTACGCCGGCCATACCTTTGATCCGGGCCCGACCACAGTTAAGCTGCGTTGGGTTTCAGCATCCGACGCAGCAGAAATTGAAGTATGATGACGACGGATAAGTTCGTGATTCGGCTGTGTAAGGAGGTCTGACGCTATGAGTAAAAGAGCCGTGAATGCAGGAATAGCAATCGTAGTGGCCGCGGTTCTGGCCGTTTCGCTGGCCGGATTGCTGGCGGGCCAAACCAAGAGCGAAACTGTCCGTGTCGGCAATACCGACCTGGGCGGCGTGGTGACCAGCTCCAATGGACCCGAGGCGGGGGTCTGGGTGATCGCCGAAACCACGGACCTGCCGACGAAGTTCGTCAAAATCGTCGTCACGGATGACCGGGGACGCTATCTGCTGCCGGAACTCCCTAAGGCGAACTACAGCGTGTGGGTGCGCGGCTACGGGCTGGTGGATTCGCCGAAGGTCAAAGCCACGCCGGGCAAGACCCTTGACCTGAAGGCGGTCGTGGCGCCGGACAAGAAGGCGGCAGTCGAATACTATCCCGCGCTGTACTGGTTCTCTTTATTACAGGTGCCACCCAAAAGTGATTTCCCGGGCACGGGGCCGACGGGGAACGGGATTGCTCCCGGCGTCAAGAGCCAGGGCCAATGGATTCGCGACATCGTCAACACGGACGGCTGCACCGGCTGTCATCAGATGGGCGACAAGGCCACGCGCGAGATTCCACAGAGTATCCTCAGTAAGACCGCAAACTCGAAAGCCGCGTGGGACCTTCGGATTAAGGCCGGCCAGGCGGGCGGCGGTATGAGTGCCCGCTTTGACCAGGTTGGCCGTCAGCGCGCGCTGGCGATGTATGCGGACTGGTCCGACCGCGTTGCCCATGGAGAGCTGCCGTCCGCCGCTCCTTCGCGTCCGCAGGGCCGGGAGCGGAACGTGGTCGTCACCCTCTGGGACTGGGCCGATCCGAAAGTCTATCTGCATGACGCCATCGCGAGCGACAAGAATAATCCGACCGTGAACCCCAACGGTCCCATTTACGGAGCACTCGAAGAAAGCGGCGATTACCTGACTGTCCTCGATCCAAAGACCAACTCGACAAGCCAGGTAAAGATGAGGGTTCGGGATCCGCAGACGCCGAGTTCCTTCGCCACCAAGCCGGCGGCGCCCTCGCCGTACTGGGGCGACGAAGCGATCTGGAACAGCCAGACGACGGTCCACAGCTTCTCGATGGATAAGCAGTCTCGCGTGTGGGCCGCGGCGCGAGTCCGTAAACCCGCGACGCCGGCATGGTGCCAGGCGGGATCGGATCATCCCTCCGCGAAGTTGTTCCCGATCAATCAGGGCCAACGGGGGCTGGAATTATACGATCCAAAAACCAAAGAGACCACCACAATCGACACGTGCTTTACGTGGGGCCACGTGAATTTCGACGACAAGGGGGTGCTGTGGTCGTCATTCGGGCCTGCCGGCATCGAAGGCTGGTTCGATACGAAGATATGGGACAAGACGCACGACGAGAAGCAATCGCAGGGGTGGAGCGCGTTCGTCCTCGATTACAACGGGAACGGAAAGCGCGACGCTTACACCGAACCTGATCAACCGGCGGATCCAACCAAAGACAAGCGGATTAACGTGTCTTTCTATGGCGTCGGGCCCGCACCGGACAGCTCGGTTTGGGGATCTGTCCTGGGAATGCCGGGTGCGCTGGTTCGCTTCGTCCCCGGATCCCACCCGCCCGAGACCGCGCTGGCCGAGTATTACGAGGTGCCGTGGAACAATCCCAAGGCTCCGGTGCAGGGCTTCGCGCCTCGCGGCATGGACGTCGACAGCAAAGGCGTCGTCTGGGCTCCGCTTTCGAGTGGACATTACGCCAGCTTCGACCGCCGCAAGTGCAAGGCGCCGCTCAACGGACCGGCCGCCGCCTCGGGACAGCACTGCCCGGAAGGCTGGACGCTCTATCCGTTCCCGGGTCCCAACTACAAGGGAGCCGTGGACAACGGCAGCGCCGATTCGGCGTATTACAACTTCGTTGATCGCTTCGACATGCTTGGGGTAGGCAAGGACGTGCCGCTGGCGACCGGCAATCTGTCTGAGGGATTGCTGGTGCTGGTGGACGGCAAGTTCATGACGCTGCGCGTGCCGTATCCCATGGGCTTCTACGCGAAGGGTTTGGACGGCCGCATCGACAATCCAAACGCCGGCTGGAAAGGCAAGGGTATCTACACACCGATCTCGACGCGAGCGCCATTCCACATGGAAGGTGGCAAAGGGACCACGAGTAAGCTTGTGAAGTTTCAGATGCGACCAGATCCGCTCGCCAACTAGCTGAATGGAGTAGATAGAGTAGGGATAGGCATTTTGCACGTTCGCGGTTTCGGAATCTAACGCGTGGAATGACTACCGTTAATGCGTGATGTCGGGGTCGGTTCGACGGGCACCGCTGTGCGACGATTGGTAAAGGAGTTGGCCGTGTCGTATGATGAGCCGTTCCCGCCAACTGACGCTGCTTTCGCCGCTGGAAAACACTCGGTTAGCGGCGCGATTTCCCCGCGCTGCGATCCACCTGTTGCGCGATTGTGTGGCCGGCTCAGGAGTAACCCCCTTTCCTCGTCGTATCGGGTTATTTCTCACGAACCGATGCAATTTCGCTTGCGCAATGTGTGCGGTCCAGGACGTACGCGACGAAGGGTTAGCGCGCGGTGGGGATCTGCCGTTTGAGCTTCTTGAAAAAATACTGGCCGAATGCGGGCCTCACCAGCCGGTAGCCGATCTCCTCGGAGGAGAGCCGCTCCTGTACCGGCATCTCGGCGACGCCGTGAAACTTGCATGCCGGCGGAACGTGCTAGGCGTAGTGACTACCAATGGGCTCAAGCTCAAGGAAAAGGCCGCCGAACTCGTGGAAGCCAACCTGCCCGTTCTGCAAGTCTCGCTCGACGGTTGGGATGAACCTTCGCAGACAGAACGCGGGCTTGTCAAAGGATCGTTTGAACGGCTTTGTGAGGGAGTTCGGGCTGTACAGCAGGCCAGGGGCAAGCGGCCTTTTCCGATGATTCGAGTTCTTACTGCGATCACTCGCGCCAATCATGCTCACCTTGATCGCATTCAGAGTGTAGTCGCTGCGTTGGGCGTTCGCTCTTGGGGAGTCTCTAACTATTTCTACATAAACCGAAACACCCACCAGAGACATCAATCATTTGCGCTCGTCAATGGACTAAGTGGATCGGTTGCTGCGCATGCAATTGCGGAGGATGTTTACCTGACGCCGCCGCAGGTTCAAGATCTTAAGTCTTCCCTGCAGCGCGTCCAAGAGTTGAACCGCCGGCTGCGGCTGCGGATCGCATACTCGTGGAATATTGATATCGAGGCATACTATTCCACACGCCAGGCGGCCCGATCTTCAATGTGCGACCTGCCCTATACACGGATGGATTTTCACACCGACGGTCACATGGCAGTCTGCGTTAGCGGGAAGCGAGTCGGCCAGGTAGGACGTGATTCGATTGCCGAGATTTGGCGCGGAAGGCCAATGGCTGACTATCGAGCTTTGTATGAGCGCACAAGGCCGATGCCGATGTGCTTCCGATGCTGCGGTCTGTCGCAGACCATCAAATTTGACGAACGGGGTTAGATCGCACTTTCAGACCAAGTTGGCACCACGGGCTAACGGGCGAGCGCTGCTCGGATCCTAGCGAGGTGGTGGTAACTGTGGCGCACCGCATGATCTTCCAGCATGAACTGGCAAGTGAGGGGAGCATCGCTATTAAGCGATACAGACGCGGCACGATCCAGCTCTGCATCGCTTAGAGCACGGATGGCCGCTGCTGCCGCAGCGCTGTTGCCTGTTAGCAAAGCGAGAGCGGCTTCCTTTGTGACGCCCTCGTTCTCTTTGGCGTGATCGCGGTTCATTGTGTGAACGGCATCCCAAGTCACAGCAGTGATCGGCCGGCCAGCGGCAAGCTCTTTCGCCAGGTGGATCTCGATCGGATACACGCTGGCAACGTGATGCACCACTACACCGATCTTACGTCCATCATGGGGAACCGGCGTTTGCCACTCTGCCTCGGAAAGTGTGGCCGCGAACTTAGCCAGTGCACCTGCGCCGGCCTCAAGACGGGTAGCGAGAGCCTCGGATCGGTCGTTCATCTTTTTCCATTATTCCAAAGATCAGTTGCCAAGTTGAGGGTGGCGTAGCACGCGCCTTAGTACAGAGATGGTCGTGTTCCGCCACCCAGCAGCGACGGACCCATATTGACTGTTGTATGACGGCCTTCATCGCCGCCCCAAGAAAAAAGAATATAGACTTGCGGGAATCCGCCTGCGCGTAACGTTAGTCCCGCAGAGTAACTGTGGCGAAGGTGTGTGAAGTCGAGATCACCACGCGTGTTTGCCACCTTCCCTTCGTCAATCATGGCGACGACACCCAAGGGCAGATCGAATAGAGAGTGTTCAAAGCTGGCCCGCACTAGAATCGAGTTCGGCGCGCGGAAACGATAGTCCCGATAGCTGCCGAGCGACGCGGCGCCATTGATGTCGGACCCTCCCAGCGTCGGCTGAAAATAGAATGGCACGACGTGACCGGAAGGCACGAAGGATTCGTTCATCACGAACCGGAGGTTGAAGCTGCCCTCCAAATTCCGGGACGTCCCGCCGGTGACTGGAGGACAATCATGCATAGTAAGCCCGGCAGAGCAGTCGTTGGGTCCATTCGAATCGAGTGGAATCAGGGATCGCGTCGTCCGATACAGCGGGAATTGATGCGAAAGGTCTACCGTGAACCGGTTGAAGGAGTATTGGGACGCGCCGGGCGAAACAAATTCCTGAAACTGGGCCAGGTAGTTGAGGCGCACAAAGCCTCCGGCGAACTGAGGACGGATGCGTACGCCTTCGCCGAATTGCGCAAACGCGCTTTGCTGCATCAGGCCGGGTGCCGTAGCTTCCGTGTAGAGCTGGCCGATCGATGGGCTGGCCTGATTCAGGCTGGGCCGGATGTTTACGAACCGGCCGTTGGCTTCGCCAATGAGCGACATATTCAGTTTCCGGAAAACCGGCCAGGCAGCATTGGTTCCAAGCACGGTCTGCTGTATTCCGAAGTACGATCGCGAAGACTCTGTGGTGTTGGGGCCGATGCCGAAGTAGCTGACTTTTTCGAGCGAAGTACCTTGGGCATAAAGATGGAAAAGCGGGTATTCCTGCACAGCCAGATTGGAAGGTGTGCCGGATCCACCTGGACTAGCTACAATCTGCCGCCGTCGCACATACACCGCGGTCATATAAGCGCCTGCTCTCCAGGAACCATTCGGGGTCGCCACCCCATCCGCATCCCAATTTAGACGCCAGGTTTCATTGGGGGTCCAGTGAGTCACCAGCGCCAGACCTGCTCCCACTCCGTTGCCGGGAGCCAAACTGCCCACGGCGATGTGCAGCGGATGACCCGTGAACAGAGTCTGCCCGCAGCCGATGATGGTCCTAAAACTGGTACAGTCCGCGAGATGTTCCTTCTCGTGGCGAAAATCGGCGCCTAGTCCGGTCTCTTGCGCATGAGCCCATGCCGCGAACAGCAGGCAGGCGATACCAAGCTTGATCCTCACGATTCGTGTCTACCTTCCGCCGCTCTTGGCAGTCTGTGGCTGCAGGATATCCGTCATTTTTCGAATGTATTCAGCCGCATGTCCTTCGGTCGTGATGGACTCGGGATCGGTACCGGTCCGCCGTTCAGGTGGAAAAGTCTTTTCGAGTTTCAGAAGATGCCTCACTTGGTTCATCAAAAGCGAGTTCTTAGCAAGGGGCCGCTGCATATCGAATGAACGCGGCGATGGTTTTGGGACTCGAATCACATTGGAACGCTTGGCCATGGTTTATCTCTCACGAAAAATGGAAAACTGGGCAATCGGCATCCGGCCGCATCGTATCGGAAAGCAGATCCAAGAAGGTCAGCGCGGCCTTTTCGCGAGGCGAACATTCATCGTAGGTTCCGAGAAACTGTTTGGTTACGGTCGCCGGAATCGAGGCGTGCTCGAAAACTCGTCCGTTTACCGGATCTTCCGGCCCCGGCACTACGGTCGCCTTGGGAATCCACGGTGAGACCAGGATGGCCGGCACGCGAACGCCCAGGCGGTCGAAGGAGAACGGCTGTCCCGGTACTCCCGTGGCTTGTTCGGTTGCCGTGAATCCGTCCGGAAGGCAAGCAGGCGGCGGAACGTGGTCGTAGATTCCTCCGTGCTCGTCATAAGCGATCAGGAGCGCGGTGCTCTTCCACAGGTCAGGATTCTGCCGGATGGCGTTGTAGATCGCTGCGATGTAGATTTCTCCCGCCTGGACGTCATGATCCGGATGTTGGTCGGAAGCCAGTTCTTCGCCGCCACCTTCTCCCAAGTGGTCGCTATAGTTCGGCTCAACGAAGGAATAGTCGGGCAGCGCGCCGCGTTTGCAATCGTCCAGAAACTGCGGATAGGTGGCAAAGATCTTGGGCTGATTCTTTAGTAAATTCACGATCTCCATGGTGGAGCTTGCGCGATCGTAGTAGTACAGCTTCGCTGTCTTGCCAGCCTTGAGCAGGCGATCATAAATGCTTAGAAAGGGCGTCCTCTGGTAGAAAAGATTCATGTCCACATGCCCGAACGACGTCCCATAGTGGGCGAACGCGCGATTGCAGATAGTCGGGCCGGGAATGGACGAGAACCACCCGTTGAAGACCGCGTAGCTTCGCGCGAGCGTGGTTAAAACCGGCAGTTTTTCCGGAGGGAAATAGAACATGATTTGCCGCGAATGGTTTACGTCCTGGCGCTGATCGTGATAGCTCTGGACAAAACCGCCCATGGAGGGCGCTGCCGGCGGCCCCGCCGTTCCGCCATAGATCTGTTTATGCACGGCAGGGAAATGATGATCCGGGTCCGGATCCAACTGGCCCTGAAATGTCGCAAGCGGTTGAACTTTGGCAGGCTCGTTGCTGGTATCCAGATTCGATTCGGTGCCGGTGAGGCCGTTAATACGGGGGTCCTGTTTCTTCAAAGCGCCCAGCATGTGGTCGAAGGACCGGTTTTCCATCATTAAGACAACAATATGCTTAAGATTATCGAGACCCGCCGGCATTATGCTCCTGGTTAAATATGCAGGATTCGATTGTACGGGGAAGCGTTACGATCGTTTCCAAAAAAATCTTGCTCAAAATTACTTAGTACGCGCCCGGTCCGAGAGCAACGCCGCACTTGCTAGGAGCAACATTTGTTACCTAGCATATTGACGGGCTTTGAACGACGGTACTAGACTACTAAGACTTGGTGGCACCATAGCGCGGAACGTTTCAAATGATAGGGCGTGCACAACCACACAAGGACCCGCCACTTTCCTATCTGGAAATTCTCGACGAAGAGAATCAGGCGCTCACGGGCACGACGCCTTCCTCAGACGATGTTCTGTTGCGCGAAGAGTACCGGAGGGCCTTTCAGGAGAATCCGTCAGGAAATGGAGAGACCACGCGAAAATATCGAGCGAGCGTTATCCGGCGGCTCCACGCGAGTGCCCGGAGCGCACTGTGCTTTTCGGGAGGCGGCATTCGCAGCGCCACCTTCGGTCTGGGAGTGCTGCAGGGGTTGGCGGCATTTTCTCGCAAACGGAACGGCGAACGTCCCGATCTCCTGGGCGAGTTCGATTACCTCTCTACCGTATCCGGAGGCGGCTATTTAGGCTCGTGGTTTTCAGCGTGGTCAACCCGACGTTCGAAAATCGACGAGGATGCGGGGGTTTCGGGCGAGAAATTGCGCGATTGCGACATTCCCGATTTGCGCGACGGCAGCGCCGCAGTGATCCGCGACTTGGCTTCGGTGCCAGATGTGGCGTTCGAACCGGAGCGTGAGCCAGTCAAACACCTCCGAGCCTATAGCAACTATCTTTCCCCGAGACTCGGGTTCTTCTCAATGGATACATGGGCACTGGCTGGAACGGTGCTGCGGAACATGTTCCTGAATTGGTTGGTGCTGATACCGGCCTTTGCAGCATTCCTGCTGATCCCGGTTTTCTGTTGGCGAGTCATGTGGGTTCGTCCTTCGGAGGTCGACCCGGCCACACTCTGGTTCACTCTGGTCGCTGCGCTGCTGCTGGGCGGCCAAGCGACAGCGTACGTCGGATTTGATCTTCCCAGCGCTGGGAACGCTCAGCGCTCTCCGAAGCACTTCCTGATCTGCTGCCTGCTTCCGCTGTCTCTAGCAGCGGCGGCCCTCACCGTTTTCTGGGCTTGGTTGCCGCCTGGAATTCCTACAGCCCGCTGGTGGGATGTAGTGAGCCTAGGGAAAGAAGGAGTCGCATGGTGGCACTTCGCTGTGTTCGGAGCTGTGATGCATGGCGGAGGAATGCTGGTGGGGCTGGGGCAAGTCAAATTCCGCTTCCACAGGCCTCCTACCTGGACGGGAATTGTGGCCACCAGCGCGGCCTTTGTCGCCGGCTTTGTTGGCGGAGTTGCGGCATGGACATTCGCTCGACTGGCAGCGGTTCAGCCGGACTATGCCGATTTTCTGTATGACCCGAGACTCTACTCCTGTCTGGCCTTCCCGATGTTGATGGGGGTCTTTCTTTTCTCGGGAACGCTACTGGTGGGTTTTACCAGTTATGTAACCAAGGACGAAGACCGTGAATGGTGGGCGACGTCGGGCGGATGGTTTGTGGCGCTCGCGCTGGGTTGGCTGGCGTTCGCGTGTGTGGTTCTATATTCGCCGCGAGCGCTCAGCTGGCTGGATACCAGCATTAGCGCGGGGGTGACTGCCCTTACCGGTTTCATGGGCTTCGCCGCAGCAAGAGCTGGAAGTAGTTCGAAGACATCAAGCGGTCCGGAGGACGAGGGCGTCGTGGAACTTAACGGCACCACCTCGAAGCTGTTGAAGCAGTATGGTCCACAAGTGCTCATGGCCTGCTTCATGCTGTTGCTGGTCATGCTCCTGGCGGGTCTCAATGAGAGGCTTCTCATTTGGTTCGGCCCTCCCTCCGGAGCTACCGTGTGGGGATTCGTGGGGCCGGTTGTCTGGCTAGCGCTCGGCTACGGGGTGCTGTGTCTGCTGGCTTCCTGGTTCATAAACGTGAACAAGTTTTCCCTTCATGCCATGTACCGGCAGAGATTGATCCGAGCATATTTGGGAGCGTCCAATCCCTTCCGCCACCCGCATCCGTTTACCGGGTTTGATGAAAACGACAATATTTCGATGTGCACCCTAACGGCCAATAAGCCCATGCACGTGGTCAACATGGCGTTGAATCTGGTCCACGGCGAAAATCTGCGGTGGCAGGAACGGAAAGCCGCATCCTTCACATCGACACGGCTGCACACAGGCGGTCTGTGCGTGGATTATCGCCCATCGACACTCTATGGCGGCCGTTACGCGAAGGACAAAACGCCCATCTCCTTGGGCACCGCCATCACGATCTCGGGCGCAGCGGCGAGTCCCAACATGGGGTATCATTCCTCGCCGTTGTTGATGCTGGTAATGACCCTGTTCAACGCGAGGCTGGGGTGGTGGCTTGGGAATCCACGTGGCAATCAACGGACCTGGACGTCGCCGAGCCCCCGTTGGGGAATCCGGCCGTTTTTCGACGAGGCCTTCGGGCTGACAACGGACACCAATTCCTGGGTCTATCTTTCAGACGGCGGTCATTTCGAGAATCTCGCGATCTATGAGATGGTCCTGCGGCGCTGCCATTGCGTCGTAGTATCCGATGCGGGCTGCGATCCAAACTACACGTATGCAGATCTGGCGAGCGCGGTTCGGAAGATCCGCATAGATTTCGGCATCCCGATCGATTTCGACAATCCAACCATGCCGATGTCTCCGGACAAACTGCCCACCGCACGGCACAGCGGCAAACATTGCGCAATCGCTCGTATCCGGTATTCGGCGGTGGACGGACCCGACGCGCCTGACGGCACCTTGATCTACATCAAGCCTTCGCTCAACGGAAATGAACCCGCGGACGTGCAACATTACGCGGCGGCAGACCCGCGGTTTCCGCATCAGCCGACGTCTGACCAGTTCTTCGACGAATCGCAATTTGAGAGCTACAGACGTCTGGGCTTGCATGTGGTCGAGGAAATTCTTCACGCGCCGGACGGAAAAGCTTACGAATACACTCTTGCCGAGTTCATCACCGCCGCCGGCCTCTACTCGCGCCAGAGCGTCTCCACTTGACCTCAAAGCTTCTGGGCGAAGCCTACACAGTTACTCCACGCATAGTGAGTACCTGACATCCTCTCGCCAGCGCGACCGTCCCTAGCGGTCTTTCCATTCCACAGTCTTCTAACGGACTTTTTTCCACCGGTCTGACCGAAGTCCTGCTCGCGAGCCTTGGAAAAGTCCAGGTTCTGAAAGCCAGCGCGTACTTCACCGCGGAATGGGATGCAGTACGGCCCCGCGAGCATCTGGACGTGCAAACCCGACACCAGCTCTGGGCCGAGACCTACGACGTGAAAGTGCGAGATGTCCTCGACTATTGTGACCCGGAAAATCGCTCAGGAGAACGCCGCCGGCTGGCGGGCTGGCGAGGAGATTGTCCTCGCGTCGACGGATTTCGATCCCCGGCAGGCAGAGCGACGAACCATTTCCGCCATCCGCGCGAATACGATCACGCTCGACAAGAAACTGGATTACATGCACTTCGGCAAGATCACCTACCTGCATTTCATCAACAATGCGGAGGAGTCCGGAATCGTGAATGTGTGGCAACGGATGAACTCTGGGCGCCTGAAGGTGTTTCCGTCGCTCTCGAAATATCTGGAGGAGCGCCGACTCTATCGGCGCGATGAGAAAGAAGAGATTGTGCGGGATCGTGACAATCTCCAGGACGCCGTGCGCTGTTTAGTAAATGGCATCTCTAGCATGCGGACTAAGCCGGTGAAACTGGAGCCGGCATGGCCTGAATACGGTGGTAGCTCGGGTTGGATGGAGTAGTCAGGCCCGCCGCCCCCGGGAGCGGCACAACTCCGCACGGGAGCGGAAGCAGAATTCTTTTGTCCAGCCTGGACAACCAGAGGAGTAGCCTTGCTGTGGCCGCCAAGATCGCCATTTACACGATCGCTTACGGCTCCCAGCGCCCTAGCGTAGCGGCGAAACTCGCTTGACCTAGGGAATGTTTGTCATGTAACCGGTCGGTTGCATGACAAGTCGAGCCCAACTCGTAGCGCGTTTTCCTGTGCGCTTCACCACTAAAGTGGAGGATTGTCCACAAGACGTATCTCTCTCGAACTCGTCAATCGATAGTTGCTCCGGCCGTGACGTTGGCGGATGCTGAACGCTAGAGTTTGGGAATCCGCCACGGACAGTCCAACAAAACTCTGGAAACCTAGGGAAGCTACAGCTATAATAGGGTCACTGCGACCCCGTTGACCTTCCTCGCAGGCTACCCAGTTTAAGAGGAGAGTCGGGCCATGACCTTTTCCAGGTTAGCGGGCTGCGCCGCTATTCTTGTCGGCACGTTTCTGGCAGCCAGCACACCGCATCCAGTTCCGTTTACTATCGAGGCATCCGAGGACGTAAGTGCGCGATTCCCCGGCGCGCCGCGCCTCCAGTCCTTCGCCTGGGGTGAATGGGCCGGCAAGTGGATTTTCATTGCCGGACGCACCACCGGGTATCACGGCGTGGGCGGACAGGAGGCGGATTTCCCCCGCTCCGGCGCCAATGATAAAATCTGGATCGTAGAACCTTCCACTACCGGTATCGCGCGGACGTGGAGCGTTCCCCTGAGGAAGCTTCCGGCATCGTTCGGCGAAGTGAAGGACCAGTGGATGTCCAGCAACCTGGCATTCTTCCAAGATAAGGAGACGCTATATCTTGCGGGCGGATATGGTCAGGATGCCACCGGCGCGTGGCGCACATATCCTCTTCTATCCGCGGTGCACCTGCCTTCTTTGGTCAAGGCAATTACCGAGGGAAGTGATCTCTCCGAGGCGATTACCTACACGAAAAGTCCCTTGGTTCAAGCGGCCGGTGGCGAGCTGATGAAGCTCGACGACGGCCTGTTCTACCTCATCGGCGGCCACGTTTTCACGGGCTCGTATCGGGATTTCGAAGCAGCGGAGGAGAAAAGCACTCCCAAGGTGTCGCAGCAGTATACCGGCGAGATCCGCAAGCTGCGCGTTACACGCGACGTTCCCGGACGACTGGGCGTGGCGCTGGTCGAGAGTTATACCGATCCTGAGTTCGCGCGCCGCGACCTCAATGCAACCCTAACGATCCAACCGGATGGACATACGCTGGGTGCGGCGGCTTATGGAGGCGTATTTACCCAGGATCAACTGGGGTTTTCCAAGCCCATCTACTGGAGCGCCGCCAGGCCGCCGCGTGTCGCCGAGGATTACGAACAGAAGATGAGCGGGTACTCGTGCGCCAGGCTTGCATTCTTCGATCCCGACTCGAACACGATGCTCACCACTTTTTTCGGAGGCATCAGCCGGTGGAACTGGAATGAGGACCGCGCTGAGTTTCAAGCCGCCCCACGCGTAGGCTCCAAGTCCGAAGCCGTGTACTTCGATGGCTTACAGTGGATCGACCAAATGACGACTTTGGTCCGCGGCCCGCAGGAAACGTATGAAGTAGTGCAACCCTCCAACCGATTGCCCGGGTATCTCGGGACTAACGCGGCGTTTCTACCGGCACCCGGCATGGAACGCATCCGTCCTGAAGCGGAGATATTCGACCTGCGCCCCCTGCGCGGCAAGAGAGCGCTGGCCGGCTACATTTACGGAGGGATCCGAGCGTTTCCGAAGGAGTTCCCGTACCGCGACGATTCGCGTCCGTATCATTCCGGGAACATACCGACCCGGTCGAGCGAGATGATCGTCGCGGTCTATATTACCGTGCCGCCTGCGAATTGAGCCGGGCGGATTCTGTGATCAGGGCACCGCGAAGAGTTCCCAATGAGCGCTCCTCGAGACCCTCGCAAGCTCGCGCGATCAGGCCCGTCATGTTGGCGACCGCAAAGCTGATTCCGCTCAGGTTGCGCTTCCGGGGCACGCCTGGCAGCGAACGCGGATAGCCGGACGCAAAGAATTGCAGGCCCCCGGAAGACGATTTGATGCGATAGGAATCGCGGCCGATTTCCCAGTCCACGCCGACGCCTGCGACACCCGGAAGCGATCCCGGAAAGCATCGTTGGCCTTCAGCTTCAAGCGCGGAAACTAGGATAGTCCGACGCGCGGCAGCACGTTCGATTAGAGGCGCGAAGCGCGGGGCGTGATCCGGGTTGCGGGTCCCCAGACTCAGGTTGATCAGGTCCATGCGGTTGTCGATGGCCCACTCGACCGCTTCCAGTAGATGATCGGCGCTGGTTCGCAAGGAATTGTGAAATAGCTTGACGGCGAAGTACTGAGCGGCGGGAGCTATTTCCTGAATGGCCGCCATCACCGCGGTACCGTGTCCCAGCACATCCACATAAGAACTCGCGTCCGCGGCAGAATCGAGGCCAATGGCGATACCGCCCGCGACGCTCGAGATGTGAGGGTGGTTATGATTTACGCCGCTATCGATCACGGCCACGCGTATTCCCTGCCCGGAGGAGTCGGGAAAAGGGAGGGGACCGTCGCCGTCAGGCAACAACTGTGGACTCGCACTCATAACGGATCTCGGCCCTCCCGTCTTGGAGAGTAATGACGGTGTCGGCAATCGCGGCGAGCGCGGGACGGTGCGTGATCACAATCAGCGTCCCTCCTCGCAATGCGCCACGCAGATTCGAAGCGACCAAGCTTTCGGTGTCAGCATCGAGCGCGGCCGTCGGCTCATCCAGGATCAGCACGCTAGGTCGCCGGAGCAGAGCCCTGGCGAGTGCGATTCTCTGACGTTCGCCGACGGAAACCGCGAGTCCGCGCTCGCCGGTAAGTGTCTGGTAGCCTTCCGGCAGGCGCGCGATAAACTCGGTCAGCCCGGCAGCATGGGCGGCCTCTTCAATCATTTCCTGCGTCGCTCCGGGGAACGCATACGCGATGTTCTCGGCAATGCTGGCGTGGAACAGAAATGGCGACTGATCCACCAGAACCACTTGCTGGCGCAGGTCTTCGAGCGAGAGGTGGCGAATGTCGGTTCCGTCCAAGAGAACGCGCCCCTGGTCGGGATCGAGATACCGGACCAGCAGATCGGCAAGCGTCGATTTACCAACTCCGCTGGGTCCCAGGACCGCGCAGAAGCTGCCGGCCGGTATCTTGAGCGAGACATCCCGCAGAACCGGATGGCGGTCATAGCGGATGGACACATTCTCAAGCCGGATGGAATCGCGCACAGCCGCCAATCGAACGGCTCCGGGCCGTTCCCGAACTTCCGGAGCGGTATCCATGAGTTCGAAGATGCGCCCCAACGATACGCGGGCGGACGCCAAGCTGGACGTCAAGCCCATCAGGTTTTGAATGGGCGACAACAGACGTGTTTGATACGCCATGAAAGCGACCATGGTCCCAATGGTCATGGTGCCCTCAATGATCTGATAGCCGCCGTAGAGGAAAACCATGGAAGTGGACGCAGTGAAAATGGTTCCCGGCAGGGCCCCGGTGAGGAAGGAAGCCACCTGCACGCCCAGCATGGTTTCGACAAACGCATCGTTGCGCTGGCGGAAGCGGCCCACTTCATGCTCGCTGGCGCGCAGGGAGACCACTACGCGCATGCCCAGGATCGTGTCCACGAACCAGCTTCCCAGGTCGGCGCTGCGTTCGCGCAGTTGTTTGGTTAACGCCGTCAGCCTTCGCTGATAGTGGGCAAAGGTCCACAGACAAGCCGGCACCAGCAGCACGCTCACCAGAAACAGCTTCCAGTTGAGGACCAGCATCAGAACAACGCTGCCGATGAAAAAGACCACATTGCTCAGGATGGAAAGCAGGGTATCCGCGGACACGCGCTGCACTTCACCCATGTCGTTATTGAGCCGCGACATCAAATCGCCCAGCCGGTAGCGCACGTAAAAGCGCGGCGATAGCTCCTGCAGGTGGCGGAATAATGCTAACCGCATGTCGAACAGCACTTTCCAGCACATTGGGATCCTAAGCTTAGAATTCCACGTGGACAAGTTGTCGCG
>JADMIO011717971.1_pt1 | contig 65351 bp, 75 predicted proteins | sample 8958161 | NCBI WGS metagenome assembly JADMIO01 (sample SAMN16585339, study PRJNA669376) | soil metagenome | isolation source: Crop rotation soil | place: USA: Cullars Rotation, Alabama | collected 2011
GCCGCGACTTCAAGTCACGTGAATTCCAAGCTTCGGATCCCACTGTGCTGGAAAGTCGCCAGCATGATTTGACCGGCACTGGGATGGATACCGCAGATATAGGCGCCGATGAGGCCCGCCGCGATACCGCCTAGCAAATTGCCGAAGCGGAACGTGGAGATCGCCAGCGGCATCACGGCGGCGACCAGCGACGGCGGGAGCGCCAGATCCTGCTCGGCGGCGCGCATCAACGCGGGCAGGCATGCCATCGAGGATTGCGTGGAAGCGGCGACCGCTTGGGGCGCGAAGGCGGCCCGGGTGAAACGCGAGATACCCAATCCGCTGCCCCAGCCGCCGATCAAGGTGATGACGACAAGGCCCGCGACGAGAGCCACCGACATCATCAAGACCAGTTGCACCAGGCTGGCCGCGAAGCCCAGGCCGACATGCAGCACCGCGTCCAGGGCCAGGAAAAACACCCCGAAAGGCGCCGCCGCCAAGACCCATCGCACGATGACCAGCATCGTTTCGGCAATCGCGGCCAGCATGCGAAAGAGAGGCTCGGACAAGTCGGACGCGATCCGGGTCGCCGCGGCCCCGAATATGGCCGCGAAAACGATCAGCGGCGTCATGGCGCTTTGGGCGGCGGCAGCCACCGGGTTCAGCGGAATGAAATCCAGAAGCTGGTCGATGATCGAAGGCGTAGGCGGCAGCGCGTTCGCGCCTTCCAGGAAAATGCGGCCCGAGACCGCGACCGGCCACACCGCCATCAAGCCATAAGCCATGGCCACGCCGGTCAGCGAGGCCACCAGCAACAGCAACACGAGCAGCGAAATCGTTGTTCCGATAACGCGCCCGGTGCCCACCATGCGCGTGACTTGGCCGATGCCGCCCGCCATCAGGCAAAAAATCAAAGGCACGATGGTCATCTGCAGCGCATGCAGCCAGATCTGTCCCAAGGGACGCAGGCTGGCTCCGAACGCCAGCAGGGAGGGATCGCCTGCGGCACGAAGCGCCAAGCCAGACAGAATGCCAGCGGCAAGCGCCAGCAGAATTCGCGCCGTTTGGCCCATTTGCACCCCACCCTTATGCGAGGAGCTTAGCCCCCGGCGCCGTTCTGCGGAAGGGCATCAAGGCGGAAGGAAATCGATGCCCCATGCGCGCATCATGCGCGGCCGATGGACCGGCACATGATGCGCTGCCCCGATATCGGAGCCTTGGGCCTTGCGCCTTACGCCTTCTTCGGCGTCAGCGCGGGCGACGAGGCGTCCCTGCTCAGCCAATCGCGCACGATGCGCTGTTCCAGCGTGATCGTGATGGCGATGATGGACGCGCCGACAAAGGCCATGCCCAGCGACTCGAAGATCGTCGCCAATGCCGTCCCGACATAGGGAAAGCCCTGCAGCGCGCTGGCGCCCAGGATCAGCACGACCGTGATCATGTAGTTCTTGGCGTTGCGATCCGGCGTGTTGCCGATGGCCGCGATGCCGCCGAAAATCAGCAGCAGCGGCGCGATGATGGGACTTTGGACAAAGGCGGATGCGATGGCCACAACAACGGCAAGCAATCTTCCGACGGCAGAAAGTTTACTCATCATGGACCTCTTTTCAGCTTGATTGACCAGAACTCCTTTACGTCTTCAGCGGGTACGTCTTCAGCAGGCACGTCTTCAAAGCAGTTTATCCGTAACGAAACTCGGGCTTGCTCTGCCCGATCTCGATGATATAGCCGTCGGGGTCGCGGATGTAGCAGCGGATCTCGCCATATTTGTCGATGGGCGGGGTCAAAAATTCCGCGCCCCGGCTTTTCCAGGATTGATAGCAGGCCTGGATATCGGCGACGCGGATATTCATGAAGCTGTTGATCTTGTCCGGATCGGCAAGCGTCGAAAGCGTCACGGTGGGCTTGTCCGGTGTCGGGCCGCCGCCGGTATTCACGATCATCCAGGTGTTGGCGATCTGAAGATAACCGGGCGTGCCCTTGCCGTCGGGGCGGCTGAGAATGCGGGCGCCGAAAACCTTCTCGTAAAAGCGCAGCGACCGTTCGATGTCGGCGACCGTGAGGAAATGCGCGATGGTGAAGCCCTCTTTCGGGGGCATTTCGTAACGCTTGCCTTCGACGTCAGCGCTGCTGCTCATAGCGCTCCCCTTCTTTTAAAGGGGGTGATCCGGCATCGCCATCGAGCGCCACATATGGGCCGTGGGGCTGTTGTCGTAGCCCAATCCTTCCTTGGGCTGCTTGAAATGGCGTCCGACGATGTCGGTGAATTGCTCGATCTTGGGATTGACGCCCGGCTCGAACGCGTAAAGGTCGTTCACGGTCACAAGCCTGGGATATTCATACCATTTGTGGTTTCGGGCGAATTTGTAAGTCGCCTCGATATAAGGCTCGGGCTTGTAGTCCTCGCCGAAGATGCGCCGGTAGAGGTCGGGATATTTGTAGCCATGCTCTTCATCGTCATAGAAGCGCAGCGCCTGGTGATAGCGGATGGCGAAATCGACCTTTTCGGAGACATAGGGCTGATACATCTGCGCGCCCCACCAGCCGTGATCGACCTTGATCAGCGAATGCACCGTGTCGTGCAGGAGGCAGGCGAAGATCACTTCCTCTTCCATGCCGGTCTGCATGGCGCGATTGGCGCTTTGCAGCACATGGTTGGAGACATCGCCGAAGCGCAGGCGGAAGAAATCGATGAAGGTGGGCTTGGCCGGCATCGGCTCCAGCCGCGCCACGTTGGCGCCCTTCTTGCCGATGAAGAGATTGCCCACGCCGCGGCGGAAGGGCTTTTCCGTGATCTCCGCATCCACCTCCGCCATGGTGGGGAACTTCTTGGCGACCGCTTTGTTCAGCGCCTTGTTCTGCGCGTCTTCCAGCGCATCGGCCTTGGCTTCCGAACTCATCGCCGCCACCGCTGCCGCGCCGCCGAGGCTCGCGATGAAGGCGCGTCTATCAATGTCCAGATGATCGATGCCTAAAGCCGGTTGTTCCTGCATGCGGAATCCCCTTCATGGCGTAGCGATGTGGAAACCCTACACCCAAGAATTGTATTGCCCAAGATGTGCTTGCCGCCTCGCAGTGCAGCAAAATCAACGCGAGCGCAGCACAGCCCAGGGCGTCTTGGTCATGCCCTTCCTCCCCTGCGCGCGCGTAAGCGCGCTGGCGGGGGAGGTGGCCGGAGCGGCGCTTGTGCGCTCTGGCGTTAGCCGGCGCACAAGCAAAGCTGCGGAGGCCGGAGGGGGGTTGAGAATCCGTATATTGCCGTCATGACCGCGCGGGCGGATTCTAAGACCGGGTGAGGGTGATTCGCGATTTTTGAAAGGAAGACGGCATCGGCTCCACTGGGGGAGTGACTTGAAATGCTGCTTTTTCAAATCGTTGCGCTGCTGCAAGAGATGAATGGCTGGATGGCCGCCGCCATGATCGGCGTCGCGCTGATGGCGTATGAGATCTGGCGTCACGCGCCTTTGCGAGGCGGCAAGGCGGAAGACGCATTCCTGCGCGACAGCCTGGACTGGTGAGGCGTCTAAAAGGCGATCTTGCCCGTCAGCATCTGCCAGAACATCACCCAGTCGCCCATGAAGCTGTAGAGCGGGTACTGGAAGGTGGCGGGCCGGTTCTTCTCGAAACGGAAATGGGCAAACCAGGCAAAGCCATAGCCCGCGAACAGGCCCGCCAGCAGCCACCAGGGCTCGCCAGTTGCGGCCAGCATCGCCACGCATAACAGCGCCAGGCTGCTCCCCAGGAAATGCAGCCGCCGGGTGGTGCGGTTGGCATGTTCGCTGAGATAGAAGGGATAGAAGTCCGCGAAGCTGGAATAACGCTGCATGGCCGGCGCCTCCTGGCCGGAGCCTAGCACAGCCGCGGCCCGGCGCTGGAACCTGGCCATCATATGTGCGTTAATCCGGGTGTCGCCAGCAGCTGAACCCGCACGCTGGCGCTTGAGAGACATCCGGGACAGATCCGTGAACGCTGTCCGCGCTCCCGCATATCGGAGCAGCGCATGTCGCCAGAAATCCATCAGCCATCTGCCATCTGCGCGCTCCCGCGTATCAGGAGGGCACTATGGACCACATGATCGCAACCGCTGTTGCGCGCCATTGGGAAAGCGCGCTGCATCTTCCCTCGCAAGACGCGCTGAAATCCGTGCTGGGCGCCAAGGGAAATTACGCGCCCGGCACCCCGCTTCCGGCGGGGCATGCCGAAACGCCCAAGCTGATCTTGTCGGGCTGGGCGATCAGCACCTTCATGCTCGCCCATGGCAAGCGGCAGATCCTCGATTTTCATCTGCCCGGCGAATTGCTGCTGTGCGGCGAGAGCCATGAGGCGATGGAGTGTGTCGCGCTGACCGCGGTCACGCTGGTTGCAACCCATGGGCTTGCCGCCGAGGCGCTGGCCCGCCTGGTGCGGCAGCAGGAGAAGGAACGCGTGCTGCGCCTGACCATGCGCCTGGCGTCGATGGGACAGCAGCGCGCCCAGGCACGCACCGCGGCATTGCTGCTGGATTTGTACCAGCGGCTCGACCGTGTCGGGCTGGCGGAGGAGGGGCACCAAAAGGTGCCGGTCACACAGAATGTGCTGGCCGACGCGCTGGGCCTCTCCGCCGTGCATGTCAATCGCGTGCTGCACCGCTTGCGCCAGGATCGCATCATCTTAGTCGGCAATCACGGAATCGAGATTCTGGATCCCGGCAAACTCGCCGCGGCGGCGATCTGAAGGGCTTAAGGCAACATGCAGTTCGGATTTTCAGGCGGGCAGAGGCCTTTGTGGGAGTGCCCGGACTCATAAAGGCCCCATGCCATCGCCGCCAAAAGCGCCAGCACCAAAAGCCCCAGCGCGGTCCAACCGGACCTGCTCAATGGGTTACCGCCCCTGCCCATGGGTGTCTTATATCGGGATTTCCCCTACACCGCTCGCCACAAATGTTATGGAACCCGACAAAACTTATCCCTACACAATAGGCGATATTCCAAAGCCGATATCATGCGCTGTTATTTCATGCAGGACGGTCACATAGCGGGCGTCGAAATCCTCGACCACGCCGAGGGCGATGAGGGCTGCATCAAGCGCGGCCACGCGCTTTTCGAGAACCGCCGCAAGACCCAATCCGCCGACGGCTTCGAGATCTGGGATCAGGCCCGGTTCGTGTTCCGCTTCCCGCCCGACCTGAAAGTGCCAACCGCGAAGCAGGGCAGCAGCCTTTAGCTGACCCCTATCTGTCTTCCCCAGGCAAGCCGTCGGAGACGATCGGCTTGCTTGGCCGCAAGCCTCAATCCCCCGCCAATGGCTTCGCCATGCAGGGGAAGAAAGCCGGTGCCAAGGCGTACTTTCCGCCCCATTCAGCCAATATTAGGTGTTGTGCCGGTAAGGATCTGTCCCCCACGACAAAAGCGGACAGGCCTGCCCGCATGAGCGACATCGCCGCCCGTCCGGATCTGAGCGCAGGCGCGCGCTGGGCAGCCATTCCCGAGGCGCTCTTTGTCGTCACGGTGTTCGCAAGCGCCGTTCTGGTTTTTCTGGTCGAGCCGATGATGGCCCGGCTGCTGCTGCCGCTTCTGGGCGGCTCGGCGGCGGTCTGGAACACCAGCCTGGCCTTTTTCCAGCTGGCGCTGCTGGCCGGCTATGTCTACGCCCATCTGCTGCAGAAACTGGCGCGTGTGGGGGCGCAGATCGCCATTCACATGGGCGTCCTGCTGGTCGCCGCGCTGAGCCTTCCCTTGCATGTGGGTGAGTTGTTCGGCGCGCCGTCGTCCGATCAGCCGGTGCTGTGGCTGCTCGGCACCTTGACGGTTTCGCTGGGCGCGCCCTTCGCCGCCCTGTCGGCGACGGCGCCGCTGGTCCAGGCCTGGCATGCGCGCGCCATCCGGCATGGACACACGCGCGAACCATACGCGCTGTACGCCGCCAGCAATCTGGGAAGCCTGCTGGCGCTGGTCGCCTATCCCGCGCTGGTCGAGCCGAATGTGAGGCTTCACGCCCAGACCGCGGCGTGGAGCGGTTTTTACTTGGGCTTCGCCGTGCTTGCCGCGCTGTTGGGACTTTGCGTGTGGCGCGTCGCGCGCGCGCCCGCGCTGGAAAAGCCGATGCCGGCCAGCGCTGCCGCCAGCGATGCCGCCAGCGATTTTGTCAGTCCGATGCAGGAGCGGCTGGTGTGGCTGGCGCTGGCGGCGGCGCCGTCCAGCCTGATGCTGGGCGTCACCAATTTCATCACCACCGAATTGGGCTCGGCGCCGTTCCTGTGGGTGGTGCCGCTGGCGCTTTATCTTCTGACCTTCGTCATCGCCTTCAGCCGCCGCCAGATCGTGGCGCGCGAGACGGTGGTGACGGTGCAGACCGCGATCCTGATCCTGTGCACCTTGCGTTTCTGGGTTCCGTCGTCCTTGCCGGAATTGGTGCTGCATCTTGTCTGCTTCTTCCTGACGGCGCTGGTTTGCCATCAGGCCCTGGTGGCGCGGCGCCCCCCGCCCGAGCGGCTGACCGACTTCTATATCTGGATCAGCCTGGGCGGCGTGGTGGGCGGCGCTTTCAACGCCTTCCTGGCGCCGCTGATCTTCGACCGGGTGATCGAATATCCGGCGGTGTTGGTGCTGGCCTGCCTGGCACGGCCGTCCACGCAACCGCCGGTCGGCCGCCGCCGCGGTGTGATGATCGGCGCGGCGCTGGGGCTTTCCATCGCCGCGGCTTCGATCGTCGCCTATACCGGACAACGCGACGGGATCTATCTGCCGGTCATGGTTGCCGCTTTTGCCTTGGCGGGTTCTTGCGCCATCCTGCTGCGTGGCCGCACGGTGCCGTTCGCGGCGGTGATCTTCACCTTGCTGACCGCGGGCTATCTTATTTTCATGGCCCATGGCGTGTTGCGGACCTGGCGGGATTTTTTCGGCGTCCTCAGTCTGTCACGCCAGCACAGCGCCGAGCTTGGCGATGTGAATGTGCTGCAGCACGGCACCACCTTGCACGGCGCGCAATCGCTGCTCTCCGCCTATCGCTGCCGGCCGTTGCTTTATTATGCGCCGGAAACGCCCATCGGCCAGGCCTTCGCGGCCGTGGAAGGCGGAAAACCGAAGATCAACGCCGCCGCGGTGGGGCTGGGCACCGGCTCCGTCGCCGCCTATGTGCGGGGCGCCGACGCCTTGCGCTTTTTCGAGATCGATCCGGCGGTGATCCGCGTCGCCAGCGATCCGGCCTATTTCAGCTATACTACCCAATGCGCGCGCGGCCCTGTTGCCTTCACCCTGGGCGATGCGCGCCTCAAGCTGGCCGAGATCCCGTCCGGCTCCTACGACCTTCTTCTGGTCGACGCTTTTTCCTCCGACAGCGTGCCGTCGCATTTGATGACGGTGGAAGCCATGCGGCTTTATCTTTCCAAGCTGAAGACCGATGGAATCCTGATCCTGCATTTGTCCAACCGGCATCTGGATCTCATGCGTCCGGCGATGGCGGCGGTGGCGGCGGCCGGTGGCCATTTCGTGCAGCAGACCTTCATCGCCGCCAAGGGCGTGGACCGATTCAAAGTGACGAGCGAGCAGGTGGTGGCGGCGGCCAAGAGCCAAGCCGCGCTAGAGCCGCTTCTGGCCCGCGGCGGCTGGCGCGGCGCCGATGCCGGCGGCGTGAAGCCTTGGACGGACGATTATGTCGATATTCTCGGCGCTCTTATCCGCCGCTACCGGGATAACCAAGCCGCGTTGCGCCATCCTGGGCCGGTTGTGTCTCACGGCCCGTGACGGCTCTCAGCGATCTTTCCTCAGCGCCGCGCCTCTTCAAATTGTGTCGCAACTTGTCTTTTCGCACTGCGATATTTGAAGCGCGTCCTTCGGAAGGGATGGACTCGTTCCCGGACTCGGCTAGCATCGCGCACAGATCGCTGGCGAGGGGGAATTCGCATGAGCATCAATCCGCATACATCTTTTTGGCGTAAGTCATCAGTCGCGGTCATCGCGCTACTGCCCGCACTCTTCATGAGTCAAAGCAGCGCGCAGACCATCCGTTTGGGCGGCGCCGCCGCCGCGCCGCATGGCCAGCCTTCGACCGCCAAAGGCGATTGGCCGATGTATTTCGCCGACACGACAGGCTCGCGCTACTCGCCGCAGGATCAGATCAACGCGTCGAACTTCAACAAGCTGGAGCTGGCCTGGCATTTCAAGACCGACAATCTGGGCGGGCGTCCGGAATACAAACTCGAAGGCACGCCCATCGAGATCAACGGCACCGTCTACACCACCGCCGGATCGCGCCGCGCCGTGGTGGCGCTGAACGCCAAGACCGGCGAACTCAAATGGACCTTCAGCATCGATGAAGGCGCCCGCGCCGCGCTGGCGCCGCGCCAGCTGTCCGGCCGTGGCGTCTCTTATTGGACCGACGGCAATGGCGACGAACGCATTTTATATGTCACCACCGGTTATCGGCTGGTGGAGTTGAACGCCAAGACCGGCCAGCCCATCGAATCCTTCGGCGATCACGGCATCGTCGATCTGAAAGTCGGCGCGTGGAAAGGCGCGGGCGAACAGATCGATCTGGAATCCGGGGAGATTGGCCTGCACACCACGCCCACCGTGGTCAACAATGTGGTGCTGGTGGGTTCGGCCATGAAGGAAGGCTCCCAGCCGCTCGCGGTCAACAACACCAAGGGCCTGGCGCGCGCCTTCGACGTGAAGACGGGAAAAAATCTCTGGACCTTCCGCACCATCCCGTCCAAGGGCGAGTTCGGTTACGACACCTGGGAGAACGGCTCGGCCGACCGCAACGGCAACACCGGCGTGTGGACGGGCATCACGGTCGATCCCGAACTCAACACCGTCTATCTGCCGGTGGAAGATCCCACCAACGATGCCTATGGCGGGCCGCGCCCGGGCAACAATCTCTTCGGCGACAGTCTGGTGGCGGTCGATCTCACCACCGGCAAGCGCAAATGGCATTACCAGGTCGTGCATCATCCGATCTGGGACTATGACCTGTCCTCGCCGCCGCTGTTGGTGGACATCAATGTCAACGGCAAGCCGATCAAGGCCGTGGCGGTGCCCAGCAAAGAGGCCTTCCTCTATGTCTTCGACCGCGTCACCGGCAAGCCGATCTGGCCGATCGTGGAAAAGCCCGTGCCGCAAAGCGACGTGCCGGGCGAGAAGACCTCCAAGACCCAGCCGTTCCCCACCAAGCCCGCGCCTTATGCGCGCCAAGCGGTGACGACGGATGATCTGATCGACTTCACGCCCGAGCTGCGCGCCAAGGCGGTGGATATGATCAAGAAGAACTACAAGATGGGGCCGATGTTCTCGCCCGCCATTGTCAGCAAGCCGGGCGGTCCCTATGGCGTCATCGATATCGGCAATCTGGGCGGCGGCACCAACTGGCCCGGCGCCGGATTCAATCCCGAAACCCATGTGGTGTTCGCGCCCGCCGCCAATGCCGGCGTGGTGTTCTTCGGGCTGGTCGAGCCGCCGCCGGGCCTGACCGACAACAAATATCTGGAAGGCGTGGGCGGCCAGCCCTTCCGCATCGCGGGCGGTCCGGGCTTCGGCTCCGCCACCGATGCGCCCAAGGTCAGCGCCGACGATGCAAGACTAGCCAAGGCGCTGGCGGAGCATCCGCAAGTCGCGGCAGGCCCGCCGCCGCCCCGCAATGTCGATGGCCTGCCCATCGTGAAGCCGCCATACGGCCTCCTCACCGCGATCAATCTCGACACCGGCAATACGCTCTGGCAGGTGCCGCATGGCGATACGCCCGATGCGGTGCGCAACAACCCGGCGCTGAAGGGGCTCAACATCCCCAAGACCGGGCAGCAGGGCGTGGTCGGCGAAGTGATCACCAAGAGCCTGGTGGTGCTGGGCGATCCGGAATTCACTACCACGCCGGAGCATCCGCGCGGGGCGATGCTGCGCGCCTATGACCAGAAGACCGGTCAGCAGGTGGGCGCGGTCTATATGCCCGCGCCGCAATCGGGTTCGCCGATGACGTATAGCTATGACGGCAAGCAATACATCATCGTGGCGGTGAGCGGCGGCAATTACTCGGGCGATTATCTGGCGTACGCATTGCCGAATTAATTTTAACCCCCTCCGCCCGTCGCACACGACGGCTGCAAGCGGCCTGTGTGCTATGGGCACCTCCCCCATCATGCGCTTCGCGCAATGGGGGAGGCGGGCCTCAGTTTGCTGAGAGACGCGCGCGCTTGAGCAGCGTGCAGGGTCCTTGTAGCATCGCGCGATGTCCCAATGGGTCCGTGGCATTTCTGGAAGACTTGTCATTGTCTTGGCTTTGATGCTGAGCGGATGGGCGCCTGGTCACTTTGGCGCTCCGGCTCACGCCTACGCGCTGGCTAGCTCAGTGATGACCCATCACCAGGCAGGGACGGCCATGGTCATGATGCCCGGCATGACGATGCATCATGAGATGGGAACGGACACGGCGCCCGTCCAACACATGCCCTGTTGCGGCGACGATGGCTGCTGCGTTGCCGGGTCCTGCGCCACGCCTCTGTTTTTGCTTCCCACGGGATTGGCAGAGCGGGTCGAGCCGGCGTCTGAAATCGCCTTCGACAATGCGATCTTGGCGGGAATTACCTTTCCGCCGTCGCTCAGGCCGCCGATCCGGGCCCACGCTTAAGCGCTGAGCCTCGCGCCAGCGCGCACTCCCGTCATTTTCGAATTCGCGCCTTCGGGCGTTGGAGGAACCATGCCTATCACCATGGCGCGCGCGGCCGCGTCCCTTTCGATTGCCGTATTTGCCTTGAACGGCGCGGCCCAAGCCCAAGACGCCATGCCGGGAATGTCAGGCCATGACATGAGCACTATGGACATGTCAGGCCACGACATGAGCGCCATGAACATGGACGCGATGCCGGGCATGTCATCGACCGGCGTTCTCGGCGCCTATCCCATGACCCGCGATGCGTCGGGCACCAGCTGGCAACCCGATCTTGCCAGCCATAGCGGCCTCAATCTGATGGCGGGTGACTGGATGCTGATGCTGCATGGCACCTTGTGGGGCATCTACGACACCCAAAGCGGACCGCGCGGCGACGACAAATTCTTCGCGCCCGGCATGATCATGGGCATGGCGCGGCGCGATTTCGGCGGTGACGACACGCTGCAAGTGCGCGCCATGCTGAGCCCCGATCCTTTCATGGGGCGCTCGGGCTATCCGCTGCTGCTGGCGACCGGCGAGACCGCCGACTGATCGACCGCCCTGGTCGACCGCCAGCATCCCCACGATCTCATCATGGAACTGTCCGCCACCTGGAGCCACAAATTCGGCGCGGACGACAGCGCCTTCTTCTATTTCGGCTATCCGGGCGAGCCGGCGCTGGGCCCGCCCGCTTTCATGCATCGGGCCTCCGGCCTGGATATTCCTCAGGCACCGATCACGCATCACTGGCTGGACAGCACGCACATCACCTTCGGCGTGCTGACGGCGGGTTTCGTGCAGGGCGATTGGAAGCTGGAGATGTCGCAATTCACCGGCCGCGAGCCGGACCAGTTCCGCTTCAATTTCGATAGCGTGAAATTCGACTCCACCTCCGTGCGCGCGAGTTTCAATCCTGACGGCCATTGGTCGCTGCAGGCGTCGTGGGGCTTCTTGAAAAGCCCGGAGCAGTTGGAGCCCGCCACCAATGAGAACCGCTTCACCGCTTCGGCGTCCTACGTCACCAGATGGGGCGCCGGGCAATCGCTGGCCGCCACCGCCGGCTGGGGACTGAAGGATTTAAGCGACGGACATCGTCTGAACGGGCTGTTCGCCGAAGCCGAATATCAACCGGCCCTGAACTGGACTGCATTCGCCCGCGCCGAATGGGAAGAGAATGACGAAGTCGATGCCAGGGGCCTGACGCGCACGGTCGGCGAGCTGACGTTTGGCGGGGTGCGCGATTTTCCGGTCGCCGATCACGTCAAGCTGGGATTGGGCGCGTCCTATACGTTCGATTTCGTGCCGTCGTCACTCGTGCCGGCTTATGGCGGCGATCCGCATGGTGCGATGGTATTTAGTCGGATTCTCCTGGATTGACCCCCTCCGGCCTTCGCACACGACGGCCGCAAGCGGCCTGTGTGCTATGGCCACCTCCCCCTCCAGCGCGCTTCGCGCGCGAGGGGGAGGCGGGCCTGAGCCAAGGCGCACTACTTAGCGCTCGTAAGTGTTAAGCCGGCAGCGCTGCGAAATATTGCTCCAGCCCTTTGGGATTGGCGCCCCACAATCCCGAAACCTGTTTGGCGGTGGGATCGGGATAGATGTCTTCCTGATCGCCCAAAATGCCGGTGACGATTTCCTCGGCGGCGTGATCGGGCGTGGCTTTGTCGAGGGTGAGATTCTTCGCCAGATCGGTGTCGATGGGGCCGGGGAAAATGCCGGTGACCTTGATGTTCTTCGCTCTCAGCTCCGTGCGCGCCGCCTGAGTGGCGGAAAACAGCGCCGCCTTGGAGGCGGAATAGCCCGCGATGGCGGGAACGGAGGCAAGACTCACCACGCTGGCGACATTGGCGATGAGGCCCTGGCCGCGCTTTTCCAGCACCGGCACGAAAGCCTGCATCATGCGCACCGTGCCGTAGAAATTCACCTCCATGTCCGCCGCCATGTCGGAGGCCGAAGCCGTGAAGATGCCGGCGGCCTTCATCGCCCCGGCATTGTTGATCAGGATGTCGACATCGCTAGCCTTGGCCGCGGCGGCTTCGACTTGCGACGGCTTGGTGACGTCGAGCTCCAGCGGCACCACCCGCGCGTCGTTGAAATCCGGCAGCTGGGCGGGATTGCGGGCGCCGGCATAAACCTTGCCCGCGCCATGCTTGAGGAAGGCGCGCACCAAGGCCGCGCCGATGCCGCGATTGGCGCCTGTGATCAAAACCGTCTTCTTGCGGATATCCATGATGGGTCCTTCCCGATTGCGTTGATGTCGTCGCGACGATGTAGGAAGGCCGGCCCGGAACAAAAAGAGTATATACTCCTATTTAATCCAGGCGTGTCGCAAATAGCCCTAAAATTGTCATTTGCAGCGATAGCGGCCGGGCCGGAGATAGGCGATTTTCGCCCGCCACACGGATGCTTTCCGGACCGCGATGCTGTTATTGGGCTTGCAAAAGGATAAGAGAGCATATACCCCTATATACGGGGATATGCCCGTACCGGGCGTCACCGCCCGCGGAGTGTCTGTTTGGAAGAGGAATTCGCCTGGAACGGCGGAAGCGAGGATCATTGCGCGGTCTTGCGAAGCGCCGCGCGGCGCATCACCGAGTTCTATGACCGCGCTCTGAAGCCCAGCGGTCTGACGGCGACGCAATTCTTCGTGCTGGTGACGGTCGACGCGGGAGACGAGGTGTCGATCAAGAAAATCGCGGCCCGGTTCATCATGAACCGGACCACCGCCACAAGGTGCCTGCAAGGCCTGGAGGCGGGAGGGTTTGTGAGGATGGAGAGTTCGGCCACGGATGGACGGGCATTGGCGCTGGCGATGACGGACAAAGGCCGGCGCGCACTGAACATGGCGGTGCCGCTGTGGCGCAAGGCGCAAGCCGCCATCGACAAGAGCAACGGCGCGGAACGCGTCAAGGCGCTGCGGGCGGCGTTGAACGGCATCAAGCTGGACGCCACGGATTGAGATTGGGAGTGAGGAACATGCACGAGATCGACAATTTGAACGTATCGCGGCGCTCGCTGCTCAAAGCCATCGGCCTCACCGCCGGTGTCGGCGCCATGTATCAGACCATGGTGGAGATGGGCTATGCGGCGAACTCCGACTTCACCGGCCCGATCCAGCTGTCACCGGCGCCCAAGGGTGCGACGGTGCTGATTTTGGGCGCGGGCATCGCCGGTATGGTGGCGGCGTATGAGATGCGCAAGGTCGGTTATAATGTGCAGATCCTGGAATATAACGACCGGCCCGGCGGGCGGAACTGGACGCTGCACAGCGGCGATTCCTATACCGAACTGGGCGGGCGCACCCAGAAAGTCGATTTCGCGCCGGGACAATATTTCAATCCCGGGCCGTGGCGGCTACCCTATCACCACCAGGGCATCCTGCATTACACCAAGATGCTGAACGTGCCGCTGGAAAGCTTCGTCCAGTACAACAATGCCTCTTACGTGCATTCGACCAAGGCGTTCGGCGGCAAGCCCATGCGCTTTCGCGAAGTGCAGGCCGATTATGACGGCTATACCGCCGAGCTTCTCGCCAAGGCCACCAACAAGAATGCCTTGGACGACACCCTGGGCAAGGACGAGAAGGACGCGCTCTTGCGCATGCTGAAAAGCTGGGGCGCGCTGGATGCCAATTACGAATACAAGAAGGGCGAAGCCTCCAGCGATTTTCGCGGCTATGACGTGCCGCCGGGCGGCGGCGTGCGCGAGCCGGAATTCTCAGACCCGATGCCGCGCAAGGAGCTGCATGAGTCCAGCCTCTGGGTCGGGCGCTATTTCCCCAAGCAGTGGGATTTCCAGGGCCAGATGTTCCAGCCGGTGGGCGGCATGGGCCAGATCGGCAAGGCGTTCGGCAAATTGCTGGATGGCGTGATCAAATATGACTGCAAGGTCACCAACATCCATCAGGACGACAAGGGTGTCACCGTCACCTATGTGAATTCCAAGACCGGCGGCGCGCCGCAGACGGCGAAAGCCGACTGGTGCGTCTGCACCATTCCGGCGTCCGTGCTCAGCCAGATTCCCATGAATGTGGGCGGGGCGATGCGCACCGCCATCGACTCGCTGCCCTACATCCCGGCGGCGAAGGTGGGCCTGCAATTCAAGCGCCGCTTCTGGGAAGAAGACGACAATATCTATGGCGGCAATTCCTATACCGACCAGGCGATCTTCAACATCAGCTATCCGTCGCACGGCTTTTTCGAGAAGGGGCCGGCGGTCTTGCTGGGCGCGTATGTCTATCGCACCGGCGCCTCGGTCTATAATTTCGAGGCGATGCAGGCGCCGGAAATGATCGAAGCGGCGCTGGAGCAGGGCTCCAAGATCCATCCGCAATACCGCAAGGAATTCATGAACGGCGTGGCGGTGGCGTGGCACCGGGTGCCCTGGACGCTGGGCTGCTCCGGCGGCTGGTCGCAGGAAAACCGGCAGAAGAATTACGGCGCCATGTGCTCCATCGACAACCGCATCGTGCTGGCGGGCGAACATTGCTCGCGCCTGATGGCGTGGCAGGAAGGCTCGGTGCTGTCGGCGCTGGACGCCATCGGCCGCCTGCACAAGCGCATCGTGACCGCATAAACCGAGGGACGACAATGAAAAGCACAATCATTCTGCCGGTCATGCTGTTGGCCGTGTTCGCCACGCCGGCGTGGGCGCAATTCGGGGGCGTTTTGAACCAGCGCGGCGGCGAAGCGATCTACAAGGGCGTCTGCCAGGATTGCCACATGCCCGACGGCAAGGGCGCGGTGGGCGCCGCCGCCTATCCGGCGCTGGCGGGCAACAAGAAGCTGGCGGAGCCGGGCTATCCGATCTCGGTGGTGGTGAACGGCCTGCACTCCATGCCGTCTTTCGCAAAGTCGTTCGACGATCAGCAGGTGGCCGATATCGTCAATTATATCCGCACCAATTTCGGCAACAAATATAAGGACAAGGTCACACCGGAGCAGGTGAAGAACGCCAGATAGACTCAAGGATTTATGTTTGCCGCCCCGCTTTCTGTTCCGGGCTGGGCGGCGGATAGGGAGCAGCTGCTCACCCTCCCACACGCATGTGTAGCTGCTTCATGGCGCCGCCCGTCAACAGCTCCCCCCGAAGGGCGGCGCCACTCCTTCCTCCCTTACGCGAGCTGCGCCGTTCCCTGCGGCGTTGCCGGATGGCCGGACGTTCTTGCGCGCGCATGTTCGACGATCTTGGGAAAACCGCTGACAAAAAGGCCGGCGCCCCAGAACAAATGTCCCACCAAATAGAGGAACGTCGTGCCATCCCAACGCCAGTTCTCGAATTGAAAACGGTCGATCAGCAGGAAACCCAGCAAGGACACCAAAGCGCTCCAAAGCAGAAGGAGCATGACAAGCCTTATGATGGTCAAGAGCGAAGCACGCTCGGGGCTCCTTTTGTCGGTGTCGAGAACGATGCCGCCGAGATAGGCGAGGCCGCCATAAATCAGTGCGCAAAACAGGAAGGCGGCGATGATGGCTAGGATCGCCAGGGCAAAAGTCATGAACATGAAGAGATATCCTCCGCCCAAACCGCGCAGGAAGGATGGAAAGAAGGGCGCTGCTGCCAGTACGCCCGTGAAAAGGCCGGTCACCATGCCGATCACCGCATAAGGCGCGAGCAGAAAGGTCATCGCCGTCGCCGTGGATATGGCCGCCGTGCGCGCCACCGAAGGGACGTTCCGCTGCAAAGCGGCACACCAATAATAAGTCACGATCCCCATGGGCACACAGGCGAACAGCATTTCGGTCGCTGCCGTCAACTGGCCCGCCTGCAGCGTCTCGTCCATGCATCGGTGCACGACATTGATGCCCAGCCACATGGCCGCCACCAACAGGAAGCGGCCCACCGAACGGGCCGACAAATGTTGCAGCAGCTCCTCAAGAGGGCTGGGCGATTCATCCTCTTCGCTTTTGGCACGGCCCCACCCCGTTACCAGTTCTTCTCCCGGTCCGATCAGAACCAGGGAAACCACGGTGATAAATATCGTGAAGAAGATCTGGCTGGGGCTGAGAGCGTGTACGAGAACCTCCCAGGCCTTGCCGTCGGCCAGCGCCACGCCGGTGACACTGCCCGCAGCCCCAGCGATGGTCACGTACCAGCGCTTGGCTTGCTCCTCCACGGAGGAGGGCGTTTGATCCGCCTGCTCCCAGAGATGCGGGACGAGGATCTGGCGCAACTTCGCGCTTTGAAATGCGTAGCGGTAAACAAGCCAGCGAGCCAGAAACAGCATGGCTAGAGCGATGGCGGCAAGGGCGATGAAATTTCCGCCAAGAAAACCCAGAAATTCGTAATTGGGCGTGAGCGCCGCGTGCGCTTCATCCGGCAGATGTGACGCCTCGGGTGCCACGTCGAGCGATGCGTTGAACAGGGAAATCCCGACCGCGCTGAACAGTAAGACCAAAGAGACCTGGAAGGTGTGCCGTTCCACCATCAGCGCGACGATGATCGTGGCGCCCACCACATAGCTGAGGAGGAACATCAGAAAATAGAAATGGGCCGGATCCAGGTCACTCATGTCTGCCCCGAGGCGCCGCGCAGGGCGCTGCTGTGCTTGAACAATGGTGAAAGCTGAGGGCAAAGCCTATCCCAGCGCCCCGGGTTGGGGAAGCACCGCCGCGCGCTTTGCATCATTTAACTTGTGCTTGCTGGCGGGCGCTGCTCAGCATCGCCGAAAGCGGGAGGCGGGCATGCGATTTCTTATTGTGGCGGGGCTGCTGGCGATGGCCGTGCCGGCCTGGGCGCAAACAGCCAAGGATGCCCAGCCCGATGTCGCGGCCGCCAACCGCGCGGTGCTGTCGCAGCTGCCGTTCGGCGACCGCCAGGATTTCGACGATGCCATGCGCGGTTTCATCGCCACCGTGCCCACCGATCCCGATCCTTATACTTTCTTGAAAGGCGAGGCGCCCGCGACGGTCAATCCCAGCCTGTGGCGCGAAGCGCAGCTGGACGCCATCAGCGGCCTCTTCCAGGTGACGGACGGCGTCTATCAAGTGCGCGGCCTGTCGGTCGCGGCCATGACCTTCGTGGAAGGCAAGACCGGCGTGATCGTGATCGACACGCTGGCCTCGCCCGGCGAAGCCAAGACCGCGCTCGAGCTTTATTTCGCGCACCGCCCCAGGCGCCCGGTCGTGGCCGTGATCTATTCCCACAATCACGGCGATCATTGGGGCGGCGCCGGCGCCGTGATCGCGCCCGCCGATGCCGCATCGGGAAAAGTCAAAGTCATCGCGCCCATAGGTTTCATGCCGGCCTTGATCCAGGAGGCTTCGACCGCCACCAACCTGGCCGGGGCGCGCGGGCAATTCCAGTTCGGCGGCGGCTTGCCCGTGGGCGAACGCGGCACGGTGGATTATGGCGAAGGGCTTTCGGTGACGCGGGGCGCGGCGGGCGCCGGGCCGGTCATCGCGCCCAACGACATCATCACCAAGGATTTCGAGCGCCGCACCATCGACGGAGTGACATTCGAATTCCAGCTGGCGCTGGACACCGAAGCGCCGTCGGAGATGTTCATCTATCTGCCGGAAAAGCACATCCTGGATGTGGGCGAGGCCGCCACCCATACGCTGCACAATCTGCTGCCGATGCGCGGCACCCTGGTGCGCAACGGGCTTACCTGGTCGCACGTCCTTTCCGCCGCGCTGGAGCATTACGGCAAGGATGTGCAGATCCTGATCACCCAGCATCAATGGCCGATCTGGGGCAATGAGCGGGTGCGCCAGTCGCTGGAGAACCATCGCGACCTCTACAAATATATTCACGACCAGACTTTGCGCATGATGAATGACGGCCTGACCCCGGCGGAGATTTCCGCCGCGCTGACCATGCCGCCGGGGCTGGAGAAGGATTGGTCGCTGCGCGGCTATTACGGCACGCTCAGCCAAGACGCGCACGCGGTCTATCAGCGTTATCTGGGCTGGTATGACGGCAATCCCGCTCATCTCGATCCCTTGCCGCCGGTGGAAGAGGCGAAGAAGACCATCGATTATATGGGCGGCGCCGATGCCGTGATCGCGCGGGCGCGCAAGGATTTCGCGGCGGGCGACTACCGCTGGGTGGCGCAGATGATGGACAGACTGGTGTTCGCCGATCCGTCCAACCAGGCGGCGCGCCAGCTTGGCGCCGATGCGTTCGAGCAGATGGGCTACAGGTCCGAAGCCGCGCCCTGGCGCAACGCCTATCTGCTGGCGGCGCAAAAGCTGCGGGCCGCGACGCCGCCGCCGGGACGGCCCACGCCCGGCATCACGCCCGAAGTGCTGCATGCGATGACGGCGGGCGAGATGTTCGATTATCTCGGCACCCGCATCGATGGTCCGCGCGCGGGCGCGGCCAGGATCGCGATCCAGTGGCGCTTCAGCGACTCGCAAGAGATACTCAGCGCCACGCTCAGCCACGGCGCCTTGACCACGGGCAGCAAGGCCGATCCGCAGGCGAGCATGGTTACAACCAGCAGGGCTGCGCTGGAACCCGTCATTCTGGGGCAGAAGACGCTGGCCGACGCGATGGCGGATGGCAGTGTCAAGATCGTGGGAGACGCGCGGCCGCTCACCGATTTCTGGGCCTTGCTGGTGGATTTCAAGACCGGCATTCCCCTGATTGAACCGCGATGAGACAAAGCAGGCCGGGTTAACCAGCGCCATTAACCGGCGCGCGCGATAAACTCCGCCGCTTCATTGACCGCGTGCAAAATCACTCGCAAGAGTTGCACGCGAAATGCACTGGGTTGGGATTTCATGAAAAATATGATCGGCGCCGCTTTCGGCGCGTCGCTGTTGCTGCTCGGCACGCCCGCGATGGCCGCCATCCTGATAGACGGCTCGCCGGCACCCGGCGCCGAAGTTTGGGGCACACACGGCAATTATTATTCCGACCAGAATTTCGCGGTCCATGTGCAATTCGCGGGTCCGGTCTCGATCACGGCTTTTGACATCTATCGCGGAGCGCCCATGGTCGGCGATTCCGCCTATACGGTCGAGTTGAAGATCTTCAAGGACAACGGAGCCAGTGCCCCCGACCTGACCACGCTGCAATCCTATATCTCCGTGATGAACAGCTACACCTATCCGCCGCAACATTATCAGCCGGGCTTTTTCGCCATCGAGATCGGGCATATCGATTTCAGCCCCATCGATCTTGCAGCGGGCGATTACTGGATCGGGCTGGCCGGCGTAACCACGGATATCGGCTGGACAGCCTATGATGGCCCGCTGCGCTCGCCGCTGAATCAGGCCTCGCTGCTGGGCGACACCGTGATCAGGACCGATCCGCCGTTGCAGCCTCTCGCATTTCAAATCGAAGGGACAGGTCTGGCGGGTGTGATCGCACCTGCCATCGCAGGCGTGCCCGAACCTTCGACATGGGCCATGTTCATCCTGGGCTTTGGCGCCATCGGCGGCTTCCTGCGGGCGCACAGGCGAAGTGTTTTAGCCGCCGCCTAAGGTCGAGGCGGCTTGTATTACCACAACCTTGGCGGGAGGTGGCGGATTTATACATCTGGTCAGTGGCTTATTAACCGTTTCCTCATGGGCGGGAAGCCAGACTTGGGCCGAGTTCCATGTCCAGATATTTCACCATGCTCCGGCATGCATTTGCTTTTCGGCTCCGCCCATGGCGCTGACGCCCGACCTCGAAACATTCTTCGCGGTGTCGCTGGATTTGCTCGTCATCCGCGACGCCGAATTCAAGATCGTCAAGGTCAATCCGGCGTGGGAAAAGGCGTTGGGCTACACGGCGGAAGAGCTGGTCGGCCAGCCGATGCTCTCCTTCATCCATCCCGACGACGCGGCCAACAGCCATGTGCAAATGCATCGGGCGCAGGCCAGGGAAGACGTCGATGGCTATATCAACCGTTACCGGTGCCGGGACGGCAGCTATAGATTCCTCGAATGGCGCGCGCGCCAGGAAGGCGGTCTGGTCTACGGCGTGGCCCGCGACGTCACCGAGCGCTTGGCCATCGAAGCGGAGATGGCCGCGGCCAAAGCCGCCGTCGAAGCAGCCAGCAAGGCCAAGAGCGAATTCCTGGCGAATATGAGCCATGAGTTGCGCACGCCGCTCAACGCCATCCTGGGCTTTTCGGAAATCATCCGCGATAGCGTTCTGGGCGATGCGCCTTCGGCCTGGACGAAATACCGGGACTATGCCGGCTCGATCTATGCCAGCGGCGCGCATCTTCTGTCGCTGATTTCCGAAGTGCTGGACCTCTCCAAGATCGAGTCCGGCGGGTACGAGCTTCATATCGAACAATTCGACATCCAGATGGTGATCCAGGATTCACTGCTGCTGGTGAGGCCGCAGGCCGAGCACGGCAAGGTCGCCATCCTGCCGGTCGATGTGGCGGGCGATCTCATGGTGGATGCCGACATGCGCGCCATCAAGCAGGTGATGGTCAATGTGCTGGCCAATGCGGTCAAATTCACGCCGGAGGGCGGCGAAATCGAAGTCCGCTGCCATGAAGAAGACGGCGCCGTGCATGTCAGCATCAAGGACAGCGGCATCGGCATCGCCAAAGAACATCTGGAAAGCGTGTTCGAGGCGTTCCACCAGGGCGATTCAAAACTGGCGCGCCAATATCACGGCACGGGCTTAGGGTTGTCGGTCTGCCGGCGGCTGGTGGAAATGCATGGCGGCCGCATCTGGCTGGAAAGCACGCCCAAGATCGGAACGACGGTGTTTTTCCATCTGCCCAAGCGCCAGAGCGCGGCGGCCCCGGTCGAGCACGCCGCCTGACGCGTAATTGTTACTTGGACCAGGTCCAGTCGGCGGCCGATGCGCGGCATCCGCCACCTTGCGCTCCCGTCCAGGCGCGGCCGCGAATGGCGCGGCCGGTGTGCGCGCCGGTCGCCTTGCCATTCTTGAGCGCGAAGCCGCCATTGACCAGCACATCCTCCACGCCCACCGCGATCTGGTGCGGCTCGGGATAGGTTGCGCGCTCGCCGATCGTATTCGGATCGAACACCACGATGTCGGCGTAATAGCCGGCCTTCAAGAGACCGCGATCCTTGAGCGAGAGATTGGCGGCGGGAAAGCCGGTCAGCCGGTGAATGGCATCCTGCAAAGTCAGATCGTGATTCTTGCGCACATAATTGCCCAGCAGCCGGGCGAAATTGCCATAGGCGCGCGGATGTGGATGAGAGAGCAGGAACACGCCTTCCGGCGTCGGCGCGGCCTGGTCCGAACCGAAGCTCATCCAGGGCAGCGCCACTTCCTTGCGAAGATTGTCCTCGCTCATCATGAAATAGGCCACGCCCACCCGCGAGCCGTCCTTGATCACCAGATCGATGGCCGCATCCTCCGGGCTTTCCTTCCACAGCTTCGCCACTTCGGCCAATGTCTTGCCGGTCAGCGGCTTCAGCTCGGGATTCTTGAACGCCAGCAGCAGCGTGCCTTGTGCGCCGGCGCCGCCATAAAGATTGTCCCATGTCTTGGGATGGGGATCGCGCATCTCGGTCACGACCTTGGCGCGGGTGCCTTCGTCCTTCAGCCGCGCGATCCATTTTTCCAGCCCGCCATCCTGCACCCAGGACGGCATCGCCGCATCGAGGCCCGTGGCACCCGAGGTATAGGTGTACATGTCGGCGGTCATGCGCACACCCTTGGCGCGCGCGGCGTTGACCATCGCCACTTCCTCATCCAGCTTGTTCCAATTGGAATGGCCCGCCTGCTTGAAATGATAAATCTCGGCGGGTGCGCCGGACGCCTGGGCGATATCGATGATCTCTTGTATCGCTTCCTTCAAATGATCGTCTTCATTGCGGGGATGGACGGTGAACATGCCGCCGCATTGGCCTGAGATTTTCGCCAGCGCGATCAGTTCGGGTGTCTTGGCATAGGTGTTGGGCGAATAGATCAAGGCATCGGTCAGGCCAAGCGCGCCTTCCTCCATCGCCTGCTTCACAAGCCCTTGCATCGCCTTGAGCTGCTGCGCCGTGGGCTGGATATCGGCTTCACCCAGGAGATTGACGCGCACCGTACCCGCGCCCACGAATGAGGCGACGTTGGGCGAAATGCCTTTCTTCTGAAGCATGTCGAGATAGCCGCCGAAGCTCGTCCAGGTCACCGGGAATTTGATGTCGCCTTCGCGCTGCTCCTTCAGCCGCTTCATCTCGGGCGTCAGCGGGCCCATGGAATCCTCGCCGATCACTTCCAAGGTGACGCCTTGCGCGAGATCGGAGAGGCCACGGCCATCGGCGATCAGGCTGACCTCGGGATGCGCCAGCATATTGATGAAGCCCGGCGACACCGCCTTGCCACGGGCATCGATCTCGGTGGCGCCATGCCCGGGCAGATGCGGCGCGATGGCGGCGATGCGGTCGCCCTTGACCGCGATGTCGGCGGTGATGGGCTGGGCTCCCGAACCGTCATAGAGGGTGCCGCCCCGTATCACCACATCATAGGGTGCCGTCGCCGCCGTCACGCGGTCCGCGGACATCGCGGCCAGGACAAGTGCCAAGGCAGTAGCCGGACCGCGCATGAGAGCCCCTTTGGTTGCGGCGTCTCACCTAAGGCTAGCACGGTCTTGCAAGGGAGCAATGCCGTGAAGCCCTGGCCGGGCCGCGTTGAACGGCTTATCGTCCGCTTGAGGGAGACACGCCGTGAGAGCTTATAAAGTCGTCGATGCCTTCAGCGCCAAGCCGTTCCTGGGCAATCCGGTGGCCGTGGTGCTGGATGCGGACGGCCTCGACACCGCCGCCATGCAGGCCATTGCGCGCTGGACCAATCTGTCCGAGACCACCTTCCTGCTGCCCGCCGAAAATCCCGCCGCCGATTATCGCTTGCGCATCTTCACGCCGCTGAGCGAATTGCCGTTCGCGGGCCATCCCACGCTCGGCAGCGCGCACGCCATCATCGAGGCGGGGCGTTTTGCGCCCAGGAACGGCGTGCTGGTGCAGGAATGCGGCATGGGCCTGATCAAGATCGAAGTGAGCGGCACAGGCGCCGATCGCATCATCACGCTGGGTCTGCCGCCGGGAAAAATGCGCGCGCTGTCCGGCGAAGAGGTCGGCGAACTGGAAGCCATTCTGGGCGCGCCGGTGGAACGGGACAGCGCGCCCGCCATCGTCGATGTGGGCCCGGTCTGGATCGTGGCCCGCATGGCGAATGCGCAAGCGGTTCTGGATCTGAAGCCGGATTTCGCCCGCTCCGCCGCTTTCGAGCGCAAACTGGGCGCGACGGGCGTCACGGTGTTCGGACCGTATGGGCAGGGCGGCACCGCCATCGAAGTCCGCTCCTTCGCGCCGTCCTGCGGTGTAAACGAGGACCCGGTGTGCGGCAGCGGCAATGGCTCGGTCGCGATTTTCCAGGCGAGCCGGGGTCTGATCCCGGCGGCGGCGACGGCTTACGTCGCGGGCCAGGGGCAGCGGGTGGGCCGCGACGGCCGGATCAGGATTTCCATCGGCGATGATGGGCAAGTGAAAGTGGGCGGCGCCTGCGTCACCTGCGTGGATGGCATGCTGGCGGGCGGATAACGAAGCGAGGGAGAGTTCGCATGAAGGGCATCATTCCGGGATTGGCGGCATTGGGGCTCGTGACGACAGCGGCGTTGGCGCAGACGCCGAATCCGAATCCCGAGCCCAGCTGCACCATGTGCGAAGGCACCTACGTTCCGGCGGCGGAGATCGCGGCCTATACCAAGAAAGCGGTGGCCGAGCATCGCATCGACCAGCAGGTGCGCGATGTCGATATCGGCAAGGCGCATGTGGCGCTGGGTGTCGAGCATCGGGGAAAATTGGACAAGCCCGGCCCGCAGGCGGTGGCCGAGCACGATCTGGTGAGCGAGGTCTATCACATCCTGGATGGCTCGGCGACGTTGAAGCTGGGGCCGCGCCTGGTGAACAAGAAGCGCCGCCCCGCCGACGAGGAAACCGTGCGGCTCTATAACGGCCCCGGCAACAATGGCGACGAGATCGAAGGCGGCGTGAGCTACAATTTAAAGCCCGGCGATGTGGTGTTCATTCCCGCCGGCACCGGCCATCTCTTCACCCATATCGACGATCACATCGACTACATCATGGTGCGCATCGATCCCGACAAGATCACGCCCTTGAAGGACGAAGCGGCGTCGAAGGTCACGCTGGGCGAATATCTAACGCGGTGACGCCGGACGTCCTTCCTAACCCTCATGCTGAGCTTGTCGAAGCATGAGGGGCAAAGCTCATCCTTCGACAAGCTCAGGATGAGGAGTTTCTCGCTATCAAAACCGCCTTATCAGGCTGATCGTCGCTTGCTCATAAGTATAAGCGTTGCTCTCGACGATGGGCTGGTTGGAATAGAGGAAGCTGGCATCGATCACCCAATTGCTGCCGAAGCGGGGGCTGATGATCGAGACTTGCGCCAGGCCCGCGCCTTGCCAGGGCGCGCCATTGTTGCGCCGGGCGCCATAGCCCGCCGCCACCAGGAATTGCCAGCGCTCATAGAAGCGGCGCAGCTGCACGGTGGGAATGGCTTCCATGTACCAGCGGGGCGAGAAGTAATCGAACTCGCGGGGCAGACTGTCCCAGAAATATTTGCCGCGCAGCTGCACGCTAAGGCCCCAATCGGGCTCCACCACATAGATGTAATTGCTGCGCAAATGCAGGCGGTAATTCTTGCCGCTGAAGGTCTGCGCCCCTACCAGCGCCGTCACCGTGTTACGCTCGTCCAGCGGAATGTCGTAGGAGCCGCCGAAGAAGGTAAAATAGAGTCCCTGACCAAAGCCCCGGGGCGTTTCCACCAGGTCGCGATTGACGAAATATTCCTGGCGGATGTTGGGTTGATCGAACAGGCCGTAGGTGAACGCATTGACCGAGCCCAGCGCGGTGCGCCCGTCGGTGCCCGCCGTGCCGCCCCAGTTCCAGTCACCGGTGCTGCTGGCGAAATTGACGAAGCCGCGCTCGGCATGGCCCGAGCCGCGCGTATCGGACGAGAAGATGAAATGCTCGAAGCGGGCGCCCAGATAGCTTTGCGTGTTCTCATATTGGGGGAAGTACGAAAAGCCGGTCTTCACGACATGGAAATTGTCGGCGTCGCTGGAGCCGAAAATGTCGAAGCCCGCCGCCTGGGTGGGGCCCTTGTCCTCGTCGGCCGCCGCGAAAGCGGGCGTGGCGAAGAGAAGCGCGGCGATGATCAATGCCCGGCTCATTTTGTGCCCCAGCTTTTCTTGAGGCCCAGCAATTCGGCGGCATAGCCCCAGATCGACACCGGCTGCAGCACGAAGCTGTAGCAGATGGCATAGAAGAAGAAGCCCAGCAGGTTCTGGCGCACCTTCAGGCCCTGGCGGCGGAACATGCCGCCTTCGATGAAAAGCATGACGCCGTTGCAGGCCATCGCCATCGGCAACAGCACCACCGTCATGATGCCCACGATGTAATAATAGCCGAACAGGGCCAGGATCAGGCCGGGCATGAAGCCGAAACAGTAAGCCAGGTCCATCGGCAGGAAGAGCAGATTCCACCACACGAACAGGGTGGACATGCGCGGCGCGAACAGCAGCTTTCCATGGCGCATGAAGGCTTCGATCAGCCCGCGCGACCAGCGCTTTCTCTGATGCGCGAATTGGCGGAAGGATTCCGGCACATTGGTGAACATCAGCGCGTCTTCGCAATGGCCGATGCGATAGCCGCGATCCAGGATCGACCAAGAGAGCACGATGTCCTCGCCCACCACATGCGGCCAGCCGCCCAGCTCGTCCAGGAGCTGGCGGTCATAGAGCGAGAAGGCACCCTGCGCCACCAGAGTGCCGTGATACATGCTCTGCATGCGCTTGATGGCGGCGATGCCGTGGAAATAATCCCATTCCTGGACCTTGGTGATCCAGTTCTTGCGCGAGTTGCGCACCAATATGGTGCCGGCCACGGCGCGGGTGTCGGGCGGGTCGGCGACATAGCGGGTGACGATGCGTGCCAGCCCGTTGGGCAGAAGCCAGCAATCGCCGTCGACGCTGCACACCAGATTGTGCTGCGCCAGCTTCAGCCCGCGATTCATCGCCGCCGACTTGCCGCCATTCTTTTCCATGGCCATCACCTGGAAGAGCGCGGCTTTTTCCGGCGGCAGCGCCGCCACGGTCTCGCGCGCGATCTTGAGCGTGTCGTCCTTGGAGCCGTCGTCGATGACCATGATCTGCACCGGGCCGGGATAGCGCTGATTGGCCAGGCTTCCGATGGTGTCGGCCACGGCGGCGGATTCGTTGTAGCAGGGCACCAGCACGGTGACGCCGGGCAAGCGCTCGGCCTTGGCGCGGGGCGGGCGATGGTCGAGCAGAAGGCTCGCCATCAGGAACGCATTCATGAAGCCCGGCACATAGGCGATGAAGGTGATCAGATAGAGCGCCAGCGGGCGCCCGACGGTGAGGCTGAGATCGTGCAGCCAGGTCAGCGACAGATAGATGCTGAGCACCATCCAGGCCGTGGCGATGAGCAAAGCCAGCGTGAATTTGGCGGGGATGGGCAGATAGGCGAAGCGCTGCTTGCGGCTCCGGCGCGCGGTGCGGAATTCCACCGCATCGATGTCGAATGCCCCGGACAAGACATCGTCGCGGACTTCCTCGAAATCGACGGTGGGTTTTAAGTCGATGACCGGCATCACGCCGCCCCATGACTGTGGGTTGCGGCGGCGCGCACGGCATGAGGCCCGGGCGGCTTCGGGGCCCGGATCTCAAATGATGGCAAATATCTCACGCGGCCGTCGGTACAAAACTGCACCGATATCCTGGGCCGTCGTGCTTAAAGGCGGGTGGAGCAACGCGGTTAATGAAAAGTAAGCGTGCGGCCGCGCGGCGCGCGAAAGCCTTTAAAACAGGCGCCGGCCCGGCGGAAGCCGCTTACATCTTGTTGAGGAATGCGGCGCCGGTCAGGCCTTCGAAAACAACAGCCGCCGCACCCAATGATCCGGCCGCTCGCCCAAGCTCGCGGCGCTCGCCGTTCAAAACGGTCCACTGGACCGTTTTGTCCCAGGGATCATCGCTTCGCTCTGACCCACTGGGTCACGGCTCGCCCCTTCCACATATATAACCCCGTCAACACCATCAATGGGAAGAAGATGAAGCGGGTGGGGAAGGCGTAAGAAGGGATCAGTTCGAACGGGCTGTAGATATAGCCGATGATGGGGATCGCCAGGATCAAGTGAATGGTGCGGAAGATGGTGCGCCCCGACGGCCAACGGATGATGCTTGCTTTCGCCATGGTGCCCCAATTTTCTCAGTCCTCACCCTTCGACAAGCTCAGGGTGAGGATATCAATAAAAGCCCTCATGCTGAGCTTGTCGAAGCATGAGGAAGCAGACTCTCTAACGCTTGGCTTTCTTGGCCTGGTTGAACTTCACCGCCTCGCGGATCAGCGCTTTCAGCGCCTTCTCGTTCACTTTCGCCCCTTGCGGGAAATCGATGGCGCGGCGGGTGGCGCCTTCCAGACTGGAATTGAACAGCCGCGCCGGATCGGGCAGGGCGGCCCCGTGCGCAAAAGTGAGCTTTACCGCCGCCTTGTAAGTCTCGCCCGTGGTGAGGATGCCGTCATGCTCCCACACCGGCACGCCGCCCCATTTCCAGGTCTCAATCACCTCGGGGTCGGCGTCGTGCACGATGGCGCGCAGACGGGCCAGCATCTCGCCCCGCCAATCGCCCAGCTCTTTGATGCGGGCATCGATTTCGGCGGACGCGGATTTTGCCGTGCCTTGGGCGGAAGGTGCCGCCGCGCTTTTCTTTTTCGGCGCGGCTTTCTTGGTGACAGCTTTCTTCTTCGCGCTCATGCCTCTTTCTCCAGAACCGCGGCGAGCTTATCAAAGAAATTATTCCAGCCATATTTGGCGCCAGCATAAGCCTGGCCCATGCCCGGCTTGAAGCCTTCCTGTTCCATGCGCAAATGCGTGCCTTTGGCGCTGGGCGACAGGGTGAAGGTGACCACCGAATTCAGCCCCATCGCGTCCCAGGTGTAGGCGAGGCGCTTGCCGGGCTCCACTTCCAGCACCTTGCAATCGACCGAACCCCAGTCGGCGGTGAAGCGGAAGCGATGATCGATGGTGGGCGCGAAATCGCTTTGCATCAGCCATTCCGACAGCAGATGCGGCACGGTCAGCGCGCGCCAGATCTTCTCCGGCGGGAAGGGGAGGTCGCGTTCGACGGTGACGGTCTTGGTCTGGGTGTCGGTCATGGGATGCTCCTTATGCATGTCGAGAGAGGGAGGCGCTTTGGATGGGTTCACTGGTCCATCCGTCGCAAAAGATCCTCCAGTTTGTCGAAGCGGTTCTGCCAGAAGCCGGTCATCTGGCTGGTCCAGTCGATCAAGGGCGAGAGCGCGCCGGGCCGCGCGCTGTAATGGGTCTGGCGTCCTTCATGGCGGTCGCGCACCAGGCCCGCCTGTTTCAGAACGCCGAGATGCTTGGAGACGGCGGGCTGGGAGATCTTGGCGCGCAAGGTGAGGGCCGCCACCGTTTGCTCGCCGTCGCGGCACAGCCGTTCGAAGATTGCCCGCCTTGTGGGATCGGCGAGGGTGCGGAAGAGGGCAGCGTGCGTGTTGGCCATGTGGAATCCATAACCCGTGAGCTATGGGTCTATCAATAACCAGCGGGTTATGGGTTTGTCAAGGCGCCTATGTGGGCGATTGGTCCCGCAGCCGCCGGCGGAACTCGCTCTCGGCCTTGGCATCGCCCGCGTCATGAGCGGCCATCGCAGCGCCCATCAGACCCTGCCGCCGTCCCGGCGCCAGCACCAGATCCGCTTTGAATTCCACCAAGGCTTCCTTGGGGCGGTGCAGCTGAAGCAGCAATTCGCCAAGCTGTTCGCGCGCGGGCACCACCGGCCCCGGCGTGACGGGCAATTTCTCCAGCCCGTCTTCCCGATCGGCGGCTTGGCGCAGCGATGCGACGGCGCCCGCATTGTCGCCGTCCATCTTCGCTTTCCACCCTTGCGCCGCTTTCACCAGGCTATCCACCTGCGCGGCCCAATAGTCATTGCCCAAGGCGCGCATCTGTTCGCGGCAATCGATCAGCGCCTTGATGTCGGCATCCGGCGAAGAAGGGTTCTTGCCACGGGCATGGCCCAGCGCGCGCGCCCAATACACGATGGCCGCGACATGGGGCGGCGAGCCCGGCAGCGGCGTCAGCTGCGCGGCGCGGTCCCAATCGTGCCGCTCCACCGCCAGACGCACCGGCATGGCGTTGGCAGCATAGCCGACCTTGAATTGCGCGGCCTTGAGCGCGGGCATGGCGGCATAGGGCGCGGCCACGGCGCGCGCGTCGGCATCGCGGCCAAGCTGCAGATAGGCGTATGTCAGATAATCGGCGGCATGCAGTTCTTCGCCCAGATCGCTTTGTTCTTTCGCCGCCGCCCGGGCGGCGATGTTGGAGGTGACGGAATCGTTCCAGATGCCCAGCCGGGTGAAGATATGCGACGGCATGTGCAAGGCATGCGGGGCCGAGGGCGCGATCCTGGCATAGGCGCGCGCCGCCGCCAGCCCGCGTGGCGCAAGCTCGGTGCTGTCATAGGCGTGGATCAGGTAATGCGGGATGCCCGGATGCTGGGGCTGCTCTTTCCAGCGCGGCTCCAGAATTTGCGCCGCCTGTTTCTGGTTGGCGTGCGAGTTGTCGGTGGGCGAGGCGGTGGCGACCAGCGCCAACGCGTGTAAGACCTGCGCCTCGTCGTCCTTGGGATTGTCCTTGGCAACACCCGCCATGGCGTCGGCGTATCGCTGGGCTCGCTCGGCGGGCTTGGCATGATCGAAATCGCGGTAATAGACCGCCAGTGCCGCGATATATTGCTTCTCGCGGGGCGACGCCTGCATCGCGGACGCGCGCGCGATCTCATCGGCGGCTTCGCGCATCTCGGCGTCGGAATCGACCTGCGGCTCCCATAGCGCATGGTAATGACTGAGCGCTTCGCCCCACAGCGCCATGGCGCATGCGGGATCTTGCGCGGCGGCATCGGCAAAGGCTTTGTGCGAAGCGGAATACGCGAAGGAGTGCAGCAGCGCCACGCCGCGCGCGAACCCGGCGCGGGCCTGTGGCGCGCAGCTGGTTTGGAAATGCACCAGGCCCAGCTTTTCCGGCGCGGGATGGTCGTGATGGGTTTCCTGTGCGGACACCAGCGCCGTGCCGGCAATAAGCGCCGCCCATGCAAAAGACGCCGTTTGTTTCATGGCGATCCCTCGTGCGGCGGATTTTATCGCGGATCCGCAGAGCCCGCAACGAAACGCGGCCGCCCCGTTGTCCGGCAAAGCGTGACTCGACGCCGGGAACTTGCCATGCTGGCGCAGGGAGTTGCGCCGGACGTGGGGGATCAGATGCGGTTTGCGCTTGCGATCATCCTTGCCGCTGCGACGGCTTCTGCCGCGCCCGTGCCCAAGAACCTGCAGGCTTCTTTCGCGTCGCTCCATCCCGCCGTCACTTTGCAGCTGGGCAAGGCGGCGGACTGGGTCGAGCCCACCGGCGATGCGATATGGGTGGGCAGCCGCGAACCTTTCGCGGTTCACCGCATCGATCCCGCCACCAACACCATCACCGCCACCGTCACGTTGCCCGGCACGCCTTGCGCCGGGCTGGCGCAGGGCTTCGGGAGTTTATGGGTGCCGCTATGCGCAAAGCAGAATGCGCTGGCGCAAATCGATCTGAAGACCAACAAGATCGTGGCCCTGGTGCCGGTGGGACCGGCGGCGGCGGAAGGCGGCATCGCGGCCGGCGGCGACAGCGTGTGGATGGTGACCGAAGGCGCGGGCACGCTGGCCCGCATCGATCCCGCCACGGGCCGCGTGCGCCAGGCCATCGCGGTTCCGTCAGGCTCCTTCAATCCGATCTACAGCGACGGCGTGGTGTGGGTGAGCGGGCATGAGGCGGGCGTGGTGACGGCGGTGGACGCAGGCTCGGGCAAGGTGCTGGGCGTGATGGCGGTGGGCAAGGGTCCGCGCTTTTTGACGGCGGGCGGCGGCGCGGTCTGGGTGCTGTTGCAAGGCACGGGCGAGATCGTGCGCATCGATGCGCGCGCCCGCAAAGTGACGGCGCGGATCGCGGCGGGGCTGGCCGGCGATGGCGGCGACATCAAGTTTGGCGCTGGCAAAGTGTGGGCGACCTTGATCGGCGTGCCGCTGACCAAAATCGACGCCAGCACGGGCCGCATCGAACGGCAATGGACGGGGCCGGGCGGGGATTCGCTGGCTTTCGCGTTCGATTCCATCTGGCTGACGGATTTCAAGAAGGGCACGGTGGCGCGCTATCCGCTGGTGGATCTGGGCGCGCGGTGACTTTCGAAACCCTCATGGTGAGCCTCACGCCCTCATCCTTCGACAAGCTCAGGATGAGGGGATAGAGCAAACGGGGATAACAAGATGCGACTTATGCTTCTTTTGGCTTTTCTGTTACTGCCGTTCGTTGCCAATACTCCAGCGAATGCGCAGGAATTCATCGCCCGGCCCGACCTGACGCGGCCGATGGATTACAGCTTCCGCCACACCTCCAGCGCCGATCCCACCGGCGCCAACCGGGATTCGCTGCGCGTGGCGCCGGGCGAAACCGTGACCCTGTTCGACGAAGACGGGCCGGGCGCCATCAGCCATATCTGGTTCACCTTCGGCGACCGCGAGCCCTATCACCTGAAGCGCATCGTGTTGCGCATCTTCTGGGACGGCGAGGCGACGCCATCGGTGGAAGCGCCGGTGGGCGACTTCTTCGGCCTCGGTCTTGGCGAATATCATTCCTGGCAGTCCGAAGTGTTGTCGGTGGGAAGCGCGCGTTCGATGAACAGCTTTTTCCAGATGCCGTTCGGCCGGCATGCCCGCATCACCATGACCAATGAAGGGCGCGAGCCGATGGGCGATCTTTATTACAATATCGACTGGCGCCATTACGGCCACGCCCTGCCCAAGGACACATATTATTTCCATGCGCAATACCGCCAGTCGCAGCCCAACCATGGCTGGACCAATGACTGGAAGGTGGACGGCGATGCGCTGGTGAATACCAAGCCCAATCCCGACGGCGCCGACAATTATGTCTTGGCGGAGATTTCGGGGCGCGGCCATTTCGTGGGTGTGACGATGTCGGTGCTGCAGAACCAGGACGAATGGTGGGGCGAAGGCGACGACATGATGTTTGTCGACGGCGAGAAGACGCCGTCGCTGAAGGGCACGGGGGCGGAGGATTATGTGCTGGGCGCCCATGATTTCGGCGGCGTGCCGTTTTCCTACGGGCTTTATGGCGCCCCGGTGGTGGGGGAAGAGAAGGCGGGGAGCCGTTCCTCCGTCTATCGTTTTCACCTGGAAGCGCCGATCCCGTTTCAAAAGAGCTTCAAGGCCACCATCGAGCATGGCCATGCCAATCACCGCTCCGACAGCTATTCCTCGGTGGCTTATTGGTACCAGGCCGAGCCGCATGGCGCTTTCCCAAGGCTGCCGCCGGCGGCGGAGCGGCTGCCCGCGCTGCAGCCGACCGGCGGGCCGGGAAATTTCGGACGGTAAAGCTCGCGCCGCCTTGCCAGGACGGCCGGCCGGGGCGCACCATATGGCCGCGTTCGGTGCGAAGAGCGGCCACCATGCGGCGAAATCTTCTTTGGCCATTGTCCATCGTCTTTATCGGTATCGCGGGCGCCTTGTCCGTTGACGCGGCGGCGCCGCAATGGAACGAAGCGGCGGCGGCCAAATATCTCGATGGCCGCCAGGGCGATTGGCAGGCATGGGATCACGCGCAGAGAGATCACGGCACGGTCTGCGCGTCGTGTCACACCGGCGCGTCGTACGGCCTGGCGCGGCCGCAGCTGCACCGCGCGATGGCGGATCAAACCCAGTCTCCGGCGGAGCAGGCTTTCCTTGCCAGCTTGAAGAAGCGCGTGACGCTGTGGGCCGAGATTCAGCCCGTCTACAACGACGCCGATGACGGACCGGGCAAGAGCGTCGGGTCGCGCAATGCGGAGTCGGTGCTGAACGCCATCATTCTTTCCAGCTACGACAAGCCTTCGGGGCATATGAGCGCGCTCACCCGCGCGGCGTTCGAGAATGCCTGGGCGCTGCAGAGCAGAAGCGGGCGCGATGCCGGTTCCTGGGTCTGGCAGAATTTCAACCTGGCGCCGTGGGAATCCAACGAGTCGCAATATCACTGGGCGGCGGTGATGGCGATGGCGGCGGGCACCGCGCCGGACAATTACCGCAGCGATCCGAAGATCGCGGCCAATCTGGCGGCGCTGACCGACTATTTGAAAAGCAAATATTCCGCGCAGCCCTTGCTCAACAAGATCGTCGCCTTGTGGGCCGCTGAGTCCTTCCCCGATGTGCTCGATGCGAAGGATCGCGCCGCGCTGCTGGCGGAACTGGACAAGCTGCAGCATGAGGATGGCGGCTGGGCCCTGGCGGATCTGGGGCCGTGGGGCAGGCGCGCGGATGGATCGCCGCCCGAGAAACGGTCCGACGGCTACGCCACCGCGCTGATCGTTCTGGTGCGCGAGGAGGGTGGCGCGCCGTCCACGGATGCGCACATCCCGCGCGGACTTGGGTGGCTGGAGCGCAACCAGGACAAGGCCAGCGGCGCCTGGACGGCGTGGTCGCTGAATAAGAGCCGCGATCCGTCCTCCATGCCGGGGCATTTCATGAGCGACGCCGCCACCGCCTATGCCGTGATGGCGCTGGAGAAAGCGAAACAATAAAGGCGCGGGCGCGGCGGCCGCGATGCCATGCCGGGGGGCGGCAATGCGTGATCCAATCCGGTATCATGTCAACTTCCGGGATTTCCGGATGCTGCAGGCGCATATGGCGCGGCGCCTGTTTGCCCGGCATCGGGCGCGTTATGGCGCGGCGCTGCTGGGCGTGGTCGTGTGCGCCATCTTCCTCGCGGCGGCAATCGTTTTCGTCGCCCATCCGGTGTTGGCGCTGCTGCTGTTGAAAATGGGATATGCGAATTCGCTTTATGTCGCCGTCATTCTCTGCCTGATCGCCGCCATCCTGTCGCTTCTTCCCGCCGTGCGGCTGCGGCTGGCGATGGCGCGCCTGCAAGTCTCCGATGAGGGGCCGCTGTTGGGAGAAACCACCCTGCGCCTGGAAGAGGACGGGCTTTGGGTGGAGCGGGCGCTGACCAGGACGAAATATCTTTGGGCCGCGTTCCAGGGGGTGGAGATCGCCAAATCGGCGCTGATCCTGCCGCTGGATGGCGGTGTGGGCCTGATCATTCCGGCGCCGGCGTTTGGAAGCGAAGCCGCCCGCCTGGAATTCGCCGCGCTGGTGCAAAAAGAGATCGAGCGGGCGCAAGAATTGAAACAGGAATGACGGTCACCGCATGGCGCGTTCCTCGCGCTGCAGGCGGTGGGCGGACCGAGGAATGCCGGTGCGCTGATTCGGATTCAGCTCTTTCTACCTCACCCTGAGCTTGTCGAAGGGTGAGCTTGTCGAAGGGTGAGGGTGCCGCGCCGTGCGAGCTAGCGTGGGGAGTGCGGCATAGTCACCACGAATAAGCGCTTCCTTCTTCTCCCGCCGCCACCCCTTGATACGTCTCTCGCAGGCAATGGCATCTTTGAGCCATTGAAACTCCGCGCTCCACACGAGCGTCACCGGGCGGCGAGAACTGGTATATCCAGGGAACGTGCCGGATTGATGTTCCGCCAGCCGCTTGTCCAATCCCGCGCGTGTAAGGCCGACATAATAAGAATTGTCGCGGCAGCGGAGCATGTAGACGAAGATTTTCACGATAGAGTTTTCCACTGCGCCCTGCGGGACATTAGCGCGTCCTCATCCTTCGACAAGCTCAGGATGAGGGTTTGACAACCCAGGATGAGGATTCGCGTTGCCGTTCCCGCGCCCTACTCAAGATCTTTGAAGGTTTTGGTGAAAGCGGCCAGCGGTTCGCTTAGCGACAATCTCTTAAAGTCGTCTTGATTTAATGGTCCTTGGATCGCGGGACGTTGGCCGGTCCGATTGATGACATAAAAACGGGTAACGGAGCGATCAAATCCCCCGAATGAATCCTTGCTCGGATGCTGTTTGACGACAATGTGTTTGTCGTCGGCTCCAATAGAAAATATCGTCGGACCGATTATCGCTTCATTCGAACCCTCAACAAATAACGACATTTGCCCGGGCGTATCGATCGCAATTAGCCGATAGTTTCCATCGTGCCAATATGTGTCGAGTGACCACTCATCACAGCCCGTAAGGGCCAGCAATATTCCCAGTAACAGATAGGCCCGTGCCATAGTTTTCCGCCGTGCAGTTCTCATAAATTCCGCTCCCTACCACGCGGTGGAGGGAGGCGATGCCGCCGTTGCGGATTCTTACTGGCCCCGCTCGTTCAAATTCCAGTGGATCTGCACCGCCGTTTCCGCGTCTTGAAACTTGCCGCCCGAGAATGGCGGCTTCCAGCGCCAATGCGCTTTCACATATTCGCAGGCCCGGCGGTCCAGCACGCTCGAGCCGCTGGAGGAGGTGAGGGTGCAAATGTCGGCGCTGCCGTCGGCCTGGATATGGACCTTCAGGATGGAGATGCCGGCCTCTCCCAGTTTTTGCGACAGGTTCGGGTAGGGCGGCAAAGTGTGGGTCGCCGCGATCGGCGCCAGCGGCGTGTCCTGCCCGCCACCGTCCGCCACCGGCTTGGCAACCGGCGCATCGGCCCGCTTCGCGCGCGCGTCCTGGAGCGCGGCGATGCTGGCCTTGGCGTCCGCCGATCCGTGCGCGGCGGCCTTTTGAAACCACTGCATCGCCTGATCGGGATCGGGCTCGACGCCCGCGCCTTCTTCATAATGCAGGCCCAGATAATATTCCGCGTCGGCCACATTCTTCGCCGCCGCCTTGCGGAAGCTCTCCATCGCCTGGCCATAATCCTTGACCACGCCCGGGCCGCCCCGGTCCTGCAGATAGCCGATGGAAAATTCGGCATTGGCGAATCCGTGATCGGCGGCCTTGCGATACCATTGCATCGCCTGCGCCCCGTCCTGCGCCACGCCCATGCCTTCCTGATAGAGATAGCCGATCCGGGCTTCGGCTTCCGGACTGCCATGCCCCGCCGCTTTCTGAAGCCATTGCATCGCCTGGGCATAGTCGCGCAGCACGCCCGAACCGTCCGCATAGAGATGGCCGATATTGCCTTCGGCGGCGGCATTGCCGTGCGCCGCCGCCTTCTCGAACCATTGCTTGGCCAGCGCGAAATCCCGGGGCGTGCCCAATCCGCTGGCATAGAATGTGCCGAGATCGTTCTCGGCATCGGGCACGCCCTGCTCGGCCGCTTTCTGATACCATTGCAGCGCCTGGGCATAATCCTGCGGCACGCCCTGGCCCCGCTGATAGAGGATGCCGATGCTGTATTCGGCCCGCGGATAGCCCAACGCGGCCGCCTTCTGGAAATGCTGCATGGCTTCTGCGAAATCCTGGCGCACGCCCAATCCCGCCGCATAGAGCGCGCCGAGATTGGTTTGGGCGGGCGGGAAATCGCGCTCCGCGGCCTTGCGATACCATTGGGCCGCCTGCGCATAGTCCTGGGGCACGCCTTCGCCGCGATTGTAGAGGATGCCGATATCATTTTCGGCTTCCGGATAATTCTGCGCAGCGGCTTTTTGAAACCACTGCATCGCCTGGCCGTAATCTTGCGTCACGCCCCAGCCGTTCGAATAGAGCACGCCGATGCATTTCTGGGCTTCCGGATTATTCCTGGCGGCGGCCTTCTGGTACCACTGCATCGCCTGGGCATAATCCTGCGGCACGCCCCGGCCGTTTTCATAAAGAACGCCGATCGCGGTTTCGCCGTCCGCATCGCCGCCCGCCGCCGCTTTCTGAAACCACTGCATGGCCTGCCCGAAATCCTGGCCGGTGCCCAAGCCCGCCCGGTACAGGAAGCCGATGGCGATCTCGGCCGGCGTGAAATTCTGCGCCGCCGCCTTCTGAAACCATTGCATCGCCAGCGCATAATCCTGCGGCACGCCGCGCCCGCTTTCGTAGAGAAGGCCGACGGCATATTGCGCATCGGCAAGACCCTGGGCCGCCGCCTTCGAAAACCACTGCATCGCCTGGGCATCGTCTTTGGTCACGCCCAAGCCCGCCTGATACAGGTGCCCGATATTGTGCGCGGCCAGCGCGGAATTGTGCGCGGCCGCTTTCTGATACCACTCCATCGCCCGCGCATAGTCTTGCGGTACGCCCTGGCCTTTTTCGTACAGGAAGCCGATATCGACTTCGGCGGAGGCATCGCCCTTGTCCGCTGCTTTCTGGAACCATTGCAGGGCCTGCGCATAATCCTGCGTCACGCCATAGCCGTCTTTGTACAATTGGCCGATCAGAGCCTCTCCCCGCGCGTCGCCTTGGCCGGCGGCTTTCTGAAACCATTGCATCGCCTGGGCATAATCCTTGGCGACGCCCGAACCGTTGACATACATGATGCCGATGCCGACTTCGGCCTCCGCATCGTTCTGCTCGGCCGCCTTCTGGTACCATTGCATCGCCTCGGCAGGGTCCTGCGGCACGCCCAGCCCGGCGGCGTAGAGCATGCCGATCCTGATCTGGGCCTTCGCGTTGTTCTGCGCGGCGGCGAGCCGGTAAAGCGCCATCGCGCGCGCAAAATCCTTCCGCATCACGGCGGCGTCGCCTTGCTCCAACTCCTGAACCAGAAGACTGGGCGCGGCCGCATCCGGGCTGGTGGGCTGGGGCGCGGCGTGCACGGCGGTGGCGGCCAGCGCGGCCAGCGCCACGCCCGCGAGCCAATGAACGCCGTGACGGCGGTTTTTCATGCGCCCCCCAGCGCAAAGTCTTGAGGGTGCGAGTTTACACGCCGGGGAAATCGGAATCCAAGACGGGCTTGGTTAACTTTCGCCCGATCCCACCACGCGGTGGAGCGAGACGATGTCGTCGTTGCGGATGTCGAATTTCTTGGCCGGGTTGAACTGCTCCACCACCGTCTTGCTGGCGGTGCGTTTGACCAGCCGCTTCACCATCGCGCGAGGCGTGTCGCCTTCATGCTCGGGCCGGATCTGCACCAGCACGAAGCTGCCCGCCGTCACGGGCTTGCCCGGATGGATGAAGATCAGCTCGCCTTCGTAATAGCGCGGCTCCATCGACGAGCCCACGGCATAGACGGCATAGGCGCCGGGCGCGCCGGCAAGGCCGGAAGGCGTCGGCACCGTGTCGATCACATCGCCGTTCCACAGCGACCAGCCGTCGGGCCCGCATTCCGCCATGCCCAGAACGCGCAGCCGCGTCATCATGGAGGCGGTGGCGGCAGGACTACGCGCCAGATGCAGCCCGGCCTCGCCGCCCGTCGCCGCGATCTGGCCGGTGCCGGTCTTTAAAGCCTGCTCGCCCCGCGTCAGCCATTCCAGCGACACGCCCAAGGCATCGGCCAGCGCGGGCAGGTGCTTGGAATGGGTGGTCTGCCCCGACACCAGATTGTGCACCGTCTGCTGCGTCACGGGCTGATCGGCGCTGGAGGCGGCGCGCGCCAGCCCCGGCTGGTTGAGCCGGGCCCGGGCCATGGCCTCTGCCAGGCGCTTTGCGAGCGTGTCCATGGCCGGCACTATACAACATAATTTGTGGATTTGTAGACAATTTTATTTGTTGATCTGGTACAAGAAAAATTGTAGACCTGGGCCCCACGGCCGCGGATGCGGCCCAAAGACAAAGCGAGCATGGGTGGCGGGGAATGGCTTACCGAAGGATCCGGTCTTCCGGGCAACGGCCGCAGCGGCGGCAGAAATCGGCCAGGCTTTCCGCGGCTTCTTTCCGCTCCAGGATCAGCGCCGCCGCCCTCTTCGCCGCATGGGGCGGCAGCGCGTCCCAAGCGGAAAAGCTCTCGCCGCCATGGCGGGCCAGATACCGCCGCATCGGCCCGATCAGGGATTTGCGGCAGCGGGCGGCGTCGGCGAATTCCGGACGGCTGGCGAAATACGCGAAGACCAGTTCGCGCATGACTCTATCGGCAGGCGCGAATCATAGCGCGCGCGCCAGGCGGCAGCGCCCGCACTGGCGGCAATTATTCTCCAGGAACAGCACGGCGTCGCGCCGCTCCACCACCAGGGGGCCGACGCCATTGTCGGGAATCTGGGCGCGCAATTCCGTCAACACGGCACCGAGCCCGAATTTGCGGCACGCCTTCGAACCCGCCAGAGCCGGCAACACACGCAACAGCGCCAGCAAGACAATCACCATCGATCCCGGTGTCATGCGTTCCCCCACATGTGTGCGCGGCATCGTTATGTCGCGTGTGCCCGCTGCACAACCGTACAGTTGTATCGCCCACATCTCAATGTTTATTGGGATCATTCCAGTCTTGCGCCGCCGCATGTGGAGCGATTGGCGCGCGCTTGAATCAAATTTTCCGCATGCCGTTTTTCGCGCGGCGAAAAACCGGAGTTTGTTGCGATGAAAATTTTTTCACGCGCGCGCGTCTGTGCCGAAACGGTGCTGCTCATCATCGCTTTCGTCATCGCCGAATGGATTTGGCCGGCGCGCGATCTTGTTGACCCCCCTAAGCCCCGGTCATCCGCGCGCGGTTCTATTCGCCCCCCTTTGTCTCTTTCGCGCAAGCGCTCAGAGCCGTTCGATACGCTGCCGCTATCGAACTCCCCCGTCAGTGCTGCGCACACGGGGGGAGAAAGCCAGTGCACGCCTCAAGAAGTATCAAAGAAGGAAACGGGTCATGCGGTTTAGCCTTGATGTGCCGGTGGAGAAGCGAAGCTTGAAAGCGGCCAGGGACGCCATTCGTCTCGATCTGGAATTTCCGCCGCCGATGGAATCCAAAGAAGCGCAGGCCGATTGGCAATCGCGTTCGGCCGCCGTGCTGGCCAGCCTCAAGCCGGGGCGGGTGCCGGGGCCGGTGAAGCTGACACTTCTATATGAAGAGCGGGCGGGGCGTCGCGATCTGGAACAGCTGATCCGCCCGGTGGTGGCGCTCTGCGTGCGCCATGCCCTGATCGACAGCGATCATCGCGGCACCTTGCGCGAAGTGCATGCCGGCTGGGCGGCGGTGCGCGGCCTGCGCGTGGTGATCGAACCGGCGCGGGAGCTGTACGCCCTATGAGCTACAGCATCCGTGACGTCGAAACTGCCGTCGCCGCCCGCTACCGCCTGACGCGCGATCAGGTGCGGGGCCTTGACCGCAGGCGGGAAGTGGCGCGGCCCCGCCAGATCGCCATGTATCTGGCGCGGGAGATGACGGGCCAGTCGCTGCCACGCATCGGGGCGCATTTCTGCCGCGACCACACCACCGTGCTGCACGCCATGCGCCGGATCACGCGCCTGATGGGGGAGGACGAGGCGTTGGCGGCGCAAGTGGAAGGCTGCCGCGAATTGATCGCGCGCATCGGTCCGTGGCGCGCGAATATGGGGCGGGCGGCGGATGGAGCCCGGAGCGCGCCCCCTTGAATCAAATCTTCAGCGTCATCAACTTCGAAAAATTCCAGCACTATCGTCACCGCGCGCCGGTGTGGATCAAGCTCTACCACGACGTGCTTGACGATTACCGCTTTGCGCGGTTGCCCGATGCCGCCAAGGCGCATCTGATGGGCATCTGGCTGCTGGCCACCCGCAACGACAACAAAATTCCCCTCGATCCCGAATGGGTCGGAAAGCGCATCGGCGCGACCGCCAAGGTTGACCTGCATGCCCTTCGAGACGCCGGTTTCATTGTGTTCGGTGAGGAGACGCTAGCGGATGGCAAGCAACCTGCTAGCCCAGAGAAGAGTAGAGAAGAGGAAAGAAAAGAAGAGGATTCGTCCGCTGACGCGGACACCACCCCGCCTTTGGTGAAATCGGGGAAGAAGGCTTATCCGGACGAGTTCGAGGAATTCTGGCGCGCCTATCCCACCGATCCCTTGATGTCGAAATCGAAGGCGCTGGAGAAATGGCGGCGGCTCTCGGCCGAGGACCGCGCGGCGGCGCTTCAGGCGCTGCCGGGCTTTCGCGCCCATTGCGCGCGCGACGCCACCTATCGTCCCGTGCATGCCGAGCGGTTCTTGTCGCAGCGCCGGTTCGACGGCTTCAACGCCGAGGAGGCGCGCCGCCACGCCGCCATGCCGCCGCCGGAGGAAGCCGCGCTCCGCCGTCAATGGGGCGGCAACGCCGAAGCGCTGGTGGAAGCGATCGGGGCGGCGAAATTCCAGGCCTGGTTCGCCGGCGCCGAGTTCGAGGCCGGCCCGCCCGTGACCATCACAGTGGAAAAGCCATTCGCCGCGGAATGGATCCAGCGGCATTTCATGAGCGAGTTGCGTCGGCTCTACGGAACCGTGGAGGTGGAGATCGCCAAATGAGACGCAAACAACATGACTGTTCTTTGCCCCCCTCTGTGTCCCACGTTTCTGATGGCGCTCCGGCTCGCGGGAAGTCTTTCAATGCCGCTCCGGCTCGCGCCTGCGCGGGTGCGCGTGGCAAGCCCGCTAAGACCCCGACCGGTCCCGAGAGCAGTGACGACCGAGTCCGAGTCGAAACGCCCGCCAAGATAAGCGCGCTGCATGCCCAGGACCGCGCGCTGTCGCACGCCGCGGGCGCGCCAAAGGGTTTTCGCCGCATCGACCGGCTGCAATGGCTGGCCGATCACGGCACCATCGGCGATCACCAGTTGTTCGCGGGAAGGCGGCTGCAGCAGGACTGGCAGCTGTCGAAGATCGAGACCCAGTCGCGCATGAGTTTGGGAGCTGTCGGAGGCGGCGGCGGCATGCCGGGCACGCTCTCGGACGTGAAGCTGGATGCGGGGCGCAGGGTAGCGGCGGCGCTGACGGTCCTGCCGCGCGAACTGCGCCACATGACCGAGCTGTTCCTGATGCCGGAGGATCATCCCTTTTCCCTGGAGCGGGTGGCGGCGATGGTGCGGGAGGATCGCAGGGCCGCCGCCTTCGGCATCCGGATCGCGCTCAGTCTTCTGGCCAAGCACTACGGCTACGTGACGTAGCCCATGGTGAGGAGCGGTTCGCGTAGCGAAGGGAATGATCCGGGGGATCATTCCCAGCGACGAACGCCCGAGGCGCAAGCCGAGGGCGCGGCAACAGGCACCAATGAGACCAATCCGCCTCCCAAGATGTGCAGTGAGGCGTGTCCTGCGCTAGCAGGCAAATTGGTCCGGGGGACCAATTTGAGCGACGAACGCCGCGAGCCCGAGCGAGCGGCCGGGAATACAAACGCTAAACCTAAAATGTGCAAGTGCGGTCGAGGCCCCTGGCGCAAGGGCCAGCGCAATTGCATTTATTGCAACCGCGAAGCGAACGCGAAATACCGGGAAAGCCTCCGGATCGAAATCACGAGAAATATTTTCAGACAACCTGTGGGACGACCATAGACTCACTTCGACTGAAGCTCTAGGTTGTATTTGCAATCGTTCTGGTTGCGTACATCAGGTTGGGGGACATTCATGTACACATTGGTAATTTTGTCTTTCCTTGTGGGCGTCGCTAATCACGGCACGGGCGGAGATGGCGGATCGGCCATCTCCACCGTTCCGTTCACCAATTTTGACGCGTGCAAAGATGCTGCAACCCTGTTGACCAGGGATGGTCAAGCGGGGCCTGGGCCGTTCGCCCTTACGAAGGTGGAGGCCTATTGCGTTCGCACGGATCAACGAAAGTAAAAATCTGCAACTGAAGTGATTTGACTGGCGCTGCGTATTGGCGTGGCGCCAGTCACTACGCCCCCACGCCAAGCGTTTCCGTTAGAAATCGGCGGGTGTCCATGACTTCGCCATCCAACGTCGCGAGGCTGATGATCCGGTCGATCCGGAAAGTACGGGGCGCCGTGCCGCCATTGCAGAGAGCGAAAAGACAGGAGCGTCCCGCGCTTCGCGGCACGTAGCCAAGAATGCGGATTTTGCGCAATGTCACGAAGCCCGTGGCGTTGCGATATTCGAGCATGACCTCAACGGGTGGGACGCTGATCCGTTCGCGCGCTTTTCCCCCGCCGCTTCGGCCAAGCTCATAGGCGGCCGCGATGGCGAGAAAGACCGCGATGGCGACAATGATCGTCACGCTGTTCATGGCGCTGCAGTAGACCGTGATCCGGAAAATCCTTTGTTAACGGCATGCAATGGTCGACCGTGCCTCAATTGTATTTATTGCAACCGCGAAGCGAATAGAAACGTCGCCTCAGTCTAAAGATGGGCTTGTGATTCCCTAAGGATGATCGACTGAAAGTGCATTTAAGCAATATCTTGGCTCCAAGAGTGGGGGAAATAGATGGCGCCACAGTCAATTAGAATGAACGACGACACCTACAAGGAGACGCGGGCTGACCTATCCAAGACCTTGGACGAGCAAACAAAATTTCTCGATCAGACAAATTTGACCTTGGCGGGAGGTGCTCTGGGACTGTCGCTGACATTCATGCACGATTTCGTGACTAAACCGGCTGATCCCGGCTTGCTATCGGCCGGATGGGCATCCCTGCTAGCCAGCATAGTTTTGACTTTAGCTAGCGTGCACACCAGTCAGATTGCCATCAACAAGTATATACGGAATTTGGACAATGCCGCAGACAAGGGGTTTACGGTGAAATCCCTGGAATTTCTGAACGGGCGATGGGTAAACTTATCCGCAGCGATAACAGCTTATTTGAACGTGCTATCCTCTCTCACACTCATTGCGGGAATCGCGCTCGTAGCGCTTTTTGCATATAATAACCTTCAATCTCCCAAGGAGCACGCTGTGGAAAAGCAAATTCCGAGCCCAGGCGAAATTATCAAACGAGGCGCAGTGCCCATTGCGCCTATAGTGCCTGCCCAGCCGCCAGCGGCGCCAGCGCAAGAAAATCAATCGCAAGAGGGAACAAAGAAATGACCAAGGGGTCTGGGGGTTCTAGCAAAGGCTCAGGTAGTGGGGGTAAACCTTCGAATACTGGTGGGCGCGTACCAATAACTAGCGGCCGTGTCCCTAACCCGCCACGTGTGCCGCCGCCACCGCCTCCGCCGGTGAAGAAATGAGAAAGGCTAAATCCGCGAAGAAGAAGGGCGGTGTGCCCCGACCACCGCGTGTCCCGCCGAAGAAGAAACCGGGCAAAAAGAAGAAATGACAAACGATGAGAGCCAGACACAAAGACGGACTGACTGGCTGATTGTTTGGACCGGGGCCGTAGCTCTTTTTACGCTGTTGCTTGTCGCGGCAACGGTTATCTCAGATTTCTTCATATTTCAGGAATGGAAAACATCTCTCTCCAACGAGAATAAGGTCGAGGAACAACTTCGAGCCGTAGTAGGAAGCCAAAGTGGTGTCGTTGCTCCTGCTAAAGACAAAAATGGGAACAATAGCGTCGGAATTTCCATTCAGTTTCAAAATTTCGGTGGCACCAGGACAGCATATTTTTGGGCTTGGAGTTCCATCGGGTATTTCAAAGACGGAGTGCCGAACAATCTTGACCTTAGCAAGCCCAACATACAGATAGACACCGTTAAAACGGTTATCGGTCCAAATGCAGGTTACGCCTTGGCGCCCGTTGGCGTGACGAAAGAGGAAATGGATGCCGCTGCTACGGGCAAAGGTATATTGTTGTTGTGGGGGCGTGCCGGCTACGCCGATATTTACAGTCCAAAAACAGAGCAGCCAATCCAATTTTGCCAGAAGTTCACAGTAACAATGGCGCCAAAGGATCCAAAAAATCCGAACGTGTTGGGAGGCGTAAACGGATATTTTATTGTGGCTTCCAACTACAAAAACGATTGCAACAGCAACAAGTAGTGGCAGAGTAATTCTCTGACTCAACGCAGCTGTCACGGGGGTGATGATGCGCAGGGTTTTCCGGATTGCCGCGCTTGTCGTCGGTGGCGTGATCGGTTTTGCCGCGCTGGTGATGGCCTATGGCGCTTGGGATTATGGCCGCGAAATGGCCATCACGGCGCCGAACGGCATCAACGAGGCGGGCTTTGTGCGCATCGGCGGTGTCGATCAATGGATTCAGATTCGCGGCCACGACAAGCGCAATCCCGTCCTGTTGTGGGTGAATGGCGGTCCCGGTCTGTCCGTCATCCCCAACACGCTGTTTTATTTTGACTGGGAAAAATATTTCACGGTGGTGATGTGGGATCAGCGCGGCGCGGGCCGGACGTTCGAGAAATATGGCACCTCGCTTCTGCCCACCATGACGCTTGCGCGCATGATCGAGGATGGGCTGGATGTCACCCAATATCTTCGCACCCACCTGCGCAAGGACAGGATCATTCTTCTGGGCCATTCCTGGGGCTCGATCCTGGGCACGCATATGGCGACCGAGCGGCCCGATTTGTTCTATGCCTATGTCGGAACGGGTCAGGTCGCGCATTTGCGGGACGACACCATCGCCGCCTATGCGCCGCTGCTGGCGCGGGCGCGGGCCCAAGGCAATCAGGAAGCCGTGCGGGATTTGACGGCGGTGGGCCCGCCACCCTATGCGCGGGACGAAAAATACGATGCGACGAACCGGTGGGCGAACGCGCTCGACCCGCCGCTGCAATTTCCCCTGACCCTGGCGAATGTCGCGCGCACACCGGCGAGCCTCTGGGGCGCGGTCACGCAAAGCCGCCTCGCGTTCGAAGGCGCGCCGACCACCGGGCAGCGATTGGGTGGTGCGGCTTTCGATGATGATTTGCTGTCGCTGGCGCCGCAGTTCAAAATCCCGGTGATCGTAATCGAAGGGCCGGACGATCTGGTTACGCCGGGCGCGCGAAGGTTCTTCGATGCGGTCGTGGCGCCGCATAAGGAATTTCACCTGCTCCCGGGCACGGGTCATCTGGCTATTCTCGGGGACCGCGACGGCTTTCTGTCCTTGCTGCTGGCGCATGTGCGGCCACTGGCCAACGCGGACGCGCCCATGATCCCGGCGAGACATACCTTATGAGTTGGACGGTCCGCGCCCGCATTGCGAACTGCGCGCTTTTCGCCGTCGCCGGGTTCTTGATGGCCGCCATGCCGACGGTCGGGAATTTGATGTTCCGTTCTTCGGTTCCCGAAGATGTTGTTCTTCCCGACATGGCTGGCGTCCTGATCGTTGTTATCCCAGGCGCAATCGCACTGGCCTCCGCGATTTGGGCGTTTCGTAAAGCCGACAACGAAATCCCGCTGCTTTTGTGGCTGGCCGTCCTTGGAACGCTGGCGCCATCCATTCCACCCACTCTCATGCAGGCCTTCATGGCTTGCCCGCCTCCCGCCGTCTCCTGCGGCATGGCGGGGTCCATGCCGTGGTGGTCGATATCGATTGTTCTCATCGGCGTGACGGTAACGGCGCTGGCGGTTTGGGCGGAGCAGAAGAGAGAGAAGCAGATCGTTGTCGATCACGCTGCACGCAAGAAGAAGCTCAGATTATTGGGCGCCGCGCTCGCTTTGATCGCTTCGGCATTGTTCATCTGGACCTTCTATGACCTCTATACCCAGACGCTCATGGATGCGATCAAGGCTGCGTTCGAGAGAGGCAGGATCGCCGGCCAGGGACGGGTTTCGATAGGCGGCGGTGATATTTCCAGGCCGTCTGAAACCGTCACGCTCTTCATAGGCGCCATGGCGGCCTTGATGGCGGCGGCGGCCGCGCTCGCGGGCAGCTACCGCTGGCTGCTCTACTCCTGGCCGTTCCTGTTGGGCCTGATTTTCTTTGAGTCTGCATCGGCGGCGGAAGCGATAGGCGCGTTCGGCTGGCCCTACCGCGACGTCACGGAAAAATATGTGTGGTTCACGTTGTTCTTTCTAATTTGCGGAGGGGGCGTTCTGGCATGGCGTGGCAGGCCGGGCGATGCCTGAATCCTATGGAACAGGGCTGGTGTTGTTGGCGGGCTCGGCGGCGTTCGCGGCGTTTTTCATTCTCAACATGAAAGCGGGGGCCACGGTCTGGTCGCGAACTCCACTGATGAAACGAGACAGCAATCCCGTGGGATTCTGGCTGATCCAGGGGCTTTACGTGTTTGTGTCCATCGGATGTCTGGTGGGTGCTTTTTCCGTGTTGACGGGGCTCACCCCTCCCTAGAACCGCCGCGTCTGGTTCTCGCAGGGGCCGGCTTCGCAAAAGGTGCCGATTGCTTCTAAGCTGGCGGCGGGGCCGCGAAACAGGGGCAAGCCGATGGATTCAATTCATCGTCACGATCTTGTGCGCCATTTTCGTGGGAATTTCGCAAGTCTATATTCTGTACCGGGATTGGAATGACGAAATCCATATTTCCATCAAGCTCGTGAAAGTCCTCAACATGGTCATTGTGGAATTCGGTGCGCTCATGGCCTTTACTGTCAGCATGGTGGCGCCCTGATCTTCACGGGGTCATGGCAGGGGGAGACGGGCGTGATCTATCGGTGGATTTTCATTGTCGTCGTCGGGGGATGGTGCGCCTTCATGATTCTGGGCGGCGGGTTTTTCTGGACCGAGGCGCTTCCCGATAACATCACCAAGACCAATACCTACACGCTCTATGCGAAGTTGCCGCCGCCTCCCACGGGACCGCGCTTTTGTTCGCATGTCTTGCTCGCGCCCTATGGCGTGGTTCTGCCGTGCGATTACCAGCCGCCCTTCGTGTGGTGGCTGCTGCGCAGGTATGGTTAGATACGGCGCCTCAAGAACACTCCAAATGCGAACGACCGATGCACCGGACTGGTACGCCGATTGGAGCGATGAAGCCCTGCATGGGCTTCAAGACAAGATCGCGCGCATGCAGGCGGAGTTTCGTCTGGGCCAATGGCCGAGGTTTGACATCGACCTTACTACTCGCACGCTGATCTTCTCGGAGAATGGCGTTCCAAAGGTCAGGGCAGAGATTCAGATTGTCGGCACAACCAGCAATGCCGATTGGCTTTGGGGTTGGGCGAATACATCGCTGCCCCCCGGAAGCATCGCAGAGTCCGCTCAGGTCCGGGACTTCGGTCAGCAGCACGGTATTTGCGATTTGACCCATGAACGGGCGCGCGGCGAAGATTTGAACGCCTTGGGCTGGAAAATGACCGCAATTATGGCCCGCGTCACGGGTGCGATGGGCGCTTATCGCCCCCCACGCTCGGACGTCGGCGCGATATTCCTGACCTACAAGAACATGGCCTGGGCGACTTAAACCCGATGGCGCCCTTCAATGCACCTTCGTGTTCACCAGCGCGGGCGCGGTGAACGCCGTCATCTCGCCCTTCGCCTTGCCCGGCGAGACCATCAGGCGCGAGCCCAGCGGCTTGTTCCAGCGGTAGGCCAGCCATGAGACGTCGCTAATGATGCTGGCGATTTCTTTTTCGCTGGTGTTGCCCGCCAGCGGCACGGTATCGACCCCGCCCGCGCACACCGCCGACCAGGCCAGGATGGAATCCAGCGTGAAGGTGCCTTCGGCCCAGCGCTGGGCCAGCAGCTTGTCCTCCATCACCGGGATCATCAGCCCCGAATAGCCGGTGCGCTTGACCGGCGTTGCCTGCACCGCGCGGGTGATGATGCCCGCCGTGGTCATCGAGCCGGAGATGCCGATGGGCGCGCCCAGATAGGATTCGAACGCGGTGGCGATGGAGGCACGCCCCGGCGCGGGCGTGGCGTCGATCCCCTCATAGGTCCAGCCGGTTTCGGCGGCGAGTTTCATCGCCACCGCTTCGGCTTCTCTGGTGTAGCGCGACAGTTCCTCGGTCAGATGCGCCTGCGCCTGAACCGGATCGTGATATTTCTCGAACACATGATTGACGACATTCGCCGTCTCCATCGCGATGGCGAAATGCTTGCCCGGGCCGTTGTGCCACGAACCCGGATAGTAAGGGCCATAGGGCTTCATCATGGCGATGGCCGCGAAGCCGAAATTGCCGTTGCCGTTGGGGCTGTGCGCGGCGATCTCGTGGATCGCGTGCGCGGCCGTGGCGATGGCGCGCCAGTGGAGGCCCTTGTCGTCGCCCACGATGATGTTGGCATTGGCGCCGCCGTCGCCCACGATTTGGGGCAGGAGGTCGGCGGCCGCGGTGTCGTCATCGTCGTTCATCATGGCGGGCCCGAAATTCAGGCCCACATGATCGTTGGCCGCGATCTTCTTGATGGCGCCGATCAGGGCCAGCGCCTGATCGCGGCTCATGCCCTTGATGTATTGCGGGAAGGGCTCCGTGGTGATGCGCCCGCCCGCGCCGGGAAATCCGGCCTGGTTCAGCGCCGTCTTGGCGGCTGCGAAGAATTTCGCCGCTTCGTCCATGCGGGCGGCGTAATTGTCCTTGTCGAGGGTGACGAAAGCGGTCACGGCGCGGATGCCGGGTTTGTCCTCACTTTGCGCGGCGCCTTGGGCGTGGGCCGCTGCCGCTGTCCACAACAGAAGGCTGAGGCCAAGTGCAAGCTTACGTGTGGTGCGTTCGACAACATGCGTCATGGATGTCCCCCGTTTGCCCGCCCCATCATGGGCGCGCGCAAAGCCCGCCGTCCAGCGCTGGAAAAAGACCGAACGCGATCAAGGGGGTGGGGCACGGCGACACTCGCAAAAGCCGCCAACTGCCCCTAAGCTCGCAAGCGGCATCAGAGCCTGAGGCTGATGGGGGACGGATTGGAAAGCAGCGCCGAGCCGGGCACGCCGGATGCCGTGGCGATTCCAGTCGGCCCGGCGATTCATGAAAGCAAGGGGGCAGAGGTGTTGGACGTGCATCCGCCGCACGCGGCGATCCATGGCTGGAGAGATTTTTTCATCCATATCGCCACCATCACGATCGGCCTCTTGATCGCCATCGGGCTGGAGCAGACGGTGGAATATTTCCATCACCTGGATCAGTTGAGCGTGGCGCGGCGCGAGATTGCCGCCGAGCTGGACGAGAACCGCCGCATCGTCGAGATCAATGACAAGGAATTCATCCGGGTGAAGGCCGAGCTTGCCCGGGACATGCAGATCCTGCGCGCCGGGGAAACGGCGAACGTGCCCCCGACGGGGCTGGATTACGGCTGGCTTTTCAGGCGGACACCCGATGGCGCCTGGCAGACCGCCAGGCAAGGCGGCGCGCTGGGCCTGATGCCGCATGATGAGCTCAAGGCCTATGTTTACGACTATGCGGTGTTCTCCGCCTTCATGGATGCGTTGACGGCGGCGAACATCGCCATGGAAGATGCCGGCGCGATTGCGCGGCGCGCGCCGGACGGCGGGCTTTCGCACAAGGACGTCGAAGATCTGATCGCCGCGACGTCGAATTCGCAAGGCAAGATCGCGTTCGCGGCCCGGCTGCTGGAGTTCGAGAAACACGGGCTCGATCCCAATTATAAATTGCCGTAGGCGCCGGTCACGGCGGCGCGCGCCAGGTGTTTCCCCATCCGGAAACATCGCGGTTAAACTCTCTCCATCGTGCCGCGCCAGCCCCAGGCCGTGCGTTATCACAAATGCGTTTCGCCCGGAGCAAAGACATGAAGAGCAAAGACAGGAAAGCGCGGTTGTTGGCTTGCACTCTTATCCTGTTCACATCGGCTGGCATGGCGCTGGCGCAGACAAGCAGCGCCACAAACCCGGCCCAGAATGGTCAAGCGACGTCATCCACCCGGATGGTCCACGCCAAGCATCACCAGAAAGCCTCGGACGCGGCGATGCCTCCGCCGACCAGGGCCGCCAAGGATGCGAAGCCCAAAGGTTCGGGCCCGACATCTGGACGCTAGCGGCGCGCGCAATTGCATGTCCTGCGATCGCCGCGCGGGCGCCGCCACTCGCCATAGCCGCCAAATGTCCCTAAGCTGAAGTCGGCATCAGGGGACGGATCATGAAAACAGCAATGATGGCGGGCGCCGCGCTGGCGGCGACTTCTATAATCATGGGTGCGAGCGCTAACGCCGCGCCGCAGCGGGACGAGAAGGTGTTTGCCGCGGTCACGGCGAACAAGGCGGGCGCCATCGATCTCCTGAAGCAGATCGTCAATGTCGATTCCGGCACCGGCGATGTGGCGGGCGGCACCAAGGTGGCGGGCATTCTGGCCGCGCGGCTGAAGGCGCTGGGGGCCGAGGTGCGCAATGAAAAGAGCGAAGCGCCCGATCTTCCCGACAATGTGGTGGGCGTGTTCAAGGGCACCGGCAAGGGCAAGATCCTGGTCATCGCCCATTTCGACACCGTGTTCGGTCCGGGCACGGTCAAGGGGCGGCCGTTCAGCATCGATGGCAGCAACAAGGCGCACGGCCCCGGCGTGGGCGATGAGAAGGCGGGCGATGTCGTCGCCATGACCGCGCTCAAGATTCTGCATGACCTCAACTTCAAGGATTACGCCACCATCACCGTGCTGCTGGATGCGAGCGAGGAGCGCGGCTCGCCCAGCTGCGCCAATCTGATCAAGAAGCTGGCGGCCGAGAGCGATGTGGAATTCAACATGGAGCCGGGCGATGCGCCCGATGTGCTGACGGTGTGGCGCAAGGGGGCGGGCGATGTGGTCATCCATGTCGAGGGGCGCGCCGCCCATGCCGGCATGGTGCCGCAGAACGGGCGCAATGCGGCGATGGAGTTGACGCATCAGATCAATCTGTTGGGCAACGCCTTTCCCACTTCCGGCGACGGCGTGACCGCCAATCTCACGCTGATAAAGGCGGGATCGCGCGCCAACATCATTCCCGACAGCGCCGAAGCGACCTTGGATGTGCGCTTCAGGAAGCCCGAGCAGCTGGCGCAGGTCGTCGCCAAGGTGGAAGCCAACGCGGCCAAGACCATCGTCCCCGGCACCAAGGTGACCGTGACCCATGGCGGCAGCTTCCCGCCCTTGGTCGAGAATGCGCAGACCCATGCGCTGGCGTTGAGGGCCGATGCGATCTATGCCGAGCTGGGCAAGACCATCGGCCATGGCGGCAATGGCGGCGCGTCGGAATCGGCGGTGGCGCAATCGGTGGGCACACCCGCGCTGGACGGCCTGGGCGCGGTGGGCGGCGATTTCCACACCGACCATGAATGGATCGACCTGAACACGCTGGATTCGCGGGTCTATCTCTTCACGCGGCTGTTGATGGAGACGGGCGCCAAGCCGCCGGTGAAGTAGTACTGAGCGGTCCGCGCAGCGGACGAAATGGTCTGGGAGACCATTTCGAGCGAAGTACGCGGCGAGCTCGGGCGAGCCGCCGGGGCCTTCCGCGCGCCGCTTAACCCAACCTTCAACCTGTCGGCGACGTGGGTGGGTGAGGAATTCGTTCTTTGAGGGTGTATCCAAATTTCTTGAAATTGGGGTATCGCTCGATGATGAATTCTCGCAAAACGTCCGGTAGCGGAATTAATCCATAGTGTTTGGTCGCTTCCGGGTCTTCAAATAGATAGCGCCACTCCACAAAGGCTTCAGCGCCATCCTCGATTGCGTCCTTTAGTCTCCATCCCAAATGTTTCCCGGTTCGCTGAAACCACATTTCAGAATTTTGTGGCCCGCTTTTCTCTGCGATTGTATCGAAACGTTCCTCTATAACTTTCCTGCTTTCGGGTTTTAGCATCCGAAATAATTTGTGCAGATCATGTGTTTTGATTATCTGTCCCGATTCTAAATAGATCAGGCATTTGAGATACAGCTCATTCGCGAAGGCATTGCACACCATGGCGGGCAACGCGGTATTCGGTCCCCACGGCGTGCCCATCCTGAGGTTCTGTGTAGCAATTAGGTGGAAGCCTTGCGCCTGGATATATATCCGACGTTCTAGCGGTTGAATCGGAGGTTCGGTGCTCATAGCCGATAATTAGCATGGACGTGGGCACGAATATCAATTTCTCCGAACCGTTCGCCACTGCGGTGTCGGTTATACAGCTACGGATAATGCCCCGGATGGTCCTTGCAGGCGATGCGGCATTGATCGATGCCGCCGGAATCCTGGATGCAGCCGATTTCGCACTGGTTTTTCGCGGCCTTGAAATTCGCTTGATCGCGCTCGTAGGCGTATTCGAACAGCACCACGGCCAGGACGATCAGCGCCGCCACACCACCCAGCACATATTTCAGCCAGCGCATTGTTCGCCAAGCCCCCCGCCCATTGGACCGATCGCTTCCGAAGCTAACCGGCGAGCTTCGGATCCTCGGCCTTCTCCCGGTCGCGGATCGCCTGGAGCATTTTGGCCGTCAGCTTGCCGGAATCCAGAATGACCTTTTCCGCGTCGGCATCCTTGACCGCATCGAGCGGCACGATGAAGTCGCCGGCATTCTCGACATAGATGACAAGCTCGTGCTTGCGCACCTGGCGCACCGCGCCGACATTGCCCTCGCCGTCGTGGAGAAACACGTCAAAACCTTCCTGGATTCTTTCGTGCATGGCAGCCTCGGCGAGTTAGCGTCCGGCGGGCATTAAAGAGCGGCCATCGCCCAGCGGCAACCCCCGCTTTGGGTTTAGGCGGTGGCCCGGCAATGGAATAAGCTCGGGGCCATGAACATCCGCCCGCCCGAATCTGCTCGCCAGTTCGCTCCGGTTTTGATCGTGGGCGCGGGGCCGACCGGCCTGGTGCTGGCGCTGTGGCTGACGGCGATGGGCGTTGCTGTCCGCATCATCGACAAGACGGCGGCGCCGGGCACATCTTCGCGGGCGCTGGCGCTCCATGCCCGCACGTTGGAGCTTTACCGCCAGATGGATCTGGCGGAAGCGGTGATGGCGCGGGGCCATCACGTCTCCGCCGCCACCTTGTGGGTGAAGGGGCGGAAGATCCGCCGCATCGTGCCGAGAAAGACCGGCGAAGACCTCACGCCTTATGCGCGGCTGCAGATCTTTCCCCAGGACGAACATGAGCGTTTGTTGATCGACCGACTGGCGGCGATGGGTGTGGCGGTCGAGCGCGGCGTCGAGCTTCTGGATTACCGCGACGAGGGCGATGCGGTGGTGGCGCGGCTTTCGACGCCGGGCGGTGAGGAAGCCAAAGAAGAAGAATTCCGCTGCGCCTATCTGATGGGCGCGGATGGCGCGCGGTCTTCGGTGCGCCGGATCATGGGCGTGGATTTTGCCGGCAGCACCTATGGCCAGGTATTTTATGTCGCCGATGTGGAAGGCTCGGGTCCCGCGATGGATGGCGAACTGCATGCCGACATCGATTGGACCGATCCGTTGGGCGTGTTTCCGTTGGGAAAAGGCCGGGCGCGGCTGATCGGCACGGTGGCGGACCGCGACGGGATCGAGGGCCTCACTTTCGGCGATGTCGCGGCGCGCGCCACCCGTCACATGCGCATCGATGTGGGACGCGTGAACTGGTTCTCGGTCTATCGCGTGCACAAGCGCGTGGCGGAGCATTTCCGAAAAGGGCGGGCCTTTCTCTTGGGCGATGCCGCCCACATTCATTCGCCGGCGGGCGGGCAGGGCATGAACACCGGCATCGGCGATGCCGTCAATCTGGCGTGGAAGATCGCGGCGGTGCTCTCCGGCGCGGCGGATGCGCGGCTGCTGGACACCTATGAGGCCGAACGCATCGGCTTCGCGCGGCAATTGCTCGTCACCACCGACCGCATGTTCGGATTCATGACGTCCACCGGAAAGCTGACCGAGTTCGTGCGCGTCTGGCTGCTGCCTTATGTACTGCCCGCGCTGGCCAGCATCCGCCCGTTCCGCGAATGGCGCTTCCGCTCGGTGTCGCAGATCGCGGTCAATTATCGCGGGGGCGCGTTGAGCGAAGGGACGGTGGGCAAGGTTGAAGGCGGCGACCGGCTGCCTTGGGTTGGCTCTGGGGTTGGCTCTGGGGTTGGCGGCGGCCCGGGCGATGCCCAAGGCAATCATGCGCCGCTGGCCAGGATCGGCTGGCAGGTGCATGTCTATGGCGCGGCGGGTGGCGACATTGCCGCTTGGTGTCGGGCGCATGACGTGGCGCTTCATGTGTTCGCCTTCACACCGGCGCATGCGCGCGCGGGGCTAAGGCGCGATGCGCTCTATCTCATCCGGCCCGACACTTATATCGCGCTGGCCAGCGCGCGGCCCAGCGCCGACGAGCTGGATCGCTATTTCGCGGATCGGAGGATTGCGCCGCGTGCCGCGATCCTGTCGGGCGATGTCCCCGCTTGCTCCGGCCTTGGGAACGGCTGAATATCGCGCGGTCGGAAGCGGGCGTGCAGCGTTTGCCCCACACGGAGGGGCTGTGCACGCCATACGAAACGCCATCATTGCAATCTTCGTTGTGCCCTTGCTGTCGCTATGCCTGGCAGGCTACGGCGGGCCCGCGATGCTGGATCAGACGGTCGCGACCCGAATCCACAGCGTCGAAATGGTCGGTCCGGAGGAGAGAAAATATCTCGTCCTGGGAAGCGGGCCGGCGATCCTGTTCATTCTCAGCGGCCCGATTGCCGGTCCCGCCCTTGCGAACATGCAAACGGATTTCGACGGCAAGATGAAGGACATGAAGGTTCATGTCGCGGACGAACTCAGGCAATCGATTTCCGATGCCCTGCAGAAAAAGGGCTATGACGTTACCCAGAATGTGGTGGACCGCTGGGGCGCGAACCTGCTGTTCAGCTATTCGAATCTGGGCAAGAACGCCGACGCCATACTCGATGCGACCTTGATCGCGGATTATGTGTTCGACGGCGTGTTTTCGTCCAAACTGGCGCCCTATCTGAATTTCAAGGTCCGGCTGGTGGATGCAAAGACGCACAAGCCGCTTTTCAGCAAGGAGTATTCTTACGGCGCGGCGCCGGCCATGATGGTATCGGACCTGCGCTACACATTTCCCGACGGGAATTCTCTTGCCAATAATCCGCAACTCGCCGCGGAGGGGCTGCGCGCCGGCATCCCTCTCATCACCGCGCAACTCGAGCAGGATTTGAGCAAGTGAATCAGTGTTTTAGGTGATGGGTAAGCTTGGTAAAGTTGCGCTTAGCGTCGGTGTCGTGCTGGTCGGGCTGGCCGCGATACCGATAGTCGTAGAGTGGATACACCTCTCTCCGACGCACAGGGATGCGAAACTGTTGGCGATGAGTGGGGAAGCCCGCGCATTGATGCCACTGGGGCATCAAGACTGGCTTGGGGTCCCTAAAAACCGTTGGCCGCACACCACTGCAAGCTTAGACCCGCAATGGGTGCAGACCTACAACTGGGGAATCGAGGTCGAGATTTCGGGCTTTTTTGATGGCGGTTGGGGCTACCACATCGTGACAGACGGCGGGGCGCCACCATGGCCCATCGAGTGTTATGAAAACCTTGGTCACGGTGTTTACTGGCATGACCCGTGTTGAGCATTAGCGCGGTGGCCAGAACGTTCCAAGGCTTTTGTTGGAATGGTCGGAATTTCGAGGGATATTTCCGGAATGAGAGCTCTGAAAATGGTCGGCCTTGTTCTTCTTGTGCTGTGGATGGCGTTCATCACATGGCGGCTGGAATACTCTATTTGGGCCACGGAACGGGCTTGCAGCATGTTCGAGATAGCGGCCTTCGAACTCAAACCTGAGCTGTTCAGAAGCACGGAGATGCTAAAAAGCCCGAACTTTTACTGCCCGGGTGAAATTCGAGAGCCGTACACCTCGCTGGATCAAAAGAAGCCGTAACACCCCCGATAAAGCACTACTAGCCCGCTATCGATAAAGTCTTGCGAGGTCGCCCGGAGTGAAATCGGGATTGATGAATTTCATGCCCATGGCCGTCGTGCCCACATCGACCGGCTGCCAGATGAAATTGGAAAGAACCAGGGCGCCCCGGCGATGTCGTGTCGAGAAACCCATGAACGTGTTGCAGCCTCCGGTCAGGCCGGTCTTCCAGACGATTTCCTCGTTCCGGTCTGACGAGATGAACCACCCCAGCGCGGCATCGGTTCCAGGAACGCCCGTGGGCCTTCGTGTTTCGAGCAGGCGCGCAAGCGAACGGTCGAGTGGCGTTTTGACCAGGCCCATGCACGCCTTAAGGAATGTGGTCATATCGTTGGCGTTCGAGCGGACCGCGCCAGCGCCCTGCAACGCTCCCAAGTCCCAGACCGGTATCGGCTTGGCGGCAATGTCGTGCGGTTGCACCAAATGCTTTTGCATGTCGGCCGACAGGGAGATGCGCGTGTGCGCAAGGCCAAGCGGATCGCATATTCTTTCGACCAAAAGCGCTTCATAACTTTTCCCGGCGCGGCGGGCGAGTGCTGCGCCCAGCAGCGCGAAGCCGAGATTTGAGTAGACGAAGCGAGCGCCTGGCTCGTCCTGCGGCCGGTAGCCGGTGAGGAACGCATAAAGCTTATCCTCCGTGTAACCGGCGAACGGCGTTGGACTGGCAAACCAGTTTGGAGGAAGATTGCCGGGCATCATCGGCAGGCCTGAATTGTAATTCGCAAGATCAAGAAGCGTGATCGGCCGTCCTCGCTTACGCAGCGTCACTGTCGGCGGAAGATATTTCACCACCGGATCATCGAGCGCCACCTCTCCGCGCGCCGCCATATCGGCGAGCATAAGAGAGGTCAGAACTTTTGTATTCGAACCGATCTCAAAGACAGCCTGGGTGTCCAACGCGACATTGCGGACCCCTGAGCTTCCGTAAGTCACCATATGCGTGCCGCGCTGGTCGATCACAACGGCAATCGTCCCGGCCACCTTCTGGCGAGCGCCCACGGTTTTCTCAAGCGCATCCCGTATCGGCCCGGCCGCCGGAATGGCGATACAGGCATCGCTAAAGGCGACGAGCCCCGCACCGATTGAGCCCAATAAGTAACTGCGCCGGTCCATGTCGAACTCTCCCGCCATGCAGGTTGCAGCAAGTCCATAAGGATGGCAGCCTACAGCATGGCCGAAAGGGCGTCTCCTATAGGTCAACCGAAGAGAAGCAATGAAAATAAATCCGCTCGCTTGTATCGCGATTGCTTCGATGCTGTTGGGCTGCGCACGACCCGAAGACAGCAGTTTCGCGGTGCAGGCTGCTCGACGAGGGGACGACTGCAAGGCCATTGCCACGGGAAGCGCGATGGACGCCTACGGCCACGGTGTCGGACCCGCGGAAGAAATCTACGAGGCTGTGAAGCAGGACTGTCAGGATTGGTACCGGCGTGAAGCGGAGCGAATGAAAGCCGCAAGGCAGAGGTAGAGAGAGTCCTTTTACAGGCCGCGCGGGCCGTACCGTTTAGGTTAAGGCAGGTCAAACTCCCTGACGTGTGGCCTAGATACCCGGAGAGCCTTTAATTCGCCGATTGGAATGTGGTGGACTTATACGTTTGTTGGCAGCTTGCTCAGGGAGGCGGAGGTTGGTGAAAGCAATTTTCATAGCGGGAATACTTACTTCTGCCACTCCCGCCATCTCTCAACCTGTGTTGGATACCAACAGGGCCATAGAAATAGGGCGTGCCGAACTCGACCGAAGATTGGGTGCAAGAGCGGTGGTGGAGCCACTCACAGTCCAGCGCGATAAGAATTTATGGCTCGTTTTCACTGGGGAACAGAAGCATTGCGAAAACTCACTGACGTGGTGGGAAAAACTCCGTGGAGTGGGTTGTCAAGTTCATGGTTGGATAGTGACAATTGACGCGAAGGACGGTCACGTATCTTCATTCGGGCACGGCCAGTAATTGTTGCATTAGATTGCTGCGCGACGGCGCGGTAGACAGAGCCAATGTCTGCTTCTGGCGCAAAGCGGACATTGCGAATGTCACGAAATGCGGTGGGCGCACCATCCTGATGTTGTCGCCCGGATGCCTGCTAGCTCGTCCACCATTGCCGCGTGGCGTGGCATGCCTCCAGCGCCCGGCGATAGCCGTCGCGTTCGCGCAGGCGCGTCATGTAGGCCTGCTCGGTCTCGCCCCATGTGACACCGGCATTCTTGCGCGCCATCTCCAGCGCATAGCCCACCGAAATGTCCGCCGCGGTGAAATGCTCGCCCGCGAGGTAGGGCGTCTTCCGCAATTGCCGCGTCACCAGACCGAGGCGGGTTTCGAACACGCTCATGGCCTGGCGCGCGCTGAAATTGTTGCGCTCGCTTTCCGGGGCGATGTGGCGGGCGCCCGACACGAAATAGATCGAGGCGGCAAGCCCCGCTTCCCCCAGATGCAGAAATTGCTGATAGGCGGGGAACGTTGGATCGAGCGCGCCGGGCGCCAGCTTGATCGGCCCATAGCGCCCCAGCAGATATTCCATGATCGCCACGGATTCGACCATGGTCACATCGCCGTCGCGGAGCGCCGGAATGAAGCCGGCGGGATTGAGGGCCAGAAATTCGGGATCGTTCTTGAGGTCGGTGAGGAGGTCGACGGGCCGCAGGCGATACGGCAGGCCCATTTCCTCCAGCAGCCAAACCACCCGAAAGCCCCGGCCTTCGCCGAATACCGTGATCATGCGTCCCCCTTGTCCCCTGTACCCTTCGCTCCCCTTTGTCATCCCCGGCGAGGCGCGGTCAGCGCCGAGGGAAGGGGATCCAGGTTGAAATAGCAACCCGATCTTAAAAGCCTGGATCCCCTTCCCCTCATCGCGCCGCTCTCGCGTCGCGCTTCGGCCGGGGATGACACGGCACGCTTGACCCATCCCTTGGGGATGGCTGTACAGCGCGCGGCGTCGATAGAATAGACTGAAACGATCACGAACTTCGCCCATTTCGCTCATGAACTTAAGCCCCACCGAAACCGCCCGCCGCTTCGGCGTCACGATCAAGGCGCTGCGTCTTTACGAAAGCCGCGGCCTCTTGAAGCCGTTGCGCTCAAAGTCCGGCTGGCGGACCTACGGGCCCGACCAGGTGGCGCGGCTGCATCAGATCCTGGCGCTGAAGCGGCTGGGCCTGTCGCTGGCGTCCATCGCACAGCTGCTGGCGTCGGCCGGCACGCTTGCGACGGTGCTGGCGCTGCAGGATCAGGCGCTGGTGGCGGAGGCGCGGCGCGTGGCGCGCGGGCTTGCCGTCGTGCGGGCGGCGCGGGCGAAACTGAAGGCCGGGGAGGCGCTTTCCATCGACGATCTCGCAACCTTGTCCAAGGAGACTTCGATGACACCCAAACTCACAAGGCCCACTTTGTTTCATCCCGCTTTCGTGCCGCATCAGCACAAATATTTCCTGCCCGAAGAACTCGACGCGCTGGCAAGCCAGGAGGGCTTCGACCAGGAGAAGGACATCGCGGAATGGGAAGCCTTGATCGCCGATCTGAAAGCGTTGACGGCCAAGGGCGATCCCGCCTCGGCGGCGTCACAGGATCTGGCGCGACGCTGGCTGGCCCAGACCGAGACCTTCACCAAGGGCGATCAGATCCTGACCACCAAGCTGCGCAACATGACCAAGGACGCGATGGCCGATCCGGTGACGGCGGCGCAGATGCCGTATGAGAAAAAGCACCTGATGTTTCTGGGCGCGATTTTCGAGAGGATGACGGCGCCTTAATTTGAGCACCCCTCCTTCGGAAGCTTATCCTTCGACAAGCTCAGGATGAGGGTCTTTGCTTATATCCTCACCCTGAGCCCTCACCCTGAGCTTGTCGAAGGGTGAGAAAAAGAAAAAGCCGCTCGGACGAACCGGGCGGCTTCTTCCTTTATGGCTGGAACGGATTATTTTTCCGGATGGCCGGAGCCGGGCGGCGTCATCTTCGGCGCCTTGCCGTCTTCGATGCGGCCTTCATTGCGAAGCTCGCGGCCTTCCTGCGCCTTCTTCTGGCTTTCGGCCGATTTGCCGTGCTCGTTCATCTCTTCCTTGACGAAGCCGGCAGCTTCCTTCGCGTGGCCTTTGATGCTCATGGGAACTCCATTGTGTTGGGGGATGCAACCAAGGAGATAACCCGCGCGCGAGCAAATGGTTCTGTGCGTATCTGCACCCTGGCTTTTATGCCGACAAACCCGGATCGGCCCCGATTGCGCTTGTTACAACCGTGAAAGAATGGGTGGAACCGGTTGCATTCGTGGGCGGGAACCCGCTTAGACTGGACAGGTCGAAGATTTCTTTCGCCGGGGGGCTTGAAATGAAGTCTATATTCGCCGCCGCCATTCTGTTCGCCGCATCCGTGCAAGCCGCCGTCGGCGCGAACAAGGAATACGCCAATGTCCGCACCGTGGCGGTGATATCGGTGCTGGGCAATCAGATCGACATGCAGACCACCGGCGTTACGATATTCGGCAACGCTGACTACAAGCTCGACTTTGATTTGGGCCTGGATGCCCAGATCGTGCAGCAGGCGACAGCCGCGCTCCAGCCGCAATTCGCCGTGAAGGACGTTGATCCAGGCCTTTTTGCCGGTCTGGCGACGGGGACATTTGGATTGCCGCGCCGGTTGCCTTCCGTGCCGAAAGTGGAGGGCGTCGATGCTTATGTCGTCATCCTGCCATCGGAACAGACGGAGCTTGTCGATTTTCACGGGCTGGTCGTCAGTCACGCCCACGATCTGATAAAAGATGCAAGCACCTGGGTTACCACGCAATATGCCGTGGTCGTATTCGATGCCGCCACGGGCCGCAGGATCGACTATGGGACAAGCCAATATCCATCCAGCAAGTCAATTTACGGCCACGAATTTCCGCTGGAAACTTGCGACAACGCGATCTGGTCCGACGCGGCGGATAAGATGACCGATGAACAGAAAGCCCGGGTGAAGAAGGAGTTGAGCGCGCTGGTCAGCCGCAGTATCGCCTACACGATGGCCAGCGCGGGACTGATCGACAAAAGCCAGGCCGCCGCGGTCACTGCGGGATTTGATACGCAGGGCGATCCGTCCTGCCACGCCGGGTTTTAGCGCCCCCTCCGTTCTACGCGGCTTTGCGGTTTTGCGCTGCGAGGGAGCCCGTCTATGACAGGCTGCGGTCGTTGGCGGCGTGAATCTGCCGTCCGAAGGTCGGTCCGGAGTCCGGCGCGTCCAGTCTCACGATGGAAAGTTCCGACACGTCGGCGGTGGAGCGGCCGACCTGGATTTCCACCGACACCAGATGGCGGCCCTTGCCGCGCAGTTCGGGAAAATAGTGGACGAGCAATTCGGCGAGTTCGTTTTTGAAAGGGCTGTAGTCTTCCATGGCGTCTCCCAAAGCGAAGCACGCCCCCCAAGCCGACTTTGCCAAGTCAGGCTTAACGAGTTTTAAAAATCTCTCCTTGTTACAAAAAAGAAAAGAGCATGAGAGGCAGGGAACCCCTCATGCTCTTTTTGAAGCCCCTCCGCCCTTCGCACACGACGGCCGCAAGCGGCCTGCGTGCTACGGGCCCCCGCCAGCATGCTTCGCATGCGCTGGGGAGGCGGGCCTGTGTTTGCGTCAGGATTTCTTGCCCGGGGTCGCGTTCGAAGCGGTGTTCTTTTCCGCCAGCAGCTGCTCGATGCGGGTTTCGAATTCCTTTTTCAGGTCGGTATAGAATTTGCCGCTGGCCGGTGAGGAGAAGCCGGCATGCACCGCCTTCACCTTGCCGTCGCGGCCGATGAAGATTGTGGCGGGCCAGGTGTCGAGATTGGCGAGCTGCGGCACCTTCTCATGCATCTGCGACGGCTCGCCTGCCAAGAGCGAGGTGTACTTCACGCCATATTGCTTGTTGAACGCCTTCTCGCGCTCCAAGCTGGATTGCTGGTCGGCCTCCTCGAAATCGAAATCGACGATGGCAAGGCCCTTGTCGCGATATTTCTTGTCCAGCTGGACCAGATACTGCGCCTCGTCATGGCAATTCGGGCACCAGGTGCCGGAGACGACCGCCAGCACCACCTTGCCCTTGAAGCGCGGGTCATCCTGGGTGACCAGCTTTCCTTCCATGTCGGGGAAGGCGAATTGGAACGGCGCATTCGGGTCCTTGGCCGTGGTGTGGGTGAGGAAGCCGTCCGGCGCGGGAAGGTTCTTCGCCACGGCCTGTTCGGCGCGCACGGCTTTGAGGATCGGGGCGCGGCCGCCATCGATCTTGGCGTTGCCGTGGTTCTCCACATGCTGCGCGATTTCCAGCGTACCGTCCGCTTGTGGCGCGACCACGATCACGCCGGGGCGGCCGCCATCGAAATGGCTGAGCACCCATTTGCCGTCCTGGAATGTGCCCGAGTAGGAGCCGGTGTCGCCATCGATGCGCAGGATGGCGGCGGCCACGTCGGCTCCCTTCTGCTGCACCACAAAGCGGAACGCCTTCTCGCCCTTGGAAGACGGGGCTTCCAGCGGAATGATCCAGTTGCCCGCGATCTGGGGTGCCTTGGCCGCGGCTTTGGCCTCGACATGGCGGGCGGCGGTGAAGTGATAAGCGGGCTTGCCCTTGTTGGAGAGATCGCCGGAAAGCTGGCCGTGATCCAGATGGGCGCTGATGGTCGACAGATAATGATCGATGTTGAGGGTCAGCGTGCCGTCTTCGAATTTGGCGCTGCTGGTGCCGTCATACGGCTTGAAGCCGTCATAGAAGACGCCTTTGAGATTGGCGCCGTCACCCTTGATGTCCAGGCGGAAGGGAATATCAACGCCGTCCTTCGACAGCACCGCATCCCAGCGCCCGGCGATGCTGGGTTCGGCGGCGATGGCGGCGCTTGATACCAGAAGAGAGGTGAGGGCGGCGGCTTGCAAGAAGGCTTTCATGGATTGCTCCTCGGTTGCGAAATTGGTTGGTCTCTATTCGTGAGCCTTGGCACAGGCCCGCCTCCCCCTCAGCGCGAAGCGCTTGGAGGGGGAGGTGTCTTTGAGCGCTTGCGCGAAAAAGACTGAGGGGGTCATTGAACTAAGATTGGCGCGGCGAGGTGTACGGATTTCGGCGGCTGACAGATCTTGCCGTTGCAGGTCTGGAAGCGGACGGTGACGGGAATGCTCCCTCTGCCCGTGGCTGCATGGCTCGCGAGTTTCACCGGCACGGTGGCGAAGAACGCGTTGGAATAAAGCGGCGTGTCCAGATTGAAGGCGGGATCGTGCACCTTGGTGGCAGGGCTGCCCGCGGGTTCGCCGGCCTGAGCGGCGAGCGGGTTCTGATCGACGGTGATGCGCAGCGGCGTCGGGCCGTTGGGCAATTGCTTGAGGGCATAGACGTGCCAGCCCTCGGCCACCTTGGCGTTCAAGGTGACGGTCACGGCGCCGTCCGGCTTGACGGGGGCGGAGCCGGCGGAGGCGGACCAGGACACGGTCTCGGCCCGGGCGGGATCGGGGGATTGGGCCATCACGCCGTGCCCGAACAGCAGCATGGCCCCCGCCACGATCAGAGTTTTCCGCATGATCTCAACCCCTTATGTCAATTTGCACAAAATAATGCTGTATTAATCCGCAGTAATGCCGGATAATTCATATAGGCACTGTATTTTGAAAGAAATTACAAAATACTGGTGTATTTGTGCGCAGCAGCCATGCGCGGGATGCGCTCAACTTGAGCGTCAAAGCGGCGGCGTGATTTGCTCGCCCTGACAGGTTTTGGGTGAAACGCGTGAAGCAGTTCACGGTCTTTTTGCTGACTGCCGTTTTTGTGTCGGCTCTGTCGGCGATGCCTGCGAGCGCCACGATGATTGGTCCACCCGTGAACACCGCGGAGAATGCCATCGATATCGCCGCCGCTATCTGTGACAGCCAATGGGGCACAGAGGCCCGCAGATACGGGGGTGTATGGAGTGTCAGCAGATCAAGTTGGCATGCCGAGCGCGTGGGCGATAAATGGAAAGTCTGGGTTGGAGAGCAAAAGCGTCCCAGCCTAACTGTTTATGTTGATGTCGAATTCTCACCCTTTCCGATGAGATGTGATCTCGGATTTCAGAACTGACTCACCTAGACAAGGAAAGCCCACGATGTTCGAGAAAGTCGCTTTCACCATGTACCCGGTCAAGGACATGGCGCGGGCCGAGCAATTCTATCGCGAGACTTTGGGCCTCGGCCCCAGCACGGGATCGGTGAAGCATGGCTGGGTGGAGTTCGATCTGCCGGGCGGCGGCTGCATCGCGCTCACCGTGCATGCGCAGGCTGAGCCCGGCGGCAAGGAAGGCGGCACCGTCGCTTTTGAAGTCAGCGACCTGGAGAAGCTGATCGAAGATCTGAAAGCCAAGAACGTCAATTTCCTGGCCACCGATATTCAAAGCCCGGTCTGCCGCATGGCGATGTGCACCGACTCGGAAGGCAATCGCATCGTGCTGCATCAATTGAAAAAGAAGAAAGCCGGTTCGACCCATGGATGACAAAAGCGGCGCCCAGGCGCCTTACATCCAGATCGCGACACTCGAAATCGATCCGTCGCGGCTTGCGGAGTATCGCGCCG
>JADMIO010703170.1_pt1 | contig 65334 bp, 65 predicted proteins | sample 8958161 | NCBI WGS metagenome assembly JADMIO01 (sample SAMN16585339, study PRJNA669376) | soil metagenome | isolation source: Crop rotation soil | place: USA: Cullars Rotation, Alabama | collected 2011
GCTCGTCTCGGCCCGGAGCACGGCGAGCCTCGCGAGGGCCGCGTCCACGAGCTGCTGCTCGCGCGCGATCTCCCCGCGGACGGCGGCGGACTGCTCGGTCAAGCCGTTCACAGTGCCAGATCGCGGCGTGGGGCAGGATCTGTGGGTGCGAGACGTGGGCGTGACGGTGGGCGTCGAGGAGGAGTACCACCTCGTCGACGCCGAGACGTTCGACCTCGCCGACATGCCTGAGGTCGTGCACGCGGCCATCGCGCTGATGGGCGATGAGGCGCAGGGCGAGATCTCGACCAGCCAGCTCGAGATCGCCACCCCCGTGTGCACGTCACTGGCCGAGGTCCGCGATCACCTGACCCGGATCCGGCACAGCGCGGACCAGGTGGCGCGCCAGCAGGGCTGCCGGATCCTGGCCGCCGGCACCCATCCGACCGGTACCTGGCACGAGCAGCGGTTGACGGTGGGGGAGCGCTACCAGTCGCTGTTCGAGCGGTGGGGGCTGCTCGCCCTCCAGCAGATGATCACCGGCTGCCACGTCCACGTGAACGTCGGCGACGCCGAGCTCGCGATCCGGACGATGGACTACCTGCGGCCCGACCTTCCGGTGCTGCTCGCCCTGTCGGCCAGCTCGCCGTTCTGGGAGGGCGTCGACACCGGCTACGCGAGCTACCGGACGCAGTGGTTCGGGCGGTGGCCGGTCACCGGGATGCCGGACGCGTTCGGAAGCAAGGCGGCGTACGACGGCTTGGTCGCCGACCTGGTCGAGACGGGTATGATCGACGACGCCTCGCACCTGTACTGGGACGTCCGGCCGTCGACCAAGTTCCCCACCCTCGAGGTGCGGGTCGCCGACACGATGCCGCTGCTTGACGACGTCGTGCTTCACACCGCACTGGCCAGGTCCCTCGTGCGGGTCGCCGCCGCGGAGGCCGAGCGCGGCGTGCCGCTGCCGGTGCTGCGCTCGGAGGTCGTGCGGGCCAGCCGCTGGCGGGCGGCGCGGTTCGGACTGGAGGAGTGCCTGCTCGACACGAGGGCGCACGCACTCAAGCCGGCCGCCGAGGTGGTGCGGGCGTTGCTGGCCCGGCTCCGCAACGACCTCGAGGAGCTCGGCGACTGGGACGAGGTGCATGCCCTGACCGAGCAGGCGCTCGCCCGCGGCTCGTCTGCCTCCCGGCAGCGGGCGGTCGCGGCCCGCGCCGGTGAGCTGCGGGCGGTGACGGCCTCGCTGGCCGCCGAGACCGTGGACCTCTAGCCGGGGACCTCTAGCCGGCCAGTCGCGGGCGCAGCAGCGGCCAGGCGACCGCGAAGCCGTCGTGCAGCCGCAGGTCGGTGACGTCGGCGATCGGCACCCAGCGCAGCGCCAGGCTCTCCCGCTCCGGACGTACCTCGAGCGCCGCGTCGACCTCGGCGAGCAAGGTGACGTAGGACCAGCCACCGTGGTCGTCGACGTGCCGACCGGTGACGCGGACCTGGCTCACGTCGAGCCTGGTCTCCTCGACGGTCTCGCGGAGCGCTGCTTCAAGAGCAGTCTCGGTACGCCGGCGGGCGCCGCCCGGCACCCCCCACGTGTCGCCGCCGTGGCTCCACGGCGCGCGGTGCTGGAGCAGGACCGCCGGGCCGGGCGCGACGACGAGCAGCCCGGCCGCACCGTAGCGCCCCCAGTGCCGGTGCCCGAGGGCGCAGCTCGACCAGCCGTCGCCGTCCATGTGCCCTGCCTACCCGATGGGCGGGCGCGACGCACGTCGCAGCAGGATGGGCGCATGGACCTACCGCTCGGTGACGCCGCGGACTCCCTCGTGGTGACCCGGGACGCCGGCGTCGTGACGATCCGGATGAACCGGCCGGACAAGCACAACGCGATCTCGTTCGCGATGTGGTCGGCGTTCGCGCGTCTGATGCCGGTCCTCGCGGCAGACGATGACGTGGACGCCGTCGTGCTGCGCGGGACGCCGGGCGGACCGTTCTCCGCCGGAGCGGACATCTCGGAGTTCACAACGTTGCGGGCAGAGCCTGAAGGCGCCCGGCGCTACAGCGATGCCGTCCGCGACGGCGAGCGGGCGCTGATGGACTTCCCCAAGCCGACTATCGCTCTCGTGCAGGGCTATGCCATCGGTGGCGGCACGCAGGTTGCCGTGGCCTGTGACCTGCGGGTGTGCGACACCACGGCGATGTTCGGCATCACGCCGGCCAAGCTCGGGATCGTCTACGCGCTCGGCTCGACGGCCCGGGTCGTCGAGACCGTCGGCGCAGCCTGGGCGCGCTGGATCCTGCTCACCGGTGACCTGCTCGACGCAGAGCAGGCCCTGCGCATCGGGCTCGTCCACGAGGTGCTGTCGCCCGATGCCGTCGAGGAGCGTGCCTATGTGCTCGCCCGCACGATGTCGCAGCGGGCCAGGGTCTCGCTCACCGGCGGCAAGGCACTGATCGAGCGGGCCTTCTCCGGACGCCTCGACGAGGACGACGACGTACGGGCGCTCTACGAGCGCTCCTGGACCAGTGCCGAGTACGCCGAGGGCGTGGCCGCGTTCCTCGGCAAGCGCAAACCCGACTTCGCCGCAGCCCGACGGAAGGACACCCATGCAGAGCCGTGAGATCCGGTTGGCCGCTCGACCGGTCGGCGAGCCGAAGCCGAGCGACTTCGAGCTGGCGGAGGTCGAGGTGCCCTCGCCGGCCGATGGCGAGATCGTCGTACACAACCTCGTCATGTCCGTCGACCCCTACATGCGCGGTCGGATGAACGACGTGAAGAGCTACGTGCCGCCGTTCCAGGTCGGCGAGGCGATGCAGGGCGGGGCGGTCGGTGAGGTCGTGGAGTCGATGGCCGACACGCACAAGGTCGGTGACCTCGTCCTGCACATGCAGGGCTGGCGCGACTACGCCGTCGGTCCGGCTGGCTCGTTCCGTCGCGTGGAGCCGGGTCCGTCGCCGTCGTACCACTTGGGTGTGCTCGGGATGCCGGGGCTGACGGCGTACGCCGGCTTGTTCGACGTGGCTGCCATGAAGGAGGGCGAGACCGTCTTCATCAGTGGCGCGGCGGGGGCGGTCGGCAGCTTGGCGGGCCAGTTCGCGAAGCTGCGCGGCGCCGGCCGGGTCGTCGGCAGTGCGGGCTCCCCGGACAAGGTGCGCTGGCTCGTGGAGGAGCTCGGCTTCGACGCGGCCTTCAACTACAAGGACGCTCCTGTCCTCGACCAGCTGCGGACCTTCGCGCCGGAGGGGATCGACGTCTACTTCGACAACGTGGGCGGCGATCACCTCGAGGCGGCGATCCACGTGCTCAACCAGCACGGGCGCGTCGCGATCTGCGGGATGATCAGCCAGTACAACAACAGGGCGCCCGAGCCCGGACCTCGCAACCTGATGATGCTGGTCAGCAAGCGGCTACGGCTGCAGGGGTTCCTGGTGAGCGACCACAGTCAGCTGCTGCCCGAGTTCGTGCGGGAGGTCGGCGGCTGGCTGCAGGACGGGAAGCTGGTCGTGCGGGAGACGTTCGTCGACGGGCTGGAGAACGCCCCGGAGGCCTTCCTCGGCCTGCTGCGCGGCGACAACACCGGCAAGATGGTCGTGCGCATCCGCTGAGGTCCTAGGACCAAGGTCGGGCTGTCTCCGGCCGCGTCGTGGGAGCAGGCTCGGGCCATGCAGACACGTCGGAACAGCTTGTGCTTGCTGGGGGCGGCGCTGGCGTGCGCCGCGTGCGGCGGCAGCAGCGGAGGCGGCAGCGTCGCGGCTGGATCGACCGACACGGTCCAGATGGCTATGACCAACTACGCCTTCTCGCCGGCTGTCCTCAACGGAGCACCTGGCACCAAGCAGACCATTCACCTGACCAACTCCAGTGGCACCGAGCACAACTTCACCCTCGAGGACCAGAAGGTCGACAAGGACGTGGAGTCGGGCAAGTCCGTCGACGTGACGATCACGTTCCCGCAGAGCGGCCAGCTCGTCTTCGTCTGCGAGTACCACGCGTCGAAGGGCATGAAGGGGACGCTTGTCGCCGGGTCCGGTGGCGCCAGCCCCGTCGCGTCGACCGACAGCGGCGGCGGCGGCGGGACGAACGGCTACTAGTGCGAGGAGCCTGCCAGCCGCTCCAACGCCGCTCGGTCGAGTACCACGACTGCGGCGCGCTGGACCTGGACCCAACCGCGGTCGGCGAACCTGCTCAACGCCTTGTTCAGGCTCTGCCGCCCGACACCGAGCCGCGCCGCCACCTGCGCCTGCGCCATGCCGTCCACGTCCCCGGTGACGAGCAGCTTCGCCAGGCGGCGAGGTAGGTCGAGGAAGACCAGGTCGGCGGCCGACTCGGTGAGCCGGCGAATCATGGCGGCGAGGTCCTGTGCGAGGGCGATCGCGGCATCGGGGGAGTCGTGCAGCATCGCCAGGAACGCGTCGCGCGGCAAGCACACCAGCTCGGTGTCCTCGACGGCGGTCGCTCCCGCCGAGCGGACGCCGCCGTCGACGAGCGACAGCTCACCGACAGATTCGCCTGGGCCGTGGAGTGCCAGCACGAGCTCGTCGCCCTGCGGTGACGTGACGGAGATCTTGAGTCGACCGCTTCGTACGACGTACAGCGCGTCGCAGGGCTCACCTTCGACGAAGAGCACCTGTCCGCGCGAGAGCTTCTTCGGGTACGCCGCCGCCGCGAGCCGGTCCAGCAGCTCCGGTGCCGCGTGCGCGAGCAGCGGCACCTCGGCGAGCAACTCGGACACCGACGGCACGGCGACAAGGTAGAGCACGCCGATGCGGGCGGCCTCCCCCTCGAAGGCCGCCCGCTCGGGTGTGTCGCGCGTCAGCGCGGGATGTGCGCGCTGGCCGACGTGCCCAGTGCCTGGGCCGACACGTCCGTGCCGTCCTTGCCCGTCGTGACGGTGGCCTTCACCGGCAGCGACTGGACCGTGCGGTCGACGGTTGTCTTCGCCCAGCTGACCGTGTTGTTGACGCTCTTCAGTGTCGCGTTGACCGTGCTGAACACCTCGTCGGTCGTCACGTGCACGGTGACCGGGCCGTCGATGTCGGCGCTCACCAGCGGCTTCGGCGATGTCGCCGGCTGCTGGCTCTGCACCGTGGTGGAGACGCGGCTGGCCGGTCGGTCCGTCGTGCGGGTGGCGGGGGCAGGGCCGCCGAACGACGCGTCGACCGACGTGCCGTCGAGCAGGGAGTGGGTGCCGCGCAGGGCGCCGAGGCTCGTCGTGTCGGCCTGCGCGGTGGCGGTGCGGCCCGCGCTGGCGCCGGCCCGGGCCGGTCCCTGTCCGGCACTGTCGCCGCCGAGGCTGATCGCGATACCGGCGGCTGCGAGGCCGAGGCTGCTGACGCCGATGGCGACGGTGCGGAGGCTGGTGATGTGCAGCATGTCTGGTGCTCCTTCGGAAGAGGTGGTCTTGCTGGTGAGGCGAGATTCGCCTCTTCCGTGGCGCGCGGCTGTCGCCGCGAAGTCACTGCACCTGTCGTCTTGGCGACACTTCTCGCGGGCAGCTAGCCGCGCAACGACTCCGCGATCAACCGTGCGGTCTCGCTGTGTGCTGTCGCCCCGGCCGCGTCGAGCTCGGCGGCCAGCGTCAGCAGGTCGCCGGCCAGCCCCGGCCGACTACCCTGCCCGACCTGCGCCTGCAGCCGTTGCAGCCGGCAAGCCAGCTGGGCAAGCCTGAAGCCGAGCTCCGCGGCGAGCCTCTCGGCTTCGGCGTACGCGACCTCCGCCAGGTCGTGACGTCCAGCGAGGGTCGCTGAGTGCCCTTCCGCGACCAGCACCATCGACGCCTCGCTCTTGCCGACGGATGGCAGCAACGCCCGCGCGCTTCGCAGTGCGCGCTCCGCCTCCTCCTCACGTCCGAGCAGCATGAGTGCGGGAGCGGTTGCGCACAGTCCCGTTACCTGGACCCGCGCGCGGTGCCCGTCGATGAGGGCAGAGAGCTTGGTGATCAGACCGGGAAGCACCGCACGACGGCCTGTCGCGGTTGCAGCCTCAACGGCGAGTGCCGTGGCGTCGACGAGCCAGAGGTGTAGTCCGGCTCGTTCCAGCAATGCCATCGCGGACTCGGCCGCCTTCCAGGATTCTTCCGACTCACCACGTGCCTGGGCCACGAGTGCCCGGACGAGGGCCAGCTCTCCCTGACCGCGAAGGTGATCGGAGGCAGTGTTCGCGGTTGCGACGCCAAGCCAGTGGTCGAACCTCGAGTCGGCAGCGAGTGACAGGTTGTAGGCGAGGAGTCGGGCAGTCTCGGCCGCCGCAACGACGTCGCCCGTGTCGCTATGGCTGTCGAACGCGCGCTCCAGGCATCTCTGCAACTCAGCCATGTCGTCGTAGGCACGGGAGTTCGCGAGCAGCTGCCAGGCCCGGCCGCGTAACGAGGCGGGTGTGATCGAGCGGGCCAGCACACTCTCTGCGACACGTCGTGCCGAGGGCTTGTCCGAGCCAAGAAGGACTTCGCCCAGGGCGAGCTCGGCCCGGATGAGGGCCTCCTGGTCCCCAGAGACCTCGGCCAGTGCCACCGCCCGTTCGGCTGCGCGGCGACTGCGCTCACCTTCGTCGAGATCACGCAGCACCTCGGCAAGCTCAGTGAGCAGCGCCGTCGCCGCGCGCGGGGCAACCAGGTCGAGTTGCAAGCAGAGGTCTTCGGCCCGAAGGAGCACGTCGCGGGCGGCTTTCGTGTGCGACCGTCGTAGATACGTCGCGTGGTCGGTCACGGCCGTCAAGGCCTGCGCGGCCAGGTGGATGCGGCGCTCCTCGCCCGGCGCGACGTCCAGTCGCTGCATTTCCAACGCCGCATAGGCCCGCGTGGCCGGGTCGGTGCTCGTCGCGAGTACCTGTTCGTGCTCACGCACTCTGGCCGCGCGCGCCATGGAGCTGTATATCGCTTCCCGGATCAAGCCGTGTGTGAAGCGAACCTCGCCGCTGGGCAGGTGTTCGATCAAGCCCAAAGCCGCGAACGCGTCGATGTCTTCGGGATCTCCGGGCCAGTCCCGCTCAGCGATCTCGCCCGGATGTACCGACGCTCGTTGCAGTACACGCTTCTGGGCCTGGGTGAGGTTGTCCAGGCGCGCGGAGATCAGCATGCGAATCGAGGCGGGAACCTCGATTTCGACCTCGAGCTCTCGGACGGCAACCACGTCGTGCGAGATCGCGAGCTGCCCACGGTCGTGCAGCAGGGCCAGGCATTCCACGAGCCAGAGGGCGTTACCTCCGCTACGTTCGGCCAGGAGATCGAGTAGGCCCGGGTCAGGCCGGGCGCCGGTGCGTTGTTCCACAACCAACCGGATCTCGTCTGGGCTGAGCGGGGGGATCGCTCGCTGCGGAAGACCTGCGAGGGGCTCCCGGCTGGTGCCGACCACAAGAAGGGGGCCGGTGACGGGGTTGGCGTGCAATGCCTGAACGGTCTCGACAAGTGCATCGTCGGCCCAGTGCAGGTCCTCGAGAATGAGCACTGTCGGGCCCTGTGCCGCGATCTGGCTGAGCCAGCGCCGGGCTGCGACGGCAAGAGCCTCATCCGGTTCACGCCCGACAGGCGAACTGGAGCGCTGCTGGGGCATCAGTCGCATGAAGTCAGAAGCGATCTGTTTGTTTTCGTCGCGGTTGGCTCCCAGCAGCGCCTCCGTCAACGCTGACAAAGGAAGCGCGGAGCCATATGGGCGAGCGCTGCCCTGAAGGACGGCGAGCTCTGGGTGGCCGGCTGCCCACGAGGACACCAGGTGGCTCTTTCCGGCACCCGGTTCACCGACCAGGAGGTGGAGAGCGCTTGCCCCGGTCTCCCGCACGGCCCCAAGGGCCCGCTCCAGCATGGCCAGCTCCTCGTGTCGACCGGCCAGGGGAGCCGTGGGGGCGCGAGGGGCGGCGAGGAGTCCGGTCAGTGGCATGGCACGAACCCCGCCGGTGAATCCGCGAAGCGTGAGCACGCGTGCCGTGCCGAACAACGCATGATCGGCCGTGAGTGCTGCCGATGCCTCGTCGACGAGTATCTCGCCGGGAGCGGCGGAGTCGCTCAGTCGCGCTGCGAGGTTCACGGCGGGTCCGATGACAGCGTGGCCATCGGCCTCATGTGTGACGAGTATCTCGCCGCTGGCGATGCCGATGTGCACGTCCGGAACCTTCGGACTTCTCGTTCTGTGAACGTCGACCTCCGCACGCATGGCGACCGCCGAGTCGATGGCGCGGCGGGGGTCGTCGGCATGAGACACGGGGGCTCCGAATACGGCCATGAAGCCGTCGCCCTGCATGGATGCGACATAGCCGCCGTGGGCCTGTGCGAGGTCGCGCAAAGACGCCAGGAGCGGCCCAACAGCCACCAGTACGTCCTCTGGATCGTGAGTGACGGTCAACCGGGTGTAGCCGCTGAGGTCAGCGAAGAGCATCGTCAGGAACTTGCGCTCGGCTGCACCCGCCTCCCGAACGGAAGACGCCGCCGAGCGCTCGGTCATCGGTGCGGCGAGCGCGCCATCTTGCGCCCGGCAGCATGTACGGTCCGCACCAAGCGGATGTCGGGGATGCCGCGCAGGCGTTCGACGTCCTTCTCCAGTTGGTCAGGATCGTCGTTGCCGAGCTCGAGCAGCAAGGTGTTGCCCTCGGCGATGGCGACGCCCGCAAGATGCGAACCGACGGGCGGGACGTGCAGGTGATCGACGAGCTCGTGAATGTCGCGGGTGAGTTCGCAGACAAGAAACACGATGTGGTCGCAGAGCGGCAGGTTCGACGGGTAGACGCCGAGCATCTTGTTGATCTTCTCGCACGGGACGTCGCCGCACACGGAGAGCGAGAGAGGTGCAGCCGACGACGTCGGCGAGGCGGCGTCGGCCTGCTGCAACGGCAGCTCGAGGCTGGCCAGCAGCGACTGCAGGGCCTCCTCGTCCGGTGCCTGCAGTGCGATCACATGACCGAAGTCGCTCTCGCGTTGGGCCGTCGCGATGGCGCGGACCCCGTGGCCGGGTCGATGGTCGTCGACGAGCTTCGTGGCGCGCTGCTCAAGCTCTGGGTCGTGCGGCGCCAGGACGTAGTGGCTCTTCACAGCTGCCCCCCAAGGCGTGTGGTGCAGGCGAGCATAGAGGGGCAAGTGGGTTCAGACCACCATGGTTTGCCCTAGACCGCGCAGGCGTCGTCCTCGCAGCCCTCCGCGGCAGGCGTGGTGATCATCTGCAGGGGTGCGGACTCGGCCCAGGCCCGGTCGAGGACCTGCCGCAGGACGTCCGCCGGCTGGGCGCCGCTGATGCCGTACTTGCCTTCGATGACGAAGAAGGGCACGCCGCTGATCCCGAGCCGCTGCGCCTGCGCCTCGTCGTGCCGCACCTGGGCGGCGTAGCGATCTTCGGCGAGGACCACGCGGGCCTCGTCGGCCGCCAGCCCGGCCTCCGAGACCAGCCGGATCAGGGTCTCGTGGTCGGCGATCGGCTCGCCCTCGGTGAACGTGGCGCGGAGCAGCCGTTCCTTCACCGCGCCCTGGACGCCCCGTACGCCGGCGAGGTGGATCAGCTGGTGCGCGGCGAACGTGTTGCCGGGGCGTGCGATGTCGAAGCGGAAGTCCAGCCCCTCCTGCGCGGCTGTGGCCGTCATCCGCGCGGTCATGCCGGCCGCCTCCTGGACCGAGCAGCCGTACTTCGAGGCCAGGTGCTCGTCATACGTGCCGACCCGCGTCAGAGGGGCCGACGGGTCGAGCTCGAAGGCGTGCCAGTGGACGTCGACCTCGTGTGGGAAGTCGGCGAGGGCGGCTTCGAGCCGACGCTTGCCGACGTAGCACCAGGGGCAGACCACGTCGGACCAGATGTCGATGCGCATACCAAGGTCAACCCGGCAGGTCGACCCGTGTTCCCAGGATCTCCTCGGTCAGCTCCCAGATGTGTTTCGCGACGTCGGCGTCCGCGCCGGTCGAGAAGACGTCGAGGATCTCCGGCTTGCCGCGCGCGCCGTTGAGGAACTTCGGACCGACGAACGAGCCGCTCGGCGTACTCGGGTCGAGCGCTCGCAGAGTCGGCTGGGCGCCGGCGATCGCCGACTGGAAGACGACCGGACGGACCAGCGTCAGGAACGGCACGACCCAGCCCTTGCCCTCGTCGCGCATCTGCCTGGCGAACAGGTTCGTCCAGCTGACCCCCGGGTGGCACGCCACAGCACTGACCGGTGACCCGGCAGCGACGACCCGGCGGTGCAGCTCCTGCGCGAACAGCAGGTTGGCCTGCTTCGTGTTGGCGTAGACCTTCCCCGAGTTGTACGGCGACGGTGCGACGAGATCCTCGCGCGTCGTCGACGTCGAGAGCTGACCGCCGCGCGACGCGATGCTGCTCACCACAACGACGCGGCCGGCCGCGCTGTGCAGTGCCGGCCAGAGCGCCGACACGAGGGCGACGTGACCGAGGTGGTTGGTGCCGATCTGCCGCTCGTAGCCCTGCGTCGTGTAGAGCAGCGGGCCGCCCATGACGCCGGCGTTGCACACCAGCGCGTTCAGGAGCCGTCCGTCGGCCTCCAGCTGCTTCGACAGGTCCTGCGCGAAGGTTGCGACGCTGTCGAGATCCGCCAGGTCCAGATGGCGCACCTCCGCCGAGCCCTTCGCGCCGCTGCCGGTGATGGCGGCCCGTGCCTGCTCGCCCTTCTCAAGGTCGCGTACGGCGAGGACGACGTGGCCGCCCCGCCCGGCCAGGTCGCGCGCCGCCTCGAGGCCGACGCCGCTGTTGGCTCCGGTGATGACGAACGTCCGCCCGGTCTGCTCAGCGAGGTTCCGTGCCGTCCATGCAGTCATGGCGCAGACGGTAGGTCAGCCGTCCACCGCAAGCGCCAGCGGGAGGACGTGACCCGCGCCACCCTCGCGCAGCAGCCGCGCCGCCTCCGTCATCGTCCAGCCCGTGTCGATCCGATCGTCCACGAGCAGCACCGGGCCGTCGTCGAGCGTCAGGCCCGCCGGGAGGGCGAAGGAACCGTGCACGGCGAGCAGCCGCTGGGCGCTGTTGCTGCCCACGCGTGGGCCGCTGTCGCGCACCCGCTCCAGCGTCCCGAGCAGCGGGAGCCGCCCCACCTCGGACAGCCGGGCGGCCAGGCTCCCCACGAGCAGCGGCCGGCTCCGCGACGGCATCGCCACCACGCCCGTCGGTCGGGTCTCCCAGCCCCAGCCGGCGAGGACCTGGACGACGGCCCGCAGCACGTCATCCGGGACCTCGCGATCCGGGCCGGCGAACAGCTCCCGCAGTCTGCTGCCCCAGCCGACATCCGACAGCCGGCCGAGCGCGCGGCCGCTGTCGGCCTGCAGCTCCGGCGGGATGCGTCCGGACAGCTCGAGGCCCAGCGCGGCCAGCCCGGTCGGCCACATCCGGCGCGCCTCGACCTCGACACCCGGTCGGCCGAGCGCGGCCTGCGCGGCGGTCAGTGACTCGGGGGAGACATCACCGGACAGTGGTCGTCCGGTGCAGCGGTCGCACCGGCCACACAGCGTTGCTTCGGGGTCGTCGAGCTGGCGGCGCAGGAACTCCATCCGGCACGCGTCGGTGACGGCATACGCACGCATCGCCTGCTGCTCCGCCGCGCGGTCGGCGGCGACGCGGGCGTACCGCTCGCCGTCGTACGTCCACTCCTGCCCGGTCGCGACCCAGCCGCCGCTCACCCGTCGTACGGCGCCGTCGACGTCGAGGACTTTCAACATCGTTTCAAGACGTGTACGCCGAAGGTCCACGTGCACCTCGAGGGCCGCGGTCGACATCGGCCGGTCGCCGAGAACGGCGAGGGTCTGCTCGACCTGCTCGCGCGAAGGGAAGGCGAGCGAGGCGAAGTACCGCCAGATCGCCTCGTCCTCCGCGCCCGGCAGCAGGATGACGTCGGCGCGCTCGACGCCGCGGCCGGCACGGCCGACCTGCTGGTAGTAGGCGATCGGCGACGGCGGTGCGCCGACATGGATGACGAAGCCGAGATCGGGCTTGTCGAAGCCCATGCCGAGCGCGCTCGTCGCGACGAGCGCCTTCACGCGGTTGGCGAGCAGGTCGTCCTCCGCAGCGCGTCGCTCCGCGTCGTCGGTGCGTCCTGAGTACGCCGCCGCCTCGATGCCACGGCTGCGTAGGAAGGACGCGAGCTCGTCGGCGCCGGCGACGGTCAGGGTGTAGACGATCCCCGAGCCCGGCAGCTGCGGCAGGTGGTCGGCGAGCCAGGCCCACCGATGGGCGGCGGACGGCAGCGACAGCACGGCAAGGTGCAGCGACTCCCGCTCGAGCGAGCCGCGCAGCACGAGGGTGTCGGTGCCGAGCTGGTCGGCGACGTCGCCGATGACCCGCTCGTTGGCGGTCGCGGTCGTCGCCAGCACCGGCGTGCCGGAGGGCAGATCGTCGAGGAGCGTGCGGATGCGGCGGTAGTCCGGCCGGAAGTCGTGTCCCCAGTCGCTGATGCAGTGCGCCTCGTCGACGACGACCAGCCCGGCGGTCGCGGCGAGCTCGGGCAGGACCGCGTCGCGGAAGCCCGGGTTGTTCAGCCGCTCGGGGCTCACCAGCAGGACGTCGACGGTGCCGGCCTGCACGTCGGCGTACACGTCCTTCCACTCCTCGACGTTGCTGCTGTTGACGGTGACCGCGTTGATGCCGGCGCGCTGCGCGGCCACGACCTGGTTGCGCATCAGCGCGAGCAGCGGGCTGACGATGACGGTGGGACCGGCCCCCGCCTTGCGCAGCAGCGCGGTCGCGACGAAGTAGACCGCCGACTTGCCCCAGCCGGTGCGCTGCACGACGAGCGCCCGTCGACGGTCCTGGACCAGTGCCTCGATGGCGATCCACTGGTCGTCCCGCAGCCGCGCCTCGTCGCCGGCGAGGGCCCGGAGGTAGCGCTCGGCGTCGTCGCGGTCCATGTCCTCACCCTGCCCTAGGTCAGGGGCGGCTAGCGTCCGGCGGATGGGAACTGTGGAACCGCCGCGCGCGGGCGATGAGGTTGCGGCGGTGCTGGGGGAGCTCGACCGGGTGCGGTCGTACATCGCGTGGAAGTGCGGGGGCGTCGACGCTGCCGGGATGCGGGCGACGCTGGGGCCATCGACGATGACGCTGGGCGGTCTGCTCAAGCACATGGCCCTTGTCGAGGACACCCACTTCGCCCGGCTGTGGTCAGCGACCCAGCCCGGTGCGCCGTGGGATGCCGTCGACTGGGAGGCCGACCGTGACTGGGAGTGGCACTCGGCTGCCGACGACAGTCCCGAGCAGCTCATGTCGCTGTGGGAGGCCGCCGTCGAGCGCTCCCGCGCCGTGGTGTCGGACGCGCTGAGCCGCGGCGGCCTGGAGCAGGTCGGCAAGCACGTGCCCAAGGACGGCGAATCCCCGAACCTGCGACGGATCCTGCTCGACCTCATCGAGGAGTACGCCCGGCACGTCGGGCACGCCGACCTGATCCGGGAGTCCGTCGACGGGCTCGTCGGGGAGGATCCGCCCGGCTGAGGTGTCCGGGGTCAGCGCTTCGCGCGCTGACCGTCGGCGATCTGCTGCGAGACGGCGCTGCCGCCGAGCTTGCGGCTCATGGTCGCCACCAGCTCCGGCGCGAGCGCGTTGAGCTTCGCGCTGAAGCGGATGAAGGCCGGCGCCACATCGACGTCGCCCTTGTCCTCACGGACGCAGCGCACGACCGCCGCGGCGACATCCTCGGGGGTGTTGCTTCCGACGAACTTCGGCAGCTTGGCGCCCGAGTCGGCGAACATGCCGGCGTCGCGGATGAAGCCCGGGTTGATGACGCTCATCCCGATCGGGCTGCCGTGCATCTCGTCACGCATTCCCTGCGCGAAGCCGCGCAGTCCGAACTTCGTCGCGGAGTAGAGCGACCCGCCGGCCGTACCGACCTTGCCGGCGATCGACGAGATGTAGACCGCGTGCCCGGTGCCGCGGGCCGACCAGCCTTCGAGCAGCAGCCGGGTGAGGACGATCGGCGCTCGCAGGTTGACGTCCAACGCCGCATCGAGCTCCGTGACGCTGAAGGACGTCAGCAGTCCGGACGCCGGCAGGGCGGCGTTGGCGACGAGGACGTCGACGCCCGCACACTCGGCGGCCAGCCGGTCGACCTCGGCCGCGTCGGACAGGTCGCAGGCGATCGCCCGACCACCGGTCTCCGCTGCGAGGGGCTGCAGCACGTCGGTGCGCCGGCCGGTGAGGAGCAGCTGCGCACCCTCACGGTGCATGGCTCGCGCGATGGCGTGGCCGATGCCTCCGGTCGCGCCTGTGAGCAGAACCGTCCGGCCGCGAAGCTCCATGATCGGCAGCCTAGGCGTGCCGATCAGCCGGGGACGAGGCAGAAGGGGTTGCCCTCGGGGTCGTGGCAGACGCGCCAGCGTGTCTCGTCGAACTCGTGGTCCTGGACCACGGTGCCGCCGAGCTCGAGCACCCGGGCCGTGACCTCCTCCAGGTCGTCCACGTGCAGGTCGACGTGTGTGGTCCGGTGCTCCGGCCGCGGGCCGTCGACGCGCTGGAACAGCAGGCGCGGATGCCCGGGAGCCGGCGGTGTGAGCCCGACGAACTGCTTCCAGCGGCCCCTCACCTCGACCCCGAGCAGCGGGGCCCAGAAGGCCGCCATCGCCTCGGGATCGGTGCAGTCGACGGTGATCGCGTGCACGAAGGGGATCGCCATACGCCGTTGATACCAGGCGTCGTGGGACTAACCTGGGCCCCGAACAAGGGGGTATGGGCTTGTACGACGCACTCGTGGCACGTCTGCGCGAGCAGTACGACGCCCTGCCCGCCGATGCCCCGGTCCGGTTGGGCAAGCGCACGTCCAACCTGTTTCGCACCCGGGCGGCCACGACGGCCCCCCGCTTGGACGTCTCCGGCTTCTCCGGCGTCCTGAACGTCGACACCGAGGCCCGCACGGCTGACGTGCTCGGCATGACGACGTACGAGGACCTCGTCGATGCGGTCCTTCCCTACGGGTTGATGCCGTTTGTCGTGCCGCAGCTCAAGACCATCACCCTCGGCGGCGCTGTCAGCGGGGTGGGCATCGAGTCGTCGAGCTTCCGCAACGGCACCCCGCACGAGTCCGTCGTCGAGATGGACATCCTCACCGGCGACGGCCGCGTCGTGACCTGCTCGAAGAGCGAGAACCCCGACCTGTTCTTCGGCTTCCCCAACTCCTACGGCACCCTCGGCTACGCGCTTCGGCTGCGCGTCGAGCTCGAGCCGGTGCATCCCTACGTCGCCCTCCAGCACGTGCGCTGCCACAGCACCACCGAGGCCGCCGAAGTCATGCGCAAGGCATGCCTCAACCGCGAGGCCGACTTCGTCGACGGGACGTGGTTCACGCCGACCGAGGTCTACGTGACGCTCGGCAGCTGGAGCGACACCGCCGACAGCGTCAGCGACTACACCGGCATGGACATCTACTACCGGTCGATTCAGCGCAAGACGACGGACACCCTGACGATCCGCGACTACCTGTGGCGCTGGGACACCGACTGGTTCTGGTGCTCGCGGGCGTTCGGCGCGCAGAACCCCCGCTACCGCCGGTTCATCCCGCGCAAGTACCTGCGCAGCGACGTCTACTGGAAGCTCGTCGCGTTCGAGCGCAAGCACCAGTGGAAGACGCGGTGGGACCAGCGCAAGGGCGAGCCGCCGCGTGAGGACGTCATCCAGGACGTCGAGGTGCCGGTCGACCGGCTGGCCGAGTTCATGGACGTGTTCGCCCGTGAGGTCGGCATGGAGCCGGTGTGGTTCTGCCCGCTGCAGCAGCGCGACCCGGACGCGGTGTGGGACCTCTACCAGTTCGATCCGCACACGCTCTACGTCAACATCGGCTTCTGGGGCACCGTCGCGGAGAAGCCCGGGCAGGAGCCCAACCACCACAACAAGCTGATCGAGAAGCTCGTCGACGACCTCGACGGGCGCAAGTCGCTCTACTCCACGTCGTTCTACGAGCCCGACCACTTCTGGGAGCTGTACAACGGGCCGGCGTACGACGTCCTGAAGAAGACCTACGACCCCGACGGCCGACTGCTCGACCTCTACGCCAAGACGGTCCAGAACCGCTAGGAGATGGAAATGACGACCCGCATGCCCGTTGCCCGGGCGCTTGCCCAGGTGCTCGACGTGCCCGTCCGCATCAAGGCGTACGACGGATCGACCGCCGGCCCCGACGACGCCGCGGTCACGGTCACCATCAACAGCAGCAAGGCGCTGTCCTACATGGTCAGCGCGCCGGGCGAGCTCGGCCTCGGGCGGGCCTATGTCTCCGGCGAGATGGACATCGACGCCCCCGATCACTACACGGTCTTGAAGATGATGGCCCGGCAGAAGATCGCCGACCTCACCTGGAAGCAGCGCATCGAGGTGCTCCGCGCGCTCGGGCCCGAGGTCATCCAGTGGGTCGAGCCGCCGCCGCAGGAGGTCGGCGCGAAGCGCTACCTGTCCGGCCTGCGGGCGCACACCAAGGGCCGCGACGCGATGGCGATCTCGCACCACTACGACGTCAGCAACCGCTTCTACGAGTGGGTGCTCGGGCCGTCGATGGCCTACACGTGCGCCGTCTACCCGCGCGACGACGCGACGCTCGAGGAGGCGCAGTTCGAGAAGTTCGACCTCGTGTGCCGCAAGCTCGCGCTGATGCCGGGCATGCGACTGCTCGACGTCGGTTGCGGCTGGGGCGGCCTGGCCATGCACGCCGCGAAGAACTACGGCGTCGACGTCATCGCCGTCACGCTCTCCCGGCAGCAGGCGGAGTGGGGCCAGAAGGCTGTCGCCGAAGCGGGTCTGTCCGACCAGGTCGACATCCGCTTCCAGGACTACCGCGACGTGCCCGAGGGCGGCTTCGACGCGGTGAGCTCCATCGGCTTGACGGAGCACATCGGGATCGCCCAGCTCCCGTCGTACACCTTCCGGCTGGCCAGCAAGCTCGCGCCGCACGCGCGGCTGCTCAACCACTGCATCACGCGCCCGGACGACGACAGCGCGCCCATCTCCCGGCGTGGCTTCATCGGTCGCTACGTCTTCCCTGACGGCGAGCTCCCGGGTGTCGGCCGGTTGGTCAAGGAGTTCCAGCGCGCCGGCCTCGAGCTGCAGCACGAGGAGAACCTGCGGCTGCACTACGCGAAGACACTCCACGCCTGGTGCGACAACCTCGACGCGCACTGGGAGGAGGCACTGAGCGAGGTCGGGCAGCCGACCGCCCGCGTGTGGGCGACCTACCTCGCCGGCTCCCGGCTCGCCTTCGAGCGCAACGACATCCAGCTCCACCAGCTGCTGCTGACTCGCACGGTCGATGGGGTCTCGCAGTTCCCGCTCCGTCCCGACTGGTGAGCCCTACTCGTTGACGGTCGGCATCCTGTTCGGTGGCCGGATCGGCGCCATGGCCTCCTCGGAGGTACGCCGGGTGCCAGTCCACGGTGCGTGCACGGCGTCGAGCTGGTCCGCGAGGCGGTAGGCGATGTCCTCGTAGTTGATCCGCCAGCCACGGAAGTGCGGCCAGGCCTGCTCCGCCGTGCGTTCCATGGCGAACCCGGCGGTCTGCATGCGATCGACGCCGACGAGGAAGTCGTCGTAGCCGAGCTGGAGCGGGTCGTCCGGGTCCGGGTCGTGGTTCACCGGCAGCCCGGTCGTCGCGGCGATGGCCCGCAGCGCCGTGAACCCCATCCGCAGGCACAACCGCGCCTCGACCGCGGGCGCCCTGCTCGGCGAGAAGGCGAGCCACAACGCGGCTGAGTCGAGCACCGCGACCAGCCCGATGAGCCAGGACGAGTAGGGCTCCGGGGAGCGGAAGCGGGTCAGCACGGGGTAGTTGGTGTGGCTCTCCGCGAGGTCCGCCGCCCATCGCTCCCAGGCGAGGTAGAAGTCGCCGAGCCGGGCGCCCTCGGTGCCCTCCGCGAAGCCGAACCGCGTCCGGGCCAGGATCTCGGGCCCCCACGCCGGCACACCGGCCCGGCCGGTCAGCAGCGCCACCTCGGTCTCGCGCCGGTTGAAGGCGCTGTACAGCGTCGGCAGGTAGCCGATCTGCAACGCGACGATGACCAGGCCGGAGGCGGCGGCGAGATAGTCGATGACGGTGGTCCGCGTGCCGCCCGGAGCCGAGTAGCCGAGCGTGAACAGAGATGAGCCGGCCTGCGAGGCGGCGTGCCCGACGCTCTCGCTGTCGAGGGACCAGAGCAGCAGGGTGAAGCCCGCTCCCAGCAGCGTCAGCCAGAGCGCGAGCTGCGCGAGCAGCGTCATCGGCGCTTGGACGGCCAGCCGGCTGTCCCGTGTCCGGTAGTCCTTCGTGCGGCCGGCGACCGCGCGGAACAACCCGTCGACGACGTCGTCGACCGCCTTGCTCAGCCGTGACCGGCTGCGCCGGGGGACCACCAGGGTGGTCACGACGCTCGCCCAGGTGGCGAGCACGATCACCGCCCCCAGCAGCGCCGCGCAGATGTGCAGCAGCGTGTCCACCGAACCAGCCTGGCACGATCGGTCCGTGACCCTCGTCCTCGTGCCCGCGCTGCAGCGGCCGGACCTGCTGGCCCGGCCCGTCGCGGCAGCCCTCGAGACCTGGCCGCGCGCCTCGGACGTCCGGGTTGCGCCGATCGACCCGGACTTCGCCGACACGGCGGCGTTCTGCGAGTTCTACGACGTCGCCATGGAGCAGTCCGCCAACTGCGTCGTCGTCGCGGCCAAGCGCGGGGGAGAGGTTCGCTACGCCGCGTGCATGGTGCTCGCCACGACCCGGGCCGACGTCAACGGCGTGGTCCGCCGGCACCTCGACGCGCGCAAGGCGTCGTTCGCTGCGATGGACGACGCGGTCGCGCTCACCGGCATGGAGTACGGCGGCATCACCCCGATCGGGCTGCCCGACGGCTGGCCGGTGCTCGTCGACCCCGCGGTGATCGGGGCGGGCAACGTGGTCATCGGCAGCGGCATCCGGGGCAGCAAGCTGGAGCTGCCGGGGGAGGCGCTCGCCGACCTGCCCGGCGCCGTCGTACTCGAAGGTCTTGGCTCTTAGTTGGCCCACTCGGCGAACGGGATGTTCCAGTCGCTCATCCCGGCGTCCCACAGGACCGGCTTCACCGGCGAGTTGATGACGTTGACCACGTCCCCGCGCTTCGCCAGCCCGTAGAACCACTCCGCGTCCGCCGGGGACATGTTCACGCAGCCGTGGCTGACGTTGCGGACACCCTGCGAGCGCACCGACCAGCTCGCCGCGTGGACGAAGGCGCCGCCGTTGGAGATGCGGACGCTGAACGGGACCTTCTCGTAGTAGCCGTCGGGGCTGTTGCGCGGAATGCCGACGGTCGCCGAGTCCATGACCTTGACGCGGTTCTTCTCCAGGACGATGTGCACGCCGCCCTTGGTCGGGTACTTGTCCCGGCCCGTCGACACCTTCGCCATCTTCAGCAGCGCGCCGTTGCGGCGGATCGCCATGACGTGCTTCGCGACGTCGACGGTGCTGATCAGCTCGTCGCCGACCTGGAAGGTCGTGCGCCGGATGCCCGACCCCCATGTGCCGTCCGACAGCTGCAGCCGACGCAGGTTGGACGAGAGCGTGATCGTCGTACCGGTCTTCCAGTACTCCGGTCCGCGGTAGTGCAGCTCGCTGTCGTCCATCCACCGCCAGGCGCCTTGCACGGCGGGCTTCGTGACGACGGACAGCCGTGCGACCAGCGCGGCCCGGTCGGCCGGGCTCTTGACCGGGTGGTTGAGGGTCACCACGACCGGCATCCCGACACCGACGACGCTGCCGTCACCGGGACTCAGCACGGCGTGCAGCACCCGCGCTGCCGGTGTGGTGTGCACGGCGAGCGTCATCGCCCGCGGCTCTCCGGCCTTGTCGACGACGGTCGCCGTCACCTTGTAGGTCGCCGCCGGCAGCAAGGACTGCACCGTCGACTGCCAGGAGACGTCGTCCACCGGCGTCCCGGTCAGCTCGACGCCGTCCGGGTCGATCACGGTGACGGCCTTCAACGTGCCGTCGACGACCGAGAGCGTCAGCGGCTTGTCCCACGGAGCGTTGACCCGTGGACCGCTCGGCAGGCTGGCGAGCAGCACCGGGTCGGGAACCCGTTGCACCTCGGCCGCGTGCACGACAGCGCGGGGGTCCGACGACAGCCAGAGGACGCCGCCGGTGGCGAGCAGCAAGGTGGCGAGGATGCCGGCGAAGATCACCGGGACGACGCGCCGCGACCGCAAGGGCTCAACGGGCTCGGTCGTCACAACCCATTGTCGCCTGCCGCGCCACCGCTTGTCAGCCAGGCATGCGCGTGACAGTTGCCATAGCAGGTGGAACTAGCCCGCTCGTGAGGCGACGACGGCCACGACGACCATCAGCGCGAGCGCGGCGATCATGGCCGCGGGGACCAGCCACGGGCGGCGGGACGGCTGCGCCGGCACCTCCGGCCGCTGGCGGACGACGTAGACCGACGTCGCGACCACCGCCTCGATCACGACCAGGGCGATCGCGAGCACCCCCAGGTCGGCGAGCGCGAGCAGCACCGCCGCCACGCCCACGGGGATGACGTAGACGACGAGCAGCAGGACGAGATCGGTACGGCGCACCCGACGACCCTAGGATGGGCGCCGAGCCGCAGTCTGGGACAGGAGAGTCATGAGCGAGTGGGGCCGGGTCGGCGACGACGGCACCGTCTACGTCCGCACCGCCGACGGCGGCGAACGCGCGGTCGGCTCGTGGCAGGCGGGCTCCGGCGCGGAGGGTCTCGCCCACTACACGCGGCGCTACGACGGTCTCGCGACCGAGATCATGCTGCTCGAGCAGCGCCTGCGCAGCAACACCGGCGACCCGGCGCAGATCGCGACCAGCGCCAAGCGCCTGGTCGAGACGCTGCCGACGGCCAACGCGGTCGGTGACCTCGGCTCGCTCGAGCGCCGTGCGCAGGCACTGATCGAGCAGACCGCCGAGGCCGTGGAGAAGGCCAAGGCCGAGAAGACGCAGGCCCGCGAGCAGGCGGCGGTGCAGAAAGCCGCCCTTGCCGACGAGGCCGAGAAGCTCGCCGGCAGCAGCGAGTGGAAGGCCGCGGGGGAGCGGCTGCGCACGCTCGGCGACGACTGGAAGGCGCTGCCCAAGCTCGAGCGGAAGGTCGACGACGAGCTCTGGCAGCGCATCGCCGCCGCGCGCAAGCGGTTCGCCGAGCGCCGTACGACGCACTTCGAGGCCCTCGAGGAGCAGCGCAGCGTCTCCAAGACGCGCAAGGAGAAGCTCATCAAGCAGGCCGAGGAGCTCAGCTCCTCGACCGACTGGAAGGCGACGGCCGAGAAGTTCAAGGGGCTGATGGCCGACTGGAAGAGCGCCGGCCGCGCACCACGCGACGTCGAGGACGCGCTGTGGGCGTCGTTCAAGGCCGCGCAGGACGTCTTCTTCACCGCGCGCAACGCACAGTTCGCTGCGCAGGACGAGGAGTTCCGCGCCAACCAGAAGGTGAAGGAGGAGATCCTCGCTGAGGCCGAGGCCCTCGACTTCGCCGGCGCGCCGGAGAAGGCCACCACGCGACTGCGTGAGCTGCAGGAGCGATGGGAGAAGGCCGGCAAGGTGCCCCGCGACGTCATGCGGTCGCTCGAGGACCGGATGGGCGCGGTCGAGAAGAAGGTCCGCGAGTCGTCCGAGAAGCGCTGGCAGGCATCGTCCGCGTCGCCTTTCGAGATCCGGCTGCGGGAGAAGGTCGCGGAGCTCGAGGAGAAGCTCGAGCGGGCGCGGGCGGCCGGCCGGCCCACGGACGAGCTCGAGCAGCAGCTGTCGACGCAGCGCGAGTGGCTGGCTCAGGCCGGTGGCAGTCCCGCGCCGATCACCCCGACCAAGCCCGCGCAGCCGGAGCCGCCGCGCCGCAAGTCGACCTCCGGCTGGGTCCGCGCCGACGCCTGACGTCACTGCCGCCGCGTCAGCAGGCGCACGCGGCGGGCGTGCACCCCGCCGCTGACGCCGCGGGGTGATTCAGGCCTGGCGGCCGACGAAGGCCAGCAGGCGGGTCTGCTCGTCGGCCCCGGCAGGCGGGTCGAGCTTCGGGCCGAAGCCGTTGGGCACGCGAAGCATCTCGTCGTTGGGCGTGAGGAACGCCAGTGCCGCCCGCACGCCGTCGGCGTCGAGCCGGTCGTCCTGACCGGTCGCGCGGGCCAGGTCCCATGTGTGGATCAGCGTGTCCGCGCACATCACGCCGCCGACGAGGTTCTCGAACGGCTGCGTCCCGGCCATGCTCTTGACCTCGGTCGCCGCCCGGTCGGGGTCGGCGAGGGCGGCCCGCACGGCGCCCGACTCGACCTTCCAGGCCGTCGCGAGGTCCTCGTCGGTGTCGGGTGACGTCGGGTCGCCGCCGGTCAGCCGGGTCAGCAGCCGCCGGGTCGTGTCGACGACGTGCTTGGCGACGTCGTGCGCGGTCCAGTCGGGACAGGGCGAGGCGTTGCCCCACGCGCCGGGCGGCACGGCGTCGAGCCGCGCCGTGAAGCCGTCCGCGATGCGCCCGTAGCGCTCGGCGACCTCACTGGTCACAGGTTGGCCTTGAGGAACGCGATGGCACGGCCCCAGGCGAGCTTGGCCTGCTCCTCGTCGTACGTGCCCATGAGGTTCTCGTCGTTGTGGAACGCGTGGCCGGCCGGGTAGTAGAAGAACTCGACGGGTACGCCGGCCTCGTCGCGGATCTGCTGCTCCAGCGCCTGCGCCGTGTCGACGGGGTACATCCCGTCCTGCTCCGCGTAGTGACCCTGGACGGCGGCCTTCACGCCCGTGTACGTCGACGGCACTCCGGGGCCGACGCCGTAGAAGGGCACGGCGGCGCCGATCTTCTCGCCCTGCTGCGCCGCAAGCATGAGGACGAAACCGCCGCCCATGCAGAAGCCGATGGCGCCGACCTTCGACGACGTGACCGAGTCCTGGGCGAGCAGGTAGTCGACGGCGCCGGCGAGGTCTCGGGCGGCCCGGTCGACCGGCAGCTCGGTGAGCAGCTTCGTCGCCTCTTCCGCGTCGTGCGCGACCTTGCCACCGAACAGGTCCGGTGCGAGCGCGACGAAGCCTTCGCCGGCGAGCCGGTCGCTGATGTCGGCGATGTGGTCGGTGAGCCCCCACCACTCCTGGATGACGATGACGCCGGGCCCGGAGCCGCTCGCCGGCGTGGCGAGGTAGCCGTGGGCCTGGTTGCCGTTCGAGGCGAAGGTGACGTTCTGGCGCGGGTTCTCGGTCATGCGTTCGTCCTATCACCCGGCCGGCGACCCGGGCGAACCGGCTGGACCCAGCCAAGCTCTACTGCTCATGCCCCGTCGTTGGGCCGTGGTGGCGGCCGTTCTCCTGCTGGTGCCCCTGGCCGTGGTGGCGCAGGCCGAGCCGGGGCGTGGCGGCTACGACGCCGTGGGTCTTCAGTCGCTCGGTCCCGAGCCCAACATCGCGGTGTCGCCCAGCGGGCGGATGGTGATGGTGGGCGGCGGTGGTGAGTCCCCCAGCACGTTCTTCCGGTCGGCGGACGGCGGCCGCACGTTCCGGCAGCTGCACCCGACCTTCCTGGTGTCCGGCGGTGCCGACTTCGACATGCTGTGGCTCGACGACCACCGGCTGGTCGCCGCCGACCTGAGCATCACCGGTCAGGGGATCCTCATCCACCGCAGCTCCGACGCCGGTGCGACCTGGCAGACGATCGTGCTCGACAGCGACGTCTACGACCGACCGTGGATCGCACGGCACGGCGAGACGGTGTACGTCGCGACCCGGGGACTCGTCGACGACCTCCCCTACCTGTTCGTCTCGTCCGACGGCGGCGCGAGCTTCGGGCCGCCGGAAGTCATCCAGAGCGTCGCCGGCGACAGCGACGACCCGAGCGCGACCGTTCCGCCCATCGTGCAGCACCTGGCGGTTGCGCCCGACGGAACGGTCTACGTCCTGGTGCAGCGGCCCGCGGGGCTGCGGCTGTTCCGCCGCGAGCCTGGCGCCGTCGCCACGTGGGTCATGACCGACGTCGGGCAGGTGTACGCCGAGAACGGCTTCAACTGGCTGACCGTGGACCGCGCCGGAGCGGTCTATGTGCTGACCCACGAGGTGCGGTCGGGGGTGGCGGGATCCTGGCTCTACGCCTCGACCGACCGCGGGGCCAGCTGGTCGGCCGGCACGAACGTCGCTCCCGGGCGGGGTGGCTCCGCCATGGGCTCGGTCGCTGCCGGGGCGCCGGGCGAGCTCGCAGTGGTCTACCTGCGCGGGGAGCAGAACCGGTCCTCCGAGCAACAGCGATGGTGGGTCGAGCTGGCGCAGGTGCACCGGGCCACCTCGAAGAAGCCCGTGGTCACCATCGAGCGACCGGTCGCCCAGGCCATCCATACCGGTGCGCTGTGCATGAACCTCACCTGCCCACCGTCCGAGCGGGTGCTCTACGACTACGTGTCGGTGGCCACGACCACGAGTGGTCGGTGCCTGGCTGTCGTCGCGTCGACGAGCGAGGACATCGTCGGCACGAAGAAGGGGGTCTCGCTGACCGGGGTCGTCCTGCGCTCGCGGTCCTGACCGGCGTACGAAAGCGACGGCCGCCCTTCCCTGGCGAGAGGGAGGGGCGGCCGTCGGTCTGGGGGACGAGCTACGCGACGTACTCGCGCAGGCCGTCGGCACGGCCACCGGCGCGGATCTCCGCGAGGGTGTCGCGCTCGATCTGGCGGATCCGCTCACGAGTCAGACCCAGGTGGCGACCCACCTCGTCGAGCGTCCGCGGCCGGCCGTCGACGAGGCCGAAGCGCATCTTCATGACGATCGCGGAGCGCTCCGGCAGCGACTCGAGGACCTCGGACAGCTGGCCCTGGAGCATCTGCGTCTCGACGGCCATCTGCGGGTCGACCGAGTCGGTGTCGGTGATGAAGTCACCGAGCACGGCGTCGTCGTCACCGACCGGCGCCTGCAGCGACAGCGTGTCGCGGCCGTAGCGAAGGATCTCCTCGATCTTGTCCGGCGTGATGCCGAGCGGCTCGCCCAGCTCCTCCGACGTCGGCTCGCGACCCAGCGTCTGGGTCAGGTCGCGACGGGTGCGGGTCACCTTGGTGATCAGCTCCGCCATGTGGACCGGGACGCGGATCGTGCGGCCCTGGTCGGCCAGCGCGCGCTGCAGCGCCTGGCGGATCCACCAGGTCGCGTAGGTCGAGAACTTGTAGCCCTTGGTGTAGTCGAACTTCTCGACCGCGCGGACCAGGCCGAGGTTGCCCTCCTGGACCAGGTCGAGCAGGTCGAGCCCGCGACCCTGGTAGCGCTTGGCCAGCGAGACGACGAGGCGCAGGTTGGCCTCGAGCAGGTGGCGCTTGGCGCGGTCGCCGTCGATGACGATCTCGGCGAGGTCGCGACGCATCGCGATCGGGATCTTGGTCTCGCCGTCGTTGTGCTGGCGCAGCTTCTCGTTGGCGAACAGGCCGGCCTCGACCCGCTTGGCCAGGTCGACCTCCATCTCGGCGGTCAGCAGCGCGACGCGGCCGATCTCGCGGAGGTAGGCCTTGACCAGGTCGATGCCGGGAGGCGCCTCGTCGAGGGCCAGGGGCACGTCCTCCTCGGCGACCGGCGCGGCAGGCGCGGCGGGCTCCGGGAACACGGTGTCGTCCTCGGCCGGGACGGGCTCGACCGGCGCGGCGGGCGCGGTCGTGCGGCCGGCGGGACGGCTGGCCTGCTTCGCCGTGGGGCGAGCGGCCGGGCGGTCGGCCGGCTTGGACTTGGTGGACGCCTTGGGGGCGGCCTTGGGCGCGGCGGCACGGCTGCGCGGGGCGGACATGGTGGTTACTCCTGAGGTTGCGGTTCTCGATCGGCAGGGACTGCCCGGGGCGACACTGCGGCGGCGTCCCTGCGGGGTCCTCTGTGGCGCAGAGGCCCGACGAAGGGTCAACGATCCAGTACCCACCAGGATTCCGACAGCACTTATCCGGGTGAGGTCCCTCACACCTGGGCGGTGGGAGTGGGGCAATCCGGACACACGCAGCGTGATCAGGCAGGTACGACGGGTGCTCAGTCCCACCCAAGCTCGTGCAGGCGGTCGTCGTCAATCCCCACGTGGTGGGCGAACTCGTGGACGACGGTGATCGCGATCTCCTCCACGAGGTGGTCCAGGTCCTCCGCCATGAGGCAGAGCGGGATCCGGTAGAGGCTGATCCGGTCGGGCAGCGCCCCGCTGTAGCTGCCCCGTTCGGTGAGGGCCACCCCGTCGTACAGACCGAGGATCTCGGGGTCGTCGGCGTTCTCGTCCTCCACCACCACGACGACGTTGTCGAAATGCCTGGCCAGCTGTTCGGGCAGCGTGTCGAGCGCGTCGGCGACCAGCCCCTCGAACTCCCGCGGTGAGACCGGCTGCACAGCCGGGACCGTACCGGCGCGGCAGGTGGCCCGGACGCCGTGTCGAAATGGCTGTGCATGAACAGCCGGCGTGGAACCCGTGCGCTGCTCCTGGGCTGCGTGCTGACCCTGGTGGCCGGGCTGGCCGGGCCCGCTGCGGCCCGCAGCTCGGGCTGCCCGCCGCGCACCCTGATCGTGTCGGCGATGCCGCTCGAGCTCAACCCGCTGGTCGAGAAGGCCACGCTCGACGCTCGGCTCACCTCGCAGGGGCGAGCGTTCTACACGGGCCGGCTCGCCGGGCACGCCGTCGTCCTGACGATGAGCGGCATCGGCCCGGTGAACGCCGCGGCGACCGCGCAGGCCGCGCTCGCCCTGCCGGGCTGCCGCTTCGCTGCGGTGCTGTTCTCGGGTGTCGCCGGCAGCAAGCACGACATCGGGGACGTCATCGTCCCTGGCCGCTGGACGCTCGACGAGGGTCGCGCCTGGACCTCGGTCGACCCGGCTCTGCTGCGCGTGGCCCGCGGGCTCGACGCCGCCAGGCTCGGGCTGAGCCAGGACGTGCCCGTGGGCGACGCTGCCTGTGCGTGCCCCGGCGTGGATGCCGCCACGCCCGCGCACCTGCCGACCCAGGTGCGGCTGCGGGTCGGCGGCAAGGGCGCCACGACCGACCCGTTCGCCGGCCGGGCGGTCCCATGCCTGCCGGGCGGTGGCGACATCGCCGGCTGCGAGCCGTGCCTGACCCTGCCGGGGACCGTGAACAACGCCGGCACCTTTGCGATGCGCGTGCCGGAGGCAGCCGACCTGATCGCCGGCGTCACCAGCGGGCAGGCGTCCAGCAGCCTCCCCGTCGACGCTGCCGACGAGGAGACCGCTGCGGTGCTCAAGGTGGCCCGCGCGCACCGGGTGCCGTTCCTCGGCTTCCGCGGCGTCTCCGACGGCGCCGGCGACCCGCTCGGGCTGCCCGGCTTCCCGGTGCAGTTCGTCGTCTACCGCCAGCTGGCCGCGGACAACGCGGCAGCGGCGGTCATCGGCTTCCTGAAGGCCTGGCCGGCTCAGTCGAGGTAGTCGCGGAGCTTCTGCGAGCGGCTCGGGTGGCGCAGCTTGGAGAGGGTCTTGGACTCGATCTGGCGGATCCGCTCGCGGGTCAGGCCGAACTCCCGGCCGATCTCGTCGAGGGTGCGCGGCTGGCCGTCGACCAGGCCGAAGCGCATCTTCACGACGGCGGCCTCGCGGTCGGTCAGGGTGCGGAGGACCTCGTTGAGCTGCTCCTGCATGAGGCCGTAGGAGACGACCTCGGCGGCGATCGGGGCGTCGGCGTCCTCGATGAAGTCGCCGAGGTTGCTGTCCTGGTCGTCACCGATGGTGGTCTCGAGGCTCACTGGCTCGCGGGCGTAGCCCTGGATCTCGACGACCTTCTCCGGGGTCATGTCGAGCTCCTTGGCGAGCTCCTCCGGCGTCGGCTCGCGACCGAGCTCCTGGAGCATCTCGCGCTGGACGCGGGTGAGCTTGTTGATCTGCTCGACCATGTGCACCGGGATGCGGATGGTGCGGGCCTGGTCGGCCATGGCGCGGGTGATCGCCTGCCGGATCCACCACGTCGCGTAGGTCGAGAACTTGTAGCCCTTGGTGTAGTCGAACTTCTCGACCGCGCGGATCAGGCCGAGGTTGCCCTCCTGGATCAGGTCGAGGAAGAGCATGCCGCGACCGAGGTAGCGCTTCGCGATGCTGACCACGAGGCGCAGGTTGGCCTCGAGCAGATGCCGCTTGGCGCGACCGCCGTCGACCACGAGCCAGTCGAGGTCGCGGCGCAGCGCGGTCGAGATCTTGGGTGCCTCGCCGTCGTCGGCCTGGCGGAGCTTCTCGGCCGCGAACAGGCCGGCCTCGATGCGCTGCGCCAGCTCGACCTCTTGCTCGGCGGTGAGCAGCGGGACCTTGCCGATCTCCTTGAGGTAGGCGCGGACCAGGTCGGTCGAGATGCCGACCTCACCCTCCGCCGCGATCGGCTTCGGGTCGTCCTCGTCGTCGTCGTCGGAGAGGACCTTCGGGCCGTCCTCGTCGTCGTCCTCGTCGTCCTCGTCCTCGACCGCGGCACCGGCCGCGACCGCGAGCGCCGGGTCGGCAGCGGCCAGGACCGCCGGGTCGATGGCGGCGTCGTCGATCTCCGCCAGGTCGACCGGCTCGAGGTCCTCCGGGTTGGGCTCTTCGATGTCGTCGCCGACGACGGGAACCACGGCCTCATCGACCTCGGCAGGCGCAGCCTTGGCAGCGGCCTTCTTCGCCGGTGCCTTCTTGGCCGCTGGCTCGGCAGCCTTCTTGGCAGCGCGGGCAGGCTTCGCCGGCTCCTCGACCTTGGACGCCGTTCGCGCGGCGGCGCTGCCCGCGGCAGACACGGCCTTGCGCCGCGTGTCGGACGAAGTCACTCAGCAGTCCTTGTCGTACGGGGGCGGGAGGGGGTGCGCGCAGTCGAGCGGCCGGGTCCGGCCGAGGATTCCGCAGGCATGGACACCAGTATCGCGGCTTCTCCGTCCGGCGTCGCCCCCGGTTCGCACATCAGACCAGAATAGGCCCGATCAGAGCAGTCCCTAGAGCAGCGACCGGAGCACGAACGGCATGATCCCGCCGTGCCGGTAGTAGGCCTGCTCGCCCGGCGTGTCGATCCGGACAGTGACCTCGAACTGCTTGTCGTCGGCGCGCACGGTGAGCGTCCGCGGCACCGTGTCGCCGGCGGCCACGCCCTCGATCGTGAAGACCTCCTGGCCGGTGAGCCCGAGGGACGCCGCGGTCTGGCCGCCGGCGTACTGCAGCGGCAGCACGCCCATCCCGATCAGGTTGGACCGGTGGATGCGCTCGTAGGACTCCGCGATCACGGCGCGTACGCCGAGCAGCGCCGTCCCCTTGGCGGCCCAGTCGCGGCTCGACCCGCTGCCGTACTCCTTGCCGGCCAGGATCACCAGCGGGGTGCCCTCCGCCTGGTAGGCGATGCTCGCGTCGTAGATGGACAGCTGCTGCCCGTCCGACGGCCCTCCTTGGAAGACCGTGACGCCGCCCTCTGTCCCCGGCGCCAGTTGGTTGCGCAGGCGGATGTTGGCGAAGGTGCCGCGGATCATCACCTCGTGGTTGCCGCGGCGTGAGCCGTAGGAGTTGAAGTCCTTCGGTGCGACGCCGTGCTCCTTGAGGTAGGCGCCGGCGGGGGAGTCGACCTTGATCGAGCCGGCCGGTGAGATGTGGTCGGTGGTGACGCTGTCACCCAGTACGGCGAGAACCCGCGCTCCCGTGATGTCCGTCAGTGGCTTGGGGTCGCGCTCCATGCCGTCGAAGTAGGGCGGCTTGCGGACGTAGGTCGACTCCGCGTCCCAGGCGAACGCGTCGCCGGTCGGGACCTGGATGGCCTTCCAGCGGTCGTCGCCGGCGAAGACGTCCTTGTAGGACTCGGCGTACATGTCGCCGCTGATCGCGCTCGCGACGACGTCGCTCACGTCTTTCTGCGTCGGCCAGATGTCCCTGAGGTAGACCGGCGCACCGTCGGTGCCGGTGCCGAGCGGCTCGGTGGTGAGGTCGAGGTCCATCGTCCCGGCGAGCGCATAGGCGACGACGAGCGGCGGCGACGCGAGGTAGTTCATCTTGATGTCGGGGTTGATGCGGCCCTCGAAGTTGCGGTTGCCGGACAGCACGCTGACGACGGCCAGGTCGCCCTCGTTGACTGCGGCGCTGACCTCGGTCGGGAGTGGTCCGCTGTTGCCGATGCACGTCGTGCAGCCGTAGCCGACCGTCTGGAAGCCGAGCTTGTCGAGGTACGCCGTCAGCCCGGCCTTCTCGTAGTAGTCCGTGACGACCTTCGAGCCAGGGGCCAGCGTGGTCTTCACCCACGGCTTGCTCGTCAGGCCCTTCTCGACGGCGTTCTTGGCGAGCAAGCCGGCCGCGACCATGACGTAGGGGTTGCTCGTGTTGGTGCAGCTCGTGATCGCGGCGATGGCGACGGCGCCGTGGTCGAGCTCGACCCGGTCGCCGGTCGACAGGGTCGCGGCGATCGGGTTGCTGGGGCGGTCGCTGACGTCGCCGATGTTGACGCGGATCGGCTTGTCCTCGGGCTTGTCGCCGGTGGTGCTCGGCGGGTCGGAGGCCGGGAACGACTCGACGCTCGCCTCGTCGGCGCCGTGGCCGAGGTTGTTGCCGGTCGCCTTCTCCACCAGGGTCGTCGCGTAGTCGCCGAGCGACGTACGGAACATCGCTTTGGCGTTGCTCAGCGGGACCCGGTCCTGCGGCCGCTTCGGGCCGGCGAGGGACGGCACGATCGTCGACAGGTCGAGCTCGAGCGTCTCGGAGAAGCGCGGCTCCGCCGCCGGGTCGTGCCAGAGGCCCTGCTCCTTGGCGTAGGCCTCGGTGAGGGCGACCAGGTCGGCGGGCCGGCCGGTGAGCCGAAGGTAGGAGAGCGTCTCCTCGTCGATCGGGAAGATGGCGCAGGTCGAGCCGTACTCCGGGCTCATGTTGCCGATGGTCGCGCGGTCGGCGAGCGGCACGTTGGCGACGCCAGGTCCGTAGAACTCGACGAACTTGCCGACGACGCCCTGCTTGCGCAGCAGCTCGGTGACGGTGAGCACGAGGTCGGTTGCGGTCGCGCCCGCCGGCAGCTCGCCGGAGAGCTTGAAGCCGACGACCTTCGGGATGAGCATGCTGACCGGCTGGCCGAGCATCGCCGCCTCGGCCTCGATGCCACCGACGCCCCAGCCGAGGACGCCGAGGCCGTTGATCATCGTGGTGTGCGAGTCGGTGCCGACGAGCGTGTCGGGGTAGGCGACGCCCTCGCGCTCGAACACCACGCGGGCGAGGCGCTCGAGGTTGACCTGGTGGACGATGCCGGTGTTGGGCGGCACGACGGCGAAGTCCTGGAACGCGGTCTGGCCCCACTTGAGGAACTCGTAGCGCTCGCGGTTGCGCTCGTACTCCAGTGCGCCGTTGAGACCCAGCGCGTCCTTGCTGCCGAAGAAGTCGGCAACGACGGAGTGGTCGATGACCAGCTCGGCCGGCGCGAGCGGGTTGATGCGCTTCGCGTCGCCGCCGAGCGCCAGCATCGCCTCACGCATTGCGGCGAGGTCGACGATGCACGGCACCCCGGTGAAGTCCTGCATGAGCACGCGCGCCGGCGTGAACTGGATCTCGGTGTCCGGCTCGGCCGACGGGTCCCAGCCGGCAAGCGCGCGCACGTGGTCGGCGGTGATGTTGGCGCCGTCCTCCGTGCGCAGCAGGTTCTCCAGGAGCACCTTGAGGGAGTAGGGGAGATCGGCGGCGCCCTCGACCCTGTCCAGGCGGAAGATCTCGTAGCTGCGGTCGCCGACCGAGAGGGTGCTGCGGGCGCCGAAGCTGTCCTGGCTGGCCATGAGGGCTCCTGTGATCGGTGGTTACGGTCGGACGGTAGACGGGGTGCGTACGGCGTCCTCGACGAGGTCGAGCACGCCGTCGAGGTGCGCGACGGGCATGCCGGTCGCGCGTGAGCTGACCAGCCCATCGAGGACGAGCCGGAGGAAGTCGGCGAGGATCGGGATCGGCACGTCGTCGCGGACGATGCCGGCCTTGCGCTGGCGCTTGAGCCGCTCCTCGGTGGCCTTGCGCACCGTCTCCTGACGCTCGGCCCAGCGCTGGGCGAAGTCGGGGTCGGTGCGCAGCTTGCGGCGTACTTCCAACTGCACGCCGAGCCAGCCGGCGTCCTTGTCGCGCAGGTCGCGCATCACCTGCACGAGCCCGTGCTCCGCGACCACCTCGGCGGTGCGGGCGGCGTCGTCCTCGGCGAGGGCGAGGAAGAGGGCTTCCTTGTCGCGGAAGTGGTGGAAGATCGCGCCGCGGCTCAGGCCGGTCTCGGCCTCCAGCACCTTGACGGTCGCGCCCTCGTAGCCATGCCGGGCGAACGCTCTGCGCGCGGCGTCCAAGATCTCGCCACGACGGGCGGCGAGCTGATCCTCGGAGACCTTCGGCACGCCCTCAGACTAGCAAACCGTACGTCCGTCTTGCAAGACTCAGGCGGAGTGTGCGACCTGCTCGTTGCGGCGCTGCTCGGGGAGGGCGAGCACGTCGTCGCCCTCGAGCAGGATCAGGCCGTTGCAGAGCAGCGCGTAGCCGCAGTCCTGCAGGTGGTCACTGACGATGCGGGCGGCGCGGCAGTCACATGCGTCGCGCGGCGGGCACTGCGGGTCGTGGGGGCACGAGCTGTTCATCGGGGCTAGGGACATCAGGGAAGCGCCGTCTTCGATTGTCGTCTGGGTCACATTCAGTGTGCACCTCCTGCCCCTTGATGAGCGGATTACGACTGGCTGACACAAGAACGTGACGTGAACGTGTCCCGCTGGATGCGGACAGATCAGGACGAACGGTTCGGAGAGCGCCGCTCGGCGCGTGGCACCTCTCGTTGTCAACGACGCACATCAGCGGCTTGGATGAGCTGGTGAGCACCCTCTGCATCGCCCAGGACGAGGCCGCGGACGACCTGCTGGCCCGCGACCCGTTCGCCCTGCTGGTCGGGATGCTGCTCGATCAGCAGTACCCGATGGAGCATGCGTTCCGCGGCCCGTCGAAGCTCACCAGCCGGCTAGGGGTGGACCGCCTCGATCCCGCCGCGATCGCGGCGATGGACCCCGAGGCCTTTGCCGATCTCGCGGCGACGTCGCCCGCGATTCACCGTTACGGCCGCTCGATGGCCGGCCGGGTCCAGCAGCTGGCTCAGGTCATCGCGACGCAGTACGACGGCGACGCAGCGAGGATCTGGACGACCGCCCGCTCAGGCCAGGAGCTCTACGACCGGCTGCACGCGCTGCCCGGCTGGGGCGAGATGAAGGCCAAGATCTTCGTCGCGTTGCTCGGCAAGCAGCTCGGCGTCAAGCCGAAGGGCTGGCGCGAGGCGGCCGGTGCCTATGGGGAGAAGGGCTCGACCCGAAGCGTCGCGGACGTGACGGGTCCGGAGAGTCTGCAGGCCGTCCGCGACTTCAAGAAGGAAGCGAAGGCGGCAGCGAAGGCCGCGAGCGGCTGACGGTGCGCTTCGACGGCAAGCGCGTCCTGGTGACGGGCGGCTCGCGGGGGATCGGGGCGGCGATCGTCAGCGCGTTCGCTGCGGAGGGCGCACACGTTGCCGTTCACTCCAGCCGGAACCCGGTCGACGTCGATCCGCCGCACCTCGGCGTCACCGGAGACATCGCCGACCCGGACGCCGTCGAACGGTTCGTCACAGCAGCCGTCGACGGCCTGGGTGGTCTCGATGTCCTGGTCAACAACGCAGGCGTGTACGACGAACTGGACCCCCTGACCTCGTCGTACGCCCAATGGCAGCAGCACTGGCGACGGACCATCGACGTCGACCTGCTCGGACCTGCGTGGGTGACCTTCTGCGCGCTGCCGCACCTGCGGGCGAGCGGCCGCGGCAAGGTCGTCAATGTCGGCTCGCGTGGTGCGTCGCGGGGCGAGCCGACAGCCGTTGCCTACGGCGCGGCGAAGGCCGGGCTGACGGCGATGGGTCAGTCGCTGGCCCAGGCGCTGGCGCCGCATGGCGTGTCCGTCGGCAACGTGCTCCCCGGGTTCGTCGAGACCGAGATGGCCGCGCATGTCCTCGATGGCGACCGGGGTGACGGGGTGCGCGCGCAGAGTCCGGCCGGTCGTGTTGGCCGGCCGGAGGAGGTCGCGCAGGCCGTCTTGTTCTTCGCGGCCGATGGGTCGGAATGGTCGACCGGCGCCGTACTCGATGTGAACGGAGCGAGCTACCTCAGGACGTGAGCGGCGTGCCGTCGTCGTCGACGAGCTCGGCGACGTACATGGACACGAGCTCGAGGCCGCCCCACTCCTGCAGGTTGGCTCCCGATGCGGCCCACTCCTCGGTCTTGAAGGCGGCCTTCAGCGAGTCGTAGGAGTCGAAGTAGAGCTCCGCCATGACGTGCAGCGCGGGCTGCCCGGTCACCGTCTTGAGCACCCGGGCGATCTCGGTCTTCACCAGCCCCGGCGTCTTGTTGGCGATCGGGACATGGGTCCCGAAGTAGCTCTCGTCGAACGCCGCGGCGTCCTCGGGTGTGCGGTACAGCGCGACGTACTTGATCATGTCGTCACCCTAGTGCGCCGAGTCGTACCCTCGGGGGATCCGCTGCCCGAGGAGATCTCATGACGCTCGCCACCGAACGCCCGGCCACCGCAGAGACCTTCGAGTCGCTGGAGCCGCGCACCGGCAACGTCGTGGCGACGTTCCCGGTCCACACGGCCGAGGAGGTCGAGGCAGCGGTCACCCGTGCGCGGGCGGCCTTCGGCTGGTGGCAGGGCCTCGGCTGGGACGGCCGCAAGGACCGTCTCGACGCCTGGAAGCGGCTGATCGTGCGCCGCGGCGACGAGCTGGCCGAGCTGGTCCACCGCGAGAACGGCAAGCCGGTCTCCGACGCACGGCTGACCGAGGTCACGCTGCCGGTCGACCACATCGCCTGGGCCGCGAAGAACGCCCCGAAGGTGCTCGGGTCGCGCAAGGTCCCGAGCGGGTTGATCATGGCCAACCAGGCCGCGTCGCTGGAGTACCAGGCGCTCGGCGTGATCGGCGTCATCGGCCCCTGGAACTACCCCGTCTTCACGCCGATGGGCTCGATCGCCTACGCGCTCGCCGCCGGCAACGCTGTCGTGTTCAAGCCGAGCGAGTACACCCCGGCGGTCGGCAAGTGGCTCGTCGACACCTTCGCCGAGATCGTGCCGGAGCAGCCGGTGCTGCAGCTCGTCACCGGGTTCGGCGACACCGGCGCCGCTCTGTGCCGGGCCGGCGTCGACAAGATCGCCTTCACCGGTTCCGCGCGCACCGGCAAGAAGGTGATGGCCGCCTGCGCCGAGACGCTGACGCCGGTGCTCATGGAGTGCGGCGGCAAGGACGCGATGATCGTCGCCGACGACGCCGACATCGACGCCGCCGCGACGGCGGCGCTGTGGGGCGGCATGAGCAACGCCGGCCAGACCTGCATCGGCATCGAGCGGGTCTACGTCACGGAGAAGGTGTACGACGCCTTTGTGTCGTCGCTGACCGACAAGGCGCGCAAGGTCGTGGCGGGGGAGTCCTACGGCCCGATCACGATGCCGAGCCAGGTCGACATCATCCGCCGGCACATCGCCGACGCTCTCGCCAAGGGTGGCCGGGCGGTGACCGGCGGCAACATCGAGGGCGGGCTCGTCGAGCCGACCGTGCTGCTCGACGTCCCCGAGGACAGCGTGGCGGTGACCGAGGAGACCTTCGGCCCGACCATGACCGTGACCAAGGTGCGCGACACCGAGGAGGCCATCGAGCGCAGCAACGCCACCACCTACGGCCTTGCCGGGTCGGTGTTCTCCAAGAAGGGCGGCGTGGACATCGCCCGGCGGCTGCGCACCGGCATGACCAGCGTCAACCAGGTCGCAGCTTTCGCCGGCATCCCGTCACTGCCCTTCGGTGGCTCGGGCGACAGCGGGTTCGGACGGATCCACGGTGAGGACGGGCTGAAGGAGTTCGCGCGGGCGAAAGCGATCACCCGCCAGCGCTTCGACCTGCCGCTGCCGGTCCTGTCCTTCGAGCGGACCCCAAAGGTGGACAAGCTGCTCGGCCGCGCCGTGCGGTTCCTGCACGGCCGCGGGTAACGACACGCTCACTTCCGAAAACAGCCCGCGGGGTGCCCGGACATGCCATCGTGTCCGTCGCCGGTCCGGCCCACGCGCCGGCCACCGCCCTCCTGGTGGTGACGACGTCTGTTCTGGGAGTTGCGATGCGTAAGGCCCTCCGCGTGCTCTTCTTCCTGTTGGCCGCCGAGGTCGTCGTGCAGGCCATGGCGATCGCGTTTGGCATCGCCGGGCTCGGCAAGTGGGTCGATGACGGCCACTCCGCCACCAAGGCGCTCTTCGAGGACGACAACGCCGACTTCGGCGGCAAGACCGGCTTCGCGATCCATGGGATCAACGGGATGATGGTGATCCCCGTTCTCGTCCTGGTCCTGTTGATCGTGACCTTCTTCGCGAAGGTGCCTGGCGCGACGAAGAATGCCGGGATCCTGCTCGGTCTCGTGGTGCTGCAGGTAGTGCTCGGCCTGTCCGCGCACGGCCTGCCCGGGCTGGTCGTCCTCCACGTGCTGAACGCGTTCATCATCTTCGGCTTCGCCGCGTCGACAGCCTGGCGGCTGGGCAACGCGGTTGCCGTGGACACGCCCAAGGAGACCGCCTCCGTTTGAGCCCTGACCGGCGGCGGCTGCTGATCGCAGTCGTTGCGACACTGGCGATCCTGACCCCGCTGGTGGTCATGTGGCAGCAGAGCCGTCTGCCGTCGTCGTACTCGGTGATGGACATGGGGTACGCCGACTACGGCGGCGGTGCGCGGACCATGACTCATCACGACCTGATGGGCCGAAGCGTTGCGACGCTGATCGCCGACCCGGTGCGCAAGCCCGACGTCAGCGTCACGCTCACCGCCCGCAAGGAGCGCTTTCGGCTGGCGTCCGGTGACACGTTCGACGGCTATACCGTGAACGGGACGTCGCCTGGGCCGACCATCCGCGCGGTCGAGGGACAGCTTGTCGAGGTCCGCCTCGTCAATGACAACGTGCCGGCCGGAATCACGCTGCACTGGCACGGGGTCGATGTCCCGAACGCCGAGGATGGCGTGGCCGGCGTGACTCAGGACGCCGTACGACCAGGTGAATCCTTCACGTATCGCTTCGTGGCCGACCATCCCGGGACCTACTGGTACCACTCGCACCAGGTCTCGCACGAGCAGGTGCAGCGAGGTCTGTTCGGTGCGCTGGTCATCTCGGCCAAGGGGGATCACGTCCCCGATGCCGTCGCGGTGCTGCACCTCTACCGGGGTATGGGGACGATCAACGGCGCGACTGCCATGTCCGTCCCGGCGAAGGCCGGCCAGAAGGTTCGGGTGCGTGTCATCAACACGGACAACGGCGCCGCCGGGGTGTGGGCCTCCCCGGCGCCGTACCGGGTCCTTGCCATCGATGGCTACGAGCTCCACGAGCCGACGCCGCTCACGGGCCGAACGGTTCGCCTGACCGCCGGTGGTCGCGTCGACCTGGAGATCACGGCGCCGGCGCGGGTGGAGATCGGCGGGATCGGTGCGGTCGTCGTCGGCGACCAGACTCCGGACACCAACCAGCCTGAGCAACTCGTCGACTTCCTGACCTACGGCGCTCCCGCCCCGCTGCCGTTCGACGCGAGCAAGCCCGACCGCAGCTTCACGTACTCCATCGGCCGACGGCCGGGCTTCATGGACGGGAAGCCAGGCCTCTGGTGGTCGATCAACGGTCACCTCTTCCCCGACGTACCCATGTTCGTCGTCGAGGAGGGCGACGTGGTGCGCATGCACATCAGCAACCACAGCGGCGCGATCCACCCGATGCACCTGCACGGGCACCACGCCGTCGTGCTGTCACGCGACGGCGTGAAGGCGACGGGCAGCCCGTGGTGGATCGACTCGTTGGACGTCGCGAGTGGCCACAGCTACGACATCGCCTTCCTGGCCGACAACCCTGGCATCTGGATGGACCACTGCCACAACCTGCCGCACGCGGCACAGGGGCTGGTGGCGCATCTGATGTACGCCGGCCTGACCGAGCCCTACCGGGTCGGCGGCAAGGCCGACAACTCCCCGGAGTAAGTGCCTCCTGTCGGACCCCTCGCAGAGAATGGGCGGGTGAGGGTTCGGCCGCAGGTCACCTGGCAGGGGTCGCTGTTCGAGGAGGCGGACCCCGTGCGTCCGCGGCTGTCCTTCGACGGGTCGCGCCGTGACGCGCTGGACGACCGGTCCTGGCTCGATGTCGTGCCGGGCTGGGTGCCCGATCACGCCGAGCTGTTCGACTGGCTGCTGGCCGAGGCGCCGTGGCAGCAGAACACCCGCAAGATGTGGGACAACGAGGTGCTGGTGCCGAGGCTGACCGCGAGCATCTCGCTGCCCTATCCGGAGCGGATCGCGGAGCTGGTCGCACCGTTGAACGAGCGCTACGGCGTCGAGCTCGACTCGTGCTTCGTCAACCTCTACCGCGACGGCAACGACGCCGTCGCGTGGCACGCCGACACGGTCCGCAAGCAGATGACCAACCCGATGGTCGTGACGGTCTCGCTCGGTGCCCGCCGCTCCTTCCTGGTGCGCCCGGCGACGGGCGGCCCCGTCGTACGCCGATTCAATCCCGGGGAGGGCGACCTGATCGTCATGGGTGGTGCCATGCAGCACGACTGGCACCACACCGTGCCGCGCGAGAAGAGCGCGTCCGGAGCCCGGATGTCCGTGACCCTGCGGCACTCCCGTCCGCTCGTGCCGCAGAGCTGACGCTCAGGACGACGGCCACTCGCGTCTGAGCAGGCCGTAGACCCACGAGTCCGACACGTCGCCGTTGACGATGCAGTCCTCTCGCAAAGTCCCTTCGCGCTGGAAACCGAGCTTCTCGAGGACGCGGGCAGACGCGGCGTTGCGGGTATCGGCTTCCGCCTGGACGCGATTCAGGTCCAACGTGTCGAACGCCCAACGCAGCAGGGCGTGGGCCGCCTCGGTCGCATAGCCGTGGCCCCACGCGATCTCCAGAAGGCAGTACGTCAGCGACGCGCTGCGATGGTCGGGGTTCCAACCGGTGAGGCTGCACCAGCCAAGGAACGAGCCGTCGGACGCTCGGTCGATCGCCACGCGCGCACCGCTGCCCTGGTCTGCGATGCGCCGAGAAGCCGCGATGAACCGCTCGGCCCGCCCCCGCTCGGTCCACGGGGGCGAATCCCAGTAACGAAGCGCGTGGGCGCTGCTGTGCAGGGCGAACAGTGCGTCTGCGTCCGCCTCCGTGACAGGACGCAGGTGCAGGCGAGCGGTCTGCAAGGTGGGCGTGGGCAGCGACACCTGGGTCATGCTGCCTTGTCGCGCCGGAGGGCTCTATGGCATTTCAGGGGTGACCGGGCGAACCTCGGCCAGGCGCCTCACCGCGTAGTCGTCGTCCCAGCAGACGGCGGCCTCCCACGCGGCCGATGCCTGCGAGGCGATGTCGTAGGTCAGGTCGTCGAGACCTGCCGCGTTGTGGGGGAGTGCCAGGTCCAGGTCGGGGACGTCGAGGTGCGCCTCGTCCCAGTCGATCAAGGCGACTCGTTCCGCGGTCAGGCGGACGTTGCCGGGGTTGGGGTCACCATGGACGACGCAGGTCTCACGTCCGCTGAGCCGTGCCCAGGCTGCTCGACACCGGGCGACGCCCTCGGCCGGCATGGCTGCGAGGTCGACCTTCGTCCCGGTGTCGACATCCAGGAGGTCGGTCGACGAGCGCCAGCCCGGGCGCTGCGGCCAGCCCTGCGTCAGCTCGTGCAGTCGGCGGAGTGTCTCGGCCACGCGTCGCCAGTCGGTCTCGGAGTCGGGCGCCACTCCCTCGACGTACGTCATCACGACGAGACCGTCCGCGAACAGCCGACCGTCCGTCGTGGGAATCGGCACCGGCACCGTCAGCCCCGACCGGTCGAGATGGCACAGCAGCTCGGTCTCCCACGCGAGATCTGCGTCGCTGCGGGTTCCGAGGCGGCCGACAGCCAGCTGGTCACGGACGCGGACGCTGAACACCTGGTTGGCGATCCCGCCGGACAAGGGTTCGACGCGCGCGACGCCGTCACCCCACCGTTCGAGCGCTTCCCAACCCACAGGCGACATCTTCGCCGAGGTAGCGACGACCCGTCGTACACCGACCGTCGGCACAATGGCGGCATGACAGCGATGGCTGACGCGAAGACCGCACTGCAGCACTACTTGCGGGCGTGCCGTGACGACCTCATCTGGAAGCTCGACGGCCTCAGTGAGCGGGAGGCGCGGCTGCCGCGCACGCCGACCGGCAACAACCTGCTGGGGATCGTCAAGCACTGCCTCAACGTCGAGGCGGGCTACTTCGGGCCGACGTTCGGACGCGAGTTCCCGGCACCGGAGGAGCTGGTGTCGATGGAGCTCTACGAGGCAGACCCGCAGGCGGACTGGTACGCCCGCGAGGACGAGACGAAGGACGGACTGATCGCTCTCTACCGGCGGGTCGGGACCTTCGCCGACGAGACGATCGAGCAGCTGCCCCTGGACGCACCGGGACGCGTGCCCTGGTGGCGCCCCGAACGCAATGACGTCACGCTGCAGCAGATCATCGTCCACGTCCTCTACGACCTGGCCCGTCATGCGGGGCAGGCCGACATTCTGCGCGAGGAGCACGACGGCGCCGTCGGATGGCAGCGGGACAGCACGAACATCCCGGACGGCTACGACTGGCCGGCCTACGTCAGCAAGCTGACCAGGATCGCGGACGCGTTCGACCCCGAGGCGTAGGCGTCGGCTCGCCTACGTGCGCGAGTCGGCCGTGGCGAGCTCCTACTTGTAGACGAACGTGTACTCGCCGTGCGCCTGCGGCGTACCGGCGAAGTTGCACGTGCGGATCTCGAGCGTCACCGGCTTCTTGAACTTCTGCGTGAAGGTGTCCTCGCCCGTGGACGTGTTGGTGTTGGGCGTGCTCGTGCCGTCACCGACACCCTCGAGCTCGTGGTCACCGCTGTAGACGGTGATGTCCCAGTCGCCGTAGAAGCCGTTGACCTTCACGGTCAGCGTGCCGGGGCCCGTCGTCTTCAGCGTCTCGCTGTGGATGGTCGTCCCGACGAGCGCGTCGTCGGCGCAGGTCGGCGTACCCGACGGCGGGTTGGGCACCGGCGGCAGCTGCATGTCGTAGGACTTCTTCACCGGCGCCTTCTTCGGTGCGGCGATGGCCGGGGCGTAGGCGCCGGCTGCCAGAAGAGCGACGGTGACGACGGTGGCGACGCGACGGACCTGCATGACCAACAACCTCCGAGAAGTGGGAACTGGCTGCAGGATTCGACTTCTGCGCCGGAAATCCTGCTCAGGCCAGGCTGTACGTGACCGTGCCGTTGGGCTGACCGGCCAGGTTGCACACGGCGACGTTGATCGTCTCGGCCTTCTTGAACTTCATGACGACCTCTTCGTGCGACGTGCCGCCGGAGCCCTCACCGAGGGACTCGCCGGACGCGTCGGTGACGTAGAGGTCCCAGTCGGTGTTGTTCGTGCCCGTCGGGTCGGGGCTGTCAAGGATGACCGTCAGCTTGCCCTTGCCCGGGACCTTCAACGCGCGCCGGTCGACGGCGGCGGGGTTGAGGTTGAAGCAGTTTCCGTTGCCGGCCGCGTGGAACGCGTTGGGCGTGGGGTCGGGCAGAAGCGTCACGCTGTAGGAGCCGGCGAACTTCTTCGGGGCGGCCTGCGCGGGCAGGAAGGCCCCGGCGGCGAGCACGGCGACAGCGGCGAGCGGAACGATGCGGCGAAGGTTCATGCCGCACTCTTCGACGCTCGGGCCGAGGCTCCTGCTAGAGCCCGCGGGGCTCCGGAAGCAGGTCGGGGAACACCGGTGGTCGCTTTTCGGCTTTTGCGGTGAATGCCTCCATCATGTCCGCGGGCTGGAACATCCCGGCCTGCCAGGTGGCGATCTGGTCCAGCGCGTCGTCGACGCCATGATCACGCGCGTAGTTCATCGCCACCTTGGTGCCCCAGATCGCCAGCGGGGACTTGCTCGCGATCTCGCGCGCCGTTTCCAGCGCGCCTTCGACCAGTGAGTCGTGATCGGCGTAGACCTGTTGCACAAGGCCGACCTCGTAGGCCCGCTGCGCCGGCATCCGTCGTCCCGTGTAGGCCAGCTCTCGGGCAACCCCCTCCGGGACGACCGTGCCGAGCCGCTGCAGGGTGCCGACGTCGGCGGTCATGCCGATGTTGATCTCCTGGACGCAGAAGAACGCGTCCGCACTCGCGTAGCGAAGGTCGCACGCCGTGACGAGGTCGACGGCACCGCCGATGACGCCGCCCTGGACAGCGGCGATGACCGGGACCCGCGCCTTCTCCAACGCGGTGAACGACCATTGCAGGACCTTCGCGTTGGAGCGCAGCCGGGCATGCCGACGGCCCGGCTCGGCGTCGGCCATCAGCCCGCCCTCGCTGAAGACCGACAGGTCCATGCCGGCGCTGAAGTGTCGTCCGCTGCTGGAGATCACCACGACGCGGGCGCTGGCGTCGTCGCTGATGCCGGTCACGATCTCGGGCAGCTCGCGCCAGAAGTCCGGCGTCATGGTGTTGAGCTCGTCCGGGCGGGACAGCCGCACGTGCGCGACCGCCTCGCGGATGTCCACGTCGAAGCAGCGGTAGGTCATGGCCCCATCGTGTCGCAGTCGACAGCGCGACCCCGGTTCGGGCTACGGTCGCCCGGTGACCGACGCGGTGCTGTCCATGACGGGCGTCGCCGTCGTTCGCGACCGCGCCACCTTGCTCACCGACGTCGACTGGACGGTCCGGGAGGGCGAGCGCTGGGTCGTCCTCGGCCCTAACGGCGCCGGCAAGACGACGCTCATGCAGGTGGCCAGCGCCGCGCTCTTCCCGACCAGGGGCCGGGTCGAGCTGCTCGGCGAGGTGTTCGGATCCGTGGACCTGGGGGAGCTGCGCACCCGGGTCGGCATCTCCAGCGCCGCCCTGGGCGACCGCATCCCCGGGCACGAGCGGGCCCTCGACGTCGTGGTCACTGCGTCGTACGGCGTCCTGGGTCGCTGGCAGGAGAGGTACGACGAGGCCGACACGGCACGGGCTGCTGAGCTGCTGGCACGCGTCGGCCTGCGGGCCTTCTCGGACCGGCGGTTCGGCACCCTGTCGGAGGGCGAGCGCAAGCGCGTGCTGCTGGCGCGGGCGTTGATGACCGATCCCGAGCTGCTGCTCCTCGACGAGCCGGCGGCCGGGCTCGACCTGGGCGCCCGCGAAGCGCTGCTCCGGTTGCTGACCCGGCTGGCGGCTGATCCGGGTTCGCCGCCTGTGGTCCTCGTCACGCACCACCCCGAGGAGGTCCCGGTCGGATCGACGCACGCGCTGCTGCTCGCCCGGGGACGCACGGTCGCGGCCGGCCCGGTGCGCGAGGTGCTCACGGGGCCGCTGTTGTCTCGCGCGTTCGGCTTGCCGCTGGTGGTGGAGGAACGCGAGGGCCGCTTCACCGCCCGCGCCGCGCTGGACTGACCGCCGCGAACAGAAACGTGACTAGTTGGGGCTGATCTCCGTGTGGAGGTTGGCGGTCTCGTCGACGTACTCGACCGCGGAAGCCCGCAGCTTGGCGTCGTAGGCCTTCGCGTGGTGCGCGCAGAAGATGAGATCGCCGGCGGCGAGCACGACCCGTACGCGGGCCTGTGCGCCGCAGCGGTCACAGCGGTCGGCGGTGGTCAGGGTCGAAGGAGCGGCGGGGGTCACGGTCGCGTTCACATCTGACACAACACCACACCTGCCGCGGACGTTCCCGGCGAAACACTCCGGCAGGATGACGGAATGGCAACGACGGGTCCGCTCACCGGTCTGCTCGTCGCCGACTTCAGCCGGGTGCTGGCTGGGCCGTTCGCCGCGATGATGCTCGCCGACCTCGGCGCCAGGGTGGTCAAGGTCGAGCGGCCGGGCACGGGGGACGACTCCCGGGGCTATGGGCCCTTCCTGGACGGGCGGTCGCTCTACTTCGCCCGGGTCAACCGCGGCAAGGAGTCGATCGCCCTCGACCTGAAGGATCCGGCTGACCTCGAGCTCGCCCGCCGGCTCATCGCCCGCGCCGACGTGCTGGTCGAGAACTACCGCCCCGGGGTGATGGACCGGCTGGGCCTCGGCTGGCCGGAGGTGCGGACCCTGAACCCGCGGCTCGTCTACTGCTCGGTCTCCGGCTTCGGGCACACCGGACCCTGGCGCGAGCGCCCGGCGTACGACGCGGTCGTCCAGGCCCTCAGCGGGATCATGGCGGTCACCGGTTCCGCGGACGGACCGCCGGTCAAGCCGGGCGTGCCGATCGCCGACCTGTCGGCCGGCCTCTACGCCTTCGGTGGCATCACGAGTGCACTGCTCGGCCGCGAACGCACCGGAGTGGGGACGCACGTCGACATCGCCATGTACGACGCAACGGTCTCGTTGCTCGAGGGCGCTGCGCTTTCGTGGCTGGCCACCGGACGTGAGCCGGGGCGCATCGGCAACGCACACTTCGCGATCGCGCCCTTCGACACGTTTGCCTGCGCGGATCGCGACATCACGGTGTGCGCCGCCAACGACGTGCTGTTCGGCGTACTCGTCACTGCACTGGGCGTACCGCGACTGGCGAGCGACGAGCGCTTCGTCACCAACGCATTGCGGCACGACAACCGGGACGCACTGAAGGCGGAGATGGAGGCGGTGCTGCGAGGAGCCACCGCTGCCCATTGGCTCGAGGTGCTCGACGGCGCCGGCGTGCCGTGCGGTCCCATCAGCGACGTCGCCGAGGCGGTCGACAGCGAGCAGGCGCGGGTGCGCAACATGGTGGTCGACGCCGGGGGACTGCCGGTGCCGGGCAACCCGGTGAAGACGTCTGCCTGGCCCGAGGAGACGTCGCGCCCGGCGGCGCCCGCCCTCGACGAGCACGGCCACGCCCTGCGGCGCGAGCTGGCGGACTGACCCGAACCGCTCGCGCTTCTCGCCGACCTGGGCCGGTGCTGACCGGACTGATTCGGCGAAGATCTTGGCGCCACCGGGCGTGTCGTTGCGGCCTCAGTGGGAAGGGCAGCCCCAGAATGGGTGAGGCCCCTCCAAGTATGAGTTGGAGGGGCCTCTTCGGTCTCGGTGCACCAGCCTGCGATTGCTCGCTGGCCCCGCGTTCCGATTCCGAGTTGCCGTTTCCGAGGGCCACATCCGGTCCCGGTTGCCCGGTTCCTTCTGCTTGCCGGAGTCGCCTCCGGCTTGGCCTCCGTTCCCGGCGACGTCGCAAGTTGTACGGGGTTCCGAGAGGTCGCACAAGCCCTTTCGGGAAGTCTTTTTCACAATTTTTTTCACCCACAAGATGTCCACAGCTAAGGCTGTTTGCCGCGTGCGTGAGCCGGGTTCTTCTCCACAGCCCTGTGCGTAACCCTGTGCAGAACTCGGCGCTCTCGGTCGGTACTTCGTGGGTCCCCGAACAGCAAGCGGCCCCGTGCAGAAGCCCGCGTCGGCGCGTCCGCTCAGGGCTCGAGCGGAGCCCGGTGGCAGCGGGTGACCATCCCGATCGGGCGGAAGCCCAGGCGCGCGTAGACGCCCTCGCCGGAAGACGCATCGAGGAATGCCCGCACCGCACCGGCCTGCCGAGCCGCCTCGAGGGCGGCGGCGGTGAGTGCAGCCGCGATGCCGCGGCGGCGGTACTGCGGGATGGTCGCGACCGCGCTCACCAGCGCCGACTTGCCGACGACCCGGGTGCCGGCCGTGGCGACGCAGCTGCCGCCGGTGTCGACGGCGGCCAGCATCGTGACGCCGGGAAGCCCGCGCAGCGCCTCTGCCTCCAGCGGGAGATCTCTTCGCGCCGATGCCGCGTCCGTGCCGCCGTGCAGCACGTCGACCAGCAGTGCTTCCTCGACGGAGATCGTGTCCTCGGTGCCGTGCACGTCGACCGGCTGCATCGTCACGGTCGGCGGCAGCGGGATCGCCGGCACCGCTGCCAGTGACAACATCCCCATGGCCAGCACCGACTGCACCACGACGTAGCCGTGGTCGGTCACGACCGGTACCAGCTCCTGCGCCGGCTCGGTGAGCGCGACCCAATCCGGTGACGCGGTGTCGAGTGTGCGCGCCAGCGCGCGGCGTACACCGGGCGCGAGCGCCCAGACGCCGCCACCCATGCCATCCCCTCGGTCGGTGGCGCCGAAGATGCCCGGCTTCGCGAAGTAGGTCAGGCCATGGGCGTCGGCAAGGCCGCGCAACGTGCCACGGCGGAGCGCGACGTACGGCCGCCATGCATCGCCGTCCTGACGGGCTGGTGCGGACCGCTGGCGGGCAATCGGACTGGGCTTTCGTCGGATGTCTGTCTGTGTCATGACTATCGCCCTGCTGGGTGTGCGCTCCCGTCACCCGTCCGGTGCTCAAGACCGTCAGCCGCCAAGGGCTCCGACGAGCGTGCGGATGGTGCGACGTTCGAGCTGCTCGGCCATCGTCGTGTCGCCGCTGACCAGGCGCACGAAAAGGTCCCACATCCCGGGTAGGTAGCGGAAGACGCTGTGCACCGTGCCGGGGTGGTTGCCGAACGCCGCTCGTGCCCGCCGTCCCGCTGCCATCTCCGGTCCGAGTGCCGCGAGCACTGCGTCGTCGTACGACGAAAAGTTCGTCGCGGCAGCCTTGCCCGCGATGGCGCCGGACCGAAGGGCGTAGGAGATGCCCTCGCGGGTCCATGGTTCCAGCAGTCCGGCCGCGTCGCCGGCGACGAGCACGCGACCGCGGCGCAGCGGCGAGCTCGTCGTGCGTACCCGGGTCAGGTGGCCGCCGTCATGGACCGCAGTGCTGATGTCGAGACCGAGTCGCGCGACGAAGGCGCGGTAGTAGGCACGCATCGCCTCGCCCTGGTCGCGGTCGCCGATGACGCCGACGGTGAGCAGGTCGCCCTTGGGGAACACCCAGCCGTAGGACCCGGGCACCGGCCCCCAGTCGAGCAGGACATGGCCGTTCCAGTCGCTGCCGGCCGGCGTCGGCAGCTCCGCTTCGAGTCCGATGTCGACGTGCTGGTGCAGCACCCCGACGTACGCCGAGGCGCGACCTTGGCTGCCGTCCGCGGCGACGACGGCCCGTGCCTGGATGCCTCCGCCCGAGGTGCCGAGCGTGACGACACCATCGGCTTCGTCGTACGCGTTGACCGTGACGCCGGTGCGCAGTTGCGCGCCCGCATCGGAGGCCTGACGCACGAGTGCGGCGTCGAGGTCGGCGCGCATCACCATCGGCAGGAAGGGTCCCGTGGCCCGCGAGAAGCGACGGCGGCCGTTCGACGTGAAGGTGATGCGTCCGACGTCGTCCAGCGCCAGCGTCGAAGCATCGAGTCCGGTATCCGCGATCGCCTGCTGGGACAGGCCGATGAGCCCGCCGCCGCATCGCTTGTACCGCGGGATCTCGGCCCGTTCGAGCAGCAGCGTTCGCGCGCCGGCGGTGACTGCCGCCCGAGCGGCAGCAGCACCAGCCGGGCCCGCGCCGACGACGGCCACGTCCCAGACCTCCGTCACGGCAGCAGGGCCACCGGGATGTCGACGAGACGGGACCGCAGGTACTCACCGAGGCCCTTCGCCTGGGGGTCGAACCGCGTCGACGCCGCCACACCCTCACCGAGCAGCCCGTGCACGACGACGTTGACGGCGCGCAGGTTGGGCAACGGGAAGACGTCGATGTCGAGGTCGTCTGCCTCCGGCAGCAGTGCGCGGAACGCCTTCTCGTCCAGCCACCAGAGCAGCCAGTCGGCCGCGTCGTTGGTGCGGGCCCAGAAGCCGACGTTGGCGTTGCCGCCCTTGTCGCCCGACCGCGCCCCGATCAACGTCCCCAGCGCCACCCGCCTCGTGTCGCCGCCGATCATGGAATTCGTGGACGCCGGCTGAGCGTGCGGGGCGTACGGGGATTGCATGATCGGCGAAGAAGTGGGTGGGGTGTGAGGGATGACCTCGCGGCGGCCGTCGGCGTGGACGACGACGTGCTCGACCTCCTCAGCCGGCACGAGGGCGGGCCAGTAGATGCCGTACGGCGTCGCGTCGCCGGGCGGCGAGGTCAGGGTGAAGCCCGGGTAACTCGCCAGCGCGAGTTCGACTGCGGCGTTGCTGAACGCGCGACCCAGCACCTTCGGGTCGTCACCGCGGACGTGCACCTTCAGCAGTGCAGCCGCCTGCTCGTTGGTCGCTGCGTCCGGGTGCTCGTGCCGGACGAGGCGGTGCTCGAAGGGGTGCGGGTAGGCGTCGCGCAGGCCGGCCAGCGCGAGCTCCGCCTTCGCCTCGATGTCGAGGCCGGTCAGGACGAACTCCATCTTGTTGCGCAGTCCGCCGAGCATGTTGAGCGCGACCTTGATGTCGCCCGACGGTGGTGCACCGCGGACACGGCTGATACGCACCCGGTCGGGACCGTCATCGCCGAGCGTGATCGTGTCGAAGCGGGTGACGACATCCGGTCCGGCGTACAAGGGGCTTTGGATCTCGTAGAGCAGCTGAGCGGTGACGGTGCCGACCGTGACCGCGCCACCGGTGCCGGGGTGCTTGGTGATGACGCTGCTGCCGTCGTCGTACACCTCGGCGAGGGGGAAGCCCGGGTGGATCGGGTTCGCGACGTCCTCGCGGACGAAGGAGTAGTTGCCGCCTGTTGCCTGCGCGCCGCACTCGACGACGTGCCCGGCGACGACCGCCCCGGCGAGACGGTCCCAGTCGTCGCGGGCCCAGCCGAAGCGCGAGGCGGCCGGCCCGACGACGAGCGAGGCGTCCGTGACCCGGCCGGTGACCACGATCCGGGCCCCCGCATCGAGAGCCGAGGCGATGCCCCACGCGCCGAGGTAAGCGTTTGCAGTGAGCGGGGTGCGGGCGCCGAGCGGCTCGCCGGTGTCCAGGTTGGCCAGCGCCGCATGGAGCGAGTCGATCTTGGGCAGAAGGTCATCACCTTCGACGTGCGCCACCGGCAGAGCGACACCCAGCCGCTCGGCCAGCTGACGCACGGCGTCGGCGCACGCAGCCGGGGCCAGGCCGCCGGCGTTGACGACGACCGAGATGCCGCGGTCGGCGACCTCGCCGAGCACCTCCTCGAGCTGCCGCAGGAAGGTTGTCGCGTAGCCCCGGGAGGGATCCTTCGCCCGAGAGCGAAACAAGATCAACAGGGTGAGCTCGGCCAGGTAGTCGCCGGTGACGACGTCGATCGGGCCGCCCGTCACGACTTCGCGCAGTGCGGAGAAGCGGTCCCCGTAGAAGCCTGAGCAGTTCGCGATCCGTATCGGTGTCACGCGCGGATCGTTGCACTGGCCAGTTCCGATGGTCACGGAGGAGAGGAGCAGGGCGTGCGCACACGGGTCATCGCGCTCGCTGCTGCCCTCGCTCTCACGACCGGCGGCGCCATCACGGCCCTCGCCATCATGGGCCCGGCGGCTGCGAGCGGCGCCCATCCGGCGCGTCCGGTCGCTGCTCAGGCCGCGGCCCCGGTCAAGGTCGCCGCAAGCCGCTCACGGGTCGTCGGTGTCGCACCTCGGGTCGCGCCGCTGAAAGTCCTTCGTACGCCGGATCTGCTCGTCACCGTGCGTCGTTCGCTGACACCTGCGCAGCTGAAGGCGCTGCACGCGATCCGCGGCATGCAGGGAGTCACGACGCTCGACGTCGGCACCGTCCATCTCGGCGGTGGTGGCACCGGCGTCCGGATCGCCGGTGTCGACCCGTCGCAGTTCCGGCAGTTCACCCCGCGGGAGACCGCCACGTCGGACCCGTTCTGGCAGACGGTGGCGCGCGGCGAGCTGGCCTCGTCGTATGGCGTCGTGCGCACGCATCACCTGACGCTCGGCAACACCATCACCGTGCAGGGGCTGCGTCCGCTCGACGCGCGGATCGGTGCGGCCGCCGTCTTCGGCATGCCCGGCATCGACGTCGTCACGTCGCGAGTCACCGCGCGGTCGCTCGGCGTCGTGCCCGCCAGTGCCGTGCTCCTCAACGCACCGGAGCGGTCCATCACCCGGTTGACGAGCGCAGTGCGCGACGTCGTGGGCGATGCGGCGGTCATCGATGTGCTGCGGCCGGTCGAGATCACCGTGCACCGCAAGGCCCGCACCTACCGCGAGCTCTACATCGAGTCGGCGCGTTACTGCCCCGGTCTGCCGTGGCAGGTGCTCGCCGCGATCGGGCAGATCGAGAGCGGCCACGGCCGCAACGTCGGGCCGTCGTCGGCAGGGGCGCTCGGACCGATGCAGTTCATGCCCGCCACCTGGGCCTACTCGGGTGTGGACGGCGACGGCGACGGCAAGGCCGACATCATGAACGCGTACGACGCCGTACCGGCGGCCGCGCTCTACCTGTGCCGGGCGGGTGCGGCCAACGGACCGCAGGGCCTGTACGACGCGATCTTCTCGTACAACCACGCTGACTGGTACGTGAAGGAAGTCCTGGCGCTGGCGGCGCGCTACCGCTGAGCGAGCTGCTCGCGCAGCTCCGGGCGGGCTTCCAGCCGGAGCTGCACCGTCGTCGCCGCGGCCTCGACCACATCCGCGCCGCGGAGCAGCCTCATCGGGTTGACGCCCATGGCGGCGAGGTCGCGTGGTGACGGCTGGAAGACGACGACCGTCGCGCCGTGCCGGCGCAGCAGCCGGACCTCGCGGGCGAGGTAGCGGCGCACCGCGAGTCGGATCAGCGCGTCCGGAGACCGCGTGCCACCACCGGGCCCGAACGACATCGGCGACGAAACGACCACCAGGCGCGGCCGGTCCTTGCTGAGCACGTCGGCGTTGGTGGGGGAGTGTGCACCGCCGTCCACGTAGGGCTGTCCGTCGACGAACACCGGCGAGAAGTAGCCGGGGATGGCGCACGACGCGGCGACTGCCGTACCGACGTCGACCTTCGGGGCGCCGGTGGTGCCGAAGACGACGCGCCGCGCGTCGCGCGCCCGGACCGCGCAGATGCGCAGCCGATCGTCGGGCCAGTCCTCGCCGTGCAGGTGCGACACACCTCGACTGATGCCGTGCGTCGTGTTGCGGCCGGCCGGGATCAGCCCGGAGACCACGGCGCCCGGCCGCACCGCCCACGGGCGGCGCGCCGCGGCGAGCAGTGCTCCCGGGGCCAGTGGGCCGCGTCTGAGCACGACCTCCTCCTCGAGCACCGGCAGGCTCGACGCCTGAGTGTGCAGCTGGTGCAGCCGGCGCTGGGCCTCGGGCGACGGCGCGTCGCCGAGGAGCATCGCGACCTGGTCGGGTGCGCCGAAGCCGGCCGTCAGGGCGGCGGCGACGAGCGAGCCGGCCGACGTGCCGACGACCACGTCGCACCGCCGGCCGTCGAAGCCGATCTCGTCGGCCAGTGCGGTGAGCACGCCGAGGTGGAACGCCTGCCCCGTCAGTCCGCCGGCACCGAGGACGAGGGCGGTGGTCACACCCTCATCGTGTCAGCAGGTCGAGCGAGTCAAGACGACGAGCAGGTGTCGCCGTAGCTCCACTTGCCCGTCGCGCCGTCGTACAGCGCTTCGCCGCAGGTGAACGGAGAACCGGAGTACAGCTTGGCGAGCGCGGCGAAGCCGGCGACGCCGACGTCCTGCGTCGTGCTGGTCTCGCTGGCGTGGCCGGCGAACGGCGAGTCGTGGGGGACCGGCGCGTAGCCGTCGAGGGTGGTGCCCGCCTCGCTGTTCTTGCTGTGCGTGAGGAACGCGGCCATGTCGACCGGGACGTCCTGCGCGCGAAGCAGCGCCTGCAGCTGACGGCTCTCGTCGTGGGTCACCAGGCCGTCGACGACACCGTGGGCGATGACGACGCCCTTGATGCCGCTCGCCGCGATGTCCTGGGTCCGGTTGACGACCGTGCGGTCGGCGTAGACGGCCGGCTTCGACTCGAAGGACCCGCCCATCTCCTTCTCGATGTCGGCCTGCGCGTTCGCGGCGAACGCGTTGACACCAGCGAGGGCGCGGGCGCCCTGGTAGGTCTCGGTGACGTTGACGGCCGGCTCGACGGCGACCCAGTAGTCGAACAGCGGCTTGCCCTTGGCGTCCTGCGGCTTGCTCGCCACGACGAGCCCGCTGGTGTTGCCGCCCATGCTGACGCCGTAGACGACGTTGGTGCCGGTGTGGCCGCAGAGCCTGTCGAAGAGCTGCACGGCGGCGATGGAGTCCTCGGCGCCCTCTGCGACCTGCCAGCCGCGGCTGGACGGCAGCCCGCCCGGCTTCGTCGCCGGGCTGTCGACCTGGCCGCGGTAGTCGGGGGCGATGGCGATGACGCCGAGCATCGAGGCGGTCCGGGCGATGTGCTCGGCCCAGCTGTACATCGTGTGGCCGTAGCCGTGGTCGAACACGACGATGCCCCTGGGCTTGCCGGCCGGCAGCGCGTAGAGCGCCTGCGCAGTCTGGCCCTTCACGGTGTAGCTCATCGTCTCGACGTCGTGCGGGTCACCGACGCACGGGTCGCTCGGGTGCGGGCCGTTCTTGATCTGGCCGTAGTGGTGGCCGTGGTCGTGGCCGGGATGGGCGTACGACGGCAGGGCGGTGGCCAGCGACAGGCCGAGCACGGCGGCGGCGAGGACGGTGCGGCGTGCGGACATGGGCGCTCCCGGGGCGGTCTGGGTGCTCCAGGAGTTCGCTACCGGTGGGTAAAACCCTGCTAGGGCAGCAGGACGACCTTGCCGATCGTGCCGCGGTCGGCCAAGCGGGCGAGCGCCTGCGGAGCGCCGGCGAGCGGGAGCTCGGCGCCGACCAGCGGGTCGATCTGCCCGCTTTGCCACAGCTCGACCAGAGCTGCGTGGGTAGCGGGGATCACGGCCGGGTCCATCTTCCGGTACAGGCCCCAGTGCAGGCCGACGATCGAGTAGTTCTTCACGAGCGCGTGGTTCGTCGGTGCCTCGGCGATGCGGCCGCCGGCGAACCCGACGACGACGATGCGCCCTTCGAACGCGATGCACTTGCGGCTCTTGTCGAACACGTCGCCGCCGACCGAGTCGTAGATGACGTCGGCACCGCGGCCGTCGGTCACGTCCTTCACGACGGCGACGAAGTCCTCGGCGTTGTAGTCGATGACCACGTCCGCGCCGAGGTCCTTGCAGACCTGCACCTTCTCGGCTCCGCCGGCGGTGGCGATGACCCGCGCACCGGCGGCCCGACCGAGCTGGATGGCCGCAGTTCCGACGCCGCCCGCGCCGGCATGCACGAGAAGCGTCTCGCCAGGTTGCAACGCAGCGCGACGGTGCAGTCCGACGTACCCCGTCTGGTAGGTGATGAGCAGTCCGGCCGCCTTGGCGGGGGGCATGTCCGAGGGCACGGTGAAGGCACCGAGCTCGGGCAGCGCGACCCGTTCCGCCAGACCGCCGTGCGGCATGGGCGGGCCGCCGATGACCCGCTCGCCGGCGCGCGGACCGTCGAGCACCGTGCCGCAGATCTCCAGCCCGGGGGTGAAGGGCAGCGGCGGCTTCTCCTGGTACATCCCCCGGCACAGCAGGACGTCGGGGAAGTTGAGCGCGACCGCATCGACCCGCACGTTGAGCAATCCGGGCCCGGTTGCCGGCTCGTCGACGTCGACCCACCGGAGCACGTCCTCGGGCTCGCCGAGCTCCTGCACCTGCCAGGCCTTCATGCGCTCTCCTCGGCGCCATAGGGTGCGGCGCATGGTGTTCTTCGCGGACTATCAGAACGAGGTCTACCTCAACGGGCTCGGCGACCAGACACCGGCCTTCCCCGTCGGGTGGCGTGACCTCGAGGCGGCGGCATACGCCGCGATGACCCCGGCAGCGCGCGGCTACGTCGGCGGTGCCGCCGGCGGCGAGGACACGATGCGGGCCAACCGCGAGGCCTTCGACCACTGGCGCATCGTCCCGAAGATGCTGCGCGGCATCCCGCACCAGCGCGACCTGTCGACGACGCTTCTCGGTACGCCGATGCCGGCTCCCGTGATGCTCGGCCCCGTCGGCGTCCTCGAGATCGTGCACCCCGACAAGGAGCTCGCCGTCGCCCGGGCCGCCGCCGCGATGGGCGTCCCGATGATCCTGTCGACGGCGGCGACGACGTCGATGGAGGAGGTCGCGGAGGTCGGCGGGCCGCGGTGGTACCAGCTCTACTGGCCGAAGAGCCGCGACGTTGCCGCCTCCTTCGTGCAGCGCGCGGAGAAGGCCGGTTACGAGGCTGTCGTGTTCACCCTCGACACGTGGCAGCTCGGCTGGCGACCGCGCGACCTCGATCTCGGCTACCTCCCCTTCCTGAAGGGGCAGGGGATCGCGCAGTACGTCTCCGACCCGGTGTTCCGCTCGCAGCTCGAGAAGACGCCCGAGGAGGATCCCGGTGCGGCGGTCCTGCACTGGGCGGGGCAGTTCGCCAACCCGGAGCTCACCTGGGACGACATCGCGTGGCTGCGCGAGCAGACGTCGTTGCCGATCGTCCTGAAGGGCGTGCAGCACCCCGACGACGCGCGACGTGCCGTCGACGTCGGTGCCGCGGCGATCGTGTGCAGCAACCACGGTGGCCGCCAGGTCGACGGCGCGATTGCCTCGCTCGACGCGTTGCCGGGGGTGGTGGAGGGCGCGGGGGATCTGCCGGTCCTGTTCGACAGCGGGATCCGCACCGGCGCCGACGCGCTCAAGGCGCTGGCCCTCGGCGCTTCCGCGGTGCTCCTGGCGCGTCCGTACGTCTACGGCCTGGCGCTCGGGGGAGAGGAGGGGGTCCGCCACGTGCTGCGGACCTTCCTCGCCGACCTCGACCTGCAGCTCGGGCTGTCCGGGCACGCGAGCATCCGCGAGCTGTCGACCACCTCGCTGGTCCGGACCTAAGGCCTCCGCGCCACCGTCATCTGGCGCGCCGGTCACACATCGCGCGCCGGGCGCGAGGATCCGACGCACGGCTCGTTGGACGGGAAGAGGCGCGCAGCCGCGCGCCGCGAACCCGTCACGGGAGACCGCACAGTGCGTAACCGCACCCTTGCCCTGCTCACCGCCGCGCTCGTCGGCCCGATGGCGGCGGCGCTGCCCGCGGCCCCGGCCTCAGCGGCCGAGACCTCGTCGTACGTCGTCCAGCTCGCCCCCGGCACCGGCGCGGTATCGACCGTCGTCGACGCCCTCGTGCAGCGGTACGGCGGCTCAGTCGGCTTCACCTACACGACCGCGCTGCGCGGCTTCTCGGTCTCGATGCCGGCCGCCGACGCCGCCCGGCTCGCGGCCGACCCGCTCGTCGCTGCCGTGACGCCGGATCAGGTCGTCACGATCAACGACGTGCAGGCCAATGCGCAGTACGACCTGGACCGCATCGACCAGCGGTCGGCGACGCTCGACCACAACTACACCTACAACGCGACCGGTGCCGGCGTACACGCCTATGACATCGACACCGGCATCACGCCCGGGCACACCGACTTCGGCGGCCGCGCCTCGGTGGGCTACGACTCGGTGGGCGATGGCCAGAACGGCATCGACTGCAACGGTCACGGCACGCACACGGCGGGCACCATCGCCGGCACCGTGCACGGCGTCGCCAAGCAGGTCACCCTCGTCGGCGTCCGCGTCCTCGACTGCGGCGGCTCCGGCTCGAGCTCCGGCATCGTGGCCGGGGTGGACTGGGTGGCCTCGCACGCGATCCACCCGGCCGTGGCCAACATGAGCCTCGGCTCGTCGCTGGGCACCGACTCGGCGATCGATGCGGCCGTCAGCGGCCTCATCAGCAGCGGCGTCACCGTGGCTGTCGCGGCCGGCAACGGCTACGGCAACGGCCTCTACGCGCAGGACGCCTGCAGCACCAGCCCGGCCGATGTGCCGACCGCGATCACGGTGAGCGCGACGGACAACACCGACACGAAGCCGGTCTGGGCCAACACCGGCACCTGCGTCGACCTGTTCGCGCCCGGCGTCGGGGTGGTCAGCGACTGGTACACGTCGAACACCGCGACCTCCTCCGACGACGGCACGTCGATGTCGGCGCCGCACGTCACCGGTGCGGCTGCGCTGTACCTGCAGGCCAACCCGAGCGCCACGCCGGCTCAGGTCTCCTCGTTCCTCACCTCGCAGGCCACTTCGGGTGCGGTCAAGAGCCCGGGCTCGGGCTCGCCGAACAAGCTGCTGTACATCGGCGGCATCACCGCCGGTGGCGGCGGGGGCGGCAACGTGGCGCCGGTCGCGAGCTTCACGGTGGGCACGTCCAACCTGACCGCGACGTTCACCGACACCTCGACGGACAGCGACGGCTCGATCGCGTCGCGGTCGTGGAACTTCGGCGACGGCAGCACGGGCACGGGCACGCCGGTCAGCCACACCTACGCAGCAGCCGGCACCTACACCGCGACCCTCACGGTCACGGACAACGGTGGCGCCACTGCCAGTGCGAGCCAGGCCGTCACCGTGACGGCAGCGGGTGGCGGAGGCGACCCGGACCCGTCCACGCCGACGCTGACCAGCGGCACCGCCAAGAGCGACACCAACGGCGCGGCCGGGACGTGGAAGTACTACAAGGTCTCGGTCCCGACGGCCGGCCGCAGCGTCGCGCTGACGATGACCGGTCCCTCGTGCGGGCTGCTGTCCTGCGCGGCCGACCTCGACCTCTACGGCCGCAACGGCGCCAAGCCCACGACGAGCACCTACAACTGCTCCTCGGCAGCGTCGTCGACCACGGAGTCCTGCACGATCAGCGGGGCGCCGGCCGGCTGGGTCTACGTCGGCGTCTACGTCTACAGCGGCTCGGCGGGCAAGTCCTACACCGTGAAGGCGACCGTCAGCTAAGTCCCCCTCACAGGACCGCCCGGCACTCGTGGAGGGTGCCGGGCGGTTCTGCGTCTACGCGCTGGGTGGCGGTTCGGCGCTGGCCGGGGTCGCCGGGATGCCGGTCGGCTCGGCCGGCTGGGCGGGGGACCCGTCCGGGTTCTTCGGTCCGGGGATGCCGCGGAACTGGTAGACCATCGGCTCCAGCCCGGCCTGCAGCAGGTAGGCCTGGCCGGTCTCGCCGTCGTCGAACGCCTTGAGCACGGCCGCGCCGGCGGTCTCGACCGGGATGATCGGCACGCCGCTCTGCTGCAGGACCTCCTTGATGGGGCCGATGATCTTCGTCTCGGCGAAGCCCGGGCAGAACGCGTTGATGGTGATGTTCTGCGGGGCCAGCGCCGGGCCCATGGCGCGCACGAGCCCGACGACCGCGTGCTTGTTGGCGCCGTACACCGGGTCGAACGGGACGGCCGTCAGCCCGGCCATCGACGCGGTGCAGACGATGGAGCCACCCCCACGCCGGCGCAGAACCGGCAGGGCAGCGTGCACGCCGTAGACGACGCCGTCGAGGTTGATCCCCATCGCACGCCGGTAGGTCGCGAGGTCGAAGTCCTCGTCGACGCCGCACCCGGTGGCGATGCCGGCGTTGAGGAAGAACAGGTCGATGCCGCCGTAGGCCTTCTCGGCCTCGGCCGTCGTCGCCATGACCTGGTCGAAGTCGGAGACATCGCAGTGCAGGAACGTCCCGCCGAGCTCGTCGGCGATCCGCTTGCCGTCGTCGTCGTTGACGTCGAGGAGCACCACGTCGTCGCCGCGGCGGGCCAGCTGGCGGGCGACCTCGGCGCCGAAGCCGGAGGCGCCACCGGTGATGTAGGCGACTTTTGCCATCAGCCGACCGACATCTCGGAGCCGTCGGTCTGCAGGTGGCCCTGCTCAACGGCGGTGTCGAGCAGCAGCCCGGCGATCCGCTCGCGGTGCTGGGCCGCGTCGCCGTACGCGTACTCCAGCCGCTTGGCGCGCTTGAAGTAGAAGTGCGCGTCGTGCTCCCACGTGTAGCCGATGCCGCCGTGGTACTGGATCATGTCGCTGGTCGCCTTGCGCGCGGTGTCGGCGGCTTTGGCCTTGGCGATCGACACAGCCAGAGTGCGGTCGGGTCGGTCGACATCGATCGCGTACGCCGCATACGTGGCGGCGTGCTCGGCCATCGTCACCATCACGTGCAGGTCGGCGAGGTCGTGCTTGATGGCCTGGAACGAGCCGACCGGCTTGCCGAACTGGACGCGCGTCTTGTCGTACTCGACGGTCTCGGTGATCGCCTTGCGCGCGATGCCCACCAGGTCGTTGGCGACGAGGACGGCGGCGCGGTCGATGAGGTCCTGCAGCACCTCGGGTGACGAGGCCTCGAGCTTCTCGCCCGCCGCGCCGTCGAGGTCGACGGTGAACAGCCGCGTCGTGCGGTCGAGGGCCTCGCACTGCGTCAGCGCGACGCCGCTGCCCTTGGGGTCGACGAGGTAGAGGCCGTCGGGCGCCGCGACGACCAGCACGTCGGCGACCCCGGCGTACTCGACGAGCTCGAGCTTTCCGGACAGCGTCCCGCCACTGGCGGTCGCCGGTGCGTTGGCGGGGATCGGCGAGGAGCCGGGCCGGTGGATGGCGACCGCGCCCTTCACCTCGCCGGACGCGAGCCGGGGGAGCCACGACTTCTGCTGGTCCGACGACCCGGCGAGCCGGACCGCCTCGGCAGCGAGGACGGTGCCGAGCCACGGCCCGGGGACGGTGCCGGCGCCGAAGGCCCGCGCGATGACGGAGGCGTCGAGCAGGCCGAGGCCCATCCCGTCGTGGTCCTCGGGGACGAGCACGGCCAGCCAGCCCTGCTCGCCGACCGCCTTCCAGAGCTCGGCCGGGTCGCCGTCACCGGCGGGGTCGTCGAAGACGGCGCGGACCTGCGTCGGACCGAAGCGGTCGCGCAGGTACGACCGCACGGCGTCCTGCAGTGCGCGCTGCTCGTCGCTGAGAGCGAATTCCATGTGCTCGGGCTCCTACTTCGGGAGGCCGAGCACGCGCTCGGCGACGACGGTGCGCTGGACCTGGGACGAGCCGCCCCAGATGGTGCAGGAACGGGACCACAGCGCCATGGTGGTGAGCTCCTGGCGCGAGACACCGGGCTTGCCGGCGACCTGGAACTGCGGACCGACGACGTCGCTGTAGACGTCGGACAGGTTGCGGAAGGTCTCCGACCACATGAGCTTGGTCATCGACGCCTCGAAGCCGAGGTCCTTGCCCTTGGACGTCGAGGTGAGGATGTGCCAGGAGTGGTACTTCAGGCACTCGAGGTCGACGAGCTGCTGCGCCAGCTTCTGCCGCAGCACCGGGTCCTTCGCGGCGGGCTCGCCGTCACGGTCGGTCTTCAGGGCTGCCGTGGCCACCGCGTCCCACATCTTGCGGAACTCGGTGTACTGGCCGATCGCCGACGAGCCGCGCTCGAACGACAGCAGCAGCATCGCGGTCTGCCAGCCGTTGCCCTCGCCGCCGAGCACCTCGGTGATGGGACACGTCGCGTCGGTGAAGAACACCTCGCCGAACTCGCTCGCGCCGCTCATCTGCTTGAGCGGTCGGGCCTCGACGCCGTCCTGGTGCATGTCGACCAGCAGCATGGAGATGCCCGCATGGCGGCTGCCCTCGGACGGACCGGTGCGGGCCAAGGTGAAGATCTTGTCGCCGTGCATGGCGTTGGTGGTCCAGATCTTCTGGCCGTTGATGAGGTATTCCTCGCCCTGCTTCTCCGCCTTCATCTGCAGAGCGGCGAGGTCCGAGCCGGCACCGGGCTCGGAGAAGCCCTGGCACCAGATCGTCTTGTTGTGGAGCAGCTCCGGGATGATCGTCTTCTTCTGCTCCTCGGTGCCGAGGAACATCACCGTCGGGGCGAGGAAGGCCAGCCCCAGCGGGTTGACCGTCGTCGGCGCGTTGGCGAGCACCATCTCCTGGTCGTAGATCGCCTTCATGCCGGGCGTGCCGCCGCGGCCGCCGTACTCCGTCGGCCACTGGATCCCCGCGAAGCCGGCCTTGGCCTTGCCGGCCTCCCACTCGCGCCGGATCGTGAACTGCTCGGCGTCGGTCTTGTCGGCCCAGAACTCCGACCGCCGCATCTCCTGCGGAAGGTTCTGGTCCAGCCAGCTGCGGAGCTCCTTGCGGAACTCCTCCTCCGCCTCGGTGAAAGCCAGGTCCACGGGTGCTCCTCGTCGCAGTCGGACCGAAAACCGAACGTCGTTCTACTCCATCGTGGCCGATGCCTGCCACGGAGGTCCCCGGGGGTGGCCCATGACCGACACTTGGTCGGTGATCGCTCCCGACGCCCTGCTCGAGCTGGCCACGCGACTTGCACGCGAGGCGGGGGCGCTCGCGGTCGAGATGCGGGTCGGGGTCGAACAGCTCGACCCGAAGTCGAGCCCGACGGATGTCGTCACAGCCGCGGACAAGGCGGTGGAGCGGCTGCTCGTCGAGGGCATCCGCGCGGCGCGCCCCGACGACGGCCTGCTCGGCGAGGAGGGCGCGAGCGACCCCGGCAGCACCGGCCTGCGTTGGGTCATCGACCCGATCGACGGCACGGTCAACTACCTCTACGGCATCCCGCAGTGGGCGGTGTCGATCGGCATCGAGGACGCGGACGGCGCGGTCGTCGGTGTGGTGTTCGACCCGGCGAAGGACGAGCTCTGGCAGGCCGCGCGCGGCGGCGGCTCGACGCTCAACGGCAAGCCGCTGCACTGCACGTCGGTCGGCACGCTCGGTCAGGCCCTCGTGGCAACAGGCTTCGGGTACGACGAGCGCCGGCGGGCAGCCCAGGCCGTGGCGCTGCGCGACCTGCTTCCGACGGTGCGCGACATCCGCCGCGCCGGGGCCGGCTCGCTCGACCTCTGCTCGGTCGCGGCCGGCCGCGTCGACGCCTACTACGAGCAGGGCCTGTCGCCGTGGGACCTGTCCGCCGGCACGTTGATCGCGCGGGAGGCCGGGGCACGGGTCGAGGGACTGAAGGGCAAACCGCCGTCGCACGACTTGATCGTCGCAGCGGGGCCGGGCGTCTTCGACGCACTGCACGACCTGCTTGTCGCGGCCGGCGCTGACGAGGACCCGCTGGCATGAGGTTCAAGGTCGAGGGCCCGTTCGGAAGGGCGGTGCAGCGGATCTCCAGCTCCCCGCGGTTCGCCCCTGTCGCGAGCCGCGTCCTGCCGCCGATCGACCGCACGCTGACGAAGCTGACACGCGGGAAGTTCGTGCTGACGTCGCTGCTGATGCCGAGCCTGGTGCTGACCCATACCGGCGCGAAGACCGGGTTGGAGCGGGTGACGCCGCTCGCCTGCATGCCCGACGGCGAAGGGGCCTGGTACGTCGTCGCGAGCAACTTCGGGCAGAAGCAGCACCCGTTGTGGAGCGGCAACCTCATCAAGACACCCACGGCGAAGGTCACGTACGAAGGCAAGACGTACGACGTCACCGCTCAGCTGCTGTCGTCGGAGGAGAAGGCCGCGGCCTGGCAGCGGCTGACGAAGGTCTGGCCGGCGTACGACGCCTACATCGAGCTCAGTGGCGGCCGCGACATCCGGGTGTTCCGGCTCACGACCTCGTCGTAGAGGTCGGCGGTGCGGCGGGCGATCGCGGTCCAGCCGAACTCGGCGACGGCGCGCTCCCGACCGGCCTGTCCCATCGCGGTTGCGCGGAGCGGATCGGTGAGCAGCTCCGCGAGGCGCACCGCCAGCGCGCGCTCGAAGCCGGTCGGGTCCTTCTCGTCGTACCGAACGAGAAGTCCGGTCTCGCCGTCGACGACCACCTCGGGAATGCCGCCGACCGCCGACGCGACCACGGCAGTGCCGCAGGCCATCGCCTCGAGGTTGACGATCCCGAGCGGCTCGTAGACCGACGGGCAGACGAAGACGGTTGCGTGCGAGAGCAGCTGTACGACGTCGGGTCTCGGCAGCATGTCCTGGACCCAGATCACCCCGGGACGGCTCTCCTGCAGCTGCGTCACGAGCTGACGCACTTCAGCGGCGATCTCCGGCGTGTCCGGCGCACCGGCGCAGAGCACCAGCTGCCCGGGCAGGTCACGTGCCGCGCGGAGCAGGTGGGACACGCCCTTCTGCCGGGTGATCCGCCCGACGAACAGCACGTAGGGCTGTGCCGGGTCGACGCCATGCCGGCGCAGCACATCCGTCGCCCCGACGGGCTGGTACTCCTCCGCGTCGATCCCGTTGTGGATGACGTGCACGCGTTCCGGGTCCAGCTCGGGGTAGGCAGCAACGACATCGGCGGCCATCCCCTTGCTGACGGCGACGACCGCGTCGGCGCCCAGAACGGCGGTCTTCTCCGCCCACGACGACAGCTGGTAGCCACCGCCGAGCTGCTCGGCCTTCCACGGTCGCAACGGCTCGAGCGAGTGCACCGTCATGACGTGCGGGATGCCGTGCAGCAGCTTGCCGAGGTGGCCGGCGAGGTTGGCGTACCAGGTATGCGTGTGCACGAGGTCCGCGGTCGCGAGCGCCGGCGTGATGCGCAGGTCGACCGAGAGCGTCTGCAGGGCGGCGTTGGCGTCGACCAGCTCCGGGTCGGGGGAGTGGCCGGTGGCGTCGACCCGGGCCGGGCCGAAGCAGTGCACGTCGACGTCGACCAGCCGCCGCAGCTCGCGCGCCAGGTACTCCACGTGGACCCCGGCTCCGCCGTACACGTCCGGGGGCCATTCCCGTGTCACCAAGCCGATGCGCATGTCTGGGAACGTAGTGCGACAGACTCCGGCCATGGCCACCCGTCAGCCGCGCGTCCTCGGCATCGTCCTCGCGGGCGGTGAGGGCAAGCGCCTGTCCCCACTCACTGCGGATCGTGCGAAGCCGGCGGTGCCGTTCGGCGGCATCTACCGGCTCGTCGACTTCGTGCTCTCCAACCTCGTCAACGCGGGCTACCTGCGCATCGTCGTCCTCACCCAGTACAAGTCACACTCGCTCGACCGGCACATCACCACGACCTGGCGCATGTCGACCCTGCTGGGCAACTACGTGACCCCGGTGCCGGCGCAGCAGCGGCTCGGACCGCAGTGGTTCAAGGGCTCGGCCGACGCGATCCACCAGTCGCTCAACCTCGTGTACGACGAACAACCGGAGCACGTCGTCGTCTTCGGGGCCGACCACGTCTACCGGATGGACCCGCGGCAGATGGTCGACCAGCACGTCGCCTCCGGCGCGGGTGTCACCGTGGCCGGCATCCGGGTGCCGCGGTCGGAGGCCTCGCAGTTCGGCGTCATCCAGACGGCGGCGGACGGCCGGCACATCGAGCGGTTCCTGGAAAAGCCGGCCGACCCGCCCGGGCTGCCCGGCTCACCCGATGAGGTGTTCGCCTCGATGGGCAACTACGTCTTCTCCACCGAGGCGCTGCTCGAGGCGGTGAAGATCGACGCCGGTGACGCGGGCTCCGTCCACGACATGGGCGGCAACATCATCCCGATGCTCGTCGACCGGGGCGCCGCGCAGGTCTACGACTTCGCCGACAACGAGGTGCCCGGCGCGACGGACCGCGATCGCGGCTACTGGCGTGACGTCGGGACGCTCGACGCCTACTACGACGCGCACATGGACCTGGTCTCGATCCACCCGATCTTCAACCTCTACAACCGGCGCTGGCCGATCCTCACGTCGTCCCCCGCGCTGCCGCCCGCGAAGTTCGTGCTCGAGGAACCGGGGCGGACCGGCTTCGCCGTCGACACCCTCATCAGCCAGGGCGTCATCGTGTCGGGCGGCATGTCACGGCGGTCGATCCTCTCGCCGGGGGTCCGTATCCACTCCGGTGCCGAGGTGACGGGCAGCGTGCTGCTGCACGGCGTCGACGTCGGCCGTGGCGCCGTCGTGCAGAACGCCATCGTCGACAAGAACGTCATCATCGGGGCCGGCATCGAGCTCGGCGTCGACGCCGACGCCGACCGGGCGCGCGGCCTGACCGTCACCCCCGGCGGGGTCGTCGTGGTCGGCAAGGGCGAGCGGGTCCTGGACTAGCCCCGCCTCGGCTAGATCGGGTAGTGCGGGGCGACTTCGAGGTTGACCTCGATGTTGTCGCGGGTCGCGCGTGAGTACGGGCAGACCTGGTGTGCCTTCTCCATGAGCTCCTTGCCCTGCTCGGCCTCCAGTGCCGGGAACTGGCCCACCAGCGTCACCGCCAGCCCGAACACCTTTCCGTCGACGCCGAGCGACACGTTGGCGGTGATCGTCGACTCGCTTACGTCGAGCTTCTCGTGCGAGGCGACCCGCTTCAGCGCGGAATGGAAGCAGGCGGCGTAGCCGGCCGCGAAGAGCTGCTCCGGGTTGGTCTTGTCGCCGCCCGGGCCACCGAGCTCCTTGGGATGCGCGAGCAGCAGATCGAGCACGCCGTCGTCGCTGACGACCTCGCCTTCACGTCCGCCCCGCGCCGTCGCCCTGGCCGTGTAGAGGATGTCCACCATGGCCGGGACCCTATGCCTCACAGCCGGCTCACGGGTGACCGCCTAGCGTCGGGGTGGTGCCCCGCCCTCTTCCCTTGGTCCTGACGCTGTCGCTCGCGTTGGCGCTGCCTGCCTGCGCCGTGGGCGCCGAGCCGGCACCGCGGCCCGGCATCCCCGGGCTGAAGACCTTCACCGAGAACCCGAAGCCGCGGCACACGACGAAGCACGTCACCTACGACCACACTCCGCCTGCGGGTGGTACGCACTTCCCGGCGTGGCTGCGCTGTGGCGTCTACAGCGAGCCGGTGCCGAACGAGTTCGCCGTCCACTCCGAGGAGCACGGCGCCGTCTGGCTGACGTACCTGCCCGACGCATCACCGGACGACGTCGCGAAGCTCGCCGCGCTCGAGAAGGGGCAGAAGTACGTCCTCGTCTCGCCGTACCCAGGGCAGCCCGGACCTTTCATGGCGTCGACCTGGGGTGCGCAGCTCAGCGTCGACACCGCTGACGACCCGCGGCTGAAGAAGTTCGTCGACGTGTACGCCGGCGGTGGGCAAGGCGGCGAGAAGGGAGCCGACTGCATCCACGGCCTCACCCCGGACGAGGCGAGAGCCGCCTTCGACAAGGCAAACAGCTAGAGCGCTCGGTTGGCGAAGCGCAGTGTGACGGCGTTGAGCCGGAGCCGTCAGGCGCTGAGCGGGCGGCGGAGGCGCTCGGTCAGCGCGGTGGTGTCGAGGGCCGCTGCCGGGGTCCCATGCACGAAGTCACCGAGGACCTTGGCCAGCCGAGCCGGCTCGCTCAGGTGCGGGAAGTGACCTGACCGTTCGAACAGCGCCAGCCGCGTCGTCGGCACCTTCTCGGCGAGAGACACGCCGTGCTTCATCGGGATGATGGTGTCGCGGCCACCCCAGACGACGAGCAGCGGCAGGTCGGCAGCGAGGTAGAGCCGGTCGCGTGCATCGACGCGCTGCCCCGCGATGTCGAGCACCGACCGGGCGGTGTGGATGAAGGCGGACCGCGTCGCCGGATCGGCGAGCGAGGCGAAGCTGACCATGCACTCGGCCAGTCCCGGCGGCAGCGAGATGCGGGCCCGACTGAGGGCCCGCCCCAGCGCGCCGCCGGCCCGCCGCACGTAGGACGACGTCAGCACCGGCAGCACGAGCTCCGACCCGGGCAGCGACGCGGCTCGCAGCCAGGCGCTGACCTCGGGCCCGAGGCCGCCGCTGTTGACGAGCACCAACCGCTCGACCCGCTCCGGGAACTGGTAGGCGAACTGCATCGCGACCCCGCCGCCGAGCGAGTGGCCGACGAGCGTCACGCGGTCGTGGCCGAGTGCCGCCAGCACGTCCCGGACGCCGCAGGCGTGCGCGCCGAGCGAGTAGTCGCCGCGCGGCTTGGCGGACTCGCCGTGGCCGAGCAGGTCCGGGGCGATGACGTGGCACGTCTCGCCGAGCTCGGCCATCACGCCATGCCACTGGGCCGCCCGGGACGCGATGCCGTGGATGAGCACGACCACCGGCCCGCCGGTGTCGGCGCCGGCCTCGTCGTAGTGGACGTCGTTGCCGTGGACGCGCAGGGTCTGGACCGTCACGGATGC
>JADMIO011201689.1_pt1 | contig 65334 bp, 58 predicted proteins | sample 8958161 | NCBI WGS metagenome assembly JADMIO01 (sample SAMN16585339, study PRJNA669376) | soil metagenome | isolation source: Crop rotation soil | place: USA: Cullars Rotation, Alabama | collected 2011
GACACGCCCGCCGTGCCGTCGCTGCGCGCGGCCAGCGCGTAGCCGCTCACGCCGCGAAGAATGATGTCGAGCGCCTGCCGTTCGGGGACGCCTTCGAGCTCGAGCGTGAGCGGCGCACCCGACACGCGATCGCCGTTGACGATCTTGGTCCCGCCCAGACGCGCCCACTCCGCGAGGATCGAGCGCACGGGCACGTTCTCGGCGTGCAGCGTCACGCGACCGCCATTGATCTGGAGTTTCAGCGGCACCTGCGCGGACGCCAGCGCGGCACAGCAGGAAATGGCGGCGGCAAGTGCAAGAACGCGGGACTTCATGAGACCTACTATTGTACGGCTTTCCACCTAATTCGTCCGCATGTAGTCGATGACCGAGCGGATGATGTCGTCGAGCGCGAGCTTCGGTTCATAGCCCACAAATGCACGGATTTTCGAAATATCCGGCACCCGTCGCGGCATGTCCTCGAAGCCCGCTTCGTAGGCCTCGTCGTAGGGCACGTTGTGAATCGGCGAGCAACTGCCCGTCAGGGCTTTGACGCGCGCCGCCAGGTCGCCAATGCTGACCTCGCCCATGTTGCCGATATTGAAGACCTCGCCGACAGCGCGCTTGTCGCTGACGAGCCGGACGAGCGCTTCGACGACGTCGCCGACGTAGGTGAAGCTGCGCGTCTGCGTGCCGTCGCCGAAGACGGTGATCGGCTGTCCGGCGAGCGCCTGCCGGACGAACGTCGGCAGCACCATCCCGTACTGGCCGGTCTGACGCGGGCCGACGGTGTTGAACAAGCGCACGATGACGACCGGCAGCTTCTTTTCTTTCCAGTAGGCGAGCGCCAGGAACTCGTCGATCAACTTGCTGCACGCATACGCCCACCGGTGTTTCGCGGACGGGCCGAGCACGAGATCGGCGGCCTCGCGGAACGGGACGTCGGTGCTCTTGCCATACACCTCGGAGGTGGAGGCGATGAACACGAGCTTCTTCTTCTTGTTCGCGTGTTTGAGGACGACCTCGGTGCCGTGCACGTTCGTCTCGATTGTGTGCACGGGCTGCTCGACGATCAGTTTCACGCCGACCGCCGCGGCCAGATGGAAGACGACATCGCTGCGATCGATCAGCTCGGCGAGCAGCGGTTCATTGGTAATCGTGTCGATCGTGTAGGAAAACCCCGCGCGCCCTTTCAGGTGCGTGAGGTTGTCGATCGATCCGGTCGACAGATTGTCGATGACGACGACCTCGTGGCCGTCGTCGAGGAGCCGTTCGGAGAGGTGCGAGCCGATGAAACCTGCGCCGCCGGTGATGAGCGCCTTCACGCCGGAATGTGTCCCTTCTGCACTGACATCCTTTTCGTCACGGAGCGCCGCCGTCCGAACGTCGCGCCGAACTTCGACGCGTCACGGCTTGGTCGATTCGGGCGGGACGGCGCCGCTGATCGTGGGGTTGCGGAACAGCACGGGCGAGTTCGTCCGGCCGCGGCCGAGCACGACCAGCTTCACCCACAGCCGCAGCACGTCAACGCCCGTCCAGAACACGCGCGCGAAGTTGAAGAACTGCGACCGCCCGTGCAGGCGATGGTAATGGTGCACGGGCACCTCGATGACGCGGAAGCCGGCATCCTGAACCTTGCGCATCATCTCCAGGCAGATGACGCCCGTGTCCTTCTCCAGCTTCACGCGATCGAAGATTTCGCGCCGCATCAGGCGGAAGTCGCAGTCGACGTCGCGGATGCGCAGCCGGAAGAGGAACTTCACCGTGAGGTGATAGAGGCGGCCGATGACGATGCGGTGCCACGGATCCGAGCGGCTGATCTTGTATCCGTTCACCATGTCCGCGTCGGGCGTCAGCGCCTTCCACAGGATGGGCAGCTCCGCCGGATCGTATTGCGCGTCACCGTCGGTATAGGCGATGAGATCTTTGGTCGCGCTGCCGAAACCGCTACGCAGCGCCGCGCCGTAGCCGCGGTTGCGCGGATGGTGCACGACGCGGACGTTCTTGTACTTGGTGGCCAGCTCGTCGAGGATCGCCCGCGTCGAATCGGTGCTGCCGTCGTTGACGACAATCACTTCGAAGTCGGGTGTCAGCGTCGCGGCCACCTGCACCGCGAGAATGACGAGGCTCGCAATCGTTCCACCGTCGTTGTAGGCGGGGAAGAACATGCTGAGCCCGGGCGGACGCGTCGGGCGCTCTTCTGCCATGGAAGCAGAATATTTTAGTGCTTATTTGGGGCGCGCGGCGAGACGCCACGGCACGATGGCCGATTCGACGATGACCCCGCTCGACATCTTCGACGCGCCTTCGCGCCGCTCGACAAAGGTGATCGGCACTTCGCTGCAGCGCAGTCCCGCCCGCCAGGCGTCGAAGGCCAGCTCCACGATGAACGCGTAGCCGTCGGAGGTGATCGAGGCGAGCGGCAGCCGCTCGAGCGCTTCGCGCCGCCAGCAGCGGAAGCCGCTCGTGCAGTCGCGAATGCTGATGCGCGTGATGGCGCGGATATAGCGGTTGGCGAACGCGCTCAACAAGCGGCGATGCAGCGGCCAGTTTTCGATGCGGCCGCCCGGCACATAGCGCGAGCCGATGACGAAGTCGGCGTCCGCGGCGGCCTCGAGCAGGCGCGGAATGTCCGCCGGATTGTGCGACAGGTCGGCGTCCATCTGGCAGATGTGCGTGGCGTCGGTGCGCAGCGCCACATACATGCCGTCGATGTACGACAGGCCGAGTCCACGCTTTCCACGGCGGTGCAACACCTGCACGCGCGCGCGGTTCGCCGCCGCGTATTCGTCCGCGGCCTGCCCGGTGCCGTCCGGCGACGCGTCGTCGACGATGAGAATGCGCAGGTTGGGAATCGCGAGCAGCTGGTCGAGCAGCGGCCGGATGTTCGCACGCTCGTTGTAGGTGGGAACGATGACCAGCGGCCGCATAGCGTCTACCGGCCGGGTCCCGCGAAGCGCAGCGCGGCCACCTGCTCCGAGACGAGGCCGACCAGGAACACGATGACCGCAAAGAGAATCAGGATTACGGCGCCGTTGGGAATCTTTCCGGTGACGGCCATGTTCCACACGCCGTAGATCGCTCCCAGCGCGAAGGAGCCGGCGCTGAGCGGCAGAAAGATGCGCAGCGGGCTGAAGAGCGTGACAATTTTCAGCAGAATCAGCAGGAAGCGCGCGCCGTCGTGCGCGAAGCGGATCTTCGACGTGCCGCTGCGCTGCCGCGCGTGAATCGGCTCGAAGGCGACGTTGTATCCCGCCTTGATGAAGGCGAGCGTCGTCGTCGTCGGCGTCGAGAAGCCGTTCGGCAGCAGGTGGATGAATTCGCGCAGGCATTCGGCGCGCGCGCCGCGGAAACCGGACGTGAGATCGGGGATGGGCCGGCTCGTCAGATAGCTCGCCAGTCGGTTGAGCAGGGCATTGCCGGCGCGCCGCCCGGCCGACGCCTGTGTGCTCGCGTCGCGCGCGCCGATCACGAGATCGAACTCGCCGAGACGGGCGGCGATGCGCCGCGCGTCCTCGGGCGGGTGCTGGCCGTCGGCGTCGAGAATCAGGATGTAATCGCCGCTCGCTCGCCGGATGCCCGACTTCACCGCCGCGCCGTTGCCCTTGTTGTACGGATGGCGCACCACGCAGGCCCCTGCCGTGCGCGCGCGCGCCGCCGTCTCGTCGCTCGACCCATCGTCGACGACGATGATTTCGCGCCACGCGGCGGCGTCGCGCAGCTGCGACACGACGGCTGCGATGCTGTCCGCTTCGTTCAAGGCGGGGATGACAATCGAGACGGAGGACGTATCAGCCAAGCAGTTGTTCGATGACGCCGTCCCAGGTGATGCCGCGCGCGACGGCTTGACCGGCTCGGCCGAGACGCTCGGCGAGCGTGCGATCGGCGGCGATGGCCGTCAGCGCCCGTCCGATCGACGCCGCGTCAGGATCGCACACGAATCCGTTCACGCCGTCTCTGACGAACTCCAGCGGCCCTCCGGCGTCTCGCGCCGTGATCACGGGTTTGGCGGCGAGGAATGCTTCGAGCGTCACGTAACCGTAATCTTCGTCGAACGGCGCATAGAGAACGCCGAGGGCGCCGGCGTAGAGGTCCACGACCGCGTTGCCCCATTGCGCGCCCGTGAAGCGCACGCGATCGGCGGCCGCACTCCGTGCTGCCGTGCCTTCCAGCGCCGCGCGCTGCGCGCCGTCGCCGACGATCACGAGCCGGGTGGGTGCGGGAACGTGCGCCATGGCGTGAATGGCAAGCTCAATGCGTTTGAGCGGCTCGAGCCGCGCGACCAGCAGGATGTAATCGCCGTAGGGACCATCGCGCAGCCTCTCGGCCAGCGGCGGCGGATGATAGAGCGGCGCCGCGGCCACGCCGTTGAAGCGCCGCAGGCGATCGGCGGTGTTGCGCGCGTTGGTGACGATGCGCTCGCACTCGGCGAACATCTTCGAATCGAGCTCGGTAAGCCGCGCGCGCAGCGTCGCATCGGCCGCGGTGCCGGCAAAGTCACTATACGGCGTGCCGTACAAATCGTAGGCCGGACGGTGCTGGTGCATCAGCCAGACGACCTTGCGCGGATGGCGGGCGAACCAGGTCGGGAATCGCGTCGCGATCAGCAGGTCGACGGGACGCGCGTTGCTGCGCGACAGGTTCAGCATCCGCCAGGCCGCCGCCTGCTCGAGGAGTTCCTCCTTGCGGCCGTGAAAGGGCAGCGCCACGCTTTCGGCGTCGTGGCCGCGACGCCGCAGCTGCGATACGAGCGACTGCGCGTGCAGCTCCGCGCCGTCGCGGGCGAACGGTGCCCTCGCCTCCGCGACGAGGACCCGCCTTCGCGCGCCGGGTTGCGCGGCACGCTCCGGCGAGGCCGCGCCGGAGCCCTCCGGGCGGAGGCGGGCGCTCATGCGGACACCGCCTGTGCCGCCCCGACCAGTCGATCGACGACGTTATCCCACGTGATGTTCGAGGCGACGCCGTGGCCTCGCTCGCCGAGCGTCTGCGCGAGCGCGGCATCGGCAGCGAGCCGGTCGATCGCGCCGGCGAGCGCTTCAGGCGCCGGTTCGCAGACGTATCCGTTCACGCCATCGACCACGAACTCGAGAGTGCCGCCCGAATCGCTGGCGGTGATCACGGGCTTGCACGCGAGGAACGCTTCGAGCGTCACGTATCCGTAGTCTTCCTGATATGGCGCGAAAAGGACCGCGCGGCACCCCGCATACAACTCGATCAGCCGCTGGTCATCGACACGGCCAAGCAGCGTCACGCGCCCGGTGAGGCCGCGGCGCACGATGTGTTCGCCGAGTTGGTGACGGGCCGACCCGTCTCCCGCGATGAGCAGGCGCAGCGGGGATTCCGTGTGCGCGAAGGCGTCGATCGTCAGGTCCACGCGCTTGACGTGCTCGAGGCGCGTCACCGTCAGCACGTAATCGCCGTAGGGGCCGCCGTGCAGTCGATCGGCGAGCTTCGGCGGGCTGTAGAGCGCTTCCGACGGGATGCCGTTGTACTTCAGCAGCCGTGCGGAGACGGTGCGTGCGATGGTGAAGTGGCCGACGCATTCACGCAGCATCTGCGTATCGGCCGCGATCAGCCGCTTGCGCAGCGCGACGTCGCGCGGCGTGTGCGCGAAGTCGCTGAACGCCGTCCCGGCGAGCTCGTAGGCGGCGCGGTGCTGATGCACCAGCCAGAGCACCTTGCGCGGGTGACGGGCGAAGTAGGTGGGAAATTTCGTCGCGATGACGAGGTCGACATCGCGGCCGGCGGCGGTCTTCACGTCGAGCAGCCGCCATGCCTGCGCGCCCGCGAAGATTTCGTCCCGCGGGTAGTCCGTGAACGGCACGGCGGCAATCTGCGCCTCGTGGCCGCGCGCGCTCAACGCCGCGGCGAGCTCGCGCACCAGAATCTCGGCGCCGCCATGCACGAACGGCACCTGCGCCTCGAGAATCACAATCCGCAGCGGTCTCACTCAGGTCGCGTGGCGGAAGTTGATGATATCGCCGTCCTGGACGATGTATTCCTTGCCTTCGAGGCGCACTTCGCCGTGTTCGCGGCAGGCGTGCATCGAGCCGCGGGCGATGAGCGCATCGTAGGCGACCACTTCGGCGCGGATGAACCCCCGCTGAATGTCGCTGTGAATCTCGCCGGCGGCGAGCTGCGCGTTGGTGCCGCGCGCGATCGACCAGGCGCGGCATTCGTCCTCGCCGACCGTGAAGAACGAGATGTAGCCCAGCAGGTCGTAGGTCGTGCGAATCACGCGATCGAGGCCCGATTCGGACAGGCCGAGGTCCGCGAGAAACGCCTTCGCATCGTCGGCGGCGAGCTGCGAGATTTCGAGCTCGATCTTCGCGCAGAGCGCGATGGCGCGCGTCGACGCGTGGGCGAGAAAGGACGTCAGGCCCGCTTTCTCGGCGGCGCGGGCGAGGTCGGAGCCGACATCGGCGACGTCGTTCTCGTCGAGGTTGATGACGAGGAGCAGCGCCTTGGCGGAGAGGAACTGAAACCCGCGCAGCATCTTCAGGTCGTCGCCGCCCAGTTGCAGCGCGCGCAGCGGCGTGCCGTGTTCGAGCGCGTCCTTGCAGCGCTGCACCAGATCCCGTTCCTTCTGCAGCTCCGCCGACTTGCCGCGCTTCAGATCCTTCTCGATGCGTTCGAGCCGCCGTTCGGCGAGTCCGAGGTCGGCCAGGATCAATTCGTCTTCCATCGTCTGCGCATCGCGCGCCGGATCGATCGATCCGGACGGATGCGGAATCGACGGGTCGCGGAAGGCGCGGACGAGGTGGACGAGCGCATCCGCGTTCTTGTAGCCGGCGACGTCGACGAGCGCCTGTGCGCCGGCGGCGCGGCCGGCGGCGGCGATGTCGGTGAACTCGACGGTCGCGGGCACGCGCTTCTTCGGGTTGTACATCGCCGTCAGCGTGTCGAGGCGGTCGTCGGGGACCTTCGAGATGCCGATGTTCACGTCCCCTTTGCCGCGCGGGGCGTCGTGAATGCTGGTCATCAACTGGAAGAGAGTGGTTTTACCGCTGGAAGGAACACCGATCAGCGCCGCACGAAGCATGAACTCTCAGCCTACCGCGAACTTGAGTCGCCCCGTGAAGGGGGTCGGACCCCGCTACAACCCGTTTACGGGGTCGGACCCCGCTACAAGCCGTTGACGGGGTCCGACCCCGCAAGCCGATCCGCAGGTCGAAGCTAAGGCGAAGATTTTACGTAAGTGCAAAGCCGAGAAGGATTTGGCGATTGACTTCGAATTGCGCCAAGTCTTACTATCCGAGTGGATTTTTGTGGACGAAAGTGGACCAAAAAGGCCTGCGAGGGAGCGCTCCGACACGCATCGACGACAAGGGTCGTTTGAAAATTCCGACCCTTTTCCGCGGCCTGATCCAGGACCAGCGCGGGCCCGACGTGTTCGTCACCAGCGTGGAGGGCGAATCGGTCCGCATCTATCCGATGGCCGTCTGGCTCGACATCGAAAGCCGGCTGTCGAAGATGCCGGCGAATCATCCCTCGCGCCTCAAGTTTCTCGATCGCGTCAGCTATTACGGCCAGGAAAGCGAGCTCGATGCGCAGGGCCGCATCGTCGTCCCGCCGCTGCTGCGCGACAGCGCGTCCATCGTCGGCGATGTGCGCGTGTTCGGCAAGATCGATTACCTCGAAGTGTGGAACGAAGAGCGCTTCGCGCAGAAGCTGGCGCGCGATCAGTGGACGGACGAGGACGGCCTGAGGCTGTCGGAGCACGGGATATGAGCCATGAGCCAGCACGAGCCCGTCATGGTCGCCGAAGTGCTCGAGCATCTCGAGCCGGCGCGCGGAGGAGTGTTCGTCGACTGCACGGTGGGACTGGGGGGACACGCGCGCGCCCTGCTGACGGCAGGTGCGTCGCGATTGATCGGCCTTGATCGCGACCCGGCCGCGGTCCGCGCGGCGCGGGCGGCGCTCGAGGAGTTCGGCGATCGCGTCGAGGTGGTGCACGCCGACTACCGACGCATCGGCGCGGTGCTCGACGAGCGCGGCGTGGAGAAGGTGGACGGCGTGCTCGCGGATCTCGGCGTGTCGTCGATGCAGCTGGACGAGCCGGGGAGGGGATTCAGTTTTCGCCAGGACGATCCGCTCGACATGCGGATGGACACGACGGCCGGGCCCACGGCCGCCGAGGCCGTGCGCGGAGTTGACGAGCGGACGCTGGCGGACCTGATTTACGAGTTCGGCGAGGAGCGCCATTCGCGGCGCGTCGCCAGGGCGATCGTCGCCGCGCGCGCGCGCAGCCCCATCGAGACGACGGGGCAGCTCGCGGAGATCGTGCGGAAGGCGATTCCACGCAAGGGGTACATGCGAATTGATCCGGCGACGCGGACATTCCAGGCGATTCGCATCTGGGTGAACCGCGAGCTCGAGGGGCTCGACAGCTTTCTCGGCGACACGGCGCGGCGCCTCGGCGCGAACGGACGGATGGCGGTCATCACCTTCCATTCGCTCGAGGACCGCATCGTCAAGCACACGCTGCGCGCGCTGCAGCACGAAGGCTTCGGTCTGCGCCTGCGCACGAAGCGCCCCGTCGTCCCCGGCGAGGCGGAAATCGAACGCAACCCGCGGGCGCGCAGCGCCAAGCTGCGCGCGGCGGAGATCGGACAGGGGTGATGAGCGGCGAGTTCGAATACGCGATCAAGAAGGATGTCCGCAACAACCCGATCGTCCGCGAGGTCGATCGCGATCGCCATCGCGAAATGTGGCACTCGGTGGCGGTCGGGGCGTTTCTCGTGGCGGTGCTCCTGTTCTCCGCCTGGCAGCACTTCGAGCTGCTGCGCCACGGCTACCGCATCGAGCAGATGCAGAAGGAACGCGCCGCCGAGGAGGAGGTCAACCGTCATCTGCGGCTCGAAATCGACACGCTGCGCTCGCCGGCGCGCATCGAGCGGCTGGCCACCGGCCGCCTGGGGATGGTCGCGCCCGCGGCCAACGAGGCGACGGTAATCGAGCGCGTGACGTCCACGCCGCCTCCGCCGAAGTCTGTCGTCGCGCGCCGGTAAGAGAAGGGAACCGATTACGTGGCCGATACCGCCCACGCCTGGCGCACGACGCTGAAAAGCCGGATTGTCGTCGCGGCCGTCGGCCTGTTCCTCTGGTCCACGGCCATCGAGGCGCGTCTCGTCTACCTGCAGGTCTACCGTCACGCCGATCTCGCGGCCCGCGCCGAACGCCAGCAGCTGCGCACCGTGGCCGCCTCCGGCAAGCGCGGCGAGATCCTCGATCGCCGCGGCCGCGTGCTCGCCTATAGCGTCGACGCCGATTCGATTTACGCGGTGCCGACGGAAATTGCCGACGCCGACCGGGCGGCGGCCGCGCTGTGCGCCGCGCTGGCGGACTGCTCCTCCGCGGATCGCCAGTCGCTCGCCGAGCGCATCCGCCGCGGCCGCGCCTTCGCCTACGTCCGCCGGCAGGTGACGCCGGACCAGGCGCGCCGTGTCGCCGACCTCCAGCTCGAGGGCGTCGGCTTCATGAAGGAGAACCGCCGCTTCTATCCCAACAAGGAGCTGGCGGCGCACCTGCTCGGTTATGTCGGTCTCGACAACAACGGGCTCGCCGGCATCGAGGCAACCTACGACAATCTGATCAAAGGACACGCCGGCACGGTGCTCATTCAGACCGACGCCAAACGGCACGCGTTCAGCCGCGTCGAGCGTCCCTCGACACGGGGGGCGGATCTCGAGCTGACGATCGACGAATATCTGCAGCACATCGCCGAGCGCGAACTGCAGGCGGGCGTGGAGCGCGCCGGCGCCGAGGGCGGCTGCGCGATCGTGATGGATCCCCGCAGCGGGGAGATCCTCGCGCTGGCGAACTTTCCGACCTTCAATCCGAACGCCTATCGCAGCTTCGACGACCAGCAGCGGCGCAACCGCGCCATCCAGGACTTGTACGAACCGGGCTCGACCTTCAAGATCGTGACGGCCTCCGCCGCCCTCGAGCAGAAGATTCTCACGCCGTCGGATCCCGTCGACACCAATCCCGGCGTCATCCGCTTCGGCGCGCGCGTCGTCGACGAGGACCGGCATCACAACTACGGCGTGCTGACGTTCACCGACGTGATCGTCCGCTCGAGCAACGTCGGCGCGATCAAAGTCGGCCTGAGAATCGGCGCGGAGCGCATGGGCCTCTACGCGCGGCGCTTCGGCTTCGGCCATGCGACCTCGCCTGACTTTCCGTCGGAGAGTCCGGGCATCCTCTGGGATCCGGCCAGGCAGACCGAGAGCGCGCTGGCGTCGATGTCGATGGGATACCAGGTCGGCGTGACGCCGCTGCAGATGGCGGCGGCGGTGAGCTCGATCGCCAATGGCGGCGAGCTGCTGCAGCCGCGCGTCGTCCGCGCGGTGACGCGCGACGGCGTACGCAAGGCCGTGCCGCGCAAGGTGCTGGCGCGGGCGATCGATCGCGACACGGCCGCCGCCGTCACCGCCATCATGGAGGCCGTCGTCGAACGCGGCACGGGCCGGCCGGCGCAGATCGACGGCTACACGGTGGCGGGCAAGACCGGTACGGCGCAGAAGGTCGAGAACGGCCGCTACTCGAACACCGACTACAACGTCTCGTTCGTCGGCTTCGCCCCGTCGCGAAAGCCGGTCTTCACGATCGTCGTAGTCGTCGACTCGCCGCACAAGGTGCCGCCGTATGGCGCCACGGTCGCCGCGCCGATCTTCAAGGCCATTGCCGCCGCCGCGCTGCAGCAACTCGGTGTGCCGCCAACGGTCAATCCCGCGCCTCCCGTGCTCGCCGTGCATCGCGATGCGCGCGACGATCACGCGTTGACGACGTCAACGGCCGTGGCGCCGGCCATCGTCACCGTCAACGGCGTCTCCGGCGGAACGATGGCGGTGTTTCCGGACCTGCGTGGATTGAGCGCGCGCGACGCGCTGCGCACCCTGGCGCGGCTCGGCCTGACGGCGCGCATCAACGGCGCCGGCAACGTCGCGCGCCAGACGCCGGAGCCCGGTGCGCGCATCGATCGCGAAACGGCGGCGACGCTTTCGTTGGAACGGCAACTCGCGGCCACGCCATGACCGTTCGCCACCTGCTGCAGGTCCTGACGCGCGAGCTGCCCGGGCAGCCGCCGATCATTCCTGCGGATGCGGCGCTCGACGCGCCGTGCACGGGCGTGATCTACGACTCGCGGGCGGCCGCGCGCGGGTCGGTATTTGTTGCACTGGCTGGCCAGAAAGCCGACGGCGCCGTGTTCGCGCCGCAGGCAGTCGCCGCCGGAGCGGTCGCGGTCGTCGCCGAGGGAGCGGCTCCGACCGACGTGCACGTGCCGTGGATCGTGGTGAGCAATGCGCGCCTGGCGCTCGCGCATCTGGCGGCGGAGTTCTTCGGGCATCCGAGCCGGGAGATGCAGGTGGTCGGCATCACCGGCACCAACGGCAAGACGACGACAAGCTACCTGACGCACGCAATTTTCGAAGCCGCCGGTATCCGCTGCGGCTTGATGGGCACCGTGACCTATCGGATCGGCAGCCGAGAAATCGCCGCGACGCGCACGACGCCGGAAGCGCCGGACGTGCAGGGCTTCATGCGTCAGATGCGCGATGCCGGCTGCGGCGCGTGCGTGATGGAAGTGTCGTCGCACGCGCTGGCGATGCACCGCGTCGATGGAATCCGCTTTGCTGCTGGCGTCTTCACGAACCTGACACGCGACCACCTCGATTTTCACCAGGACATGGAGTCGTACTTTGCCGCCAAGCGCCGGCTCTTCGCGATCCTGCCGCCCGCTGCGCCGGCCATCCTCAACGTCGACGATCCGCGCGGCGTGTCGCTGACGGAGGTGGCCAGCAGGCCAGTGACCTATTCGATCAATCGCGACGCCGACGTCACGCCGGGACCGCTGACCTTCGGGTTCGACGGACTCACCTTCGATGTCCGTACGCCGCAGGGTGTGGCGCATGTGACGTCGAAGCTCGTGGGCCGGCCGAACGTCTACAACATCCTCGCCGCGTCCGCCACGACGGCTGCCCTCGGCGTGCCACTGACCGCCGTCGAAGAGGGGCTGCGCACGCTCGATGGTGTGCCGGGCCGCTTCGAAGTGGTGTCATCCGTTACCGACGACATCACCGTCATCGTCGATTACGCGCACACGGATGATGCGCTGCGCAATTTGCTGGAGACCGCGCGCCCGCTCGCCGCACGCAGGCTGATCACGGTGTTCGGCGCCGGCGGCGACCGCGACAGGACGAAACGGCCGCTGATGGGCATGGTTGCCGCGCGCCTGAGCGACGTGGTGGTGATCACTTCCGACAACCCGCGCGGCGAAGATCCGGCGCGCATCATCGACGAGGTGAAGCGTGGCGCGGAACCGGAGACGCGGCAGGGCAAGGCCGAATTGCTGACGATCGCCGACCGCCGCGCGGCCATCGCGCATGCCGTCGATCTCGCCACGGTTGACGACGTCGTGCTCATCGCCGGCAAGGGGCACGAGAAGTATCAGGAGGTCGGCGGCCGTACGTTTCCGTTTGACGACGTGGCGGTGGCGCGTGCAGCGCTGGAGGCGCGGCGCGAGAAGTCGCGGGTCGGGTGAGCGCTCTTCGTGTGACGGTTGGATGGGTGGCGGCGGCGGTCGCCGGGCGGATCGTTTCCGGCGATCCGGAACAGGTGGTCGGCAACATCACCACCGATTCGCGCGCGCTGCAGGCGGGCGACTTCTTCATCGCGTTGCGCGGCGCGCGCTTCGACGGCCACGCCTTCGTGGGTGAGGCGTTGCGACGTGGGGCGAGGGGAGCTCTCGTTGCGGCAGGGGCCGACCTCAAGCTCGGCCCGTCCGATAACGTCGGCCCGCCCGCGATCGTCGAAGTCGGCGACACGACGGTCGCGCTGCAGGACCTGGCGCACGCGGTACGGGAAGCGACAGACGCGAAGGTGGTGGCGATTACCGGCAGCGCGGGCAAGACGACGACGAAGGACACCATCGCGGAGTTGCTGTCGACGAGGTTCCGCGTCGTCAAGAACAAGGGCAACTTGAACAATCACATCGGTCTGCCGCTCTCGCTCCTGCAGCTGCGCGACAGGCCCGACGTGGCGGTGATGGAACTGGGGATGAATCACGCCGGGGAGATCAGCACGCTGGTGGCGATCGCCGATCCGGACATTCGCGTCTGGACGAACGTCGGCGACGCGCACCTCGGTTTCTTCGCGTCTCCCGAGGCCATCGCCGACGCCAAAGCGGAGATTCTCGAAGCGGCGCAGCCGCACGACGTCCTGGTCTGCAACGCGGACGACGAGCGGCTGATGGCGCGCGCCGCGCGGTTCGCCGGTCGCCTGGTCACCTTCGGCGAAGCGGCAGGGGCGACGGTGCGTGCGCTCGACGTCGAGGACCTCGGCATCGCGGGTATGCGCGCGCGCGTCGTGACGCCGGCCGGCGAGCGCGTCGTCGAGACGCCGCTGCTTGGGCGCGGCAACCTGGCGAACGTGCTCGCGGCCGCGGCCGTCGCGCTGGAATTCGACATTCCGCTCGACACCATCGTCGCGCGCGCGGCGGCGCTGCGCCCCTCCGACCGCCGCGGCGCGGTGCATCGCCTGCGCGGCGGCGTGACGCTCGTCGACGATTCCTACAACTCGAGCCCGGCGGCGTTGCAGCGGGCGCTCGACGTCATCGCGCGGGAGAGCCGCGCCGCGCGCCGGATTGCCGTGCTCGGCGAGATGCTCGAGCTCGGCGCGTTCGCCGAGGAGAAGCATCGCGAGTGTGGACGGGCGGCGGCCGCCGCCGGCCTGCACGCGCTCTTCGCCGTTGGCGGCGCGCCGGCACGGGCGCTGGCGGAGGAAGCCGTGGCCGCCGGCATGCCCGCGTCGAGCGTCACCTATTTCGAGAAGAGCGAGGCGGCGGCAGCGCCGGTCGCCAGCGCGCTGCGCGCGGGCGACGTCGTGCTCGTCAAGGGATCGCGCGGCACGCGCACGGATCTGATTGCGGATCGGATTGCCGAGGAGTTCGCCTGATGCTGTTCAACCTCCTCTATCCGCTCCACACCTACGCCACGGTCTTCAACGTCACGCGCTACATCACCTTCAGGACCGCGGCGGCGAGCCTGACGGCGCTGGCGCTCAGCCTGCTGCTCGGACCGTGGATGATCCGCAAGCTGCGCGACTTCCAGATCGGGCAGGTCATCCGGCAGGAGGGTCCGCAGTCGCACCGCGCCAAGGCCGGCACGCCGACGATGGGCGGGCTGCTGATTCTCACGTCGGCGCTCGTTCCGACGCTGCTCTGGGCCGACCTGTCGAATTCGTACATCTGGATCGCGGTGCTGGCGACGGCGGCGTTCGGCGCCGTCGGCTTCACCGACGACTACCTGAAGATCGTGCGCCGGTCGCATCACGGACTGATCCCGCGCTACAAGATGGGCGGCCAGGTTGTCGTGGCGCTTGCCGTGGGCCTTGCCGTGCTGCTGCTCTCGCAGCAGAATCCGCCGCTCTACAACACGCGCCTCATCTTTCCGTTCTTCAAGAACCTGATTCCGGACCTCGGCTGGTTCTACGTGGTCTTCACCGTGCTCGTGCTCGTCGGCGCGAGCAACGCGGTGAATCTCACCGACGGTCTCGACGGCCTGGCGATCAGCACGTTCGCCGTGTCCGCCGCCGCCTTCACGGCGCTCGCCTACGTGACCGGCCACGCCGTGCTCGCGCAGTATCTGCTCCTCGTGCGCTTTGCACCGGCGGGCGAGCTGACGGTCTTCTGCGGCGCGCTGGTCGGCGCGAGCCTCGGCTTCCTCTGGTACAACTCGTATCCCGCCGACATCTTCATGGGCGACGTCGGCTCGCTGGCGCTCGGCGGCGCGCTCGGCACCGTCGCCATCCTCATCAAGCAGGAGCTGTTGCTCCCCATCGTCGGCGGCGTGTTCGTCATCGAGGCGCTCTCCGTCATCATCCAGGTCGCCTCCTTCAAGCTGACGGGCCAGCGTGTCTTCAAGATGGCCCCTATTCACCACCACTTCGAGCTGATTGGATGGAGCGAGCCGAAGGTCATCGCCCGCTTCCTGATCATGGCGATCATTTTCGCGTTGTTCAGCCTGACAACGCTGAAGCTGCGGTGATGGCGTGGATGCGAGTGGTTTCACGGTGCGTGGACGTCGGGTCGTCGTGGTGGGCGCGGCGCGCAGCGGCATCGCCGCCGCGGAGCTCGCCGCGGAGAAAGGCGCGCGCGTCGTGCTGACCGAAACGCGCGACACCTTCGACGGCGCGGATCGGCTGCGTGCGCACGGCATCGAGCTCGAACTCGGCGGCCACACGGCCGAGACGCTCGCCTCGGCGGATCTGATCGTGACCAGTCCCGGCGTGCCGGCCGAGCAGCCGGTCTTCGCCGCGGCGCGCGCCAAGGGCGTGGAGACGATCGGCGAGCTCGAGTTCGCATGGCGGTGGGTCGCCGGCCGCGTCATCGCCATCACCGGCACGAAAGGCAAATCGACGACGACGACGCTGATTGGACGCATGCTCGACGCGGCAGGACGAAAGGTCCTGGTCGGCGGCAACATCGGCACGCCGTTGAGTGCGCAGGTCGGGCAGTCCACCTCCGACACCATCCATGTCGTCGAGACGAGCAGCTTTCAGCTCGAAACGACGACCACCTTTCATCCCTGGGTCGCCGTGTGGCTCAACTTCGCAGACGACCATCTCGATCGCCATCCCACAGTCGACGCGTATGCCGCGGCGAAGGCGCGCATCTTCGCCAACCAGGACGGCAACGACTGGGCGGTGCTCAACGCGGACGACGCCGCGGTGCTGCGCCACGCACGCGCGGCGACGGCGCGCCGCGCGCTCTTCTCGCTGAAGGGCGCGCCGGAGGCGGACTTCGTCGTTGACGGCGATTGGATCGTCAGGCGCACCGGCACAGAGCGCGAACGATTGGTTCCGGTCGCGGCGGTGGAGCTCGCCGGACGTCACATGCTGAACAACGTCCTCGCGGCGGCGGCGGCGACGTACATCGCGGGAGTGGCGCCGGAGGCGATGGCCACGGCGCTGGGCGGCTTTCACGGGTTGCCGCACGTGATGGAGCCGGTCGCCGAGGTCAACGGCGTCCGCTTCGTCAACGACTCGAAGGCCACCAACGTCGAAGCGGCGCTGCGATCGATCGAAGCCTTCGACCGCGGCGTCGTCGCCATCGTCGGCGGCCGCTACAAGGGCGGCGATTTCGGCGAGCTCGCTCCGGCGCTGGCGGCACGCGGCCGTGGTGTCGTCGCCATCGGCGAAGCGGCGCCGCGCGTGCGCGAGGCGTTGTCGGGCGTCGTGCCGGTGCTCGACGCGAGGTCGATGCACGAGGCCGTGGCGCGCGGCTATGACGCGGCGAAGCCTGACGGCGTCGTGCTGCTGGCGCCGGCGTGTTCGAGCTTCGACTGGTTTCGCGACTACGCCGAACGCGGCGAGGTGTTCAAGGAGGAGGTCCGGCGACTTCGTGAGCGGGAGCAGTGAGCTGTCGTCAGTCGGCTCGGGCGAGTGGGAGCCTACCGCTGGGAACGCAGACTACCCCGGTCTGCGAGGTTGGTGTCCCATTCCACGTGCCGGCTGGCGACGGCTGACTGCTACCCGCGATCGTAATGGATCCCGGTGCGCAAGAGTGTTTCTCGGTGTGAACTTCGATTGGCTGTAGAGGCGGACGGGGACGTGGGGGCGACGACCGCCGCTACGAGGAGCAGAAGGGGTTGATTGGCTCGTAAGCTCAAGATCGACAGAGTGTTATTCATCGCCACGCTGCTGCTCGTCTGCGTCAGCGTCGTGATGGTGTACAGCGCGTCGGCCGTCGTCGCCCTCGAGCGGTTCCAGCAGCCCTACCTCTTCCTCACCAAGCAGACGCTGTGGAGCGTCCTCGGCCTGGCCGTGTTCGTGGTGGCCACGCGGGTCGATTACCGCACGTATCGCAACGAGGCGTTCATCTGGTCGCTGCTCGCGCTGGTCGTGACGATGCTCGTCGCGGTGCTCTTCAGCGCCCCGGTCAACGGCACCCGCCGCTGGTTTGGCGTCGGCGGTCTCGGCATTCAGCCGTCGGAGCTCGCCAAGATCGCGTGCGTTTTCTTCACGGCGCTGATGCTCGAGCGCCGCATGCACCGCATCGACGATCTCTCCTACTCGTTGACGCCGATCGCGCTCGTCGTCGGCGTCGTCGTGGCGCTGATCCTGCTGCAGCCCGATTTCGGCACGTCGATCTCGCTCGCCCTCGTCGTCGCCGTCATGGTGTTCGCCGCGGGCCTGCATTACCGCTACCTCGTCGGGCTCGCCCTCGTGGCGCTGCCGACGATCTACATCGTGCTGGTCGCCGCGCCCTACCGCCGCCGCCGCCTGCTGGCCTTCTGGGATCCGTGGGCCGATCCGCTCGGCGACGGCTTTCAGATCATTCAATCGCTCGTCGCCGTGGGCACGGGCGGCGTGTTCGGCCGCGGGCTGATGGGCGGCGTGCAGAAACTGTTCTATCTGCCGGAGCCGCACACCGACTTCATCTACGCCGTGATCGGCGAGGAGCTCGGTCTCGTCGGGGCGACGGCGATCCTGCTCTGCTTCTGCGTCATCGCCTGGCGCGGGCTGCGCATCGCGCTGCGCGCGGAGGACACCTTCGGCGCGTTCGTCGCGCTCGGCCTGACGACGATGATTGCCGCGCAGGCGTTCGTGAACATCAGCGTCGTGCTCGGCCTGATGCCGACGAAGGGGATTCCGCTGCCGCTCGTCAGCTTCGGCGGGTCGTCGCTGCTCATCAACCTGCTCGGCATGGGCGTGCTGCTGAACATCTCGCAGCACGAGACAACCGGGGCATGACCGGCGATGGCTCTGTCAGTGCTCATCGCGGGCGGCGGGACGGGCGGGCACCTGTATCCGGGCATCGCGGTGGCGCGCGAGGTGAAGGCGCGCGTGCCCGACGCGCAGGTGACCTTCGTCGGCACGGCGGCGGGCATCGAGTCGCGCGTGGTGCCGCGCGAGGGCTTCACGCTGGAGACGATTCGCAGCGCCGGGCTGAAGGGCAAGTCGTTGGCGGCGCTGGCGCGGGGGATGGGCCTGCTGCCGCTGAGCGCGCTCGATGCGTGGCACGTGCTGTCGCGGCAGCGGCCGTCGATCGTCGTCGGCGTCGGCGGCTACAGCTCGGGACCGATCGTGCTGCTCGCCGCGCTGCGCGGCATTCCGACGCTGCTCATGGAGCAGAACGCGATGCCCGGCGCGACCAATCGTCTGCTCGCGCGCTTCGTCAAGGCGGCGGCGATCAGCTACGAGGAGAGCACGCGTTTCTTTGCGGGACGGGCGTTTCTGGCGGGGAATCCCGTGCGGCCGGAGTTTCTCGGAGGGATGCATGACCAACACGCTTCATCGCGCGAGGGGGGTGAACCTCGCGTGCCCCGGGTCCTAGTCTTTGGCGGCTCTCAGGGCGCGCACGCGATCAACGTGGCCATGGTGGAGGCAGCGCCGCGGCTGGCTGCCGCAGCCGGTCTGGCGATTACGCATCAAACGGGAGAGCGCGATCTGGAAATGGTGCGGGACGGCTACCGCCGTGCCGGCCTCGCGGTTCGCGTCGAGCCGTTTCTCTACGCGATGGACCGCGAGATGAAAAGCGCCGATCTCGTCGTCTGCCGCGCCGGCGCGACGACGCTGTCGGAGCTGACCGCCGCGGGACGGCCGTCGATTCTCATCCCGCTGCCGACGGCGACCGACGATCACCAGCGCCGCAACGCCGAGGCGCTCGTCGTCAAAGGCGCGGCGAGGATGATCGAGCAGCGAGCGCTCACCGGCGAGCTGCTCGCCAGCGAAATCGTCGCGCTGGCGCGCAACGACGCGGATCGGGCGGCGATGAGCGCGGCGGCGCGTCGGCTGGCGAAGCCCGACGCCGCGCAGGTAATCGTGGACCGGGTGCTCGAACTTGCTCGGGGGCACTAAACGGATTCACTTCGTCGGCATCGGTGGCATCGGCATGAGCGGGATCGCCGAGCTGCTGGCGAATCTCGGATTCGAGGTCAGCGGATCCGACGTGAAGCAGTCGGCGGTGGCGACGCGGCTCGAGCAGAAGTTCGGCGTGAAGGTGCACGAGGGGCACCGGGCGGAGAACGTCGGCGAGGCGCAGGTCGTCGTCTTCTCCTCGGCGGTCAAGCCAGGCAACCCCGAGGTCGTCGAGGCGAAGCGCCGCGGCGTACCCGTGATTCCGCGCGCCGAGATGCTCGCCGAGCTGATGCGCCTGCGGTTTTCGATTGCCGTCGCCGGCTCGCATGGCAAGACGACGACCACGTCGATGATCGCGGTCGTCCTCGAGAAAGCAGGGGTCGATCCGACGGCGGTGATCGGTGGACGGCTGAGCGCCTTCGGCAGCAACGCGCGGCTGGGGCGCGGCAACTATCTGGTGGCGGAGGCGGATGAAAGCGATCGCTCGTTCCTCGTGCTCTATCCGACCATCGCCGTGATGACCAACATCGACCGCGAGCACATGGAGAGCTACGGGAGCTTCGCGGACTTGCAGCAGGCATTCGTGGACTTCGGCAACAAGGTGCCCTTCTACGGGACCGTTGTCGCCTGCGCCGACGACGAGGCGGTCGTGTCGATCCTGCCGCGTCTCAACCGCTCGGTCGTGACCTACGGGCTCGAGGGACGGGAAAGGCGGGAGGGGCACGAAGCGGAACGGCGCAAGGGGGTGCACATCGAGGCGAGCGACGTGGCGATTGGCGCGTTTGGCGGCCGGTGCGTCGTGCACGTCGGCGATCGCGATCGGCGCGAACGCCTCGGCGAGCTGCATCTCGCCATCCCCGGACGCCACAACCTGCAGAACGCGCTGGCCGCTGTCGCCGTCGCGGATCGACTCGCCATTCCGTTTGCGACCGTCGCCGCCTCGCTTGCCGACTTTCGCGGCGCCGAGCGCCGCTTCGAGCGGCATGGCGAAGCCGATGGCGTGCTCGTCGTCGACGACTACGGACACCATCCTACGGAGATTGCGGCGGTGCTCGCCGCCGCGCGCGCGACGCTCGACCGGCGCCTTGTCGTCGCCTTCCAGCCGCATCGCTACACACGCACGCAGCAGCAGATGGAGGCGTTCGGCCCGGCGCTGCGCGAGGCGGATGAAATCGTGCTGACCGATATCTACGCGGCGAGCGAGGAGCCGATCGCCGGCGTCACCGTCGATGCGCTGGCCGACGCCGTACGCAGCGGCTCCGGCCGCCCGGTGCATGTCGCCAGACAGCTCGACGAGGTGATTGCGGCGATTCTGCCGCTGGCCCGTCCCGGCGATGCCGTCATCACGCTCGGTGCCGGGTCGATCGGCACGTTGCCGGCGCGGCTGATCGAGGCGTTGAAACAACGGGAGGCGGCACGCTGATGCCGGTGGCCGCACCCTCCGATCGCCGCTTCCGCCGCGCCCGCGTCACACCGGCGCGCAGAACACGCTGGCTCGGCGGCGTGTCATGGTGGAAGGCTGGCCGCACCGCGCTGCTGCTCGCGGTGCTCCTCTATGCCGGCTATCGCGCGACGCGCGACCTGTTCGACGCGGGTGCGCTGACCATCACGCGGATTACCGTCAGCGGCAACTCCCGGCTGTCGAAGGGCGAGGTCGTCTCGCTGCTCGCCGGCATCGCCGGCAGCAACATGCTGACGGTTGACATCGAATCGTGGCGGCAGAAGCTGCTCGCCTCGCCGTGGGTGGCGGACGCGGCGGTGCGCCGCGTCCTCCCCGGCACCGTCAACGTCGTCATCTTCGAGCGGCAGCCGATGGGCATCGGCCGCATCAACGACGACCTCTACTTGATTGACGACCGTGGGGGCATCATCGACCAGTACGGCCCGAACTACGCCGAGTTCGACCTGCCGATCATCGACGGCCTCGCCGCCGCGCCGAACGACGACGGTCCGCTCGTCGACGAGTCACGCGCCTTACTGGCCGCGCGCGTGCTGGCGGCGCTGCAGGCGAGACCGGCGCTCGCCAGGCGCGTGTCCGAAATCGACGTCCGCGACGTCCGCGACGCCGTGCTCATTCTGAAAGGCGACACCGCGCTCGTCCGCGTCGGCACCGAACAGTTCGCCGAGCGCCTGCAGTCCTATCTCGATCTCGCGCCGGCGCTGCGCGAGCGCATCGCCGCGATCGACTACGTCGACCTTCGTTTCGACGAGCGTGTGTACGTCAGACCGGCAGGGAGGGCGGGTCCTTCCGGACCCGCCAGGTAGACGGAGGAACAGTGGCGCGCAGAGAACGATACGTCGTTGGTCTTGACGTCGGCACCTCGCGGGTGACGACCGTCGTCGGCGAAAGCATGGACGACGGGACGCTCGACGTCGTCGGCATCGGCGTCGCCGAGTCGCGCGGCATCAAGCGCGGCGTGGTCGTCAACGTCGACGCGGCGGTGGACTCGATCAAGAAAGCGATCGAGGAAGCGGAGCTGATGGCCGGCGTCGAGATCGATTCCGTTCATCTCGCCCTGTCCGGGCCGCACATCAAGGGCTTCAACAGCCGCGGCGTGATTGCCGTCGCCGGCAAGAACCGCGAGATCACGCGTGACGACGTGCGACGCGCCATCGACGCGGCGAAAGCCGTGGCCCTGCCCACCGGCCGCGAGATCCTGCACGTGCTGCCGCAGGACTTTGTCGTCGACGAACAGGACGGCATCGGCGTTCCTGTCGGCATGACCGGCGCGCGCCTCGAGGTCAACGTGCACATCGTCACCGGCGCCATCTCCTCGACGCAGAATCTCGTCGCCTGCGTGAACCGCGCGGGTGTCACCGTCGCCGATACCGTCATCGAGCAGCTGGCGGCCTCCGAATCGGTGCTGACGCAGGACGAGAAGGAGCTTGGCGTCGCGCTCGTCGACGTCGGCGGCGGCACGGCCGACCTGGCGATCTTCGAGCGCGGCAGCCTGTGGCACACCGGCGTCGTCGCCGTCGGCGGCGATCACTTCACCAACGACATCGCCGTCGGGTTGCGCACGCCGATCCCCGACGCCGAGAAAGTGAAGCGGAAGAGCGGCTGCGCACTGTCGTCGATGGTCGACGAGGATGAAACGATCGAGGTGGCCAGCGTCGGCGGCCGCAAGCCGCGGCTGATGGCGCGACGGATCCTCTCCGAAATCCTGCAGCCGCGCGCCGAGGAGATCTTCCATCTCGTCTGGGACGAGATCCGCCGCGCCGGCTACGAAAAGGCGCTCAACTCCGGCATCGTCCTCACCGGCGGCGGGTCGATTCTCGAAGGCATGCCCGAGATCGCCGAGCAGATTTTCGATCTGCCGATTCGACGCGGCGCGCCGGTGGAGGTGGGCGGGCTCGCCGACCACGTCAGCAGCCCCACGTTTGCGACGCCGGTCGGACTCGTGCTCTACGCACATCGCAACCGCGAGCCGGAACCCGCGCGTGTGGGGGCGGGCGCGTTCGGCCGGATGGCGGGCCGGTTACGGGGGATGTTCAAGGAGTTCTTTTAACGGAGGCGACATGAAGAAATCCGAAGCGCGCGAGGCACAGGAGCTGCGGCTGACGCTCGATCCGGCCGCGCGGCGCGGCGCGAAGATCAAGGTGATTGGCGTCGGCGGCGGCGGCAGCAACGCCGTCAACCGGATGGTGGAGGTCGGCCTCACCGGCGTCGAGTTCATCGTCGCCAATACCGACGCGCAGGCGCTCGATCACAGCCGCGCGGCGATGAAGCTGCAGCTCGGTCAGAAGCTGACCAAGGGGCTCGGCGCCGGCGCGGATCCGAACGTCGGGCGCCAGGCCGCGCTCGAGGACACCGACAAGATCATCCAGGCGCTGTCTGGCGCCGACATGATCTTCGTCACCACCGGCCTCGGCGGCGGCACGGGCACCGGCGCCGCGCCGGTCATCGCCAGCCTGGCCAGCGAGCTCGGCGCCCTGACCATCGGCGTCGTCACCAAGCCGTTCAAGTTCGAGGGGAAGAAGCGCGCGCAGCATGCCGACGCCGGCCTCGAGGCGCTGCGCGACTGCGTCGACACGATCATCTCCATTCCCAACGAGCGGCTGCTCTCCGTGATCGATCGCCGCACGACGATGACGCAGGCGTTCGGACTGGCGGACGACGTGCTGCGCCAGGCCATCCAGGGCATTTCGGATCTGATCCTCGTGCCCGGCCTGATCAATCTCGATTTCGCCGACGTGAAGACCATCATGTCGGGGATGGGGGTGGCGATGATGGGCACGGGCGTGGCCGACGGCGAGGGCCGCGCGATGCAGGCGGCGCAGCGCGCCGTGTCGAGTCCGCTGCTCGAGGACAGCTCGGTGAACGGCGCGCGCGGCGTCATCATCAACGTCACCGGCGGCCCCGACATGTCGCTGATGGAAGTCAACGAAGCGTCGTGCGTCATCCAGGAAGCGGCCCACGAGGACGCGAACATCATCTTCGGCGCGGTGATCGATCCGGAGCTGTCGGGCAAGGTGAAGATCACGGTCATCGCGACCGGATTCGACCGCGCCGGCGGAGCCCGGCACGTGCCGGCGGCGGCCATGTCCACGCCAACGGATTTGACGACCTACACCGCGCATCTCGCTCGCACGGAGCCGGCGCCGGCCGTCGAACGGATCGTGCACGCGTCCGAGCCGGCGGTGGTGGAGGCTGCAGCGCAGCCGTTTACGGTGACGCGCCGCCCGGCGCTCGAGCTGACCCTGCCGCTCGTCGGGGCGGGTGAGGCGGGCAGGGCCGGTGAAAGGGGTGGCGACGGCGCGGAGTTCGATATGTCGTCGCCGCTCGACGTGCCGGCCTTTCTCAGGAGGCAAAACTAAAAACGAGCTGTGGAGGATGCCGTACACTGCATAGGCCGACCTGAAGGTCGGCCTCTACGGCATCCATGAAGAACTGGCAGCAGCGTGAGCGCGCCCGCGACATCCTGGCGAAGGAAGTGGGCTACGTGTCGAAGCCGCACGGCGGACGGCTGCGCGTGGCGCTCGCATTCCCCAACACCTACTTCGTGGGGATGTCCAACCTCGGCTTCCAGACCGTCTACAAACTCTTCAACGCCGAAGACGGCATCGTCTGCGAGCGGGTGTTCCTGCCGCCGAAGACGGAGCTGGCGGCGCAGCTCGCCGGCGGCGCCCCGCTCCTCACGCTCGAATCGCAGACGCCGGTCAACGAATTCGACATCTTCGCGTTCTCCGTGTCGTTCGAATGGGACTACACGAACGTCGTTTCGCTGCTGCGGCTGGCGGGCCTGAAGCCGCGCGCCGCCGAGCGCACGCACCGCGACCCGCTGGTGATGATTGGCGGGGCCGTCACCTTCGTCAATCCCGAGCCGCTTGCTCCGTTTGCGGACGTGATCGCAGCGGGCGAAGGCGAAGCGCTCGTCCCGTCGCTGCTCGCCGCGTTCACGCAGGCCGCCGATCGCGACGACCTCCTCCGCCGGCTGGCCGCCGATCGCGGCTTCTACGTTCCTGCTTTCTATGACGTGAAGCACCGGGAGGACGGCACGCTCGAAGCGTTCGTGCCCAAGCCGGAGACAGGCGCACCCGCGACCGTGAAGAAGGCGGCGCTGAAGACGACCGAGGCCGTGGATCCGCCGGCGAGCACGATTTTCACGCCGGAGACGGAGCTCGGGTCGCGGTTTCTCGTCGAAGTGGTGCGCGGCTGCGCAAACCTGTGCCGCTTCTGCTGGGCGGGCTACAACTACCTGCCGGTGCGCGCGTTTCCGAAGGAGCGCATCCTGCAGCTCGCCGAACGGGCGCGCCCCTATTCCGATCGCGCGGGGCTCGTCTCCATCGCGCTCTGCGACCATCCGGAGATCGAAGAGATCCTCACGCGCCTGGTGGACATGGGCTATTCGATCAGCCCCGCGTCGCTGCGCCTCGACGACCTGACGCCGACGATCCTCTCGCTGCTGCGGAGAAGCGGCGAGAAGACGATCACCATCGCGCCGGAGACCGGGTCCGACCGGCTGCGCCGCGTCATCAACAAGACGGTCACGAACGAGGAGATTCTGGCGGCGGCGGAGATGATTTTCGAGAGCGGCTTCGAGAACCTGAAGCTGTACTTCATGATCGGCCTGCCGACGGAGACCGAGGCGGATCTCACCGCCATCGGCGACATCACGCTGCAGATGCGCGACATCATGCTGCGCCACCAGCGCGGACGCGGGCATATCGGCCGCATCGTCGGCAGCGTCAACCCGCTCGTGCCGAAGCCGGGCACGGCGTACCAGTGGCTGCCGATGGAAGCGGACGCGTCGATCGAGCGCAAGATCCGGCGGCTGCGCAGCCTGACCGCCGGCATCGACAACGTCTACTTCAACATCAAGTCCGAACGGCATTCGTTCTACCAGGCGCTGCTCTCGCTCGGCGACCGGCGCGTGGCGGCGGCCATCGAAGTGGCCGAACGCAACGGCGGCAACTGGCGCGCGGCGGTGAAGGAAGCGGGCGTCGATGCCGACTTCTACGTCTTTCGCGACCGCTCCACGGATTCCGTGCTGCCGTGGGACATCATCGACGGCGGGCTGAAGGACCATTTCTTCCGCTCCGAGTTCGACAAAGCGCTCCGTGAAGAGTGGACACTTCCGCCCAAGAGGCAGAAGGAAAACGCACGTCTCCTGCCCGTTCTGCAGTAGCGCGTTCGCTGCTCGCCGCGGCCGGCACCGCCGCACTCGCCGTTCTCGTCATCGTCGGCATCAGCGGCGGTTTCACCATCGATGTCGGAGCGCTGCATTTTTCGGCGCACAACTGGCGCGCGCCGCTGTTCGTCGCCTTGCTCGCCGTCGCCGCCGCGTCGGCATGGGGCCGGCAGGCGCTCGAGGATGCGGCGTCCGGCAACTGGGCCTTCCTCGACCGCCACGCCTTCGCCATCGCCCTCGTCCTCGCGGCTGCCGCGGCGGGCGCCGGTGTCGCCTACGGGACGTATGCCGCGTCGAGCTCCGATGCGTCGGGCTACGTCAGCGAATCGAGGCTCATCGCCTCGGCGCGGCTGGCGAGCGACGAGCCGCTGGCGCGCACGGTCGCGTGGCCGAACGCGACATGGGCGTTCTCGCCGCTCGGCTACCGGCCAGGCACCGAGACCGGCGCGCTCGTGCCGACCTACCCCGCCGGGCTGCCGATCGTCATGGCCGCCTGCCGACTCGTCGCCGGCGAACTGGCCGCGTTCCTCGTCGTTCCGTTCCTCGGCGCCGTCGGCGTTCTCGCCACCTACGGCATAGGCGTCCGTCTCCACTCGCGGCTCGCCGGTCTCATTGCGGCGTTCCTCCTCGCCACGAGCCCGATCGCGCTCTTTCAGATCGTTCAACCGATGAGCGACGTGCCCGTGACCGCCTGGTGGGCGGTGGCGATGCTCTTCGCCCTGTCGCCGCTGCCGAACGGACCCATCGCGGCGGGCGCATCCGCTGGCGTGGCGATCCTGACGCGGCCGAACCTGCTGCCGCTCGCACTGGTCGTCGCCATTGCGGTGACGAACTGGCCCCGCGGCCGCGACGAGCGGCGGCGCCGCCTCGATCGCCTCCTTCCCTTCGCGGCGGGAATGACACCGGCGATTGGCGCCCAGTTTCTGATGCAGTGGCGCCTCTACGGCAGCCCGCTCGCGTCGGGATACGGCTCGGCGGGGGATCTCTACTCGTTGGAAAATATCGCGGCGAACATTCGTGATTACGCAGCCCGCATCCTGCACGGCGAAGCGCCGGCGCTCGCGCTCGGCGTCTGCGCGCTCCTGGTCCTCGCCGCCACACCCCACCGGCGCGCCGACACCCCTCCGCTCAAGCGCGCGGCGGTGCTGGCCGCCATCGCCTTCGCGATCGTGCTCGCCTCGTACCTGCCGTACGCGACTTTTGCCGAATGGTCCTATCTGCGGTTCCTCCTTCCCGCCTTTCCCCTGCTGTTCGTCCTCGCCGGCGCGCTGGCCGTGAGTGCGTTGATGCGGCTCCCGTCCCCGCTGCGCGCGGCCGTCCTGCTCTGCGCGCTTGCCGCCGCCGGCTCGACGAACATCGTCCGCGCGCAGCAGGAGCAGGCGTTCGCGATGCAGCGCTACGAGTCCCGGTACCGCTTCTCCGGACGCTATCTCGCGTCCGCCCTTCCGCCAAACGCGGTCGTCATCACGTCCCAGGAGAGCGGCAGCACCCGCTACTACGCGAACGTGCCGATCCTGCGATGGGATCAGCTCGACGTCGATCTCGACAGCGCGATCGCGGCGCTCGGCGCCATGCGGCGCCACCCGGTCTTTCTCGTCGAAGACTGGGAGGCACCGCAGCTCGCGAAGAAGTATCCACGCTCGACGCATGCGCGCCTCGACTGGCGCGCGCGGGCCGTGTTCGGCGACGAGGTGCGCGTGTTCCTCTACGATCCCGCCGATCGCGGCGTGACCCCTGGCTGGCCCGCCGATCGCGTCCGTTGAGGCGGACCTGACGGTCCCCCGCTACGAGGCGACGGCTACGAGGCGACGGGGCCGCCGCTACGAGGCGACGGCGGCGTTCTCTTCGTACTCGTCGTAGGCTTCGAGGATCAACTCGCGCAGGCGCTCCTGCGCCATGGCATCCCCCGTCGTCGGACGCAGCAGCGCGAAGCTGCGGCGCTCGCCGTTGACGGAGTAGCTGCGCGAGGGAAACGTGACGTTGCGCCCCGTCCCGGTGCGCCGCTCCCACACGGTGAAGCCAATCAGCTTCAGGCCGTCGAGGACTCCTTCGCTGAAATGCAGTTCGGCCTCGGCAAGCTTGCCGGGCAGGGTGCTCTTGTCGCTTGGCGTAATGATTTTGACGACCACGGCGTCCTCCACCGGGCGCGTCGCGTCAGCGGCGCGCCCAGGCAGTGCTGGCAGTGCTGGCTGGCGGACCGTTTCGCGATGCGCTGTTCGTTTGCGCTGGCGTGGTGACCGTGGCAAGGCATGCGCCTGCCGCTCGCGCGATCGGTTGTCGAGGGAAATGTCTCGGCGCGCGCGGATTAGCGGCGGGCACGGGAAGCGTGCCGCCGAGAGCGATCGGGATCTGTTAACGGCAGTTGTCTCCCGACTTACGTCGCCTGCCGCGCGCGAGCGCGGATGGCACCGGCAATGCGTCCTGCCTTCTCTTTCTCGGCACGGTAGGACGTGAGCAGATCGAGATGCATTGCGGTGCACAACCCGCTGACGTGGATGTTATCCTCGCGCACGCCGGCGAGCATCAGCTGATCGCGGTTGGCGCCAGGAACATCGAGCCGCATCTTCTGCTCGCGCGGCGTCAGGAACCAGCGGTCGATCAAGTAGCGCTCATGGCCCGCGGCCGCGAACGCATCCACCAGGTCGGAGCCGACTTCGTAACAGCACGGTCCGATCGCCGGTCCGATGGCGACGACCATGTTCTCGGGACGGCTGCCGAACTCCTGCGCCAGCGCTTCGACCGCCGCGGCCGCGATGCGCGCCGCCGTGCCGCGCCACCCGGCATGCACCGCGCCAACAGCCCCGGTCTGACCGTCGGCGATGAGCAGCGGCACGCAATCCGCCGCCCGGACGACGAGCGCGATATCCGGCGCGTTCGAGATCAGGGCGTCCGCGCTTGGCCGTTCGCGCGGCACCGCGCCGCGAATCGTCACGACCTCCCGCCCATGAACCTGATTGAGCGACACGACGCGTTCGGCCGCCACGCCGACCGCCGACGCCAGCGCACGCCATGCCTGCGCGGAGGGTAACTCCAGTTGTCGCGTCGTAAACAGATGTTGCGCGAGCGGGTCGAGCGCGCGGCAGCGCAGCGCCGGACCCCACGCCTCGTCGGTCCAGTAGAAGTCGGGGGGCACCTCGGGACGCGTCATGTAGGATCCGAAGGACGGATGCAGATTATAGGTGTCGGGCTCGACGCAACCGAAATCGACCGCGTCGCGAAGATGATCGACCAGTACGGCGATCGGTTCATCACGCGCGTGTTCACCGCCGGCGAGATTGCGTATTGCCGCGGCAAACGCGACTTCGCCTCCTCCTTTGCCGCGCGCTTCGCCGCGAAAGAAGCGGCGATGAAAGCGCTCGGCACCGGCCATTCGCGCGGCGTCTACTGGACCGGCATCGAAGTGGTGCGGCGGCACGGTCCGCCGCAGCTGACGTTCCACGGCGGCGCCGCCGCGCGCTTTGCCGCGATGGGTGGCGCGAGCTCGCTGCTGACGCTCACGCATTCACGCGAGCTGGCAATCGCGCATGTAATGCTGATCGGTGAGGGGAATTCCTGACCCCTGCCCCTGACTCCTGTCCCCTGCCTCCTAGTAGGTATAGAAGCCGCGCTTCGTCTTGCGCCCGTGATAGCCCGCCAGCACCATGCGCTTGAGCAGCGGTGGCGGCGCGAACCGCGGTTCGCGGAACTCCTCGAACATGATGTTGGCGATGTAGTAGGTCGTATCGAGGCCGACGAAATCGAGCAGCGTGAACGGCCCCATCGGGTAGCCGCACCCGAGCTTCATTCCCTTGTCGATGTCCTCGATCGTCCCGAGCCCGCGCTCGTATTCGCGGATGGCGTCGAGCAGATACGGCACGAGCAGCCGGTTGACGATGAAGCCCGGGCGATCGGGCGCGGCAATGGGCTCCTTGCCGAGCGACGTCGCGAATGCGGTCAGCGCCGTGTTCGTCTCCGCGCTCGTCGTCAGCGCGCGAATCACCTCGACCAGCTTCATCAGGGGAACCGGGTTGAAGAAGTGCAGCCCGCCGAATCGGTCGGGCCGCCGCGTCGCCGCAGCGAGCTCGGTGATGCACAGCGATGACGTGTTGGACGCGATGATGGTCTCGGGCGAGACGACGGCCTCGACCGCCTCGTAGATCGCGCGCTTCTCGTCGAGGCTCTCGACGATGGCCTCGATGACGATGTCACAGTCTTTCAGGTCCGCCGTGGTGACGGTGCCAGTGAGGTTGCCGAGCGTCTTGTGCTGCGCCTCTTCGGTGACTTTGCCCTTGGCGACGCCGTCGGCGAGAAACTTCCTGATGCGGCCAAGGCCCGCCTGTAGCGCGTTGTCGTTCACCTCGCGGACGATCGTCCTGTAGCCTGCCGCTGCGCTCACCTGCGCGATCCCCGATCCCATCAGACCGCAGCCGAGCACGCCAACCGTTCGAATCGGCATTTACACCCTCTCCACGAGCGCGGCGATGCCCTGCCCGCCACCGATGCACGCCGCGGCGATGCCGCGCCGGGCGCTGCGCCGCCGCATCTCGAGCGTGAGCGTCAGCAGAAGACGTGCGCCGGTCGCGCCGAGCGGATGGCCAAGGGCAATCGCTCCGCCGTTGACGTTCACCTTCTCGCGATCGAGGCCGAGATCCTTTTCGACGGCGAGATACTGCGCGGCGAACGCCTCGTTGATCTCGAACAGGTCGATGTCGTCGAGCGTCAGGTTGTGTCGTTCGAGCACCTTACGAATCGCCGGCGCCGGACCCATTCCCATGATGCTCGGATCGACCCCGACGGTCGCCCAGCCGGCGAGGCGCGCCAGCGGCTTCAGCCCCCGCGCCCTGGCGCCGACGTTGGATGCCAGGATTACCGCGGCCCCGCCGTCCACGATGCCGCTCGCGTTGCCAGCCGTCACGGTGCCGTCCTTCGAGAAGGCCGTCGGCAGCTTTGCCAGCGCCTCCATTGTCGTCTCGGGCCGCATGTGGTCGTCGCGGGCGACGACCGTGGTGCCACGGCGCGTCTTGATCTCGACCGGCACCACTTCGTCCGCGAAGCGCCCCTGCGTCCACGCGTCGTCCGCGCACTTCTGGCTGCGGATGGCGTAGCGGTCCTGCTCCTCGCGCGAGATCTGGTAGTTGGCCGCGCACTTCTCGGCGGTCTCCGCCATGAACAGGCCGCACATCGTGTCGCGCAATCCCTCGTAGAGCGAATCCTCGAGCGCCCCCTGTCCGAGCTTCAGTCCCGAGCGCAGCCCGCGAATGACGTGCGGCGCCTGGCTCATGTTCTCGATGCCGCCGGTGAGCACGATTTCCGCTTCACCGGTCAGGATGTTATACGCCCCGCTGACGGCGGCCTGGATCCCCGAGCCGCACAGGCGGTTCACGGTCAGCGCCGGTACCTCGATCGGCACGTTCGCTTTCAGGCCGACGTGCCGTGCGCCGTAAATGGCGTCCGCGCTCGTCTGCAGCACGTTGCCGAAGACGACGTGATCGACCCATTCCGGTTTCACGCCGGCCTTCTCGAACGCGCCGCGCGCCGCGACGGCGCCAAGCTCGAGCGCCGAAACGTCCTTCAACGCGCCCACATACTCGGTCATCGGCGTGCGGGCGCCGCCCACGATGAACACATCAGTCATATCAATCGGTCTCGTAAAACGCGCCGCAGGATCTTGCCCGACGGGGTGCGCGGAATGGCGTCGGTGAGATGCCATTTCCGGATCATCTTGTAGCCGGCAAGACGCTTGGAGAAATAGTCGGCCAGCGTCGCTTCATTCAGCGTACAACCCTTTCGCGCCACCACGAAAGCAGTCGGCACCTCGCCGGCGTCCGCATCGGGCGCACCGACGACCCCGCAGTCCGCGATGTCGGGATGTTCGAGCAGCGCCGCCTCGAGCTCCGCCGGTGCGATGCTGAACGCGCGGCACTTGATCATCTCCTTCTTGCGATCGACCAGGTAGGCGTAGCCCCCCTCGTCGACGTAGCCGATGTCGCCGCTGTGCAGCCAGCCATCGCGCAGCGTGCGCGCCGTTTCCTCCGGCGCCTGCCAGTAGCCCTGCATCACCTGCGGGCCGCGGATGACGATTTCTCCCACCTCGCCCGGCGCCAGCACCTTCTCCCCGCTTTCCAGATCGACGACGCGGTGTTCGGTGTCGGCCATGATCACGCCGACGCTTTCGAGACGGGCGCGAGCGGGTTCGAGCGGTGAATGATGCGAGGCGGGTCCCGTTTCGGTGAGCCCGTACGCCTGGATGACGCGCAGCCCCAGGCGCTCCTGCACGCGGCGCGCGACGTCGGGCGCGAGCGGCGCGGCCGCGGAAAGCGCATAACGGACGTGGCCGAACTGCGATCGATCGAGGCCCGGCGCGCCGGCCAGCGCGAGCAGCACCGGTGGAACGAGATGCAGCACGGTGACGTGATGCTGCGCGATGATCGCCAGGAGCGTGTCGAGATCGAAGCGCTCCATCAGAATCTGATGCGCGCCGGCGCCGAGCGCGGCATTCATCAGCATCACGCCGTAGATGTGCGAGAGGGGCAGGAAGATCGGATAGGCGTCGTCTTCGCCGATGCCGCTCGCCTCGCGATACTGCAGCTGGTTCCAGGCGAGATTGCGGTGCGTGAGCATCACGCCCTTGGGCAGGCCCGTCGTGCCGCTGGAATACGGAAGCGCCGCCAGCTGACTCTGCTCGACGCGGACGTCTGGTGCACTCGCCGACGCCGCGGCGATCACGTCGTCGTAGCCGACCACGCCGGGATCGGCGACCTCGCCGCCGACGACAACGACGCGCTCGAGGTGCGGCGTCTGCGATCGGCAGGCGTCGATGACCGGCCACAGGCTCGCGTGCGTGACCATTACTTTCGCACCCGAATCGTTGACCTGGTAGGTGATCTCGCGCTCGCGATAAGACGGGTTCATCGGACACGAAATCGCACCGAGCTTGCTCGCGGCGTAGAAGGCCAGCTCGTACTGCGGGCAGTTGGGCAGATAGAGCGCCATGCGGTCGCCGCCCGCCAGGCCGAGCGTGGCCAGCCCGTTGGCCAGGCGATTTGAATCGCGGTCGAACTCGCCAAAGGTGATCGTCTGGTTCCTGAACGTGAGGGCGCGTGTGTCCGGGAGCCGCGCGGCCGTCGCGCGCATGACGTCGTGCAGCGGCCCGGCCGGGTAGTTCAGGCGCGTCATGGAGGTGGACGATACCACTCCGTGCGCGCCATGCGAGAATGCGCGACATGAGTGCGGCCGGGAGACGAATGACGCGCGGCGCGTGGCGCATGATCCTGCTCGCCAGCCTTGGCGGCACGCTGGAGTATTACGACTTCGTCATCTTCGGCATCTTCGCGCCGCAGATCGGCCGCGCCGTCTTTCCGAGCGAAGACGCGCTCGTCTCGCTGATGGTCACCTTCACGACGTTTGCCATCGGCTACCTGGCGCGGCCGATTGGCGGCCTGGTGCTCGGACGGCTCGGCGACAAGTTCGGACGCCGCGGCGTCTTCCTCGCGTCGATCTTCGTGACTTCGGCAGCCACGCTCGGCATCGGCCTCGTGCCGACCTACGCGCAGTGGGGCATCGCCGCCAGCATCATCGTCGTCCTGCTGCGGCTGACACAGGGGTTCTGCCTTGGCGGCGAACTGCCCGGTGCCATCACCTACGTTGTCGAATCCGCGCCGCCGATGGCACCGTTTGTCTGCAGCGTCGTTTTTGGATGCGTGACGCTTGGCGTCGCGCTCGGCACCACCATCGCGCTCATCGTCGGCCGCGTGCTCACGCCGGCCGATGCCGCGGTCTACGGCTGGCGCATTGCGTTCGTGATTGGCGGCCTGCTCGGGATGGCGAGCTTCTGGCTGCGCCGCTCGTTCGAGGAATCGCCGGAGTTTGCCGAGCTGAAGCGCCTCGAGCGCGCGTCGAAGGAGCCGATCGGCGAGCTCATTCGCACGCATCCCGGACAGATCGTCGTCGGTATTGCGGCGCAGGCGGTGACGGCGGTCTTTGCCGGACTCTTCTTCGCCTACATGCCGGCGTATCTCACCGCCGTCTCGAAGTACGACGCGTCGACGGCCGTCTTCGCGCAGACCTACGGTGTCGTCCTCCACGCCGCGCTCATCGTCGTCGTGGGATGGCTCGCGGACCACATCGCGCCGCACCTGCTGCTGCGCATCGGCGCCGTCGTGCTCGCCTTCGGCGCCTATCCGTTCTGCGCGGCACTGACCGGGCACACGATGAACATCTTCGTGCTGATGACGCTTGCCGCGCTGGCCGGGGCGCTGGTCAACGGCACGTTCGCGTTCGTCACCGCCGATCTGTTTCCGACGCGCATCCGTTTCAGCGGCGTTGCCGTCGTGCAGAACATCAGCCAGACGGTGTTTGGCGGCACTGCGCCGCTGGTGGCCACGGCGCTCGTGCGCAATCTCCAGAGTCCCATCGCCCCTGCGCTCGTCATCGTCGTCTGCGGCGGGCTGACGCTGGCCGGCAGCTTTGCGCTGCCACGATACGCGGGACGCGCGCGCGTGGCAGGCGCCGAACTGCCCAGCCCCCTACTGCCATAAGTGCTGCTGCCGTGCCCGCTCGCGGCCGGAGTTGACAACGATTGTTCGAATGTATTAGTACAATAGATCACGAGGGCAGACATGGGCGACATCACCATCGACCCACGCGACCCGACGCCGATTTACGCGCAGCTCGAACGTGCGCTGCGTGCCGCCATCGCCACAGGCAAACTTGCGGCTGGCGATCAACTGCCCACCGTCCGGCAGCTCTCCGTCGACCTGCAGGTGAACGCGAATACGGTCGCTCGCGTGTATACCTCGCTGGAGCGTGCCGGAGTCATCGAAACGAAGCGCGGCGTAGGCTCGTTCATCAGCGCCGCGCCCGCGCAGGCCCATCCGCCGGGCGAACACGAACGCCGGCTGCGCGCGTTCACGACCCGCCTGCTCGCCCAGGCGGCGGAGCACGGCTTCAGTGCCGACGACCTGATTGGCGCAATCCGCACGCATCGCAAAGGAGGAGCGTAATGGCTTCCGCACTTTCGCTGAGACCTCGTGGGTACGACCCGGTGGATGGCCCGGCGGTGAATGTCGTGGCCATCGGCATCCTCGTCGCGTTCATGGCCATCGGTGTCGCCGCGACGCTCGCCGCCGGCAATGCGCTGCCGGTGATCGTGATGACGCTTGCCGGCATCGTGCTGATGCAGTCGCCGCGCGTCGCGGCGCAATGGGAGCGCGCCGTGATCCTGCGCCTCGGCCGGTTCATCGGCCTGCGCGGTCCCGGCCTCTTCTGGATCGTGCCGTTCATCGACACCGTGTCGTCGCGGATCGATCAGCGCACCATCACGACGAGCTTTGCGGCGGAGCAGACGTTGACGTCGGACACCGTGCCGGTCAACGTCGACGCCGTCCTCTTCTGGCTCGTGCACGATGTCGAGAAGGCGGCGCTCGAGGTGCAGGACTACTACCAGGCGGTGAGCTGGGCGGCGCAGACGGCGCTGCGCGACATCATCGGCCGCACGACGCTGACCGAACTGCTGCGCGGCCGCGAGCGCATCGAGGATGAGCTGCAGCGCCTGATCGACGCGCGCTCCAATCCGTGGGGCGTCACGGTGTCCTCGGTCGAGATGCGCGACGTCGTCATCCCGGGCGCGCTGCAGGATGCGATGTCGCGCGAGGCGCAGGCGGCGCGCGAGAAGCAGGCGCGGATCATCCTCGGCGAAGCCGAACGGGAGATCGCCGCGTCGTTCGCGGAGGCTGCCAAGTCGTACCACGAGAATCCGACGGCGCTCCACCTGCGCGCGATGAACATGCTCTACGAGGGTCTCAAGGAGAAGGGCGCGCTGATGCTCGTGCCGAGCAGCGCCGTCGAGTCGATGGGGATGGGCGGCTTGATGGGCGCCGCGGCGCTGCGTCAACAGACGCTGGCCGGCGGAACCCAGGACGTGAAGAGAACGGAGTGACGTCATGACGACGCCCTGGCCAGCGCGGTTCGTTGGTGTGACGCTGCTCGCCGCGCAGCAGCCCGTCATGCCGCCGGCGGTGCCCGTCGATCCACTCAGCGCCATCGTCGACGCGTTTGCCTCGCACGATGTGGTGGCCGTCTCCGAAGCCAGCCACGGGGAGGAGTGGGGATACGCGTTCCTCCTGTCGCTTCTCCACGATCGACGGTTCGTCGACGCGGTCGACGACATCGTCATCGAAAACGGCAGTGCCCGATATCAGGATGTTGCCGATCGCTTCGTGCGTGGCGAGAACGTCTCCGCGGAGGCGCTCAGTCAGGTGTGGCGCAACACGGTGACGCCCGGTCCGGCAGACGACGAGTGGTGGGTACGCGTGTTTCAGGCCGTGAGGGCTGTCAACGCGTCGCGCGCGCGCAACCGTCAGCTGCGGATTCTTGCGGCGGATCCGCCGATTGAATGGGAATCCGTGCACACACAGGCGGAGCACCGGAAATGGGTTGACATGCGCGACACGTTTCCGGCCGATCTCATCCAGCGGGAGGTGTTGGCGAAGCGCCGTCACGCCCTTCTCCGCTATGGACAGATGCATTACCAGCGCAAGCAGCTCGTCGCCAACTACGAATCGGAAGGGGATGCGCAGACCATCGTCAGCCGCCTTGAGAGTCTCTATCACGCTCGCGTCTTCACGATCTGGACGTCGCGCGTGATTCCGGCGATTCAGGCGAACGCGGCGGCGTGGCCCGTGCCGAGCGTGGCGTTGATTCGCGGCACGCAGCTCGGCGCGGCGGATTTCACCGTCTATTACCCGTCGGAAGCGATGGGCCGCTTCGCGCTGCGCGACGGCAAAGCAGACTTCTCGAGACGGATTCCGCGCGCGGAATGGAAAACGCTTCGCGCCGAGGAACAGTTCGACGCGGTCCTCTTTCCGGGAGCCGAGCCGTCGCCGCCGGCACGACCTTCACGGGATCGGTGTGCTGATACGGCCGCGATCACCGAACTGCTTCGCCGCATGGCCATCGCGATTCCGCCGCAAGACCCGGCGGCGAATCAACTCAGGCGGTTGTGCGGCGTCAGAAGCGAAGGAGCCGCGTTGCCTTGATGGCGATCCCGCGGTTCATGAGCAGGACCGAGCGCGGGCCGAACGTGTCGCGCGCGTCCGTGTAGACGACGTACACGTCGCTTCCCGGCTGATACTCCCAGCGCCAGCGGATGTTCGATTCCACCGTGTTGAGGCTCGAGTTGTACTGCACGAGCCCGCTGACGAACATGCGCGGCGTCACCGTGTAGGTCGTGCGCCCGCCGAGCAGCCGCGTCGTGAACGTTCCCTCGCGCAGCGAGATGTGGCTGGCCAGGATGCGCGGCTCGAAGGCGAGCTGACTCGACGCCTTGACGCGGCCGCTGTACTCGAATTGCTGCCGCCGCCCCGAATAGAACTCTCCGACGGTCAGCGTCAACTGGCCGCTGACGGGACGCTGCGGACCGGCGTTGAACTGCAGGACCGCGTCGTTGAACTCGTAGACGCCGACCGGCAGCCGCGGGCCGCCCGAGACCCGGAACGGCACGCTGACGAACTCGTAGTCGTTGCGCGCGGTCAACATCAGCTGGTCGCTGTTGTTGAAGTCGATGCGGAAGGTCCCCGACCCGAGGCGCGTTTCGAGCTCGTCGCGGCCGTTGACGTAGCGATCGAGCTCGGCGTTCCACTCGAAGCGGCGAATGGCGCGGATCGACCGGGGCCGCGGGCTGAAACGCGCGACCACGTCGGTGCGCGTGATGTCCGGCCGTGGCACATAGCCGACTTCGGGGTTGAAGGCATCGCCGACCTTCAGGCGCTCCGTTTCGAACCCGTAGCGATCGTGGACGTAGCGGAAGTAGCCGCGATAGCTGCGGTCGTTGCCGTTCAATCCGGGGGTGTCCGATCGGGCGTAATAGGCGCCTGTCTGCACGTTCTCGAACAGGTTGAAGGCCGTATCCACGCCCACCAGCGTGTTGGATGCGGTGGCGCCACTTCCCGGCGCGCGCCGCGTCGCGACGATGCCGATGGTGCTGCGTCGCAGGATGTCGCGCTTCACGCGCGTGACGAGAAAGTTGGTCGCCGGCGTCAGGCCATGCGCGCCTTCATCGGTCTGAATGTCGAGCAGGCCCACCGAGGTGCGGCCGACACGCCCGGTGAGGCGCGCGCCGCCCTTGATGGGTACGGGCTGGCCGCCGTCGAGACCGATGCGGCGCGAAAAGAACATCACCGGCGTATCGGGCGCGCGGAAGCCGCCCCCGACTGCATTGGCGAAGTCGAAGACGCCCTGCCCCTCGAGGAAGAAGTCGCGTTTCTCCGGAAAGAACAGGTTGAAGCGCGTCAGATTCACCTGCTGCTCGTCGATCTCGACCTGCGCGAAATCGGTGTTCACCGTCAGGTCGAGCGTCACGTTGCTGGTGATGCCGTACTTGGCGTCCAGACCGATGTCGCGATCGAACCTGTTGGAAAACGGCGGCGTGGACACCCGGTTGGTGGTGAGGTTCGACACGCCGTAGGGCTTGAGCTCGATGTTGCGTGCGGGCGGCGGCACTTCCAGGCCGACGAGCGTGGCGGCGTTGGCGAGCCGCTGCACCGACGTGTTCGGCGGCGTGCCCGGCGGCGTCGTCGAGAGCAGCGAGTGCTCGTTGACGCGGCGCTCCCAGCGGCGCGCGTTGATGCCCCACACCTGCTCCCTGCCGGGGGGATAGCGCAGCGACTTGAAGGGGATGACCATCTCCGAGGTCCAGCCGGTCTCGTCGCGGTGCACCTTGACGTCCCAGACCGCGTTCCAGTCGTAGTTGGAGTTGTTCTCGTCGAGGATGAGCGCGTCGCGCACGGCGCCGAGCGGATTGGTCTGGAAGAAGAAGCCGGTGCGCCGATCGTGAAACGTGTCGAAGACGACGACGAAGTGTTCGTTGTTATAGACGCTGGCGTCGCGGCGCATTTCGTCGGCGATCATGCGGTCGGGCGCGCTGTCGTGCATGCGCGCGGAGACGTAGACGTTGCGGTCGTCGAAGAACACCCACATCTCGGTCTGCTCGGTCGCCAGCGCGCCGAGCACCGGCTCCTGCTGGTGGAACGGCGGCGCCGGCGCGACGTCGTGATATACGGCGTCGTCGAGGCGGCCATCGAAGACGAGCGGCTGCATCAGGCGATGCGCGCGCACCGTCACCGGCTCCGCATCCTCGGCGCGGACAGAGGCGGGACAGAGCAGTCCCGGCAGCAGGGAGAGCACCGCGAGCCGGAGGATCATCCGGCGGCGGCTTCGTCCATCGCCTCGTTCGCGAGGCGATCAGCGTCCTTGTTGAATTCGCGGCGGACGTGCTCGAAGGTCACGTCGCCAACCTGGCGCGCCAGCGCGCGCGCCTGCTCGTAGAGCGGGAGCAGGCCCGGGCTCTTCACGCGGTATTCGCCGCGCATCTGCTTCACGAGCAGCTCCGAATCGGCGCGGACGTGCAGCCTGGAAATGCCATGGGAGGCCGCCCATCTTAACGCAGCAATCAGGCCGCTGTACTCCGCCACGTTGTTCGTGGTCACGCCGAGCGATTCCTTGAGCTCGACGGCGGGGCCGTCCTCCGGCTCGATGCGCACGCCGTAGCCGGCGGGACCGGGATTGCCGCGCGAGCCGCCGTCGACGTGCGCGCGCGCGCTGCCGCCGTTCGCCGCACCGAACAAAGACGGCTGGGTCACGCGTGCGTCTGCGTCGGTTCGATGGGGGCGGGCGGCGGGATGTAGTAGAGGATGCGGTTGCAGCTGGCGCACTGGATGATCTGGTCGTTGCGGCGCACTTCCTGGAAGACCTGCGGCCGCAGCCGCACGTGGCAGGCGGAGCAGAGGCCGTCGCGCGTGGCGAGCGCAATGGCCACGCCCTTGCGCGCGCGGGCGACCTGTTCGAAGAGCGAGACGAGCGGCGGCGCCAGCGCGCTGACGCGGGCGGTGCGCCTGGCGGCCGCGTCTTTCAGCGCCGTCTCGACCGTCGTCAGCTCCTCCGCCAGCACCTTTTTCTCCGCGTCGATGTCCTTCTGCTGCGCGGCCAGCGACTGCTCGGCCTTCTTCACGTCCGCGGCGAGGGCATCGGCTTCGACCATCCGCTCGATGACCTTCTCTTCGACCGCACCGAGATCCTTCTGCGCGGTCTCGATCTCGTGCTGCATCGCCTGGTATTCCTTGTTGGTCTTGACGGCGGAGAGTTGGTCTTTGAACTTCGTGAGGCGGGACTGGTAAACGGCGGCTTCTTTTTCGGCCTCGCGGCGCGCCTCCTGGCTCGCCTTGAGGCGCTGTTTGGCGGCCTCGACCGCCTGCTGCGCGTGCGCGAGGCGCGCGTCGGCTTCGGCCAGGCGTTCGGGGTGGGCGGCGATGCGCCGCCGCGCGTCCTCGATCGCCGTCTCGAGATTCTGCAGCTCGATTAAGTGTTCGAGTTCAGGAGACATTCATCATGAGTGGGCCTGCCTGGATTCGAACCAGGGACCAACCGATTATGAGCCGGCCGCTCTAACCGCTGAGCTACAGGCCCGCAAGTTGACGGGTCCGCCTGCGGCGGGACCCGTCCTACGTACGGCCTTCCAGAAACGCCTTCAGCTTACGCGAACGCGACGGGTGGCGCAGCTTGCGCAGCGCCTTGGCTTCGATCTGGCGGATGCGCTCGCGCGTCACCGCGAAGTTCTGCCCCACTTCCTCGAGCGTGTGCTCGCTGCCGTCGCCCACGCCGAACCGCATCTTGATCACCTTTTCCTCGCGCGGCGTCAGCGTCTTGAGCACCGACTCGGTCTGCTCCTTGAGGTTCAGGTTGATGACCGCCTCGGCCGGCGACACGATGTTGCGGTCCTCGATGAAGTCGCCAAGATGCGAATCCTCCTCCTCGCCGATCGGCGTTTCGAGGGAGATCGGCTCCTGCGCGATCTTCAGCACCTTGCGCACCTTGGCCACGGGGATGTCCATCCGCTTGGCGATTTCCTCGGACGTCGGCTCGCGGCCGAGCTCCTGCACGAGCGCGCGCGAGGTGCGAATCAGCTTGTTGATCGTTTCGATCATGTGCACCGGGATGCGGATGGTGCGCGCCTGGTCGGCGATGGCGCGGGTGATCGCCTGGCGGATCCACCACGTCGCGTAGGTCGAGAACTTGTAGCCGCGGCGGTACTCGAACTTGTCGACCGCCTTCATCAGCCCGATGTTCCCTTCCTGAATGAGGTCGAGGAACTGCAGGCCGCGGTTCGTGTACTTCTTGGCGATGGAGACGACGAGCCGGAGGTTGGCTTCGACGAGCTCCTTCTTCGCCTGCTCGGCCTGCGCCTCGCCGCGCTGGATGACTTCGATCGTGCGGCGCAGACGCTCGGGCGTCTCCTCGAGATCGTCGATCATCCCCTTGACGTGCGTCTTGATGTCCTTCTGCTTCTTGAGGAGGTTCTTCTTCTCCTCTTCCTTCAGCTTGGGCGCGCCCTTGATCTTCCCCTTCAGATTGAGCTGGCGGTCGAACGCCTCGACCTCGCGCTGCACCTTCTGCACGGCGTCGACGGCGTCCTTCACCTCGTCGATGAGCCGCCGCTTCATCGTCTCGGTGAACTCGATGCGGCGGATGGCGCGCGACACCTCGATGCGCGAGCGCAGCGCCTTCATGCGCGCGCGGCGGTACTTCTTGCGTTCCTGCGTGCGCGAGATGCCGTCCATCTTCTCGGCGAGCTTGACGTAGTTGAGGCGCGTCTTCTGCACCTCGCCGATCTGCTCGAGCACCTCGCTCTTGCGGTCCTCGATCACCTCGTCGGTGATTTCCTCGTCGCTGAAGATGACCAGCTCGCGGATGGTGCGCTCGCCGGCGCGCAGCTGATCGCCGATGGCGATGATGCGCTTGGCGATGGTCGGCGTGCGCGAGATCGACTTGATGACCGCGAGCTTGCCGCGCTCGATGCGCTTGGCGATGGCCACCTCGCCTTCGCGCGTGAGCAGCGGCACCGTGCCCATCTCGCGCAGATACATGCGCACCGGATCGTTGGTCTTGTCGAGCGCCCCCGGCGTGAGATCCAGCTCGGGCCCGTCCTCGGAACCGTCCCTGTCGAAGTCCTTCTCGCCGCGGTACGCCTTGTCGGAGTCGACGACCTCGATGCCGGCGGTCGAAAACGCGTTGAACAGGTCGTCGAGATCCTCGGCGGAGGTGATCTCCGACGGCAGCATCTCGTTGACTTCGTCGAACAGGAGATAGCCCTTCTCCTTGCCGACCTGAATCAGCTGGCGCACTTCGTCGTAACGTTCTTCAAGCGACAGGGCCATGTTCCTCCCGACACGCCGGGCCCGAAAAGGGGCCCGCGTTCACGCAGGCGTCTTATACGAGGGCTTCGATCCGCTGTATCACGCTGTACTTACGAACGAGCAGTTCCTGCAGTTTCTCGCCGTCGCCGGCGCCCCGTTCCTGGAGCCGGTCGATCTCGTGCTGAATCGCCGCACGCTCCCGCTCCCAGCGGAGGCGCTTGATAATGCGGACGCAGTCGTGGGCGTCACACACGTGCGCTTCGCTCTCGCTCGCGATGGCCGTCACGAGCTGGGCATCCACCATGGTTAGACGCTCGAGAAGCGCGGCTGGTGAGAACCCCTTATCTTCATTCAGTTTCTGAGCGAAATCCAGTATCCGATGGGCCGCAAGCCCCTCAAAATCCGGGCCATCCAGCGTGTCGAGCGCCCCCACCGCGGTGTCCGGTTGGTGGACGAGCAGCCAAATCAGCCCCTTTTCGGCTTTCGTGACCTGGCCCAGACCGGGCATCTGGCTATGGTCCAGACGCGGTTGAAGGCTGGTCAAGGCCCTGTTTATGCGTGCCCAGACGATGTCTTCCTGGATGCCCGCCCGGCCCGCGACCTCCTTGACGAACAGGCGCTGACGGATTGGGTCGGGGATCCGGTCGGCAATCGTCCTGGCCTCGTCCACAAAGGCGGCTTTCCCCTCGGGGGTGCGCAGGTTATGGCCCGCGGCCGCGCGCGCCAGGAGAAATTCATGGTACGGACGTGAAGCTTCGAGGCATTGTGCGTAAGCCGCCGCACCCTTGCTCCTGACGAAGGTGTCGGGGTCCTCGCCGGGGGGCAGGACGGCGACGTTCACGGAAAAGCCCTCGGCCACGAGCATCTCGCACGACTTGGCGGCCGCCCCCTGCCCGGCGGTATCAGGATCGAAGCTGAGGACTATCTTGCTCGTGAATCGCCGCAGCTGCTGCGCCTGCTGCGGCGTCAGCGCGGTGCCGCACGAGGCGACCACACCCTGAAAGCCCGCCTGATACACCTGCGCGAAGTCGAAATACCCTTCGACGAGGATGGCGAACTTCCGCTGGCGGATCGCGTTCTTGCTCACCTGCAGCCCGTACAACGTCCGGCCCTTCGAGTAGATCGGCGTCTCGGGCGAGTTGAGGTACTTCGGCTGTTGATCCGCATCGACCGCGCGGCCGCCGAACGCAATCACCGATCCCGTGTCGCGGCAGATGGGGATCATCAGCCGGTTCCTGAACCGGTCGGCGAGCGACCCATCATCCCGTTGCACGACGAGACCGGCGCGCACCAGCACCGCCTTGGAAAAACCGGCCTCGAGCAGCGCCGACGCCAGCGCGTCGCGGTTGTTCGGCGCATAGCCGAGGCCGAGGGTGTCGCGTGTGGCATCGGTGATGCCCCGCGCCTCGATCTGGCGGCGCACCCGTGCCCCCGCGTTCGACGCGAGTTGCTGACGGAACCAGGCCGCCGCCGATTCGTGGACCTTGAGCAGCGTCTCGCGTTCGGCGGCGTTGGCGCGCTGCTCGTCGCTCTCTTCCATCTCGGGCAGCGCGACGCCGAAGCGCTGCGCGAGCAGCTTGACCGCGTCCGCGAAGCCGACCTTTTCGTGCAGCTCGAGGAACTTGAACACGTCTCCGCCGACGCCGCAGCCGAAGCAGTGAAAGAACCCCTTGTCGCGATTGACGTGGAACGAGGGCGTTTTCTCGCCGTGAAACGGACAGAGGCCCTTGTAGGTCGCCCCCGTCTTCTTCAGCGACACGTAATCTTGAATGACGACGACGATGTCGGCCTGGTGCTTCAGGTCGTCGATGAACCGCTGGGGAAAGAGGGGCAATGGCTAGTCTTTCAGCTCCACGATCGTCGCCCCGCCGCCGCCTTCGTTCTGCGCCGCCAGCTTGAAGGTGGCGACGAGCGGATGCTCCTTCAGGTAGGCGGCGATGGCGCGGCGCAGCTGGCCGGTGCCGTGACCGTGAACGATGCGGATCGTATGTTGATCCGTCACCGTTGTTTCATCGAGAAATTTCTCGAGACGGGAAAGCGCTTCGTCAACGGTGTTGCCGATCACGTTCAATTCTGACAGCGATCCTTCGCGCGGCTGCAGATCGACATTCACGTGGACGGCGGGCGCCGGCCCGCGTCCCGATGCGGGCGTTCCCCCAATCGCGCGCAGGTCCTTGACCTTCGCACGCATTCGTTTGCCGCGCACGTCGACTTCGGCCTGGTTGCCGCGCAATTCGACGACGGTCCCTTCGAGGCCGAGACCGCCGACGGCGACGCGGGATCCGACTTCGATCGGCCCCGCCGGTTCGTTCGGTACGTAGGGGCCGGCTTCAGCCGGCCCGTCGTGTCCGACCCGCCCCACGATCGAATCAATGGCGGCTCGGGCTTGCGACCGTGCGGCGCCGGTTTCACCGGTATTCACCAGCCGCGGCGCGCGATTCTTCAGGTCGTCGATGACCTGGTCGATCTTCTTGCGCGCCTCGCGCAGCTGTTCGTCGAGCTTGGCATCGAGCCGCCGGCGGAACGTCTCCTCGCGCTCGCGCAGCGACTCCTCGCGGCCGCGCAGCTTCCTCTCGGCATCCGCCGCCGCGATGCGCTGCTGCGACAGCTCGCGCCGCTGCTGCTCGAGCGCGCGCAGGTCCTTGTCGACGCGGGCGAGGTGATCGGCAAGCTGCTTCTGTTCCTCCGTCAGATTGCCGCGCGCCGCGGCGATGACCGACGCCGGCATGCCGAGCCGCGCGGCGATTTCAATCGCCAGGCTGCGCCCCGGTGAGCCGTAAATCAGCTTGTAGGTCGGCGCGAACGATTCGGGATCGAACCCGAACGCCGCGCTCGTCACACCTTCCGTCGTCGAGGCGTACGACTTCAGCGCGTCGTAGTGGGTGGTGGCGACCAGGTGCGCGCCGCGCAGCCGGAAGTTCTCGATGACCGCGATGCCGAGCGCGCCGCCCTCGGCGGGATCGGTGCCCGCGCCCACCTCGTCGAGCAGCACGAGCGCCGGCAACCGCAGCTCGCGGTCCATCGACACGACGTTGGTGATGTGCGCGGAAAAGGTGCTGAGGCTCGCGGAAATGGACTGCTCGTCGCCGATGTCGGCGAAGACGCATTGAAAGACCGGCAGCCGCGATCCGGTTTCGGCCGGAATGTGCAGGCCGGCCTGCGCCATCAACGTGAGGAGCCCCGCCGTCTTCAGCGCAACCGTCTTGCCGCCGGTGTTCGGGCCCGTGATGACGATGATTCGCGTGGGCGGAATCATCACCACGTCGACGGGCACCGCGAACCCGTTCAGCACGAGAAGCGGATGGCGTGCGCCCCGCAACTCGAACGCGCCGTCGCTCGACAGCGCCGGCTCGATGCCGCCGACTTTTTCCGAGAAGCGCGCCCGCGCCTGGATGACGTCGAGTTCGGTGGCGACGTCGATCGTGCGGCGCAGGTCGTCCGGCCTGCCGCGGAAATGATCGGTCAGCGCGAGCAGGATGCGCCGCACCTCCTCCGCCTCCTGCTCCTCGAGGGCCACGATGTCGTTGTTGATCTCGACGGTCGCCATCGGCTCGACGAACAGGCTGGCGCCGCTGGCCGACCCGCCGTGGACGATGCCGGCAATCGCGCCGCGGTGCTCGGCACGGACGACGAGCACGTAGCGCCCGTTGCGATCGGTGACCACCTGCTCCTGCAGGTATTTCGAGGTGTCGCGTCCGCGCAGAAACCCTTCGAGCGTGGTGCGCAGCTTCGCGCGCTGGCGCCGCAGCCGCTCGCGGATGCCGGCGAGCGCCGGGCTGGCGTTGTCCGCCACGTCGCCGGAGGGATCGATCTTCTTGCGGACGTCGGCGATCTCCCCTTTGAACGACGCGATCCGCTCGACCAGCTCCCGCAGGATGGGGAACATCGTCGTCGCCGAGCGGACGGCGTTGCGCGAGTGCTCGATCGATTCGAGGTAATCGGCGAGCGCGACGAGCCGCGTGGCTTCGAGCGGACGTCCCTCGATGCCCAACGAGTCGATGATGGCGTCGAGATCCGACGGGGCGCGCAGCGGAAAGCCGGGATGATCCGCCAGGAAGCGCACGCCCTCGGTCGTCGCCTTCTGCGCGAAGGCGACCGCGGCGGCGTCCTTCAGCGGCCGCAGCTGCGCCAGCTGCTCGTGTCCGGTCGGCGTCACCGCGAGGTCGGCGACTGCTTCGACGATGCGATCGAACTCGAGTGCGCGCAGAGCGTTCTGGTTCACTGATGATTGATGAGGCTGGCGATCGCCGCGGCGCCGAACCCGTTGTCGATGTTCACCACCGCGACTCCATTGGCGCAGCTGTTGAGCATGCCGAGCAGCGCGGCGATGCCGCCGAAGCTCGCGCCGTAACCGATGCTGGTTGGCACGGCGATCACCGGCACGCTCACCAGCCCCGCGACAACGCTCGGCAGCGCCCCTTCCATCCCCGCCACGACGATGATGACGCGCGCGCGCTGAATGCGTGACTGTTCGCTGAGGATGCGGTGGATGCCGGCGACGCCGACGTCGTAGAGGCGATCGATGGTGTTGCCCATGATCTCGGCGGTGATCGCCGCTTCCTCGGCGACAGGCAGGTCGGAGGTGCCGGCGCAGGCGACGACGATCGTGCCCGAGCCGCGTTCGACCTCGCCGCACGCCAGCGTAATCGCGCGCGCCTCGGCGTGATACGTCGCCGCCGGCGCGACTTCGCGCACCGCGGCGAAGGCCTCGGGCTGCGCGCGCGTGACGAGCAGCGGGCGTCGATGCGCGATGATGCGCGCGGCGATGGCGGCTATCTGCGCCGGTGTCTTGCCAAGCCCGAGTATGACTTCGGGAAAGCCCTGCCGCACCTCGCGATGCGTGTCGACGCGCGCGAAGCCGAGGTCCTCGAAGGGCGCGGCGCGCATCGCGCCGGCGATGCGGCCGGCGGCGTCAGCCGAGTCAACCGTGCCGTCGCGGACGGCGTCGAGCAGTCGCTGCAGTTCCAAGCTGGTCATTGGTGATCGGTTTTTCCCGCCCGACAGCGGGCGCGCCGCCGGCGCGCCCGCGAGTTCGTCATCGCAGAGTCGCCCCAGGCGCTGACACTCGCCAGTAGATGCTTCACCGGATCAGCCGCTATCCGTATAATTACAGATCGTGCTTATAGCGGGCGCGCCTACCTCATGACCCTCAGTGAAATCCTGATTTTAGGCACCTACTTTTTCGTGCTGGTCATTCTGGCGGTGTACGGATGGCACCGGTATTACCTGGTCTACCTGTACATGAAGAACAAGGACAAGGTGCCGGTACCCGAGACGCCGCTCACCGAGCTGCCGCGCGTCACCGTTCAGCTGCCGATCTACAACGAGATGTACGTCGCCGATCGTCTGATCGACGCCGTCTGTCAGATCGATTATCCGCGCGAGCTGCTCGAGATCCAGGTCCTGGACGACTCCACCGACGAGACGACGAGCGTCGCCGAGCGCGCCGTGCGCAGGAACGCCGCGCAGGGCGTCGACATCACCTACCTGCACCGCACCGACCGCACCGGTTACAAGGCCGGTGCGCTCGAGGCCGGGCTGCGCATCGCCAGCGGCGACTTCATCGCCATCTTCGACGCCGACTTCATCCCCACCGCCGACTTCCTGCGCCGCACGATTCCGTTCTTCGGCGACGCCAAGATTGCGATGGTGCAGGCGCGGTGGGGACACATCAACCAGGACTACTCGCTGCTGACGAAGGTGCAGTCGATTCTCCTCGACGCGCACTTCGTGCTCGAGCACGGCGGCCGCAACCGCTCGGGGCTGTTCTTCAACTTCAACGGCACGGCGGGCATCTGGCGCCGCACGGCGATTGACGACGCCGGCGGCTGGCAGCACGACACGCTGACGGAGGATCTCGATCTCAGCTATCGGGCGCAGCTGCGCGGCTGGAAGTTCGTCTTCGTGCCCGGTCTGGTGGCGCCGGCGGAAGTGCCGGTGGAGATGAACGCCTTCAAGTCGCAGCAGCACCGCTGGGCGAAAGGATCGATCCAGACGTGCCGCAAGCTGCTGCCGCGTCTGCTGGCGTCGAACCTGCCGCTGCGCGTGAAGGCCGAGGCGTTCTTCCACCTCTCCGCCAATTTCAACTATCCGCTGATGTGCGTGCTGTCGGTGCTGATGGCACCGTCGATGGTCATCCGCTACAACATGGGCTGGTACGAGATGCTGCTCATCGACGTGCCGCTCTTCTTCGCGGCGACGGCGTCGGTGGCCAACTTCTACATGGTCTGCCAGCGCGAGCTGCACGACGACTGGATCACGCGCGCGAAGTACCTGCCGTTCCTGATGTCGATCGGCATCGGCCTGACGGTCAACAACACCAAGGCCGTCTTCGAAGCGCTGTTCAACAAGCAGACCGAGTTCGCGCGCACGCCGAAGTACCGCATCGAGGCGAGCGCCGACGAGTGGATCGGCAAGAAATATCGCCAGAGCGTGCTCGTGCAGCCGATGATCGAGCTGGCGCTCGGCCTGTATTTCACCGCGACCGTCTTCTACGCGCTGGCCAACGGCATCTACGGCACGCTGCCGTTCCTCGTGCTCTTCCAGATCGGCTTCCTCTACACGGGGCTGCTGTCCATCGTCCAGCAGTACGCGGGCGACAGCGTGGTGCTGGAACCGGCGACCGAGGAAGAGCTGTAGTTCGGAATTACACTGTTCCCGATGAATTACGTGCGGATTGCCCTTGCGGGCATCGCCACGTGGGTCGCGTCGCTGGCGCTCGGCTATCTCATCAACAACATCTGGCTGCTGCCGCTCTACCACGCCAACGCCTGGGCCTTCCGCCGCGACGCGGACGTGACGGCGCTCCTGCCCATCGGCTTCGGCGTGCAGCTGCTCGCATCGCTCGCCTTCGCCTTCGCCTACGCGAAAGGATACGAGCCGAATCGCGAGGCCTCGGGCATCGCGCAGGGCGTCCGCTTTGGTCTGCTGATGTCCATCATCATTGCCGGCTTCGCGTCGGTCTGGAATTACGTGACCGAACCGATCGCCGCGCGGCTCGGTGTGCTCGAAGTCCTCAGCGTCATCGGCCAGTTCGGCATCTACGGCGCGATTGTCGGCCTCGTCTATCACCCGAGCCGCATTCGCGTGCCGCGCGGAGCCGGGGAGCCTTATGACCTCCGTGGCTAAAGGCGGTCTCGAAGACGTCGTCGCCACCTCCTCGGCGATCTGCTACCTCGATGGCGAGCGCGGCGTGCTTGCCTACTGCGGCTACGACATCCACGATCTCGCCAGGGCGGCCACCTTCGAAGAGGTCTGTTACCTGCTGTGGCACCGGCGGCTGCCGACGCGAGCGGAGCTCGGCGACCTGCAGTCACAGTTCGCCGCGGCGCGCCCGTTGCCGGAGCCGATCCTCCGGCTGATGCGCACGCTGCCGCCCGTCGATGGCATGGACGCGCTGCGCACCATCACGTCGGCGCTCGCGCACTACGACGCCGAGGCCGACGATGCCTCGCCGCAGGCGCAGTACCGGAAGGCGGTGCGGCTGACGGCGCAGACCGGGACGGTCGTCGCCACCTGGGGACGCCTGCGCGCGGGCGGCGGACCGATGGCTCCCGATCCGGTGATGTCGCAGGCGGCGAACTTCCTCTACATGCTGAGCGGCGAGCGGCCGAACGCCACGGCAACGCGCGCCTTCGACGTCGCGCTCATCCTGCACGCCGACCACGAACTGAACGCCTCGACGTTTGCCGCGCGCGTCGCCGCCGCGACGTTGACGGACATCTATTCGGCGGTGGTGGCAGGGATAGCGGCGCTGAAAGGTCCGCTGCACGGCGGGGCGAACGCGGAAGTGATGAAGATGCTGCTCGACTTCGGGCAGAACGCCACGCCCGAACGCGTGGACGACGCGATCCGTGCGAAGTTCGCGCGCAAGGAGAAAATTCCCGGTTTCGGCCATCGCGTGTATCGCACCGAGGACCCGCGTGCCACGCATCTGCGCCAGATGTCGCAGGAGCTCGGCCGGCGCGCCGGCAACACGGCCTGGTTCGACATGTCGCAGCGCATCGAGGCGCTGGTCAAGGCTGAGAAGAAGCTCAACCCGAACGTCGATTTCTACTCGGCGTCGACGTATTACACGCTCGGCATTCCGATCGATCTCTACACGCCCATTTTCGCGGTCAGCCGCATGTCGGGGTGGACGGCGCACGTGCTCGAGCAGTACGCCAACAACCGCCTGATTCGCCCGCGCGCGGACTACATGGGCCCCGAATATCCGCAGCGATTCGTGCCGCTGGAGCAGCGGTAGCCGGGTCCGCCGAGGCGGCCGCGCCGGACGCCTCGCGGCACCCGGCCTACGTACCGCGGAGCACCGATTCCACGCCAACGCGGACCCGCCGGTATAATTTGCATGCCCGCACCGTCATGGATCCCAGCCACATCCGCAACTTCTCCATCATCGCGCACATCGATCACGGCAAATCGACGCTCGCCGATCGCTTCCTCGAGCAGACCGGTGCCTTGCAGGCGCGCGAGATGGAAGCGCAGGTGCTCGATGCGATGGATCTCGAGCGCGAGCGTGGCATCACCATCAAGGCGCATCCGGTCCGCCTCAACTACACGGCGAGCAACGGCGAGGCCTACATCCTCAACCTGATCGATACGCCGGGCCACGTCGACTTCAGCTACGAGGTCACGCGCTCGCTGGCCGCGTGCGAAGGGGCGCTGCTGCTGGTGGACGCCTCGCAGGGCGTCGAGGCGCAGACGCTCGCCAACGCCTACCTCGCCGTCGACGACAACCTCGAGATCATTCCGGTCATCAACAAGATCGATCTGCCGAGCGCGCAGCCCGAGGAGTGCAAGCGCCAGATCGAGGACATCATCGGTCTCGACAGCTCCACGGCGATTCTGGCGAGCGCGAAAGAAGGGACGGGCGTCAAGGAGATCCTCGAAGCGATTGTCCATCGCCTGCCGCCGCCGGCCGGCGACCCGGATGCTCCGCTCAAGGCGCTCATCTTCGACTCCTGGTTCGATCCCTACCGCGGGGTGGTCATCGTCGCGCGCGTCATCGACGGCACGCTGCGCAAGAAGCAGAAGATTCGCCTGATGGCGGCGGCGCAGGACTACGAGATCGACGATCTCGGCGTTTTTTCGCCGAAGGCGATACCAGCGGAGGAGCTCGGCGTCGGCGAAGTCGGGTTCGTCGTCGCCAACATCAAGCGCGTGGCCGACGCGAAGATCGGCGACACGATTACCGAGATCGCGCGGCCGACGACCGAACCGTTCCCCGGGTTCAAGGAGCTGAAACCGATGGTCTTCGCCGGGTTGTATCCGGTGGAGAGCCATCAATACGGCGAGCTGCGCGAAGCGCTGGAGAAGCTGCGGCTGAACGACGCGTCGTTCTTCTACGAGCCGGAAACATCGGCGGCGCTCGGCTTCGGCTTCCGCTGCGGGTTTCTCGGCCTGCTGCACATGGAGATCGTGCAGGAGCGGCTCGAGCGCGAATACAACATGGACCTGGTGACGACGGCGCCGGGCGTGCTGTATCGCGTCACGACGACGGACGGCGAGGTGCACGAGATCGACAGTCCCGCCAAGATGCCCGATCCCGGCCGCGTCGCCAAGATGGAGGAGCCGGTCATCACGGCGATGATCCTCACGCCGTCGGAATTCGTCGGCCCGATCCTGCAGTTGTGCCAGGACAAGCGCGGCGTGCAGAAGAAGCTCGAATATCTCAAATCCGACCGCGTCCTCATCACCTACGAGCTGCCGTTCAACGAGGTGGTGATGGACTTCTACGACAAGCTGAAGACGATGTCGCGCGGCTACGCGTCGCTCGACTATCACGTGACCGGCTACTGGGAATCGCCGCTGGTGAAGATGGACATCCTCGTCAACGCCGAGCCGGTCGACGCCTTGTCGATCATCGTGCACAAGGACGCCGCCTACGAGCGCGGGCGCGCGCTGGCGTCGAAGATGCGCGAGCTGATTCCGCGGCAGATGTTCGAAATCGCCATCCAGGCGTCGATCGGCAACCGCGTCATCGCCCGCGAGTCGGTGAAGGCGCTGCGCAAGAACGTGCTCGCCAAGTGCTACGGCGGCGACATCACGCGCAAGCGCAAACTGCTCGAAAAGCAGAAGGAAGGGAAGAAGCGGATGAAACGGGTGGGGCGCGTGGAGATTCCGCAGGAGGCGTTTCTCGCCGTGCTCAAGGTTGGGACAGAATAGGGAGATGGCCAGACCGGCGACGAAGCCCCCCGCCGCTGAGGCTCAGCAGGCGGCGGCGTACCACAAGTCCACGGCGCGCGAATACTTCGAGTCGATCTGCGTCGCCGTGATCCTGGCGCTCTTCGTCCGCACCTTCATCGTCCAGGCGTTCAAGATCCCGACCGGGTCGATGGAGAACAACCTGCTCATCGGCGATCACCTGCTGGTCAACAAATTCATCTACGGCCCGACGGCGACGCGGCTCGAGCACGCCGTGCTGCCCGTCGCCGACATCAAGCGCGGCGACATCATCGTCTTCAAGTTTCCCGAGGACCCGGAGCGCGATTTCATCAAGCGCACCATCGGCCTGCCCGGCGACACGATCGAGCTGCGCAACAAGAAGGTGTACGTCAACGGCAAGGCGCTCGACGAGCCGTACGTGCACTTCCTCTTCCCGCCGCCCGGCGACTCGCCGGAAGAGGACTTCGACGTGCGCGTCCATTACGGGCCGGTGACCGTCCCGCCCGATCATTACTTCATGATGGGCGACAACCGGGACAACTCCGAGGACAGCCGCTACTGGGGATTCCTGCCCCGTGACTACGTCAAGGGGAAGGCCGCCTTCATCTACTGGTCCTTCGAGGACACCGAGGAAGGCCAGCCGTCGGGAGGAATCGCACGGTTTTTCACGACCATTCGCTGGAGCCGCCTGTTCCACCAGATCCATTAGCGACCGGTGATTGGCGATGGGAAATTTCGTGAATCACCATTCACGAATCACCAATCACGAATGTGTAAAGATCCGCCGCCGTCATACCGAATCTCTAGTTAGTGAAGACCATCATCAAGCTGCTGATTGCCGCGGCGATCGTCAACGGGACGGCGCGCGTCGGAATGGTGGCGGCGAAATATTACGAGTTCAGGGACGAGTCGCAGCAGTTCGTCACCTTCGGCGCCAACGCGCCGCCGGGTGACCTGCAGCGTCAGATCATGGACAAGGCGACCGCGCTGCAGGTGCCGGTGGCGTTCGACGACATCCAGGTGCAGCGCGACGGTCTGAAGACCATCGCCACGGCGTCGTACACCGAGCCGGTCGAAGTGTTCCCGAACTACAAGTACCCGATCAAGTTTCACTTCTCGGTCGAAGGCGTGAATCTCGGCCAGGGCGCGAACGAGAGGGGCATCAACCCGCTCAGGAACTGAGCGCCCGGCGCGCGCGATCGGCATCGGCCGCCGCGTCGCGCTCGAGCGCAACGACCTCCTCCTTCACCCTCGACGCATAATCGGCGTCACCCAGCCCCGCCAGGTTAATCTCCACGTTCAACCGCGCGCCGCGCAGCGCGGCGAGCAGCAGCTCCACGCCGACGCCGACGTCGCTTGTCGTCCGTCGATTGCCGTTGCTGGCCACGATCACGGCGCCGCGCAGCGCCTGCTGGCAGGCGCGCATCGTGTCGAGCGGCGCGTCCGTGGCCAGGCGCGTGGCGGCGGCGATTGCCTGTCGGCGTGCCGCCTTCTGCTGCTCGGTGTCCCTGGCCAGCTTGAATGCGGCCACCACCTGCTGATACGCGTCGCTGTCGCGATCGACGAGCTCGATCAGCCGGTCGCGCAGCGGATGCAGCCGCGACGAGGCCTCCGCCAGGTCCGCGGTTTCCTCCGGCGCACCGCTCTTCGTCTTCGGCATGCCCGCGACCATCAGCAGCAGTGACGTCCCCGTCGCGCCGGCAAGCGCGGCGGCGGAGCCGCCGCCTGGCACCGCGTCGGTGGATGCGAACGCGTCCATCAGGTCGGCGAGCGCCATCTCGCCAAAGCTGGGTGGCGGGTGGTGGGTGGTGGGTGGTGGTTGTTCTGAGTTCATTGGCTCCACGACACAACTTTGCCGCGTTTGACGACCATTCTGATCGCCGGCACGCCGACGCGCAGCAGCTCCGGCAGCGTGCCCTTGACGATGACCGCGTCCATCAGCTTGCCGGGCTCCAGGCTTCCTCTATCGGCGGCGCGATCGACCGACCATGCCGCGTTGAGCGTGGCGGCAATCAGCGACTCCTCGAGCGTCATGTGCATGGCGAAGCAGGCAAGGGTCATCGCGTAGGGCATCGACGGTGAAAAGCCGGCGCCGGGATTGACGTCGGTGGCGAGGGCGACGGCCACACCGCGATCGATGAGCATGCGCGCCGGCGCGAACCGTCCCAGCTTCAGATAAAACGCCGCCGCCGGCAGCAGCGTCGCGCAGACGCCCGCGTCCGCGAGACCGTCGGCGCCGCGCTCGTCGACGAAGATCAGATGATCGGCCGATCGCGCGCGCACGCGCGCGGCGACGCTTGCGCCGCCGCTCGACGCGAGCTCGTCGGCGTGGACGCGCGGCGTCAGGCCGGCGGCGCCGCCCGCTTCGAGAATCGCCATCGACTCCTCGGGCGTGAACACGCCGTGCTCGCAGAAGACGTCGCAGAAGTCGGCGAGTCCTTCGCCGGCCACGCGCGGGACCATCTCGTCTATCACGCACGCAACGTACTCGCCGCGCCGCGTGCGGTACTCCGGCGGCACTTCGTGCGCGCCCATGAACGTCGGCACGATGTCGATGGCATGCTCCTCGTCGAGCACGCGCATCGCCTGCAGCTGGCGCAGCTCCGATTCGACGGTCAGGCCGTAGCCGCTCTTCGCCTCGCACGTCGTCGTCCCGCAGGCGAGCATCTCGTCGAGACGCGCCCGCGCCGCGGCGACCAGCTCCTCTTCGCTCGCCGCGCGTGTCGCCGCCACCGTCTGCACGATGCCGCCGCCGCCGGCGGCGATGGCGGCGTAGGATTCGCCGGCGAGGCGCCGCTGCAATTCCGCGCGCCGATCGCCGGCGTAGACGACGTGCGTGTGAGGGTCGACGAAGCCCGGAACGACGGTGCAGCCACGCGCGTCGATGCGCGTCGCGCCCTTGCGGAGGTCGACGGTATTCGACAGGGCGCTCGCGTCGCCGACGTAGGTGACGCGTCCTTCGAACGCCGCGATGACGCCGGTGGCGAGCGGAGAAATTTCGCGCTGCGCCAGTCCGCGGCGCGGAGCCGGCCCGGCGCAGGTGGCGATCAGGTCAGCGTGCTCGATGAGGAAGTCCGCCGGGATCGACACCCAGCGATTGTAAGACGGCGGCCGCGCGCTGTTCGTCGACGTCGATGGCGAGGCGCTTCAGCTTGCAGCGCTCGCCGGCAACGATGGCGACGCCACGTTTGGCGACGCCAAACGTCGTGGCCATGACCTGAATCAATTCCTCGTTCGCCGCGCCTTCTACCGGGGGCGATTGCAATCGGACGAGTAACGCGCCGTCGCGAACGCCTGCAACGCCAGGCTTGCTCGCGCGCGGAATGACCCGGACACCGATGTGTATCAAGAAAAATCTGCCCTTGGTGCCTCGGTGGCTGGAGGTCTGCGCAGATTTTCGACCGCGAATGCTTTCGCCGTTACCCGACGCGCGTGACGGCGTTGGCCGGCGTCGGCACCGAGGCGATCTTCGGCCGATGCGGCACGACGCGGTCGTCGCGCTCGCGGCGCTCTTGCTCGCGGATGAACTCGAGCGTGTTGTGCAGCGCGGCGATCGTCGCCTCGAGATTGGTCTCCGCCTCGCGCCGCTTGATGCGCAGGCCGTCGATCTCGCGCTCGATGTCCTCGGTGCGGGCGTGCGCCTTCTGCATCATCAGCTCGACGCGGCCGTCGGCCTCGCGCACGAGCCGCTCGGCCTCCTTCTGCGCGTTCTCGCGCATGTCGTCGGCAATCTTCTGCGCGCTCATCAGCGTCGACTTCAGGCCGCCTTCCATCTCGCGATACTGGTTCAGCGAGGCCTCCAGCCGGACGATCTCCATGCGCAGCCGCTCGTTCTCGCGCATCGCCTGATCGAACCCCTCGGCCGCTTCCTGCAGAAAAGTGGTCACGTCGTCTTTGTCGAACCCGCGCAGCGCCGTGCTGAAGCGCGCCTGCCGCATGTCGAGCGGCGTGATGGCGATGTGCCGCTCCGGCGACGAGATGCGCGGCCGCGGGTCGGTGGTGGTCAGTGAGAGTTCCTCAGCCTTGGACATATCGACTCCCGAAAATTGCGGTGCCTACCCGGACGATCGTCGATCCCTCCTGGATCGCCACTTCGAAGTCGGCGCTCATCCCCATCGACAGCTCCCGGAGCATCGGCGCCGGGACCCCCGCGGCCAGCCACTGGTCGCGCAGGCCGCGCAGCCTCCTGAACCAGGGGCGCGCGTCTTCGGGCGAATCCGGCACGGGGGGCAGCGTCATCAACCCTGTCACCCGCGCCGCCGAGCACGCCGCCGCCGCGTCCAATACCCGTGGCACGTCTTCCGGCGGCACACCGAACTTCGTAGCCTCGCCGGCGAGGTCCACCTGAATCAACAGCTCAGGTGTCCGCCCCGCGTCGGCGGCGGCCGCATCGATCTTTTGCAGCAGTTCGACGCTATCGACCGAGTGAATCGTGGCAAACGCGGGCCCCGCCTTCCGGGCCTTGTTCGTCTGCAGGTGGCCGAGGAGGTGCCACCTAATAGGTAAGTCGGCCGAACTGACAATTTTCTGCAGTCCTTCCTGGACTTTGTTCTCGCCGAAGTCGCGCTGCCCCGCGGCGTAGGCCTCGCGCACGGCTTCGAGGGGGAATGTCTTGGAGACGGCGACGAGGAGGACGGAGGAGGGGTCCCGGCCGGCTGACCGGGCCGCGGCGGCGATGCGCCCGCGGATCCCAGCCAGCCGATCGGCGATGGTCATAACGGGTCTGAAAAGACCCGTCCTACTTCTTGATCATCTGCTGCAGCGCGGGGAGCGACTGGTTCACCTGCGCGGCCTTCGGGTCGTTCGGCGCCAGCTTCAGGAACGTCTCGAGCGCGGTGACGGCTTCCGGAATCTGTCCCAGATTCAGGTTCGTCATGCCGAGCTGATACCACGCGTTGGCGTTGTTGGCGTCCGCCTTCGTCGCGTTGTCGAACTGCGCTTTCGCCTCGGCGTACTTGCCGGCGTTGAAGAGCACGACCCCCTGGTTGTACATCGCCTCGGCGCCGCCGCCGCCGCCCGCGCCCGCCGTCGAACCGGCCAGCTCGGTCGCCTTCTGGTTCATCGCCAGCGCTTCGTCGAACTTCTTCTGCGCGTTGTAGACGTTGGCGAGGCCGTTGTACGGATCGGGGTTGGTCGGCTTCAGCTCGACCGCCTTCTTCATCGCCGCTTCCGCCGCATCCCAATTCTGCTTGTGCGTGTAGGCGAGCCCGAGGTTGTAGTAGCAGTCGCTGCACGTCGGAAGCTTGGTGACGACGTCATTCAGCTTTTCGATCGCCTCGTCGTCGCGGCCCGCACGCAGCGCTTCGATGGCCGACGCCGCCGCTTCCTGCACGGCCTTCTGCTCCGGGCTCATCCCGCTTGTCGGCGTCAGCGTGAAGTTCGCTTCGGCGGGCGTGCCCTGCGACACGGTGACGCGCTGCGCGGCCTGGCCGACCTTGTCCTTCGCCACCGTCACGGTGTACTGGCCGGATTGCAGACCGACCTGCACGAATTCGCCCTTGTTGTTCGTCTTGGTCTCGGCGTTGCGCGCCGGGCCCTGAATGGACACTTTGGCGTCGGCGACGGGCTGGCCCTTGTCGTCAACGACCTTTCCCTTCACGATGCCCTGGGCGAACGCGGGGGCCGAAAACACGAGCGCCACGGCAAGCGCCAGGACACCCCGGTACAGATGGGTCCGCATGCTCAAATCCTCTCTTCTGCTGATGATCATCCGCCTTCGCGGCCGGGCCGCTCTGGCGGGACAGGCCTAACCGGCAATCCTACCCGTAAGTTACGTAGTTTAACCGAAGAAATGTTCCACCGCTGCCAGCTCCTGCGTAACCGCTGCAGAAGGAAGCGAATCCAGGAATCTGCGGCCATATCCCATGGTGCGCAGCCGCGGGTCGAGGATCGCCAGCACGCCGCGGTCGCTGCGGTGGCGGATCAGCCGGCCGAGCCCCTGCTGCAGCGCCAGGATGGCCAGCGGCACCTGGTAGTCCGCAAACGCGTCGCCGCCGCGCGCCCGGATCGCCTCGATACGGGCGGCGGTCACCGGATCGCCGGGTGAGGCAAACGGCAGCTTGTCGATGATCACGCAGCTGAGCGCCTCGCCGACGACATCGACCCCCTGCCAGAAGCTCGCCGTCGCCAGCAGCACGGCATGCGGCGTCGAACGGAACTGATCGATGAGCGCCGATCGCGGCGCCGTCCCCTGCACGAGGATCGGATAGGGCAGCGACGTCTCGACGACCTGCTGCACCGCGCGCAGCATGGCGTAGCTGGTGAAGAGGACGAAGGCACGTCCGCGCGAGCGCTTCAGCAGCTCGATTACCTCACGTGCCGCCGCGGCGCCGAACGTTGGCGACTTCGGCGGCGGAATGCGGCGAGGCAGGTAGAGGAGCGCCTGCGTCCGGTAATCGAATTCGGAGGGGACGCGCACTTCGTGCGCCTCCCTGATGCCGAGGCGGCTCTTCACGTACTCGAACGATCCGTCGACGGCGAGGGTGGCGGACGTCAGCACGGTCGTGCGCATCCGATCGAACAGCGCGTCCTGCGCGAGGCGCGAGACGTCGATGGGCGACGCGCGCAGGAAGAGGCCGCGCCCGCGGCTCTCGACGTAATAGACGAAATCGGCGTCGTTGGCGCGAATCAGGAACGAGATGTCGTCGCGCAGCTCGCGCGCCCGCCGCGCCAGCGCGGCAATCATCTCGTCCGGCTCGTCCTTGCTGAGCGACAGGGCGAGGGTGGCCTCGAGCCCGTCGAGCGCGCCGGCGAGCATGGCGCCGTCCTGGAAGTAGTCGATGAAGGTCTCGGACGTGTAGCGCGCCTTCGCTTCGGCGTGCTCCATCCGCGCCATCGACAGGCCGCTGAAAAAGGTGCGCGAGTGCTCCGTGACGCGCGCGATCGCCTGCAGCATGTCGGGGGTGATGGCGACCGCCGCCTCGACGTCGCGCACGAAATCCTCGACGCGGAAGTTGCTGACCGCGATGCCGAAGTACTGCGTCGCCACGTCCTCGAGCTGATGCGCCTCGTCGACGACGAGCGTGGCGCACGAGGGAATCACTTCGCCGTAGTCGCTCTGGCGCAGCTGCGCGTCCGCGCACAGCAGATGATGGTTGACGATGACGGCGTCGGCGGCGGCGGCCCGCTGGCGCATCAGCGTGACGAAGCAGTCGCCGTAACGCGGGCACTCGCTGCCCAGGCACGTTTCGGCGTCGGCGGAGATCTCCTTCCACAACGGCAGGTCTTCAGGGAGGTCGTTCAGCTCGGCGCGATCGCCTGTCTTCGTCTTTTTCGCCCAGTCGGCGATGACCGGCAGAAACACGGCACGTTCAGATCGTTCGGGTCGTTCGGGTCGTTCGGGTCGTTCGCGTTCGGCTTCGAAGCGATGCAGGCACAGGTAGTTCGACCTCCCCTTCATCAGCGTCGCCGTGAACGGCGTGCCGAGCGCCTCGCGCAGCGCCGGGAGATCCTTGAAGAAGATCTGTTCCTGCAGGTTCTTGGTGCCGGTCGAGACGAGCACGCGCTGGCCGCTGAGGATGGCGGGGACGAGATAGGCGAGCGTCTTGCCCGTGCCGGTACCCGCTTCGGCGATGAGCGTTCCGCCGCCGTCGATCACGCCGGCGACCGCTTCCGCCATGGCGCGCTGCCCCTCTCGTGCCTCGTAGCCGGGGACCACCCGCGCCAGCGCGCCGTCATCGGCGAAGACGGCAGCAACGGCGGTGCGCAGGTTCGCCGGTTCGGCGGCTCGAAGGTGCGACGGTTCGACGGTTCGCGGGTCGCCGTTTCGCGGGTTCATCGCCGCCCTCGAATCGCGGGTCTTACTGCAACTCCGGGTAGAGCGGGAACTTCCGGCACAGCCGCTCGACTTCTTCCTTGACCATACCGGCGACGCGGTCGTCGTCCGGCGCGGCGAGGACTCGCGCGATGAGATCGCCGATCTGATCCATCTCCGGCTCGCGCATGCCGCGCGTGGTCATCGCCGGCGTGCCGACGCGAATGCCGCTGGCCACCATCGGCGGATTCTGATCGAAGGGGATGGCGTTCTTGTTGACGGTGATGGCGGCCTTGCCGAGGACCGCTTCCGCGACCTTGCCGGTGATGCCCTTCGAGAAGACATCGACGAGCATCAGGTGGTTGTCGGTGCCGCCGCTGACGAGGCGGAAGCCATGGCTGCTCAGCGAGGAAGCGAGACGCGCGGCGTTGGCGACAATCTGCCGCTGATACTCGGCAAACGACGGCTGCAACGCTTCCTTGAAGCAGACCGCCTTGGCCGCGATGATGTGCATGAGCGGTCCGCCCTGCACGCCGGGGAACAGCGCACGGTCGAGATCCTTCGCGTACTGCTCGCGGCACATCACCATGCCGGCACGCGGTCCGCGCAGCGTCTTGTGCGTCGTCGTGGTGACGAACTCGGCGTGCGGCACGGGGCTGGGATGCGCGCCGCCGGCGACGAGCCCGGCGATGTGCGCCATGTCGACCACCATCGGCGCCCCGACCGCCTTTGCCACCCTGGCGATGCGCGCGAAGTCGATGACGCGCGGATAGGCGCTGGCGCCGACCATGATCATCTTCGGCGTGTGCTCGTGGGCGAGCCGTTCGAGCTCGTCGTAGTCGATCCGCTCGTCGTCCCTGCGCACGCCGTAGGGAACGATCGTGTAGAGCTTGCCCGAGAAGTTCAGCGGGTGGCCGTGCGTCAGGTGGCCGCCGTGCGCCAGGTTCATGCCGAGCACCGTGTCACCCGGCTTGAGCAGCGTGAAGTAGACGGCCATGTTGGCCTGCGCGCCCGAGTGCGGCTGCACGTTGACATGGTCCGCGCCGAACAACTGCTTGGCGCGCGCGATGGCCAGCGACTCGGCGACGTCGACGAACTCGCAGCCGCCGTAATAGCGCTTGCCCGGATACCCCTCCGCGTACTTGTTCGTCATCACCGAGCCGGCGGCTTCGAGCACGGCGGCGCTGACGAAGTTCTCCGATGCGATGAGCTCGAGGCCTTCGGCCTGGCGCCGCACCTCGTTGTTGATGGCGGTGGCGATCTCGGGATCGGTGTCGGCGAGCGAACGTTGCATCGAATTGAGCGTTGAAGCCGGGGCTGCCATAGACGGGTGATTGTACTATTCAAGGCCCAAGGCTCAACGCGAAATGGCCAACGCTCAACGCCCTGCCGTCGTCATTTCTGCACGTGGTGAGCAGCGCATCCGCGGCGGTCATCCGTGGATCTACCGCGCCGACGTGGTTGACGTTTCTGCAACGGGCGGCGACATCGTCGACGTCATCGGTCCGCGGCAGCGCACGATCGGCAGCGCGCTCTTCAGCGATCGATCGCAGATTTCGCTGCGCATGCTCACCACCGGCGATCACGCGCTGGCCGACGAGGCGCTGCTCCGCTCGCGCGTCGAGCACGCCATCCGCTTCCGCGAATCGCTCGCCCTCGACGCGACGGCATATCGTCTCGTCCACGGTGAAGCGGATCTGCTGCCCTCGCTCGTCGTCGATCGCTACGGCGACTACCTGGCGGTGCAGGCGCTGTCGCAGGGGATGGATCGCCTGCTGCCGGCGATCACGCTCATCTTCCTCGACCTGCTGCAGCCGAAAGGGATCCTCGCCCGCAACGATCCGAAGGTGCGCGCGCTCGAAGGGCTGCCGCAGAGCGTGGACGTGCTGCACGGGGAGATTCCCGACTCCATCGTCGTGCGTGAGGGGCCGGTTGCATACGACGTCAACCTGCGCACCGGCCAGAAGACCGGACTGTTCCTCGATCAGCGCGAGAACCGCGAGGCGGCCGCACGCTACGCGCGTGGCCGCCTGCTCGATTGTTTCAGCTACAACGGCGGCTTCGCGCTGCGGCTGGCGCGCACGTGCCCGCAGGCGGAAGCGCTCGACATCTCGGCAGACGCGGTCGAGCGGATCAGGGCCAACGCCGTGCGCAACGACGTGCCGCACCTGCAGGCGCGCGAAGTGAACGTCTTCGACGAGCTGCGCCGCCTCGAGCGCGCCGGCGAGCGCTACGACACCATCGTCCTCGACCCGCCGGCGTTCGCCAAGAACAAGGCGTCGATTGCCAACGCGATGGCCGGCTACAAGGAGATCAACCTGCGCGCCATGCGGCTGCTCAATCCGGGGGGCTACCTCGTCACCTGCAGCTGCTCCTACAACGTGAACGAAGAGATGTTCGCAGCGGTCATTCACGAGGCATCAATCGACAGCCACACCCCCATGACCATCGTCGAGAAACGGATGCAGGGCCGCGACCATCCGGTCCTCGTCGCCGTCCCCGAGACGTATTACCTGAAGTGCTTCATCCTGCGCCGCGTGGAGTAGCGGCGATTCATGGCGTGACGCACGGAACCACCTGTCTTCCGTGGCGTCGGTAGAGACGAAAGTCGCTGTCAGTCGTGAGCAGCACGGGGTTCGGCACAATCTCCGACATGCGCACGAGGCACCCGTCCGCCAGGCTCATCGGAACGTCGCGGTACTTCTTCAGCAAGCCGAGCACGCGTTCGAGTTCGGTCGCAAAGTCGAAGGCAGGGAGGAGGGAACGCCGGCGCAGCAACGCGTCGAGACCCTCCGCCTTCGTTCCGAGCACGAAGAAAGCCTCGGAGAGTACCGCCTCGCATGTTCGCCACGGCGGCTCGTGCTCCCTGGCCTGGAGGACTGCCCATGCATGATGGCCGTCCTGACGGTTGAGAAGCGCAATCAGGAAGCTAGCGTCGACGAGCGCGTTTGTGGCCATAGCCCATCGACTTCAGGTAGGCCTTCTTCCGTGAGCTCAGATCGGAAGGCAGGCCGTCGATCGACCCGATGAGATCGGCGATGGCGTTGTAACCAGCCGCCGGTGCCGGTTGTGCCGCCGCGCTGGTCAGGCGCTCCCGTACGACGTCCGATTTGCAGCGGCCGCGTCGACGCGATTCCGCCTCGATCTCGGCGACGAGCGATTCAGGCAGGCGGACGGTCAGCGTTTTCACACAGCCAAGTGTAATACGCGTGTGCCAGCCGTGCAATACAGGCCCGCCGGCGGTGGCGTGGAGACCCGGCACGGTGTAGGATTCCGCGGGTGAAACGGGCAGCCACTCTTCTCGCCGCGCTCCTCGCGACAGGCACACTCATCGCCCAGGGGGGTCGTGGCGCCGTGGCGGGGCGTATCACTACAGATCAGGGCGATCCTGCCGGCGGCGTGACGGTGCAGGCGCAGGACTCGGCAGGAAAATTCACTTCGGTCGTCGCCAACAGGAACGGCGAGTTCCGCATCGCGAACCTGCCGGCGGACACGTACGAGATTTCCGTCCCGCAGATGGGGCTCCGCACCGCGCGCTATGCGCAGCCGAACGTCGTCATCGACGCGGGCAGGACGGTGACGTTGAACATCAGGCTGATGCCGAACAACTTCGGCGTGCTCGGCGACGATGAGGCGTTCCTGCAGATCTACAACAAGTACAAGGACCTGAAGGGAGCGACACCGCGGACGGCAGATGGACACCCGGACTTCTCCGGCATGTGGCTGGCGAATGTCGATCCGAATCCGCAGCCCGCGCAGATGCTGCCCTGGGCGCAGCAGGAGTGGGAACGGCGGCGAGACCGCGCGTTCGAAGGGATGCCGACGTCGCGCTGCCTGGCCACGGATCCGACGCTGACGCTGCCGGTCTTCTACAAGATCGTGCAGACGAAGACGCTGCTCATTCATCTCTTCGAGCAGGACCCGCACTACCGGCAGGCGTTCATCGACGGGCGCGAACATCCGAAGGATCTCGATCCGACCTGGCTGGGACACACCATCGGCCGATGGGAGAAGGACACGCTCGTGCTCGACACCGTCGGACTCAACGACAAGAGCTGGCTGCTGCAGGCGACATGGCTGCCGCACACCGAGATGCTGCACATCGTCGAGCGATACCGCCGCCCGGATCTCGCGCACCTGAATATCGACGTGACGATCGACGATCCCGGCAGCTTCGTCAAACCCGTTGCACGCCACGTGACGTGGCTGTCGACGCCGGGCGAAGAGCTGTTCGAAACGATCTGTCCGGAGAACAACAAGTTTCTGCAGAATTCGGCGTTCAAGTAGCGCGGGAGACCCCATGAAGCAACTGTTCGCGTGCCTGGTCCTCGCGGTCGTCGCGGCCGTGCCGATGGCGGCGCATCATTCCTTCGCCGCGGAGTTCGACATCACCAAGCCGGTGACGCTCACCGGCAACGTGACGAAGATCGAGTGGACCAACCCGCACGCATATCTGTTCATCGACGTGAAGGATCCGCAGAGCGGCGCCGTCACCAACTGGGAAATCGAGATGGGCAGCCCGAACGGCCTGACGCGTCTCGGGTGGACGCGCACGCTGCTCAAGCCGGGCGATGCCGTGACGGTTGAAGGCAGCCTCGGACGCAACAAGCCGAACCTCGCCAACGCGCGATCGGTCGTCATGACCGACACCGGCAAGAAGCTCGGCGCCGCGTCGAGCGAAGGCGCGCGATAGCGATGATGCGCGCCATCCGCACCCTGCCATGCGTCGTCGCCCTCGTGGCGCTGGCGACGCTGACGATCGCCGCGCAATCGCCCGGGCGCTGGGTGATGCAGAAGGGCGCGCCCGTCCCGACGCCGGAAGAGGAGTACTGGAACGCGACGGCCAACGGAAAGCTCTACTTGATGGGCGGCAACCAGGGCGGAAAGAACGATCGCATTCTCGAGTACGACATCGCCGCGGACCGCTGGACGACGAAGAAGCCGGCGCCGTGGTCGGCCAATCACATGGCGCTCGCCGAGTATCGCGGAAAGATCTACGTCTTCGGCGGGGCGACGGTCGAGAGCCAGCCGAACGCGCTCAAATCGTGGGAGTACGATCCAGCGGCGGATTCGTGGAAAGAGCTACCGGCGATGCCGAGCAAGCGTACGGCCTCGGTGGCGATTGCCGCGGGCGGCAAGATCTACGTCATCGGCGGCAGCGACGAAATCGGCCTGTCGGTTCCCACCAACGAGGCGTACGACGTCGCCAGCGGCAGGTGGGAAACGCATCGGCCGATGCCGACGGCGCGCAATCACCCGGCCGGCGGCGCGGTGAACGGCAAGCTCTACGTGATCGGCGGCCGTCTCACCGCCGCCAACGTCGCCAACATGCTCTCGAGCGCCACCGACATCGTCGAGGAGTACGACCCGGCGACCGACAAATGGCGGTCGATGACGAAGATGCCGTATCAGACGAGCGGGCAGGGATGGATCACGTTTCAGAACCGGATCTATGTCGCCGGCGGCGAGCTGCGCGACGCGCACATGGATGCCGTGTTCCGCGATTTCGTCGTCTTCGATCCGGCGGCCAACGACTGGTATCGCCTGCCGTCGATGCCGACCGCGCGCCACGGCGTCGTGCTCACCGCGCTCGGCAATCGCATCCACGCGGTGGCGGGGCACACTGCGTTCAACGGCAACGGCGCCGAAGCGCTGCACAGCAACGTCAACGAGATTTTCGAGCTTTCCAGGTAGGCGGGCGGGGCGGACTGTGGTCGGCGAGCCTTTCCAGCACAGTGGGATCCGAAGCTTGGAATTCACGTGACTTGAAGTCGCG
>JADMIO010970516.1_pt1 | contig 65328 bp, 59 predicted proteins | sample 8958161 | NCBI WGS metagenome assembly JADMIO01 (sample SAMN16585339, study PRJNA669376) | soil metagenome | isolation source: Crop rotation soil | place: USA: Cullars Rotation, Alabama | collected 2011
AGTCACGTGAATTCCAAGCTTCGGATCCCACTGTGCTGGAAAGAGGTTTTCAGCGGCACGCTGAACCTTTGGGGGGCCGTAGAATTCGAGGTCGTGCGGCTGCCCGCGGAAAGCACGCTGCAGAAAATCATCCGACTCATCCAGACCGCGCAGAAGCTCAAGGCGCCGAGCGAGCGGTTCACCGACAAGTTCGGCACCGGCTACACATACGCGGTCATCGGCGGCTCGGCGGCAATGTTTCTCGTGTGGTGGCTGGGTTTTCATCTGCCGGCCTTCACGAACACTCCGGAGACACGCTCGGCTTTTTACCGGGCAATGACGCTCATGGTCGTGGCGAGCCCGTGCGCGCTGGTGCTGTCGATCCCGTCTGCCATTCTCGCGGCCATCGCCTGGGGCGCGCGGCACGGCGTGCTGTTCCGGGGTGGAGCGGCCATCGAGAAGCTGGCCGACGTCAACATCGTCGCGCTCGACAAGACCGGAACCTTGACCACCGGCGAGCTGACGGTGGTCGGCTACGACAGTTTTCCGGCCGGGCGGGAATCCGAGGTGATGGAACTCGCCTATGCGCTCGAGTCGCGCTCGGAGCACCCGATCGCGCGCGCGATCGTGCGCGATGCCCGCGCCCGCGGCGTGCGGTCGATCCCGCTCGACGACTTCAAGAACATCGTGGGCCAGGGCGTGCGCGGCCGCTACGGCGACGCCCAGGCGTTGCTCGGACGACGTGAACTGCTCACGGCCGGGCCGCTCGCGGGCTGGGCGGAAAAACTTCCGCCGGCGCCGGCGGAACTCGCCGAGGTTTGGGTCGTCGGCCGGGACGTGCTCGGCAGGGTGCTGTTGCGCGACCAGATCCGCGCGGAATCGAAGTCAGTGCTGAGGGAACTGAAGGCGATGGGCCTGCGCACGGTCATGCTTACCGGCGACCGGCGTCAGGCCGCGGAGGCGGTCGCCCAGGAACTGGGGCTCGATGAAGTGCGCGCGCACCTCACTCCCGAGCTTAAAGTGGCGGCGATCCAGGAGCTGAAACAGTCGAGTCCGCAGGCGCGCGTGGCCATGGTCGGCGACGGCGTCAATGACGCGCCGTGCCTGGCTGCGGCCGATGTCAGCGTGGCGATGGGTGCGCGCGGCAGCGACGCCGCGCTGGAGCAGGCGGAAGTCATCCTGATGCACGACCGCATCGAAAACTTCCTGGCGGCGGAGCGCCTGAGCCGCCGCGCGAAATCGATCATTCGGCAGAACCTCACCATTTCGCTCGGCGTGGTGATTGTCATGGTTGTCGCCACCGCGCTCGGCAGCGTGCCGCTGGCGGTTGGCGTCGGCGCGCACGAAGGCAGCACGCTCGTGGTCTGCATCAATTCCCTGCGGCTCCTGTTCGGGAAGAATTCTTGATGCCGGTGAAATGCAAGGCCCGGGGGCGCCTGACCCGCCTCACATTTCAATCCACACCAAGTCGCCGACTCGCGTCCATTCGTAGAGCTCGATGACCTCGAGATTGCTCATCTGCACGCAGCCGCTGCTGGCGGGGCTGCCGAGGCGATCTTCGCGGTTGGTGCCGTGGATGTAGATGTAGCGCTGATACGAGTCGACCTGGCCGCCCACGTTTACCCCGGCCTCAATGCCGCGAAGCCACATGATCCGCGTGGTGATCAGGTTTTTTGCCTGTTCCGCGGGGTCAAATTCGGAGAAGTGGCGCCCGGTGCTGACGCGTCCCCTGAAGACAATTCCCGGCGGCGAGCCCGCCCCGATCTTCTCCGCGATCTCGTGCAAACCGGTCGGCGTGCCGAGCGAATCCTTGATGTTGGATGGCGGACGGAGCGAAGTGGAAATGGTGTAGCTCTTGCGCAAAACACAGTCGTCGAAAAACATCAGGAGCTGGTGTGCGATTGAAACGCCTATGACACGCGGTGTGAGCTTGATTCCCAGCGCGTCGCACCTTTCTTTCAGCCGTTTAAACGTTTCATTCACTGTGAGCAAAAATTCCTACCGGGTCGGCATCGTCGGTGCCACGGGAGCAGTCGGTCAAGAGCTGATTGCCCTGTTGCAGGCGCACGCATTTCCGCTCGCGGAGCTGAGGCCGCTCGCCTCGGCGCGTTCCGCCGGGCGAACCATCGATTTCGTCGGGAAAAAAATCACCGTTCGCGAAGCGACTCCCGATGCCTTCGAAGGACTCGACCTCGCGTTCTTTGCCGTGGCCGGCTCCACTTCCACGGCGCTGGCGCCGGAGGCGGTGAAGCGCGGCTGCCTGGTCATCGACAAGAGCTCGGCCTATCGCATGGATCCGGCCGTCCCGCTGGTTGTGCCGGAAATCAATCCGCAGGCCCTGAAGGGACACCAGGGGATTGTCGCCAGCCCGAACTGCTCGACCGCGGTCGCGCTGATGGCGCTTTATCCGCTGCACCAGGCGTTCGGCCTCAAGCGCGTGATCTTTGCCACGTACCAATCGGTTTCCGGCACGGGAGCAGACGCGGTGGTGGAACTCGAGGAACAGACCAGGGCCTACACCGCCGGCAAACCGCTGCCACGCGAAGTTTATCCGCACCAGATTTTCCAGAACGTGATCCCGCATATCGATTCATTCGGTGGCGATGGCTACACCGGCGAAGAAACCAAGATGCGCAGCGAGAGCCGGAAGATTCTCGGCCTGCCGAATCTCAGGGTTTCGGCCACTTGCATCCGCGTTCCGGTTGTTCGCGCCCACTCGATAGCGATCAACGCGGAATTCGAGCGTCCGGTTTCAGTCGAATCCGCGCGCAAGGCGATCGCGGCATTTCCTGGCGCCGAGCTGATCGACGAGCCGTCGAAGAACGCCTATCCGACGCCACTCGACTACAGTCGCAAGGAAAAGTGCGGTGTCGGCCGCATCCGCCTCGACACCGCCCTCGACAACGGCCTCGCGCTCTGGGTCAGCGGCGACAATCTCTGGAAAGGGGCCGCTCTTAACGCGATTCAGACTGCGGAGAAGATGATCGAGCTTGGTTTTCCGCTCGGAGCGGAAATCCAGAAAGTCGAGGCCAGGGGTTAGCATTTCGCTGACCGGAAATCCTGGACGATGAGGGACTCGAACCCCCGACCCCCTCGGTGTAAACGAGATGCTCTAACCATCTGAGCTAATCGTCCTAGGTCAGCCAACAATCGCTGCGCGGGGGAGAGCGGCAAGGCGAAATCAATCCGTTTCCCTATGGAAGCGTGCTGTAGCAGGGCGGGGTCGCCTGACCCCGGGCACGGCGGCATCAGCGATGCCGCCCTACACCAGACACCGAGAGCGTCTCGCGCCTTCGCCGGAAGACATGTTTTTGTAGGGCGGGGTCGCCTGACCCCGCCGCGGCGGCCTCCCAAAGCCCGGCTTGCTGATTGCTGAGGGACCAGCATTGTCCGGATTTCCGGGATTTCCGGGATTCAACCTGCATGAAAATCACGCTCGCCACCCGCAAGAGTCCGCTGGCCTTGGTCCAGGCGGAAATGATGGCCGCACGGTTTCGGGAAAAGATACCTGGCGCGCAATGCGAGTTGCTCAAGGTCGTCACGACCGGCGACAAGCAGGCCGACTGGTCGCTGGCGAAGCAGGGCGGCAAGGGGCTTTTCACCGCGGAGCTCGAGCGGGCCTTGTTGCGCGGCGACGCCAACGGCGCCGTCCACAGTTGCAAGGATCTTCCGGGCGGCAACACCGCCGGACTCACGGTGGCGGGGTTTCTGCCGCGGGAGGACGCCCGCGACGTGCTCGTGCATCGTGAAGGCGCCGGCAATCCGGCGACGATTGCGACCGGCAGCCCGCGGCGCCAACTGCAGATCGCCAGGCTGTTTCCCAAGGCGAAATTCAGTGAAATCCGCGGCAACGTCGACACGCGGCTCAAGAAGATCGCCGCCGGCGAAGCCGACGCGACGATCCTCGCCGCCGCCGGACTCAAGCGGCTCGGAATTTCCACTTGGCCCGGTCTGGTGTTTCGCCTGCTGACCCTGGAAGAAAGCGTCCCGGCGGTGGGACAGGGGGCGATCGCGCTGCAGTCGCGCGAGACCGACGCTGGAAAATTCGCGCCCGCACTGGACGCCGACACGCTTCGCGCCGTGAACCTGGAGCGGGCGCTGCAGGAACTTCTCGGTGGCGGGTGCCAGATCGCCTTCGGGGCGCATGTTGCATCCGGCCGACTTTATTTCTTTCACGAGAAGACCGGCACGCGGGTTTTTGACCTGAAGGCCCACGATTTTGCCGATCCGCGAGTGACTGCGGCGCGTCTGCTGAAGGAACTCGGGCTATGAGCAACGCCGGACCGCAACCGCTGCGCGACCGCCGCGTGGCCATCACGCGTCCCGAGGCGCAATCGGCGGATTGGCGCCGTCGCCTCGAGGCCCTCGGCGCGGACGTGCTCGAACTGCCGCTCATCCGCGTGAGCAAGGAAGTGAACCTCGAGACGCTCGCCGAGGTCTTCCAGGAATTAGGCAGCTACGAGTGGATCGTCTTCACCAGCACGAATGCCGTGAAGTTTTTCTTCGGGGAATTCCACCGCGTGTTCGACGACATCCGCTCGCTGGGGCTTGTACGGATCGCGGCGGTTGGCGAGGCGACGGCGGCGGCCATTCGCGAACAGCATCTGCGCGTCGACCTGCAGCCGAAAAAGGCCAGCGCCGAGGAACTCGCGAAGGCGATGGTCGAACGCGAGTCGATCGACAGTGCGAGGATTCTGGTGATCACGGGCAGCCGCAATCGCGAGGTTTTGGTGCAGAAGCTCGACGAAGCGCGCGCGATCGTCGACACGCTGCAAGTTTACAAGACCGAGGAAACGAATCTCGACCACGATCCCGTCGCGGCAAGATTCCGTGCCGAGGGCGCCGACGCCATCCTGTTTGCGAGTCCGTCGGCGGCGCAGTCATTTCTCGAGCAGGCCAGTGCGTTGAAACTGGCGCCGAAGGCCAGGCGCCCGATCGCCGGCAGCATCGGACCGACCACGACCGCGGCCATGAGACAATTGGGGATGCCGGTCGATTTCGAATCCGCCGAGGCGAACCTCGATTCGCTCGTGGCCGCACTGGTGAAGGCGCTGGGCAGATCGGCTTCTTGATCGCATGCGTAAATCCGTTCTGAAGCCCGGAGATGGCGAGAAAGCCCCTTGGCGGCGCCTGAACCATCGGCGATATTCGCTGTCGCAAGGCAACCATGATTAACGGCATCAGGTTCAAGGTTTGCGGCATCACTTCCATCGTCGACGCGGAGGCGGCGGACGCCGTGGGCGCCGACTACCTTGGATTCATCTTTTATCCGCCGTCGCCGCGCCACTCGCCCCTGGCGCAATATGAGGCGATGAAGGATCGCCTGCCGCCGCGCCGGAAAGTGGCCGTCACCGTGGAGCCCACGCTCAAGGACCTGAAGAACATCGTGGGGCTGGGGTTTGATTTCTATCAGATTCACTACAGCCCCAACGTGGAAAAGGAAACGGTCTCGGGCTGGGCGAACCTGGTGGAACAGCCGCGCCTCTGGCTCGCGCCGCGACTGCCGCCCGGGTCGGTGCTGGATGACGAGTTCCTGCCCTTCGCGCACACCTTCCTGCTCGACACTTTCCATCCCGAAAAACCCGGCGGGACCGGAAAAACGGGAGACTGGAGCGAATTCAAGCGCTACACTGCGGCACATCCGGAGAAGCAATGGATCCTTTCCGGAGGATTGAACCCCGAGAACATTGCCAAGGCGATCAAGTCCACCGGCGCTTCGTTTATCGACGTCAATAGCGGCGTGGAACAGGCTCCGGGAGTCAAGAGCCCCGCCAAGCTCAAGGCCTTTGCGGTCGCGCTCAACAACGCGACGAAGCACGTCAGCGCCGGATCAGGGAAGTAGGTCGGGCGCCTCTGCCGGCGCGGGCCAAACAATCGCACGCCTGGCAGGTTCGAGAAGCGGGCGAAAATGCCGTCTACAACTGCAACGCACGCACGGCTGCTTCCACTGCGGCGCCGTCGCGCAGCGCGCGCTCGGGCAGGGGAAATTCAGCGTTGAACACCTGCATTTTTTCCGGCGATTCCACCGTCACCCGGGATTCGTCGATCTGACCTGACGCGGACGTGATGGCCGCGAGGTCGAGCCCGAGGCGCGACGCCAGAAAGCGGTACATCGCGGCGCGTTTTGACGGGCCATAGTCGTGCCCTTCGTCGGGCAGGTGGACATTTGCGACCTGCCCCGCAACGCCGTAGTAGCCGTAGATCTTTCGAAGGAACGGATACTCGACGTTCGGCACGTTGACGGTCCAATCCTTGCCGTCGGAAACGACAAGCTGCGGCCGCGGAGCGGCGAGGGCCGCGATCATCGCATTGCTGGCGAAATGGTCGGAGCTGCGATGGATCGGCAGGGAGCTCTCGCAAGGGCAACCGCCGAAGAAGTGCGCCGACACCATGACCACCGGCACACTGACGGCGACGCGCGGGTCGAGCGCGGTGAGCAGGAACGATTGGGTGCCGCCGCCGGACTCACCGCTGACCGCAATCCGCGCAGGGTCGATGCCGTCGAGCGATTGGAGGAAATCGAGCGCGCGCATCGCATTCCAGGTTTGGATAGTAAGCGCGATGGGCTGCCGGTGAGCCGACTTCCCGAAAATCGCCAGCCCGTCGCCGTGGGCGAACATGTCGATCGACAGCACCACCGCGCCCATCCGCGCCAAGGCACCGCACCGGCGTTGCATCGCCTCGGTGAAGCGACCGTGTTTGGCCAAATCAGCGTCGGTCGCCGGGATCGGAGTATGGCCGTGTGTGGAAAGCACGGCGGCGCGCGAGCTTTTCGCCGCCAGCGGGCGATAGAGATTGCCGGTGACAAAATAGCCGGGCACCGACTCGAAGCAGACGTTCTCCACGCTGTAGCCGTCGTAAGTCCGGCGTCCGCGAATGACGGGGTTCAGCGGCGTGCGTCGGGGCCAGGGAGAAAGATTAAGTCCTTCCTGGATGCGTCGCCGGACATGCGTCGCATAGGCATCCCAAGTCGCCCGATCGGGAAATCTTGCCAACGCGGCATCAAGTACCGACTTCCCCTGTTGCGGCGTCAGAAATTCACCGCGACAAAGCGCCGGACCTGCGGCGGGTGCCGACGGCAAATCCGCCGGCAGCCAGTCGAGCGGCTGGTCGGCCAGCGCTGCCAGCGGCAGTGCCAGAAGCAGGAAGCCGACGCGAATGATCCGGATCATGGTTTCTCGCCGGCTGTATCAGAACCCCGGCATGCCACCCATTCCGCCGCGGCCTTTCATCGCTTCCATCTGCCGCATGAGCTTCTTCTGGTTTCCGCCCTTCATCATGCGCATGAATTTCTGCATCTGCTCGAACTGCTTGATGAGCTGGTTGACCTCGACGACCTTCACGCCCGCGCCGGCGGCGATGCGCATCCGCCGGCTGCCATTGAGCAGCGAGGGTTTGCGGCGCTCCTGCACGGTCATCGACTGGATGATGGCTTCGGTCCGCTTGATCTGGCGCTCGGCATCGTCGGGCAACTGCACGCCGTTCATGCCGGGCAGCATGCCCATGATCGACTGCATCGAGCCGAGCTTCTTCACCTGCTGCATCTGCGACAGGAAGTCCTCGAGATTGAAATCCGCCTTGCGCATCTTTTCGGCCATGCGCTCGGCCTCCTTCTGATCGATCGTCTCCTGCGCTTTCTCGACGAGCGAAACGACGTCACCCATGCCCAAAATGCGGGAGGCCAGGCGATCGGGATAGAAGGTCTCGAAGTCGCTCGTCTTCTCGCCGGTGCCGATGAACTTGATCGGCACGCCGGTCACCGACTTGATTGAGAGCGCCGCGCCGCCGCGCGCATCGCCGTCGAGCTTGGTCAGGATCAGGCCGGTGACCCCGAGGGCGTCGTGAAAAGCCTTGGCGACATTCACCGCCTCCTGTCCCAGAGCGCCATCGACCACGAGCAGAACTTCGTCGGGATTCACCCGCGCGTGCAACCGCTTCACTTCCTCGATGAGTTCCTGGTCGATCTGCAGGCGGCCCGCGGTGTCGAACAGGATGACGTCGGCGCCTTGCGACAACGCGGTGTCGAGCGCACGCGCGCCGATCGCGGGCACGTCCTTCGAATTGCGATCGGCGTAGAAGCCGAGCTCCTCCTGCTTCGCGAGAATCTCGAGCTGGTCGATGGCGGCGGGACGATTGACGTCGCACGCCACGACGAACGGCCGGGCGCCCTTTTTCTTGAGCAGCTTGCCGAGCTTGGCGGTCGACGTGGTCTTGCCCGAGCCATGGAGGCCGACCATCAGCACTTTCAGGGGCCGCGTGGATTTCAGTTCGGTCAGGCCCTCGCCGAGGAGGCGGACGAGCTCGTCGTGAATGATCTTCACGACCTGCTGGCCCGGGGTGACCGAGCGCAGGACCTGCTGGCCGACGCATTGCTGCTGCACGCGCTCGATGAATTCGCGGGCGACCTTGAAATGGACGTCGGCGGCGAGGAGGGCGGCGCGCACCTCCTTGAGCGCGTCGGCCATATTGGCTTCGGACAGGGTGCCGACACCCCGCAGGTTGCGCAGGGCGTCGGAGAGTTTCTCGGTCAGGCTGTCAAACATGGGAAGTCGGCTGGGATGGCACCATTATTCGGTTGCGGCTTTGCTGCAACCGAAGTGACAAGTGCAAAGTGACACGTGACAAGTGGAATCCGGTCCATCACCTTTGAACCTTCATCTTTCAACTGCCTAGCCAGCTTCCCGCCATGTCCCGTACCGTTGCCATCGTAGGACGCCCGAATGTGGGCAAAAGCCGACTCTTCAATCGGCTGGCGCAGAGACGCATTTCCATTGTTCACGACATGCCCGGCGTGACGCGAGACGTGGTGACGGCCGAGGTGAAGGAAGGCGGCTATACGCTGCTCGACACCGGCGGCATCGGCCTGACCGGAAGCGATACGCCGGCGCACATTACCAAGGCTTCGGAGGAACAGGTGCGATTCGCCATCGAGGCAGCAGCGGTGATCCTGTTTACGGTCGATGCGCGCGAAGGCGTGACCGGCCTCGACGAGCGCATCGCCCAGCTCCTGCGGCGGAGCCGGAAGCACGTCCTGCTCGTCGCGAACAAGGCCGATCGCGGCAAGGAGAAGGTGGCCGAGATCGCCGAATTCTACCGGCTCGGTTTCGGCGAGCCGTTCTACATCTCGGCCGAGCATGGCAATGGCGAAGCGGAACTGCGCACGGCGATTCTCGAGAAACTGGGACCTGCTCCAGAGGAAATGGAGGCGGATCACGAACGCCTGAGAATCTGCTTCGTGGGCCGGCCCAACGTCGGCAAGTCCTCGCTCAGCAACCGCGTGCTGAAGGACGACCGCCTGATCGTGAGCGCTGTCCCGGGAACGACGCGGGACGCCGTCGAACTCGATTTCACCTTTCGCAATCGCGATGGGAAGGAATGGCTGTTCCGCCTGATCGACACCGCCGGCATCCGCGCGGCGACCAAGCTTTCTTCCTCCGTGGAATTTTTCTCGCGGCTCCGATCGCTCGAGGCCATCCAGGACGCCAACGTGGTTTTCATGGTGCTGGACGCGATGGATGGCGTGACGCAGCAGGACAAGGCGATCGCCGGCGAGATCGTGAAGGCCGCGAAGCCCATCGTGATCGTGGTGAACAAGTGGGACCTCGTGCACGCGGCGATCCGGCGCGGAGCGCTGAAGCAGTTCAAGAACGAGCGCGATTTCCGCGAAAAATTCGAGCATGCGCTGTTCAACGAGCTTTTCTTCACGCCCGGCGCCCCGGTCATGTTCGTTTCGGCCCTGACGGGACACGAAATCGAGCGCATGTTGCGCGCGGCGCGCGCCCTCGACCGCCGGCTCGACACGAAGATCCCGACGGCGAAACTGAACGCCGCGATCATTCGCCTCGCCGATCGCACCCCGCCGCCGGCAATCGGCGGACAACGCTTCAAGATTTACTACGCGACGCAAACCGGCTCGCGGCCGTTTCGCATCAAGGTGTTTTGCAACCAGGAGCGCAGCTTGACCGAGTCCTACCGCCGGTACCTCGAGGCCGGCCTCGTGAAGGAATTCGGCCTCGACGGTTGTCCGATTCATTTTGATCTCATCGGGAAAAAGAACCGATCGGCGGCGGACCGGATTGCCGCGCGCGGGGCGCGGCGTGGACGCGAGGCGGAGCCGGCGGATGAGGATTTCGGCAACGTGGTGTTGGACGACTGAGCCATGCTGAGGCTTGTCTTCATGGGTTCGGACGCGATCGCGCTCCCCGTGCTGAACTGGCTGGCAAATTCGCAGGCCAGCGGGGCGCAGATTCTGACCGTCTTCACGCAACCCGACCGCGCCGCCGGACGCGGGCAAAAGGTGCGGCCGAACGAAATCAAGCAGTGGGCGACCGCCCGGAATATTCCTGTTTTGCAGCCCGCGAAACTGGACGCGGCGGAGAAGAAAGAACTCGAGCGACTCAAACCCGACCTCGTGCTGGTCATGGCCTATGGTCACATCTTGCGGCAGGAGTTCATCGACGAGCCGGCCCTGGGCACGCTGAACCTGCACACCTCCATCTTGCCCGCCTATCGCGGGGCCTCGCCGATTCAGACCGCGATCGCCTGCGGAGAACGAGAGACAGGCGTGTCGTTGATGCGGCTCGTGCCGCGGCTCGACGCCGGTCCCGTTGCCGATGTCGAGCGCGTGCCGATCGGTCCGCTCGACACCGCCGTCGAACTCGAGGTCCGGCTCGGACTGGCCTGCGTGCCGCTGATGATGCGTTGCCTGCCGCAAATCGCCGCGCGGGCCCAGCCGTATCGAAATCAGGTGGAGAGTGGCGCAACTTTCTGCCGGCGCCTCGAGAAATCCGATGGCGTGCTCGATTTTTCCGCAGGGGCGTCGGCATTGGCGGCTCGCATCAACGGGCTCGCTGCCTGGCCGGGTTGCAGTTTCGAGGCCGACGGGCAGACGATCAAAGTCGGATTGGCGGACCGGCTGCCCGGCGAGGGAAGCCCGGGAAAAATCATGGGCACCGATGCGGAAGGCCTCCTGGTGGGCACGGGCGAAGGGCTGCTGCGCATGCGGAAACTTCAGCGCCCGGGCGGCAGGATGCTTGCCGCCGGCGAATTCCTGCGCGGATTCCCCATCAAGGTTGGCCAGCAATTGCCATCACGACCCATGCCACCTTTGGTTTCAAGGGAACCCTTTCCGCGACGCCCAGCGCCGCGCTCCGATTGACATGCGGCGGCGGTCCGCGTCGTCGTCCGGCTAAGGCTTGTTTTTGCCGCCGAATATCCCAACCATCGCGCAATGTTCAGGACAAGTTTTCGATTGGGCGGATTGATGGCGGTGCTGGTCGGGGCGGCGGCGGCGCAAGTGCCGCAGGACAGCAGCCGCATCGAGCTGGCGAATCTGCGGCAGGATTTGCTGCTGCTGACGCAGCGGGTGGGGGAGCTGACGATGGCCGTCGAACAGCTCACCCGGGAAAACACGGCCCTCCAGTCGAAGACCAGCCAAAGCTTCGTCACGCTCGAGCAATTCAACAAGGCGATCGCCGACATCAACCGCACAATGCAGAGCGGCCTGGCGGATCAAAAGCGGGAGACGCTCGCGCAAGTGAGCGGACAGATGGAACGCCTTGCGAAGCAAACCCAGGCGGCGATCGATGCCCTTGCCAGGAATCAGGCGACACGGCCCGCCGTGCAGACAAACTTCGGAGAGGATTTTCCGAAGGAGGGCGTCAATTACACCGTCCAGAACGGCGACACGCTGGCGGTCATCGCGCGCAAGCACAACGCGAAGCTGCAGGACATCGTGAACGCCAACAAGATTTCCGACCCCACCCGCATTCGCGTGGGGCAGACGCTGTTCATTCCGCAGGGGAAATAGCCATGGCCACATCCAAATCACGCCTGGGCCGCGGGCTAGGGGCCTTGATCACGAGCGGCAGCGCGGCGCCGAAACCTCCCGCGACTTCGCCCGCGGCAGCCATGGCTGCGCCCGCGGCGCCGGCACCGGACATCCTGGCCGGTTACCGCGAAATCGCCGTGCACCAGATTGAACCGAATCCCTACCAGCCGCGCCGCGACATGGATGCGGAGCAACTGAACGACCTGGTCGAGAGCATTCGCGCCGAGGGATTGCTGCAGCCGATCGTGGTGCGGCCGGTCGGCGACAAATTCCAGCTCATCGCCGGCGAGCGGCGCTGGCGGGCATTCCAGCAACTCAAGATCAAGAGCATCCCGGCAAGAATCATGACGTCCAGCGACGCATCCTCGGCCTCGCTCGCCCTCATCGAGAATCTGCAACGCGAAGGATTGAATCCGATCGACGAGGCGCACGGCTACGCGAGCCTGATCCGCGATTTCGACCTGACGCAGGACGCCGCCGCCCAGCGGGTCGGCAAAGGACGAGCCAGCGTGGCGAACTCCTTGCGTCTGCTTTCACTTGAGGCGGAACTGCAGGGTTACGTGGGCAAGGGAATGCTGAGCGTCGGCCACGCCAAGGTGCTGCTAGGCGTGGAGAATTCCGGTGAGCGAGTCGTGCTGGCACGTCGCGCCCTGGAGCAGGGGCTGAGCGTGCGCGCCCTCGAGGAATTGTTGAAACACAAGTCCGGGGGTGCCGGAAAAAAGCGGAGGATGCCGGGAGCCACGGCCGCGGCGTTGACGGACGTCGAGAAACGGCTGACCACCCACCTCGGTGCGCGAACCACGCTGAAGCATTCGGCGAAGCGCGGGCGCATCATCATCGAATACCAGGGCAACGAGGACTTGCAGCGCGTGTTGGAGAAAATCGGCGTTCCGCTCTGAGGATTTTGGAGTTTTGAGTTTGGATTTTGGAGTGGAGAGGGGCTTGCCTGCTGGGTCACTGCGAGGAGTCGCCCCGTCTAGACATGGCCATCGGGGCCGCAGGCCGGCAGCTTGGAATCCAGGAGACTTCTCCTCGGCTGCGAAGCAACCGCCACGCCCTTCTGGATCGCCACGGCCCGCTCCGCGGGTCTCGCGATGACATTTGTTGCGGGCTGCAGGAACAGAACAGGTCGCAGATGCTGTTTTATTTTCGCGTTTCGAAACCGCTCACGAGTCCGGATTTTGCGACAGCATTGTAGAGGTCGCGCTGGGCGTTGCGAGCGGCCTCGTCGAGCGCGTCGGCTGTCTCGTAGGCGCGCGTGATTCCCCAGCGTCCGCCGGCCTGCGGCCAGAACATCGTGGTGCCGGTCTTGAGTCCGAGATCCTTTTCTCCGGCGGCGGTCTTGATCGACGCCGTGAAGGTGCACTGGGCGTTGCCCACGCGATCGAGCCGCCACTCGCTGAGGAAAATTTCGATCGTCGGAACGTCCTTGGCTTTGTCGTCGCGCGGATCGACATAGACCATGTTTCCCTTGTATCCGCGCTGCCTGAAGGTGTCGATGAGCCGGTACGCGAACGTCTCGGAGATTTGCTCATCAAGGAACGGACGCCACGTCGGCGGCACGTTGACGGTAACCTGGAGGTCGACGGGTTTGTCGGAAGATTTGTCCTTCGCGAACGAAGGAACGGCGGCGACGAGGCCGGCGAAAACGGCGGCGATGAGCGGGAGACGCGCAATCAACACGAAGGTTTTCATAGGGACGAGGGGTGATGGATTTGTCTGACCTCCGAATTTATCGCTTGTTCAACAATTGGCAAATGGTGCGCTCGCGGCGGCGAGAGGTTTGTGGGGCGGGGGTCGCTGACCCCGCTTCGAACCATGAGATACCTCGCGGCGGGGTCAGCGACCCCGCCTGCAACGCTCCAGAGGTAGTTTCCTGATTTGTCATTGCGAGGAGGCCCACCTGGTGGGCTGACGAAGCAATCCAAGGGATAATCTTGCCGGTAACGGAGCGCATGCCGCCTTCCTCTGGATCGCCACGGCTGCGCTGCAGCCTCGCGATGACAAGGCACGATAGGAACACTACCGCGCCAGAACTTTGGTTGACAAAGCGGGTCTGACTACGTTGCGTTCGCACCCTCTATGAGCCTGCTCATCGGCATTTTAACCGTCATCCTGATCGGCACTTCGATCTTCCTCGTTTTCGTTGTTCTCATGCAGCGCGCGAAGACCGACAGCGGCATGGGTGCGGCCATGGGCGGCGGAAGCATGGAGTCGGCCTTCGGCGCCGAAACCAGCAACGTCCTGACCGGCGCCACGATCAAGGCGGCCATCCTTTTCTTCCTCATCAGCTTCGCCCTGTATTTGGCGCACATTTATCAGGCAAAGCATCACGACGCGGGCGACGTGAAACTTCCCACGGTGGTGGCTCCGGCCGCCCCGAGCGCATCACCGGCGCCGATCAAGGCCCCCAGCACCCAACCGACCACGCCGCCTCCGGGTGAACAGAAAAAGCCCTGATTTTCCGAGCCCGGCCGCACGCCGGGCTTTGTTTTTACTGCTGCTGGCCGGCGTGAGCGGCCCGGCTCTGCTTGCCCAGGCAACCCGGTATCGACCGCCCCCGAACTACGTCGCGGGCGGCAAAGCCGACCAGGCGGAAGGGGCGCGAATCCTCGAGGAATTTCGCGAAGCGGGCATTGCCGGAACTTACTGGCTGTCTTTCGAGCTGCGCTTCATGCCGCGCAAGGGTGCCGAGCGTTCGTTGCGCGGAGAACTCTTTGGCACACGCGGACGGCACGGTCCGATTACCCGCCTGGAAGTCGGACGCGAACGCCGGCTGATCCAGGGCGGACGCGATCCGACGGCCTGGTCCTGGAATGGCGAAGGCGAGCCGCACAAAATGACTCCGGCCGAAACCCTGGAGCCGATCGCCGGCACCGATCTCACCGTCTTCGATCTCCAGATGCCGTTTCTGCATTGGAAGGACTTTGTCTACGAAGGTGTCGCGCGCGTGCGGGGCCGGCCCGCCCACAGCTTTGTCTTGTATCCGCCGGCCGATCTCGCCGCGTCCCGGCCCGGGTTGACCGGCGTCCGCGTCCAACTGGACACGCAATTCCAGGCGTTGGTGCAGGCGGAACTCCTCGGGGCAAAGGGCGCGGCGGAGAAAACAATCACGATCCTCGACCTCAAGAAGGCCGGCGAGCAGTGGATGGTAAAGTCGATCGATCTCCGCAACACGGTCACTCGCGACAAGACCCGGTTTCAAGTCGCCGGAGCCGCGCTCGATCTCACTCTGCCACCCGAGACCTTCCTACCCGAATCCCTGGGGCGGAATCGACCGGATATTCCGCAGCAGAAGATCGAACGATTTTAGCCGGCCCGCCGCCTGCCGAGACCGACGGAACAGATTTTTTTTGAGCGACTCTCAGTTCGAAGTCATCAGTCGCCTTCCGTTCAGTTTTCAAACATATCTCTTTCTATTCATAACCAGACGAGGTCCGCCGTGTCAGGAAAATCCGCCAAGCCGTTCCCGATTCAAATGGAGGTCGAGTTTCTCGACCGGTTGAGCGAGCCGGTGCGAGAAGGCAGGGCCAAGTCGGTCAGTGAAATTGTGCGCACCGCGCTGGAGAAGTACGATTTCACGAACGTCGTGGTCGTGCATCCCGCGCAGTTGCAGATTTCTGTGCGACTGCCGGTTGAGATTCGGAAAAACCTGAAACGCATCTCCCGCGGCAAGCACACCAGCGTCGGCCAGCTCGTCCGCGCCGCGGTGGAAGCCTACCTGCCTTCCCTCGAAGCGCCGCCGAAGCGCCCAAGCCGGACCCGCCGCGCGGCAAAGCGCGCGTCACGCAAGCGGTGATATGCGCAGGACGTGTTTTGAAAAATTTTCTGTCATCGCGAGACCCGCGGAGCGGGTCGTGGCGATCCAGCTAGAGCGGTTTAAGATTTGTTGGAGCCGACGATAATGTGGCCCGCCATGGAAGGGGCGGGATCCCTGCCTTTCCGGGCAGGGCTACAAGCACCGCGCGGCTTCCTCATATTCAGGCCACACCATTATTTAAGCTGCCTTAGAATCGGTTAAGTTGCTTCGTCGCGTCGCGGGCGGGGCTTCTCGCAAAGACATTTTTCAGAACGCACCGTAGTCGACGCCGGTCCTGGGCGTCACTTAGGACACTCAGTTGCGCCGGGCGGGCTTGCGTTGGGATTCCGCGGTCGTTTAGTGCTGGCTGTGATGAGCACACCTCCTCCGCTTTCCATCTGGGCCCGCAATGTCTCGCCTTCGCCGACGCTCGCGATCGATGCCAAAGCCAAGGCAATGGCGGCGGCCGGCGAGGACGTTTGCAGCTTTGCCGCTGGCGAGCCGGATTTCGACACGCCGGACTTCATCAAGGACGCCGCCATCGCCGCGCTGAAGTCGGGCAAGACGAAATACGCGCCGACCCCCGGCATCGAGCCGCTGCGCCAGGCGGTGGCGGACCGTTACGCCGCGGAATATGGGTACAAGATCGCGCCGTCACAGGTGGTCGTGTCGCCGGGCGGCAAGTTCTCCTGCTACCTCGGCATCCTCGCGACCTGCAATCCGGGCGACGAAGTGCTGATTCCCGCACCGTACTGGGTGAGCTATCCGGAAATGGCCAAGCTCGCGGGAGCCACACCGAAATTCATCCTGTGCGGCGATCGGGCCGGCTTCAAACTGACTCCCCAGCAGCTCGAGGCGGCGATCACGCCGAAGACGCGGATGCTGGTTCTCTGCAGTCCGTCGAACCCGAGCGGCGCCGTGTACACGCGTGCTGAACTGGCGGCACTCGCCGAGGTCTGCGTTCGGCACAATCTCTACGTCCTTTCCGATGAGATGTACGAGCATCTCATTTACGACGGCAACCAGCCCGTGAACTTTGCCATGCTGGGGGCCGAGGTCGAGAAACGCACGATCACCGTCGCCGGTTTCTCCAAGACCTACTCGATGACCGGATGGCGGCTCGGCACGCTCGTCGCGCCGGCGCCGATCGCGAAGGCGTGCGCCGAGCTGCAGAGCCAGATGTCTTCGAACGCCACCACCTTTGCCCAATATGGCGCGCTCGCGGCCTTGAAGGAAAAGGACAAAGCGAGCAAGGCGCTCGCGGAAATGAAGTCGGCCTTCGATCGCCGCCGCAAATACCTGCACGCCGAGCTGAACCGAATTCCGGGCGTCTCGTGCCTGCTGGCCGGAGGCGCGTTCTATCTTTTCCCCAATGTTTCCAGTTTCGGACTGAAGGACGCCGATTTCTGCGCGCGATTGCTCGAACAGGAGAAAGTCGCCGCCGTTCCAGGATCGTCGTTCGGCTCCGAGGGTTATCTGCGCCTCAGCTACGCCACGTCGGATGAGGTCATTCGCAAGGGCGTGGAGCGTCTCTCGCGTTTCTGCGCGAGCCTGGGAAAAGTTGCGGCCGCCCGCTAGAGCGGTTTAAGATTTATTGTAGCCGCTGATAATGCAGCCCACCCCGGGAGGGGCGGGATCCCTGCCCTTCCGGGCAGGGCTACGGGAAGTGCACGACTTCCCTCAGCGCCGAAACGGAATCAGCGCTCGCAGCCGGACGTCGCGCAGGAAAAGCCCGCCCCAGGCGAGCACACCCAGCAGCGGCGGCATGTAGAAAGGATCGCCAACGCGCAGATGGGTCGCCGTCGCTCCGCCAAGGTAACCGGTGATCAGGATGGCGCCGAGCACTGCGGTCTGCGGAATGAGGTAGATCACGGTGCAGGCGAGCTCGACCACGCCGAGGCCAAAGGCGATCGCCATGGGATATCCGAGGTGTTTAAAGCCGTCTTCGATCCCCGGCGGTTTGGCAAATTTCATGTAGGCGCTAAACAAAAGCATCACCACAGGCAGCGCGGTGAGGACATAGCCGGTCCAAAGCGCGGCTTTGGAAGGCGGAGGGGTCGGGTTGTTCGATTGCATGGGGTTCAAGAAATGCCGTTCGGTCTCAGCGCGCTTTTTCGCGACGCGGCTTTGGCCTGGTCAGCGAAGCCGGGGTTTGGGAAAGGTCGGCCAGGTGATTGCTGGTACGATCGTCCGCCGAGGTTTCCGTGTCGCCTGGTTCGCGGGGAAACTTCTCGGCGGAACGCTCGAGCATTCGCGCGAGATAATGTTGCTCGGGCCCGACGTGGGCGAGCGACAGGGCCCGGCGGAAGCTCCCGGCGGCGGCGCGGTCGTCCTTCAACTGCCACTGCAACTCGCCGATCACAGCGTGCAGCAGATAGTGCGATTCCAGGCGATTGCGCTCGGGCATGGCGGCGATGGCGTCGAGCCCCGCCTGCGGTCCGCGAAGGTGCGCCACGGCCACGGCGCGATTCAGCGCGACGATGGGGGACGGTTTGATGCGCTCGAGTTCGTCGTAATGGCGCAGGATGCGCGCCCAATCGGTCGAGGCATAGTCGGCGGAGGTGCAATGGATCGCGGCAATGCCGGCGAGCAGATGATATTCGCTCAGGTCGTTGCCTTGCGCCGCCTCAAGGAGATGGTTCAGCCCGCGCGCGATCAGCGATTGGTCCCACTTGCCGCGGTCCTGGTCGTCGAGTCGCAGGAGCGCCCCGTGCTCGTCGAGCCGCGAGGGAAACCGGGCGGCGGTCAGCAGCATCAGCGCCAGCAGCGCATGGGCCCGCGGCGTGCGGCCCACCGGATGTTCGATCAGCAGCGAGGCGAGTCGCAGCGCCTCCTGGCAGAGTTCCTCGCGCAGCAATCGCTCACCGGAGGAGGCCTTGTAGCCCTCGTTGAAAAGCTGGTAGAGCGCGGCGAGCACGCCATTGAGCCGCGGAGCGAGATCCTCGCCCTCGGGTATCTCGAAACCGATCCCGGCGTCGCCGATGCGTTGCTTGGTGCGGGTGAGCTGTTTCTCGATCGCGGCGTCGCCGCTCAGGAAGGCCCGCGCGATTTCCGAGGTGCTGAATCCGCACAGGACCTTGAGCGCGAGGATCACCTGCGCGTCGGGCGCGATCGATGGATGGCAGCAGACAAACATGAGGCGCAGCGCGTCGTCCCGGATTACCTGGGCGGCCTCGTCGGCGACCGCCGGGCTCGTCAGGATCTGCTCGTGGTGCGTCACCAGGGCCGGTTCCTTGGCGGCCGACATCCGCTGATGGCGCAGCGCGTCGCGGCCGAGATTCATCGCGACCTGTGTGATCCAGGCCGAGGGATTCGGCGGCACGCCGCCCATCGACCAATTCCGCAGCGCGCGGAGCATGGCCTCCTGCGCCACATCCTCCGCCAGCGCGAGATTGTGCACCCCGAGCAGGCGGACAAGCGCGCCGTGCAGGCGTCCGGTTTCGTGACGGAAGAAATGTTCGACGAGCTGCGCCGGAGCCGGCGCGGTGGTGACTGGAGCCGCGACCGACACGGAATCAGGCGGAGGTGGCATGCGTGACGGCCGCGCGCGTGTTCACGCCGAGATGGCAATGTGGCGTCATTTGCCGCACTTCGACAATCAAGCCGAGGGCGAGGGCGGGATGCCGGCGCGCAATCGCGGTGGCTTCCTCGAGTCCGCTCACCATCAGCTTCACATAACCGCCGATCGCTTCCTTGGCCTCGGGAAAGGGTCCGTCGACCACACGCCCGCCGCCAGTTCCTGAAACGATGCGCGTCTCCATCTCCAGCGGCTGGCCTTCCACGGCCTTGCCCTCGGCGACCAGGCCTTCGAACCAGGCATTCCACTTAGTCACCAGTTGCTGGCGCTGCTCGGCGGAAAGATGCTGGTAAATCTCCGGTCCGGTGTTGCGGAACAGGAGCATGAAGGGGGTGGGGGCGGGATTGGTTTCGTTTTCCATGGGATGAGGGGATCGGGAGGGTTGCCTTTCACCAGTTACAACGAGCGGGAAGTGCCGAAGCGGACAGGTCGGGAAAAAATAAACCGCGTGTCCGGAACGAGGGGCACCGTTCGTAGAGGTTGGTGAAGCCCGCAAAATAGCCCCGAAAACAGCCAGATCAACCTCAAGGACATGCCATGATTCCCGTCGTAGTCATCCTTTCGCTCCTCACCGCCCTCGTCGCCACCGAACCCTCCACTGCCGATGCGGGCGACGGATCAGAATGAGCGCGACTGCGGAAAACAGGGGATCACATCTGCAATTCCCGCAGTTGGCTGAGGGCCCGGTCCTGGCCGACCTTCGCGCTGTCGATCAGGACTTTTCCGTGGCGATCGGTGACCACCAGTTGCGGAATGGCGTCGCCGAAAAGCGCTGAAAAAGCCGGGAGCTGGTCCTTGTTGTCGTACCGCAGCGTCGGCCAGGAGATCCCGAGTTTGGTGACGTACGCTTTCATTTCGGCGGGCGTGTTGTCGGCGGAAACGTAGATTGTCGTGACCTCGGCCGGACTTGCCGCCTTGTCCTGCAGGACTTTTACGAGCTGCGGTGAAAACGCCTGGCATGGTCCGCACCAGCCCGCGCCGCGGTACATCACGACGTACTTTGGCCGGGCCGATGCATCGAGCGCGACCGGACGAAGGTCGCGGGGATTCACGAGCTTTCCGGCCAGTTCCTCGAGCAGACGGCCGGCGGCGATGCTTTCGTCGCCGAGGAAAACGCGGGCCTGCGCCATCAAATCCGTTTCGTTGGGCGCCACGTTGAACGCGAGGTTCGCGCTGTCGAGCCGGACGAGAAGCTGGTTGCCTTCGATGCCGAGCAGCGTCACCTGGTCGCCGACGCGAAGCGACCGGCCTTCGAGCTCGAAAGGCAGCAGCAGCTTCACGTGATATGGCCACAAATCCGTGCGACGCAGCAACGCGGGAAAGCTCAGGTTGCGCTGTGGCGGCGTGAGCGAAGCCCATGCCGCCTGCGCGACCGCCAACGCGTCCGTCTCATCGGGTTTTGCCTCGAAGTTGGTGCGCCCGTCGAGGGTTCCGACCACGATCGATGCGGGTTTGAATTCGAGCGCATTGACCCTGGTGCCGGCCCGCACGACGTTTCCGCCCTGAAACTTGTAGTCGCGATTGATCGTGCACGACGTGGGTCGCGCTTCGGGCCGCCGCACGAGATCATTCCAGGTCAGCGCCGGCGCATTGGCGGCTGGAGCCGCGGCAACGGCCACGGGCCTTGGCGCAGGCGGAATCGGTGCAGGACTGCGCGCCGGAGCGGGACGCGGCGCTGGGGCCGCCGCTTTGGCTGGCATCGGAGCGGCGGCGACGGCGACGCCGGTTGCCAGGAGCGTGGCGACGCTCGTGTCGGCGGAGGGCGTGATGCGGTAGCGCTTCGCTGAATCTCCGTCGGCGGCGAGGAATGTTACGACGCCGTTTTCGTCCATGTGCCAGGAACCGGGGAGTTGCTGGAAAAAGTATCCGTTGGCGCGAAGCGCCTCCTGACCGTCGACGTAAACGGCGAGCATGGGCTGCGGCGGCTGGACCTGGACGTCCGACGCCCAGATCAGGTGATTTCCGTCGGGCGTGAAGGTCGGAAAGAAAATCGCGCGCTGGGCGGGGGCGACGGCCTTGCCGTCGAGATAGAGCGAGTTGGTGTTGATGCCGGCGCTGCGGCCGATGAACGCGGCGTGCCTGCTGTCGGGACTGAAGACCGCCACCGGGTGCGGCGGTGCGCCGACCGCGTTGACCCAGCGTCCGAACAATCCCGGCGCGATGCCAGGTTGCAGCGCGCCGTCCAGCACGACGCCGGTCATTTCCCCGCGGCCGACGGGTCCGACGAGATAGGCATAGCGCGAACCGTCGGGGCTGAACGTGAACTGACTCATCGGGTAGACACCGGAAGGCAGCACGGACTTGTCGCCGACGACCACTGAGTAGCTGCGCGTGCCGTTATCTGCCGTGACCCAGGCATAGCGATTGCCCTGGTCCGCAATCGTCATGCCGGAGAAGTTTCCTTTGTAACCGTACGCGTCGTTGTCGACCACGACGACGCTCTCGGTATCGGTCGCGGCGGTGTAGATGACCCGCGAACTGTCGGGCGTCCAGTAAGGGGCCACGGCATCGACGCGCGCGTAGCCGACGCGGCTGCCGTCGACGATCATGGCAAATTTCTGCGTGACGTAGTTATGGCAGAGCGCGGCGTAGCGTCTGCCGTCGGGACTGAACCAGACCGTCTCGACGTCGTCGCTGCCGGGTACCAGCTTGCCGTCGACGAACAAGGTGTTTGCCCTGCTGCCCGGAACGCGGCCGATGGCGGCCCAGCGCTTGCCGACGGGTGCGGCGAAGATCTTGGTGACGCTGAAATTGCTCGTGGCGGGCTTGCCGTTGGCCAGAACTTCCATGTTGCCGACCGCATCGTTGTGCAATGTGAGCAGCGTGGAGCCGTCGGCGGTGAACTGCGGCTGGCCGCCGACATAACCGGCGTCCTTCCCGTCGAGAACCAGCAGGGCCTTCTCGGAGCCGAGGGTGCGGCTGAGAAAATATGCGTAGTGGGCATCGTCGCCGCTGAATGCCGGCTCCACGGCGCCGAAGGTCCAAGGGCCGGGCTTTCCCGTCATGATCGTGCGCGCAATGGTCCGGCCCTGCTCCATCCGCGCCTCGGTCCAGTAAACGTGGCGGCCCGTGGGCGACATCGTGAGGCCGCGGCGGCCCATCAACTCCCATGCGCCGCGGCCGATTTCCTTGCCGTCGTGGATGACGACGTACTCCTTGCCCTGCGTTCCCGCGTAGGCGTAATGCAAACCGTCGGGGGAATAGAGGACCGGAGCGTCGTGCCCCGCGAGTCCGCCGAGCGTGCCCGGCCAGACGCCGGCCTTCTCCGGGAAAAACGCCCCGCCGCCCGCCGCCTTGTAGATTTCGTTGAATTCGGGGCCTTCGACTCCGTCGACTGCGATGTAGAGCATCGCACCCTTTCTTCCCATGTAAGCAGCGTGTCCTCCGGCCGGGGCGAGCGTATAGAGGCCGCCGGCGTTGACCGGGCCGAGGACAAGTTCCTCCACCTTGGCGCCGGCGGCGGATTTGGTTTCGGATAGCGCGGCCGCGAGGCACGCGGCAAGACAAAGTCGAACCAGCACAGGACGATGAACGATCTTCATGACAGGTTTGGGTTGAGGCTCGGGCCAAGATTTTCCCCGTGCGTGAATGGCACGACGGCGAGTTTCCAGTGGGGCAGGGAGGCGGGTGAGCTCGACGCGACCGCACGGCGGCCGCTGGGAATGCCACGATCACGATTCACGAGGGTGCCGTCAAGGCTGCCGGGAAGGCGCGCGTGCATGGGGAAGGCACTCCTCGGATCCGGAAGCTGCAGAAATCGAGCGACAACGCGGCGCTATCTGCCCGGGGCGTGCAGGTTGACCGGAACGCAATGGACCGGGAGACGACTAAAATGTAGACGCCATGGCCGTGAACGAAACACCTCCTCCCAAAGCCCCGCCGTTTTCCATGATCCGCTCATTCGTCGCCGCGGATGTGCTGACGCTGGGTAACGGATTCTGCGGCAGCGGTGCCGTGCTCGCGCTCATGCAGTACCTGATTTCCGATGACAACCGCTGGCTCGTGACCGCGATGCTGCTCCTGCCGCTGGCGGGAATTTTCGATTACGCGGACGGACGCGTGGCGCGCTGGCGGCGCCGCTCGTCCGCTCTCGGCGCCGATCTCGATTCGCTGGCCGATGTGATTTCCTTTGGGCTTGCGCCGGCGGCGCTGGGTTTTGCCGTCGGCCTGCGCGGCGCGTTCGATGTCGCCATCCTGCTTTACTTCACGGCGTGCGGCGTCAGCCGTCTCGCGCGCTTCAATGCCACCGCGAGCGACCTGGCCGACGAATCGGGGAAGGTGAAGTATTTTGAGGGCACGCCGATTCCGACGAGCATCGTGATTGTCCTCCTGATCGCCGCGCTGCATTTCATGGGCCGCCTCCAGCCCGACCCCTGGCTGGGCCACTGGGAATTCCTCGGCGGTGACTTTCATCCGCTCGTCCTCGTGTACGCGGCCAGCGGCAGCGCGATGATCAGCACCATCCGGGTGCCGAAGTTCTAGCTCGGTCATCCGTGCAATCCGTTTAATCCGCGGTAAATCCGCATTGGTTTGGAGCCCACGGAACACACGGAATACACGGAAGGACTTTTTTAGCCGCAATCACGCCAACGGACGCGCGCTGACAGCTTAGCGCTTAAAGCTTTCAGCTTCCCCGAGCAACCGCGACTACTTCCTGGTGCCGGCGATGATTCGCGAGCTATAGTTGAGCGGCACCTTGCCGCCCGGCCGCTCGAGTGCGGCAAAGACGTCGGCCTTGATTTTCGCCTGGGTCGCAGCGTCGATCTTGCTCATCGCCGCCACCACCGGCGCGGCGACGTCCATCATCAATTCCCAATATTGGGCCGGACTATCGAAGACGACCTGGCCCGAGACGACGCTCTCCTTCACGTCGCCAAATCCCGCGTCGCGAAACAGCCCGGCGATCAGTTCCGGCGCCGCGCAACGGAACATGCCAGGCGCGCCCGGCACGGGCGGCGGTTGCGGCGCGTGCTTGTTGATGGTGGCCATCATCGTGGTGATCCACGGATTTCCTTCCGGTCCCATCCAGACGCTCGTGGCGCAGCGGCCGCCGCGCTTCAGCACGCGCGCCATCTCGCGCGCCGCGAGCGCCATGTCGGGGAAAAACATGAAGCCCATGCGGCAACTGATCGCGTCGAAGCTCGCGTCGGGGAAGGGCAGGGCGCAAACGTCGGCGGCCTGCGTGCGGTAGTTTTTCAGGCCGGCGGATTTGGCGCGGGCCCTGGCGGTCTCGAGCATGCCCTCGGCAAGATCGGTGCCGACGACCGAGCTGCGCGGCAGGTTGCGGGCGATCGTCAGGCCAGGTTCACCGGTGCCGGTGGCGATATCCAGCACCGCTGCGGTTGGAGGCAGATTCAGTTCCCTGATGATCGCCTCTCCCATGGGGCGCAGGAACGCCATGGTGAAAGCGTCCCATTTGTCCCAGCCGGGTGAGAATTTATTCCAGATTTCCTTTTGGTGTTCGCGGATCTGCTCGAATGACGTGCTCATGGGGTGATCGAGGGGTTTGCTGGCTGGGCCTTCCGCTTGGGAAAGCCTTACAACGTGGCGAGAATCTTGTTGAACGTCGCGCTGGGACGCATCGCGGCCGATGCCTTCGCGTCGTCGGGCTGGTAATACCCGCCGACGTCGGCGGGCTTGCCCTGGACCGCGAGGAGCTCCGCCACGATCTGCTTTTCCGCGGCCGACAATTTCTCCGCGATCGGGGTAAAGATCTTGCTGAGCTCGGCGTCGCCGGTTTGTGCCGCCAAAGCCTGCGCCCAATACAGCGCGAGATAGAAATGGCTGCCGCGGTTGTCGATGGTCCCGAGTTTGCGGCCGGGCGACTTGTCGGTCTCGAGAAAACGGCCGGTGGCCTGGTCGAGTGTGTCGGCGAGGACCTTGGCTTTCGCGCTGCCCGTGACGATGCCGAGATGCTCGAAGCTGGCGGCGAGAGCGAAGAATTCGCCCAGACTGTCCCAGCGCAGGTAATTCTCCTGCTGGAATTGTTCGACGTGTTTTGGCGCGGAGCCGCCGGCGCCGGTTTCGAAAAGCCCGCCGCCGTTCATCAGCGGGACGATGGAGAGCATCTTGGCGCTGGTGCCGACTTCGAGGATCGGGAAAAGGTCGGTGAGGTAATCGCGCAGGACGTTGCCTGTGACGGAAATCGTGTCCTGCCCGGCCTTGAGGCGCGCGAGGGTGAACCGGCACGCGTCCGCGGGCGCGAGGATCCGAATGTCGAGCCCCTTCGTGTCCAGCTTGGCGAGGCTGGCCTTGACCTTGGCGATGATCTGCGCGTCATGCGCGCGCTTTTCGTCGAGCCAGAAAACGGCCGGCGTCTTGCTGAGGCGGGCGCGGTTCACCGCCAGTTTCACCCAATCCTGCACCGCGGCGTCCTTGGTCTGGCACGCCCGCCAGACATCGCCCTCTTCGACCGCATGCTCGAGCAGGACCTTGCCGCTGTCGTCGACGACGCGAACCGTGCCCTTGCCGGCGATCTGGAAGGTCTTGTTGTGCGAACCGTATTCCTCGGCGGCCTGCGCCATGAGCCCCACATTGGGCACCGAGCCCATCGTCCGCGGATCAAATGCGCCGTTCTTCCGGCAGAAATCGACCGTGGCCTGGTAAATCCCCGCGTACGAGCTGTCGGGAATCAGGGCGAGCGTGTCCTGCAGCTTGCCCTCCGCAGTGTACATTTTGCCGCCGGCGCGGATCATCGCGGGCATCGAAGCGTCGACAATGACGTCGCTCGGCACGTGGAGATTGGTGATGCCCTGGTCGGAATTGACCATGGCGATGCCAGGTCCGGAAGCATACGCGGCCTTGATGTCGGCCTCGATCGCCGCTTTTTGGTCCGCCGGAAGCTTCTGGATTTTTTCGACGAGATCGCCGAACCCGTTCGTCAAATCCACCCCGAGCCGGTCAAACGTGGCGGCGTGCTTGGCGAGCAGGTCCTTGAAATAAACCCGCACCGCGTGACCGAACAGGATCGGATCCGACACCTTCATCATCGTGGCCTTGAGGTGCAGCGAGAACAGAACGTCGTCCGCCTTGGCTTTCGCGATCTGGGCCTCGTAGAAAGCGACGAGGGCGCGCTTGCTCATTCGCGTCGCGTCAAGGATTTCACCGGACTTCAGCGAAATCTTGTCCTTGAGGACAGTCGGCGGGCCGCCCGCGGCCGGGATGAACTCGATCCGCACGTTCACCGCCGCGGGAAGCGTGAGCGACTTTTCGTTGGAGAAGAAATCGTCGCGACCCATCGTGGCCACGTTCGTCCGGTTGTCCGGCGTCCACGCGCCCATCGAATGCGGGTGTTTTCGCGCGTAGTCCTTGACGGCCTTCGGCGCGCGGCGGTCGGAATTGCCTTCGCGCAGGACCGGATTCACCGCGGATCCCTTGACCTTGTCGTAGCGGGCCTTGGCGTCCTTTTCGGCATCGGTCTTCGGATTCTCCGGGTAATCGGGAACACGATAACCGTGCGCCTGCAATTCGGCGATGGCCTCCTTCAACTGCGGGACCGACGCGCTGATGTTCGGCAGCTTGATGATGTTCGCCTCGGGCCTGAGCGTGAGGGCGCCGAGTTCCGCGAGGTGATCAGGAATGCGCTGGGCGGGAGTGAGACTCTCCGGAAACACCGCGAGAATGCGCCCCGCCAGCGAGATGTCGCGCGTTTCAACTGCGATCCCTGCGTGTTTCGTGAAGGCCTGCACGATCGGCAGGAGGGAATAAGTGGCGAGGGCGGGGGCCTCGTCGGTCTTGGTGTAGATGATGGTGGGCTTCACGGACATGATTGGAATGCAGGGCTAAAACGCAGCCTGCCACCTAACGGCTCCCCTCGCGCCCGGTCAAAGTCAATTTGCGCGACCACGCGCCAACTTTTTTGTAGGGCGAGGTCGCGGCCCCCGCCGTGATTGCTGCGAATATGCAGGGCGGCGTCGCCGACCCGGCCGTGATTGCTACGAAAATGTAGGGCGGGGTCGCTGACCCCGCCGGGAACGTGCTATCGCGTCCGGCTGACGGCGGCGGCATCAGCGATGCCGCCCTACACCGAGCCTCGAGCGCACCCTCGCCGGAATCGATTTTTTTTGTAGGGCGGGGTCGCTGACCCCGCCGGGAGCGTGATATCGCGTCCGACTGACGTCGGCGGCATCAGCGATGCCGTCCTACATCGAGCCTCGAGCGCACCCTCGCCGGAATCGATTTTTTGTAGGGCGGGGTCGCTGACCCCGCCGGGAACGTGCTATCGCGTCCGAATGGCGGCGGCATCAGCGATGCCGCCCTACATCCATCATGTCCTACTTCTTGGCGTCGACGACTTCGTTCGTCGGGTCGGAGAGATTGTCGCGATGCGCCTTCTCAGCCAGTTTGGCTTTCTGCACCGCCTTGCCGTAATTGGTAGTCGGCTGCTGGTCGCCGGGGTTGGTCGTCAACGCGGGAGGGGTGGGCTTCGCGGAGGCCGCGGCCGGAGCGGAAGGCGTTGGCGCCGCCGCTGCCGCAGTTGTTGCGGGTTTCTCGGATGCGGTCGGCTTGGCGGGTGCCGGGGCGATTTCCTTCAGGGGAGTCGTTGGATTGAAATCGGTGTCTGCCAGCAGCATCTTTCCGTGGGCAGCGCGGAACCTGACGACCAGATACTCCCCATCGCGGCCGAGCACCTCGACTTTCGTGCCCTTGGGCAGCGAGACCGAGCCGCTGTCGAGGACGATGGCGGTTTTCTTGGTGGTAACTGCGGCCGGGTTCGATGCGTCGGCGGCTGTGACGGGAACGCTCGCGAACGAGAGGAGGGCAACGAGGGCAAGGAGAGTGCGGGGTTTCATGGCGAATGGTTATCGATTCGCGGGCACGATAACAAGTGCGTGGATACCGGCTAGGCCTTTCCAGGGCTCGCGCTGCCGCCGGAATCGTTTTATCCGATTCTTACCGTCAGCAGTGATTTTCCCTGCCACGGTCGCGGCGGCGCGGTTGAATCATCGCCTTACCCTCATCGCCCTTACCCGTCCCACGCCATGATGCTCGGCAGCCTGCATTTCCTGGATCTTTTCATCATCGTCGGGTACCTGCTTGCCGTAGTCTATATCGGCAAGCGCGCGGCGAAGGGCGCGTCGAGCGAGGAAGGATTTTTCCTGGCCGGACGGAAGCTCGGCAAGCTCTATCAGTTCTTCCTGAACTTCGGCAACGCCACGGAGCCGCAGGGCGCGGTGAGCACGGCGAGTTTTGTCTATCAGCAGGGCGCGCCGGGCTCGTGGCTGTCGTTCCAGACGGTCTTCATGAATCCCTATTTCTGGTTCATGAACGTCTGGTTCCGGCGCGTTCGCCTCACCACGCTCGCCGATCTCTTCGAGGACCGCTACGCGAGCCGCGGACTCAGCATGTTCTACGCGCTGTTTCAGATTCTCGTCGCCTGCGTGTTCCTGGGTTTCGGCAACGTCACCGCCTACAAGATTGCGTCGTCGCTCGTCGTAAAGCCCGAGGCGAGCTGGACCGCCGCCGACCGGACCTACGTCGAGGGCTATCGCGAGCTCAAGCAACTGGAGCGGCAAAACGCGACCGCGCCGCTCGAGGGTGAAACAAAAGCGCGGCTCGAACTGCTGCGCGATCGCAACACGCGCGGACAGCTCGGCAGTTACGTGACCGTTTTGAACCCCGTCGCGTTCTACGTGATTTTCGGCCTCGTCGTCGGCACCTACATCGTCCTCGGGGGAATGAGCGCGGCCGCGGTGAACGAGGGGCTGCAGAGCATTCTCATCATTGTTTTCTCGCTGCTGTTGATTCCCACCGGGCTGCATGCGATCGGCGGCTGGCGGGCGCTGGGCGAAAAAGTCCCCGCCCGGATGTTCGATCTCTTCGGCGCCGGCGGCGGCGACCAGTTCACGGTGTGGAGCATCGTCGCCTTTCTGCTGGTGGCGATCGTGCAGAACGCCGGCCTGAGTCACAACATGGGCATCTGCGGCTCGGCTCGGAATGAATTCGCGGCGCGCAGCGGGGTTTCGGGCAATTACCTGAAGCGGCTCATGATCATCATGTGGGCCTTCGCGGGACTGATTGCCGTCGCGCTGTTCGGTGTCGGCGGACTTTCCGATCCGGACTCAGTGTGGGGCGCCATGTCGAACCGGTTGCTCGGCACGGGCCTGATCGGATTGATGCTCGCCGGCGTGCTGGCCGGAACCATGTCCACGCTGGCCGCGAAGGCGCTCGCGATCTCGTCGCTGTTCGTGCGCAACGTTTATCGGCAGATCTGGCCGGGAATTTCGCAGCAGCAGGGCGTCTTCTATGCTCGCTGCACGATCGTGGCCGTGCTGGTCCTCGGGACGGCGTCGGCGCTGGTGATGGGCAGCTTCTACTCGATCGTGAACATCGTTCTCACCGTGAACATCCCCTTTGGCGCCGCGGTGCTGACCACGTTCTGGTGGCGCAGGGTCAACGCGCCGGCGGTGTGGACGTGCGTCGTGCTGTCGACCCTCGTGATACTGGTGATACCCTGGACCGCCTCGGCGATCCCGGCGCTGGCCCACAGTTCCTCTCTCGCGGCGGTCAGCTCCAAGCCCGGCACCGGCATCTATTTCGCCTCGGTCGTGCACGAGCAGGCCGGCGATCTCGCGAGTCCGTTCGTAGCGAGGCCTGGGTTTCTCAACAACCGCTTCAACATCGAGGCGTGGCTCCTCGGCAAGGCGGGAATCGACGTCGCCGGATTCACTCCCACCGCGCGGTTCACCCTCCAGTTCTTTTTCGACGCGCTTTTTCCTTTTGCCGTGTTGCTCCTCGTCAGCCTGGCCACACCACGAACTGATCCCGCTCGCGTGGCTGAATTCTATGGCCGGATGAAAACTCCGGTGGGCGAAACGACGGAGTTGGAAGCGGCGGCGATCGAGGCGACCCGGCGTAACCCCACGCGCTTCGATCACACGAAACTTTTGCCGCGATCCAACTGGGAATTCTGCAAATGGGACCGCGTCGACACCCTCGGCTTCCTGATTTGCAGCGCGCTTTCCGGCGCGATCGTGCTGCTGTTCGTCGGCCTGTTGAAATGGGCCGCGCCGTAGGTGGCTGACGCGGGGAGTTTGGGGCATCGCGAGCAGGTCTCGCGGGACCGGCTTGCCTCCCTGAAGTTCAGCGAAGGCCGGTGGACCTGCTCCAAAATCCTCCTCACGCGAGTTTTGATTGCACGATCTTGCTGACGGCGCCGAAGTCGATCAGGGGCGCTTCGGGCCGCTGTTTGAGCGCGCCAATGACCTTGCCCATTTCTTTCTTTGAAGTGGCACCGGTCGACGCGATGACCTCGGTGACAAGCGCGTCGAGTTTTGCGGCATCGAGGCCCTTGGGCAGATATTTCTCGAGCGCGGCGATCTCGGCGGTGTTGGCGGCAACCAGATCCGCGCGTCCGCCTTTCTCGAACTCGGCGCGGGCATCGGTCAGATTCTTGACGGCCTTGCGAAACGTCGCGACGACCAGCGCCTCGTCGATTGGCTTGTTGGCATCCATCGCCGCGCGTTGGATCGCGGCGTCCATGGTGCGCAAGGCAGTGGCGGTGGTGGTGTCGCGCGCCTTCATGGCGGCCACGATGTCAGCGCGGAGGGTCTCGTAGGTGGATGGCATGTCCGTAAATTTGCCCGCGCGCGCCGATTGTCAAAGCCGGATGACCGCGGGTGCACGGCGAGCATTGGGCGACAACCGCAATTCTCCCCGCTCCCCTCTCGGCGAGTTGCTATTTTCTCATCACTGCACCGTGACGGTCATAGCCCCGTGACGACGGAGTCAGGCCACCGTTTCAATTCGAAAGACATTTTTCTTCCCACCGAGATCGAGCTGGACGGAATCTCCGGCGCGTTTGCCCATGAGCTGTCGCCCCAGCGGTGAGTGGGGAGTGATCACGAGCAGCGTGCTTCCATCCAGCGGCAACTCGGTTCCGCCGGCGCGTGGTCCGATAAAGTATTGGGCGGTCGATCCGGACCCTTCGACCGTGACCAGGGCTCCGAGGCTGATCGGTTCGCCGCCGGAAAAATCCTTGATGGGCAAAGCTTCGAACTGTCCCAGCGATTGGGCGGCTTCCTCCGCCGCCTTTGACTGACCGTGGGCGAGGTAGGAAGCCTCCAGGCCGCGCGTGTCGTATTTGTCCTCCGCCTTGTTCTCCTCGTCCGTGGCCTCGGCGTGCGTGGCGCGCGCGGCCGAGGTGAGCGATTCGAGCTCGGTCGTTAGCCGGGCGATGATGTGCGTGACGATTTCGCGTTTGTTCATTTCGGCTTTTCGCCTGCGCGCGGCTTCGCCGAGGTGAACACCAGCCGCCCCACGAGTCCGATGAGGCGTTCGGAAAGGATGGTGTTCTCAGCATCGATCGACTGCGAATACGTGCTGCGCTGGGTGGCGCGCTCGGCAAGCTCGGTGCTGATGACATAGATGTAGCGATTGCGCACGAAGAGCAGGGTGCCGCGCTTGGCAATCACCGGATGCGGGGAAGGCTCGTTGAGCACGGCGTTCTTGCCTTCGAAAAAGGAGCCGCCGGGCAGAAGCGCGTAGCCGATCAGCGATCCGTCCATCAACTCCGGCAGAAACCGCGCGCTCTCGATGCTCGAGCCGGGATAGCGCGACTGGAAGTTGGCGAGCACGAAGTCGGTGAAGAAATACAACAGGTAGTCGCGCAGCCCGCGCGTATCGTTTTCCCAGCGCTGCAGCGCATCCTGCGCGAAGCAGGCGATGCTGATGTGCGTGTTGAAGTTGTCGCTGAAGGTGACGACGTTTTCCGTGTCGGTGACCTTGCCGCCCAGTTCCTGCAGGATCGGCAGCGGAATCCGGAATTCGCCGGTCGGTGAAACGTAGGTGTTGTCCTCGATCTTGCCCACCAGGCCGGCGTCCTGGGCGGCGGCGGACGCCACCAGAGCGAGGCCGGCGGCGAGGGAGGGGAGGAGGCGGGACGACATCGTTTCGCCGAGGCTATTTGCCAGCGGTGGTTTTTCAAGCGGAGCCAGCTCAGACCGTCAATTTCCGCCACTGTGCCACCGGGATCTGCTCGGGGCGCGATTGCGGCCCGAGCCCCGCGGCCGCAAGTTCGTTCAACCAGGCAGCAGCCCGCTCCGCCGGGAGACGCTGGCGCAGCAATCCGCCGATTTGTTTTCGCCGTTGCTGAAAAAGCGCGCGGATGAGCGCTTTGGTTTCGGAGGGAAAAACAAAAGGCTCGGTCTTCCGCGACAGGTGCAGGAGATAGGACTCGATGTCGGGCTGGGGATAGAAGCAGGAGGCGTCGACGCGGTGGCCCGGCGCCACGTCGTAGGCGGCCTGCAGAAAAATGGAGATGGCGCCGAAGGACTTGCTGCCGGGCTGGGCAACGTAACGTTGCGCGGCTTCCTGTTGCAGCATCAGCACCATCCGCGTCGGCAGGGGAGAAGTGCAAAAAGATCGGTTTGACCCCTTCTGCAAGGGGTCAAACCGATCTTTTTGACCTTCCGGCAAGGAGAGCACGGCATCGAGCCACGGGGTCGCGATCGCGTAGGGAAGATTCGCGACCACCTTGCACTGCGCAACGCGGCTGGCGGGCAGGTCGGCGACCGGATGTTCAACCGCGTCGCCCTCGAGCAAATGGAGCCGCGGCTGATCCCTTGCCAGCGTGGCGGCAAGATGGGCGTGGAGGCTGCGATCCTTTTCCACGGCCCAGACTTCGGCTCCGGCGGCGAGCAAGGCGGAAGTCAGCGTGCCGAGGCCCGGTCCAATCTCCACGACCACATCGCCGCTTTGCACGGAGGCCAGCTCGAGGGATTTGCGGACGATATTGCCGTCGATGAGAAAATTCTGGCCCAGGAACCGCTTGGGCTCGTGACCGAGCCGGGCGAGCAAATCCCGCGTGGCTGTCAGCGTGAGAGGCATCCGCGCTGCCGATCAGGCCTGCTGAAATTCGGCGATGAGGGCCGCCGGGTCCGCGCTGCGCATCAGCGATTCGCCGACGAGCACCGCATGTGCCCCCGCGGCACGCGCCCGGGCGGCGTCCTGGCCGGTGGCGATCCCACTTTCGCTCACGGCCAAGACATCCTTGGGAAAATGGGGGATCAGCCGCTCGGAAAGACCCAGGTCGGTTCGGAAAATTGCGAGGTCCCGGTTGTTGACTCCGATGATCTGCGCGCCGTGCCTCACCGCGCGGGTCAGTTCCTCTTCATCGTGAATCTCAAACAGGGCGTCGAGACCCAGCGCGTCGGCGGTCTGATGAAGGGCGCAGATCTCATCGTCAGACAAGGCCCGCACGATGATGAGAATGGCGCTGGCGCCAGCCTCGCGGGCCTGGATGACCTGGATCGGATGCACCATGAAATCCTTGCGCAGGCACGGCAGGGCGGGCGGACGCCTAGAAAATTCGGAGGTCACCTCGACCAGGTCCCCGATCTGGCCGTCGAAGTACTTTGTGTCCGTGAGGATCGAAAGCGCGGCGGCGCCCGCTGTGCGGTACTTCTTCGCCTGTTCGAGAGCGGAGGCATTTTCCTTGATGGCGCCGGCCGAGGGCGAGCGACGCTTGATCTCGGCGATGACCGCCAGCTTCCCGTCGGCCCGGCGCAACTCCGACCGGAATGAGGGCGGGCGCGGCAGCTTGCGGTCGATTTCCGCCAGCTCGGCCTCGTAAACGGGACGAATGAGCGAGGCGATCTCCTGCCGCTTGTGCGCCATGATTTCTGTCAGCTTGTCCATCGCCATCATTAGCCGCAAAGTGCCGGAACGGGCGCAAGGCTTTATCTTTTCCGGTTTTTGTGCCTTCTAAGGCGTGTCTCAAAAAATGGACTGTCAACGCGAGACCCGCGGAGCGGGTCGGGGCGATCCATCCAGAACCGGATGGAGTGCTTCGTCGCCCCGGCCGCCGGGACTTCTCGTCAACATTTTTGAAACACACCTGAGCTCCAATATCGACCAATGACCGCCATCGACGAACTGCGCCAGACTATGGCCCGACTTCGCGCCCCGGACGGATGCCCGTGGGATCGCGAGCAAACCCACCAAACCCTTGCGCGCTGCCTGATCGACGAGTGCAGCGAACTGCTCGACACGATCGACCGCAACGATCTCGCGCACATGCGCGAAGAACTGGGCGACGTCCTGATCCAGGTGGTTTTCCACGCCCAACTCGCAGCGGAGCGCGGCGACTTCGACTTCGATGACGTCGCGCGCGAGATCAACGAGAAGCTGATTCGACGCCATCCCCACGTATTCGGCAGCGGCAAGGCCGACACTTCCGCCGAGGTCATTGAGGTGTGGGAAAAGGTGAAGGCCGGCGAAAAGGCGGCCAGCGGCAAGGGCGACTCGGCGCTGTTCAAGGCGATGCCTCCCCGGCTGCCCGCCCTCATGTTCGCCGAGGCGGTCGCGAAGCGAATCGAGAAGGACAAGCTGCCGGTTTCCGGAGTGGTCGACGACAGCCAGGTCGAGAAGCTCTCGGCGGGACTCGACGAATCGCGCGCCGGTCGCTTGCTCTTCGAACTGACCGCGGCCTGTCGGCGCTGCGGAATCGATCCGGAAGGCGCGCTGCGCCGGGAGACGTCGCGTGTCATGCGCGAGGTGGAAGCGCAGGTGAAGTCCGGCGCGGGCAACTCATCGCGTGCGAATTGACCGGTTCCAGGCGCCATGAGCCAAGCCACATCGGAAGTCGGCCTGCCCGTGGCCATCGAGCGGGAATGGCTGCAGCCCTTCACCGATTTCCTGGCGAAGGAGCGGCGCTATTCTCCTTACACTGTGAGGAATTACCGCCAGGCCGTCGTCGATTATTTCCGGTGGCTGCAGCAGTCGAAAAAAGGGACGAAGCTCGACGGCCTGACGCCGCGCGACACCCGGGATTTTGTCATCGAGGCGCAGCGTCGCTTCGATCGCCGCACCCTGCACAACCACGTCTCCGGCCTGCGGAATTTTTATCGGTTCTGGCAGCAGCGGGGCCGGCTCAAGCGGAATCCCTTTGCCAAAGTCCCGCTGCCCAAGCTGCAGAAGGCGCTGCCAAAATTCCTCACCGAGGCGCAGGTGACGCTGCTGCTCGACGGGCCGATGAAGCTCCTGCGCGAAAAGAGGCTCGAGCCGCACCAGGCCTGGCGGGATCGCCTGGTGCTCGAACTGTTTTACGGCGGCGGACTGCGTGTCAGCGAATTGTCCGGGCTCGACTTCGGCGCGATCGATTTTGGCAATGGCACGGCCCGCATTCTCGGCAAGGGCCGCAAGGAACGGATATGTCCGCTCGGTCGCGTGGCGATGGCGGTGATGAAAAAATACCGGGAGGAATTCTGCCCGCGAACGGGGGCGCGCGACCCGGTGATCGTCACCGACGACCAGCGGCGGATGCCGGTCCGCGCGCTCCAGTTGCTGGTGAAGAAATACCTCGCGCTGGCGGAACTGCCAATGGACCTGTCGCCGCACAAGCTCCGCCACTCCTACGCGACGCACCTCTTGAACGGCGGCGCGGACCTGCGCACGGTCCAGGAACTGCTCGGTCACGCCAACCTGGTCACGACGCAGATCTACACGCACACCAGCGTGGCCCGGCTCAAGGAAATCTACGCCAAGGCGCACCCGCGCGCCTGACCGGCAGCATCGGGCCGACTCACTTCAGAGGCAGGCGCGTCGAGGTCGAGTTGCCGGATTGGTCGTAGAGCACCACTTCGACGGAGGTTGCGCCGACCGCGCGCGCCTCGGGAATCTCGGCGACAAACCGTTCCGTGCGTCCGTCAAGGATGCCATCGGCCGGATGCAACACTGTCTCGCGCGTTCCATTGTTCAGCACAAACTCCGCTCCCTCAAGCTGCGAAAGGGCATCGCGGCCATCGATCGAAACGACCAACTGCCCGGAATTCCGCTGCACATTCGAGGCGGTGATCGCCGGCGGGGTGCGGTCGACCAGCAGGATGTCGGTCTCAAACGAATAGCTCAGGCGCTCGGCGGCCGGACGCGGCGCCTGTTCCTTCACGGTGAGCCGCGTGAGATAGAGTCCTTCCGCCAGCCCGCCGATCTCGAACTGCACGTAGTTGTCGGTGCTGTCGACCGAGAGGTCGGTCCACTCCGCGGCATTTTCGGCGCGAATGGAAAAGGTGTAGGCGAGCGCATCGCCATCGGGGTCGCTGATTGTCCAATAAACAATCTGCGCGCCGGGCTGCGGCACCACCTGGCTGCCCATGAAGGCGTTCTTCCGTTTTTCGGCGCTGTCATCCTTGTTGTCGCGCGGGCTGGGGAAAAGCAGTTGGCCGAGCGTCGTGTTAGCCTGCGCCGGCTGCTCGGCGGCGGGAATCAGGCCGAGATTCGGCGCGAAGATCCGAAAATCGGTCAGGGTCGGACGCCGATTCTGCGGCAGGCTGTACAGCGTGGCCTTGTCCAGTTGGAAGTCGGAGGCCGGACCGGAAACGGCCAGGCGGAAGCGGACGAAACGGCCGCGCAAGTTATCGGCATAAAACGCCCCGTCGCGCTGCTTCATTTCCGTCCACGGTGTCCAGCCTTCGAGTTCGTCGCTGCCGAAATTGGCGCGCACCTCGAGTCGAAGCGCTGCGGGCTCGATGCCGCGCAGCCGGGAAAAGCGAAAGGCACCGATCTCCGAGGGCTGGCCGAGGTCGAGGCGCTTGGTCTCGAGTTCACGCGTCGCGGCATTGCTGAAGGACAGCAGCGCCAGGCCGGGCGCGTTGTTGCGCAGAAGCAGGAATCGTCCGGAGCCGAGGGGTGCCAGGTCGTTGAGTTGCGCGGAGGAACTGCCGGCAAAAGTCAGCGAGCGACGCGCGGTCGGATCATAGCCAAAGGCGTCACCTTGTTCTCCCGCGGTCAGGAGCAGCCAGTTTTCCTGACGCGCCAGACGGTAGAGCGCCACGTTGGTCTTCGAAACCACCGTCTCGGGAAATCCGTCCGCGGGGAATCGGACCACGCTGCTCCGGCCGACGAATCCCGGCTTCGGCGCGTCCTTTTCCTTGTCGTCCTTGTTGTCGCCCGTGCGCGCAATCCGCGGGGCGTCGTTGCTGGTGAAAACAACCGCGGCATAAAAACCGCCATCGTCGGTCGGCATCAGGTCGACGATCTCCGCGTCGCGATTTTCCTGGAGAATCAACGGGGCGCCGCCGGCGGCGGCGAACGAGTACAGGTTGCCCTTGGGCGACGAGCCGGCGATGACCCGTCCGCTCGAAAGGCGGGCGAGCCTGCGCACGTTGCGGTCGCGGATTTCGCCGAAGAGCGAGACGCCTTTGTCGGCGAGCAGCTTGTCATCGCCCGCCTTGCCCTCGATCACGCCGGCTTTGGCGAGCCTGGCAAGGTCGACCCGATAGATTTTCCCCGGGTTTCCCGTGGCGGCGAGGATGCTGCCGTCGGGCTGCGCCAGGAAATCGAACACCGAGTCCGCCGGCAGCGGTACGCGCGCGAGCGTTTTGCCGTCACGGACGAGATACAGCGCAGCGGTCGGTGAGGTGCCGAGCAGCAGTCCGCCGTCGGGCAGAGGGTGGACCGCCACCACCTGGCTCTCGGTCACGTCGGCAACCTCGCGAACGGTGTAGCTGCTGTCCTTGGCATTGAACGTCACCTCCTGCACTTTGCCGTCCGGCCCGGTGCCGACGATGAAGCGATTGGCGCCGGCGGGCTTGAGCGTCCATAGGATCTCGCCGATTTTCGGGCCTTCGAGGTCGGTGAAGAGCGGGCCCGGCAGGACGCGGCCGTCCGAGCGCGCCGCCAGGCCCTTGAGATTGCGGCTGGCCACGTCGCGGCCGAAATCGATCTCGAGCTGCTTGGTCAGCGGGTCGGCGGCGAGCGGGACCGCGAGGCTCGCCAGCAAGGTGAGAAAGGCAAAGGCCGTGCGCCGGAAATTCATGCGGGAGGTTAACTGGGTCATCCTGGAAGCGGCGATGGTTCCCGGCAGTTTGCGGAGGCGGCCACAATGAGGCGCGCCCAGGACGGCGCGCGATGGCGGCAAACTAGTCGGAAATCACCAGCGGCTTGCGCACCAGAACACTGAACAGCCGCCCCGGCAACAACCGCTTTTCCCAGAGGGGATGGATGGCGTCGCGACTGCGGAAGCGCATTTCGTCGGCATTGCGCGCGATGCGCTCGAGCGAACCCGGCATGTCCTGCGTCACCTCGCGCTGGTCGGTCAGCAGGTGCGCTTTCTCGACCACGGCGAGGTAAAGGCCGTCGGACTCGCGGAAGTTCCGGAGCGCAGAAATATATTCGTCAAAGCTCCGCAGTTGGGCAACGGGCACCGACCGTGACCGGCCGGTCATTTCGTCGAGTTCGGGACCGGTGGTGAGCACGACCTCAAGCTCGCGGCCCGCCCATTCGCGGGGAACGTCGAGGCTCACAGTCTCCAGCTCTGCGCTCCTCTGAAAACCGCGCCAGCCCACGGTGAGATCGACGCGCTCGCCGGGCGCTGCGTCATTCCGCGAAAGCTGGACGAGCTCCACCACGCCCTGCGGCGTCTCGGGCGTGTCCTCGAGATTGAACCGGATGTTCGACGGGAAAATGCGCTCGTAGGGATTGAACAGCCACAGCGAGAGGTTCTTCACGAAATCGCCGATGCCCTGGTTGAAACCCTGCGGGCCGGTGTAGATCTGGCTGATCTCGACCGGCTCGGCGCCGGGGAATTCGACGGTGGTCGTGACGCGGAAGCCGCGGGCAAAACCGGATTCGTTGGAACCCATGACGGCCTGCGCGAGACCGGTCGCGGCGACGAGCGGGAGGACCTGTTCGTTGCGGACGACCTCGAAGTGGAGCGACTTCCGCTTCGCGCGGCCGGGAAAATTAACCTCGACCGGCACCATCGCCGGCTTGCGGCCGATTTCGCCGTAGATGCCGGACAGGCGATCCTGGCTGAACGAGCCGATGATGCCACCGGCGTTGCTGACCTTGATCGAATTGTTCAGGCTGGGGAGGATGGTGACGACCTCCGCCGACGCCATCGGGAGTTCCGTGGCGCCGAGCGACATCATCGGATGCCCGAATGCGAGGATGCGATTGCCGTCGACGTGCGAGACGGTGCCGGTGCCAGCCAGGCTGATGTCACCCACCGCGAGGGCGACGGCGACCACGTCGCCGGGCCTGAGGGCGGGCGAGGTCTCGGGTGGCGCGGGATTTTCACCACCGCCGGAGTTTCCGCCGAGCGCCACGACGTCGAGGCCGAGCGCGGAAAACTGCGGCTGCAGCGACGCCGCCACGCCGGGCGTCAAACCGCCGAGCGAAAAAGCGGGGCTGATCGGGCTGAACGGCGCCAGCGAACTGCCCGACGCCACGCGCGATTCGCTGCTGCCCTTGATCGGGATCGGGGTCGGGGCGAAATTCTCCCGTCCGGCCGGCAGGGCGCTGATCTCGAGCATGTCATTGATCGGCGTGAAGCCCGCGTAGCGCACCGTTTCAAAGCGCTGGATCTGGTAGGAGAGGACGCCGGCGAGCTTGCCGTCGACGTAGAGCGGGCTGCCGCTCATGCCGGCGACTGCGCCCATGGCCTGCACGCGCGGGTCGGTGAGCTCGCAGAGGATCATGTTTTTTCCGGGACCGAGCGCATTGCGCAGGATGCCGGTGACCTGGACCGCGAACGGCTCGGGCTCGTGGCCCTTGAACACCGTCCACACCTCGCCCTTCATCCCGGGCTGGAGTTCATTGACGGGGATGAGCGGCGCATTTGCCGGCTGGGCCGGGAGTTGGTTTGCGACGAAGGTTGAAAGTAAGAGCAGGGCAGCGAGTAGCTTTTTGATCATCGATGGGCCTCGGTGATGACTTAACGTTGTGGAATAAAGTTTTCTTAGATTTCTTGAATAGCTTTTGCAATTACTTCGCAAGCACGGTCAATACCTTTTCCTTCGTGCGCGGTGCTGAGGAAGCAGACTTCGTACGCGCTCGGCGGCAAAAATACGCCGGCGGCGAGCGCCGCGTGAAAAATTTTACCATAGAGCTTCGCGTCGGACGTGAGCGCCGATTCGTAGTCGCGCACGCGCGATTTTGTTAAAAACAGGCTGAGCATCGAACCGCATTGCGGCGTTTGCAGCGGCAGACCTTTTTTCCGCGCTGCGGCAAGCGCCGCACTGCAAATTTGTTGGGCAAGTGAATCGAGCTTCGCGTAGGGATTTTTCTCCTCGATCAGCTTCAGCGAGGCAATTCCGGCGGCCATCGCCAGCGGATTCCCGCTGAGCGTTCCCGCCTGATAAACGGGCCCGAGCGGGGCGAGGCGGTCCATGATTTCGGCCCGGCCGCCAAAGGCCCCCACCGGCAATCCGCCGCCGATTATTTTTCCGAGGCAGGTCAGGTCCGGCGTGATGTTTTCAATTTCCTGCACCCCGCCGCGGGCGAGCCTGAAGCCGGTCATGACTTCGTCGAAGATCAGGACCGCGCCGTGCTGGGCGGTGGCCTTGCGCACGTGCTGCAGATAGCCCGGCTCGGCTTTCACGAAGCCGATGTTGCCGATGTAGGGCTCGAGAATGACGCAGGCGATTTGGCCCGGATTCGCGGCGAAGGCGGCGTCGAGAGCAGCGGGATTGTTGAACGGGAGCACGACGGTTTCCTGTGCAAACGAGGCGGGCACGCCCGCACTGTCGGGATTGCCGTGCGTGAGCGCACCGGAGCCCGCCTTGATCAACAGGGAGTCGCTGTGGCCGTGATAGCAGCCGGCGAACTTGATGATCTTGTCGCGGCCGGTGTAGCCGCGAGACAGGCGGATCGCCGACATCGTCGCCTCGGTCCCGCTGTTGCACATGCGGACTTTTTGGATCGAGGGAAAAAATTTCACGATCATCTCTGCCATCTCCACCTCGTATGGATTGGGCGTGCCGAAGGACGTGCCGTTTTCGAGCGCGACCGCGATCGCCTCGCGGATGCGCGGATGATTGTGCCCGTGGATGGCCGGTCCCCACGTGCCGACGAAGTCGATCAGCTCGCGGCCATCGGCCGTCACGAGGGTCGCGCCGTGCGCGGACTTCGTGAAGAACGGCGACCCGCCCACCGAGCGGAACGCCCGGACCGGCGAATTCACGCCGCCCGGGATGAGCTGCAGCGCACGAGAGAAAAGAGATTCGGAGGAAGTCATTGTTTGAGTTGTCACCACCAATCCACACTAAGGGCGCACTCATTCAGAGGACAAAGCGTTTCCACTCCAACTTTGGAAAAGCGCCAAAGTTGATCAAATATCCGACTCGCTTCCGAGCGGCCCATCGGTGTGGATGAGTAGTGACAAGGTGGATTTAAATTTCGGCGCAATTTTTCAGCTCACGTACTTCTGCACGATGGGAATTCGGCGGCCGACGCCGAAGGCGAGGGGAGTGATCTTCAACCCGGGCGCGGCTTGCTTCCGCTTGTATTCGTTGAGATCGACCTTGCGCACCACGTCGTTGACGACGGCGGAGTCGAAACCCTGGGCGACGAGGTCCGCGCGGGAAAGGCCTTCCTCCACATATCCCTTGAGGATCGCGTCGAGCATGTCGTAGGGCGGCAGGCTGTCCTGATCGGTCTGATTGGGCCGCAGCTCGGCGCTCGGGGCCTTTTCGATCGAGCTCAGGGGGATGATTTCCCTCTTGCGATTGATCCAGCGCGAAAGCGCATAGACCTGCGTCTTGAACACGTCACTGATCACCGCGAGTCCGCCGCACATGTCGCCGTACAGCGTGCAATACCCGACCGCGAGCTCGCTCTTGTTGCCGGTCGTGAGGAGCAGCGCGCCGAACTTGTTGGAGATCGCCATGAGCAGCAGTCCCCGGGCGCGCGCCTGGATATTTTCCTCGGCGATGTCACGCGGACGCCCGGCGAAAATCGGCTGCAGCGTGCTCTCCGCGGCGGCGACGGTGCTGGCGATCGAGAGCGTGTGGTATTCGATGCCCAGATTGCGCGCGACTCCGGCCGCGTCGTCCTTCGAGTGCTGGCTCGAGATCACCGATGGCAGGCTGACGCCGATCACATTCTTCGGGCCCAGTGCCTCCGCGGCGATCACGGCCGTGAGCGCGGAGTCGATGCCGCCGGAGAGCCCGAGCAACGCGCGCTTGAATCCGGTCTTCTGCGCGTAATCGCGCACGCCGAGCACGAGAGCATCGAACACATCGGCCAGCTCCTCCTGCTCATAAGTCGCGTGAACCGAGGGTGGTTTTGCCGCGCCAATCTCCACGACCTGCAGGTCCTCGCGAAACGCCGCGAGTCCGCCGATGATTTCTCCCCGCGCGTCGCAAACCACGCTGCGGCCCTCAAAGATCAGCTCGTCGTTGCCGCCAACCGCGTTCACGTACGCCGCGGGGCAACCGCAGGCGCGTGCGGCATCCGCCACCAAGGTGCGACGCAGCGTGTTCTTCGAAAGATGCCACGGGCTCGCGGAGAGGTTGAGCAGCAGATCGACTTTGCGGTCGCGCAGCCGTTTGACCGGATCGAGGTCGTAGAAGCGCCGCGTCGGCACGAGGGGATGTGTCCAGATGTCTTCGCAGATGGTCAGCCCGATCTTCTTTCCGCCGAACTCGATGGTCGTCGGCTCCTGGCCCGGTTCAAAATAACGGTCTTCATCAAAGACGTCGTACGTCGGCAGCAGGCATTTCCGCGCGGTGTGGACGATTTTTCCATTTTGGCAGAACGCGGCCGAGTTGAATGCCGACCTGCCCTGGCCGGTCGTGTTTGCCTCGACGAAGCCGATCAGTGCCGGAACCGCGCCAACCTGCGCCGCGATCTCGCGCGTGGCACTCTCGACATCGGCCACAAAGCGACGCTTGAAAAGAAGGTCGCGCGGCGGATACCCCGACACGACCAGTTCGGGAAAAAGCACCAGCTCGGCGCCCCGCCGCGTCAGGTCGCGGTAGGCGTCGAGAACCTTCCGGCTATTGCCGGCGAGATCGCCAACGATCGTGTTTATCTGGGCGAGGCCGATGCGCATGTTAATTCCGGCACAAATTGAGGCCAACCCGCTCGACTGCAACCCCAAGCAGCAAATTGACTAGCCGCGCCCGGATATTCGCACCTACTGTGCCGGCCCTTGTCCCACGCCGACGTCCATCGCCTCATCCTCGCGTCCGCCTCGCCGCGTCGCAAGGAACTGCTCGCGCAGCTTGGGCTGCCGTTCGAGATCGTGCCGGCCGACGTCACCGAGCACGAGGCGGCTGATGCCGACCCGCGCGAGATGGTGCGGCACAACGCCGCGCTGAAGGCCGATTGGGTCGCCGCGCGTCATCCGGATGCCACGGTCATAGGTGCCGACACGACGGTGTTCATCGGTCAAACCGTGCTGAACAAGCCGCGCGACCTCGCGGACGCGAAAAGCATGCTGAGGCTGCTGAGCGGCCGCACGCACACCGTTTTCACCGGCCTGGCGGTCCGCCGGCAGCGCGACGGCCTCAAGCTCGACCGGGGAGTCGCGAGCGACGTGACGTTTCGACAGTTGGACGACCGCGTGATCGAGCAATATCTCGGCCGCGTGCACACCCTCGACAAGGCCGGCGGCTACGCGATCCAGGAAGACGGCGAACTGATCGTGTCCGGTTACACCGGATCACTGACAAATATTGTCGGCTTACCCCTCGCGGAAATGAAACAACTTTTGACTCAGGCGGGTCTGACGCGTTGAATTTCACCCGTGATTCCTGAGCTCGAAGTACAGCCCGATCGCCCGCCGCCACCCGAGCGAGAGCCCGCTGATCGATCCATCCGCATCGGCATCGCGTGCACCATCCTGTTTCACATCCTCCTGCTGTGGCTGTCACCGCGCTTCAAGTTCGACGAGTTCTCCGGCGTGCACAGCGGCATTTCGGTTCAGAACCAGAACCGCGGCAAGTCGTTTGATTTCGAGCTCGCCCAGCCCAAGGCGCCGCCGGAGCCCAAGAACCCCTTCAAGTTCGTCGAGACCAATCCCGACGCGCCCGACAACACACCGGACAAGACGGAGAATTTCAGCAACCGCAACCAGCAGTCCGCCCAGCCAGAACCCGCGAAGGAAAAGGATCCGGAGAATCGCCCGAGCGTAAAGGGGCAGGACGAGATCAAGAACGACAGCGCGATCGTGTCGGGCGAGATGTCGAAGCCGCAGATGGGCGCGCCCGCCGCCCCGGAAGTGGTGAAGACTGATGCGCAGGATCAGGCCGAGCAGAAGGCGCGCATGGAGCAGGTTCCGCTATCGGGCTTCGAAAAAACCGAGGGTAAGTCGGAGGATGGAATTGCGACCAACATTTCAAAGGCGAGGACGCCGACCACGCATGCCGAGCAGGCGCTCGAAGGCGCGCAGAGCGCCACCGATCCGACCGGCGGCCTGGTGGCCACGCCGCAAACGAGCCGGGCGCAGCCCAAGCAGCGCCCGCGCCTGACGCAGCCGCGCCCGACCATCCTGAGCAACCGCATCACGGGCACCTCGAACATCGGCATTCTCGGCATCGACGCGCGCTGGAGCGAGTACGGCGAATACCTGAACGAGTTGATCGAGATCATCCAGGTCCAGTGGAACATGATCCTGCGCGAAAGCGCCGTTTATCCGAACCGCGGCACACACGTCATCGTGAAATTCAAGCTGAACTCAAAGGGCGAGACCGAGATTCTCAACGTCGAGGAAACCGCGGGGAAACAGGGCTCGTTCTCCTGCCTCAACGCCATCCAGGCGCGGCAGCCGTACCGCAAGTGGTCGGAGCAGATGATCGCTGTGCTCGGCAACGATCAGGAACTCACCTTCGCGTTCTACTATTGAGTGAACTCCCCGCCGGGAGATTTCTGGAATTCGCTGCCGCTCGGTCGAGGCGTGCGCCTCCTCGCCCGCGACCGCAACGGGCTCGCGGCGTTCGACAAGCCCGCGGGCATCCTTTCGCATCCCAACGCGTCGCAGGACGAGGCGATCTCGCTGCTCGCCTCCCGGTACGACAAGGAAGCGCAGTGTTTCAGCTGGAAGGCGCCGGACGAGTCCATGCGCAGGCTGTGGCTGCTCAACCGGCTCGATTCGGCGACGTCCGGTGTGATCCTGACCGCCGCCGACGAAAATCTGGCGATCGCGGTGCGCGAGCACTTCGGCCGGAAGCAGGTGCGAAAATTCTACCAGGCCCTGGTGTTCGGCAAAGCCGCGCGAGCCGCCGAGGTTTGGCGCGATCTTCTCGCCGTGACGAAATCCGAAGGCCGCATTCGCACCTCCGGCTCCGGAAACATTCCCGCCGAGACCGCCTTTCGCGTGCTGAAACATCACCAGCGAACATTTTCAATTTCGCTCGTGCAGCTCGAGCCGCGCACCGGTCGGAGCCACCAGTTGCGCGTGCAGTGCGCAAAGCGGAATCTGCCGATCGTCGGCGATCAGACCTATGGCGACTTTGCACTCAATCGCGCGTTCGCCAAGACGACCGGCCTGAAGCGCATGTTCCTGCACTCACTCGAAACGAGCTTTGCCTACGAGTTCGCCGGCGGGAAATTTGAATTCAAGGCACGCGCGCCGCTGCCGGCGGAATTTTTGCGGGAGTTTTAGATGTGTGGTTCGGGTAGCCCTGAGCGGAAGGGCAGGGTTAAGGTAGCCCTGAGCGGGAGTTCAGGGAATGTCCCGCTGCTCCCGCAGCGGGCTACTCCGGTAGACTTGTAGCCCTGCCCGGGAGGGCAGGGACCCGTAAATCTCGTTCTGCCAATCGCCGATGAATCTTCCAAAAATCCGGCCAGAAGTCTGGATCCCGCGGGTCCAACTCAGCGTATCCTGCAATCATTGACCCGGGGTATGGCCACGATTGCCAGGTTTCCGCAAGGTTCGCTCGGACCGGATTCCGAAGAACATAGTCGCAGACGGCCATGAATTCTTTCTCTGCGCGCTGATTGCTGCGCAACACATGATCGTGCGCTCGATCCTGAAAAACGGCTGGGCGGACAAATGCAGCTAGATTCTTCCGTAGAAACGCGGTTGCCAGTAGCTGATCGCTCGTTGGCAAAAGTCCGATCCACATCAGATGCCAGTGATCAGGCATGAGCGTGTAGACGGGACACGCCAGCCCATAGCGAGCGTTGGCATGCAGGAGAACTTCCCGAAATCGAAAGTGAAAACGCTCGGTCAGCCAGCCAGTCGCACGTTGTTCAAACGTGTGCGTCCAGAATACATAGGAGCCTCCCCGATAGAATTCCCGCGGCACGCGCGGAAGTTTTGATTTCTGCTCGGAACGCAAGCGCATGTTGTGTCCCGGCCCTCCCGGGCCGGGCTACAAAAATCGTGCGCTGCGGCCATCAGAATCGTCCACGAGTTGTAGCCTTGAGCGGAAGCTCAGGGACAAGTCCGACTTGTAGCCCTGCCCGGAAGGGCAGGGACACGATGAAACCTACCGCACTTCCGCCACCAACGGCGGAGCGCCGGGTATTACGGGGGGCTTGCCGTGCGGATAGTGGCCCTTCCGCGCGAAGTGATGCGTCATCATCGCATCTATACCGTGAGCTACGGCGAGAATAATACCGGCAGTGATCCAATACTCGGGTTCCAACGATCCGAGCTCGGGATCGGGCGGAGCGGTCAGCGGCGCAATCACCAGCGCGAACCAGAGACAGCCCAAGCCGAACATTTCCAGCAGCGCAAAGCCGCGATGGCCCAGATACCAGTCGCCGACTCCCGGGAAAAGGAGCGACAGCAGCCCGGCTTTTTTCGGCGACTTGAACTCGCCCGCACACGCGGTGCACCGCGGAGGATGACCGGGCACGCTGACGAAGCAATAAGGACACAGGTGCTCGATGCCGAGCGTCCGCTGGAATGGCGCATTGGTGCCCTGCACAATGCCAGCGAGGAATTCGGCGAGGAACTTGCGGTCGGCCTTCGGCACGCCTTGGAAACTGTAAGTCCGCCCGTTGACGAGCTTGATCCGGCACATGCCGTTCCAGGTCGACTTCACGCTGGCAATGCCGGCGTAGGGAATCTGCGATACGAGCTTGCGCGGGCGGGTGCGCACGTCGATCTCGAGGAGCAGCACGCGTTCGGTCGTGAATATCAGCGAGCGGCGATTCAGCACTCCCGCGGCCCAGCCGACAAAGAAGTGCTCGGCGATGCTCACCGTCGTCCCCGTCGTGATCCAGTAAACGCGTTCCTGCGGGCGCAGGATTTCAGTCAGTTTGGGGTCGATCGACTGAAGGAGCTTGAAGCGGGTCTTGGCTCTGCGCCGGGCAAAGAAGCCGTCGGCTTTGAACAGGACCGCGTAATCGTAGGGTGACGCCTCGACCTCGCCGGAAAGCAGGTCTTCGTAGCGGCGCGCCGCTGAAAGGTTCATGGGGGTGTGCAGCCGGCAACGTGCCGGCACTATCGCACGTTCAACTGGAATTCGTTCACCGGTTCAACGCCGATTTTTGTCGTCCGCTCCCCGGATCCATGGCGCGGTGCCTTGAGGCAGGCCGGACCGTGCGACGGCCGCGGAAAAAAGGTTCGAAAGAGATCCGCCGGCGACTAGAGTGGCGGCGTGTCCTCGCATCCACTTGCCAACACCGATCAGGCCTCAAGCTGGGACGGGCCCGAGGGCGACTACTGGAGGAAGAACGAAGCGCGGTACAATCGCATGCTGCGCGTATACTCGCAGCGGCTGCTGGACGCGGCGCGCATTCAGCGTGGAGAGAGCGTGCTCGACGTGGGCTGCGGATGTGGCGAGTCCTCGTTCGCGGCGGCGCGAGCTGCGTCGCCGGGAACGGTGGTAGGGGTGGATTTGTCCGCGGGCATGCTCGCGAGCGCGCGCGAACGGGTTGCGGCGGAGAACTTGCGGAACTTGAAATTCGAGCAGGCCGATGCACAGGTGCATCCGTTCGCCGACGAGTCCTTCGATCTCATTCTCAGCCGGTTCGGGGTCATGTTTTTTGCCGACCCCCGGGCCGCATTTGGAAATCTCCGGCGGGCGCTGAAGCGCGGCGGACGAATGACGCTGCTGACCTGGCGGGGTGCCCAGCACAATGAATGGATCCGGGAAATTCGCGGCGCGCTCGCAGGCGGTCCACCGAAGATTCCGCCACCATGCGCTCCGGGGCCGCTGGGACTGTCCGATCCGGAGGCCGTGAAACCGATCCTGGCCGGCGCCGGCTTTGGTGAAATCGTCTTCACCGAAACCAGCGATCCGATGTGCTATGGGGCGACAGCGGAGGAAGCCTTCGACTTCATTCGCGGCACGCCGCTGGCCGACGACGTCCTGTCGGAGATGGAGCCGGCGGCGCGGGGGCCGGCGCTCGATGCGCTCCGGGCGGTCCTGGAACGCCACCGCTCCGCGAATGGCGTGTGCTTCCAATCGTCGGCGTGGATCATTACCGCCCGGCGAACGGGCTGATTGTGCGTTGCGATCGCGGTTGTTGAGCGGGCTGAATCTGTCATCGCGAGGCGCGGTGGCCGCGCCGTGGCGATCCAGCTACAGCAGCTTGAGCTGCGAATCGCTCGAAGGTTCGACGCTGATTTTTTTCTTCGGCCGCGCCTGGGGCGAAGGGAGCGTGACGGTGACGTCCTCCGACTCGAGCTGTGCGAGAATGGTCTTGGCGCGATCGATCACGCTCAGCGGCAACCCGGCGAGCCGCGCCACCTGGATGCCGTAACTGCGGTCGGCCGCGCCCTCGACAACGCGGCGCACGAACACGATGTCGTCGTTCCATTCCTTCACCGCCACGGAATAGTTTTTCATCCGCGGCAAATGCTTTTCGAGCTGCGTGAGCTCCTGGTAGTGGGTGGCGAACAGCGTGCGTGGCCCGCGCTCCGCGGAACGGTGCAGATGCTCGACGACAGCCCACGCGATGCTCAAACCGTCGTAGGTCGACGTGCCGCGGCCAATCTCGTCGAGAATGATCAGCGACCGATCGCTCGTGTTGTTGAGGATGTTGGCGGTCTCGTTCATTTCGACCATGAACGTCGAGTTGCCGCGCGCGAGGTCATCGCTCGCCCCGACCCGCGAAAAGATCCGGTCGACAAGCCCGACGCGGCACGCCTTTGCCGGAACCCAGCTTCCGACCTGCGCCATCAAGGAAATCAGCGCAACCTGTCGGATGTAGGTCGACTTGCCGGCCATGTTTGGGCCGGTGAGAAGCAGGATCTGCTGGTCGGATGACGACAGCGCGGTGTCGTTCGGCACGAAGGTGTGGCTGCCGGCGAGACCGAGCCGTTCCCGCTTCATCATCTGCTCGACGACGGGGTGACGTCCGTCGGTGATCTGCAGGACGTCGCTGTGGTCGAGCTGCGGACGGCAATAGTCCCATTCGCGGGCCAGGACGCTCCAGCCCGCGAGCACATCGAGTTCGGCCAGCGCTTCGGCGGTCCGGGTCAGCGCCGGCACCTCGGCCAGAACGGCTGCGACGAGGTCGGCAAACAAATCGAGTTCGCGTGCGAGCGCCTTTTGTTCCGCCGAGAATATCTCCTTTTCCTTCAGCTTCAGTTCCTCGGTGACATACCGTTCGCCGCCGACGGTCGTCTGCTTGCGAAGGTAATCCGCGGGCACCAGGTGCAGGTTGGCCTTGGTGACTTCGATGTAGTAGCCGAAGACGGAAGTGAAGCGGACTTTCAGGCTCTTGATGCCGGAGCGCTCCTGTTCCTTCCGCTCGAGCTCGGCCAGCCAGGACTTGTTGTCGGAGGTGAGCCCGCGCAGGCGATCGAGTTCGGCATCGTACCCCGGCCGGATAAAATTTCCGTCCTGTAAGTCGTTCGGCAGCTCGTCCGCCAGCGCGCGAGTCAGCAGTCCGCGCAGCGCGGGCAGATCGGTCAACCGTTGCCGCACGTTGGAAATCTCGCCGCCGTGTCGTCCCACGAGATGCGAATCGAGCAGGTCGAGGCAGGCGATGATCAGCGGCACCTGGGCGAGCGTGTCGCAAACGCCGCCGAGCTCGCGGGGATTGCGCAGGCGATTCTGCAGGCGGCCGAGAATGCGCGGAATGTCGCGGACCTTGCCGAGCAGTTCCCGGAGCTGCGCGAGGTCGCTGGGTTGCGCGATGAGCTCGCCCACGATCGCCTGGCGTCGGAAGATCTCGGCGATGTCGAGGCCGGGGGCGGCGAGCCAGCGCTCGAGGAGACGCGCGCCAGCCGCGGTCGTCGTGCGGTCGATCGACCCAAGCAGCGAGGCGTCGCGGGTGCCGCGGGTCGATTGGAAGATCTCGAGGTTGCGCAGCGTCGCCGGGTCGAGCAGCAGCGCGCGGCTGCTGCGGTATTCCTGCAGACTGCGCAGGTTCTCCGGCTTGGCGCAGAGATTTTCGGTCGCGTAGTACACCAGCGCGCCGGCGGCGCCGAAGGCGGGATGGGTGCTGTCCAATCCGAAGCCCTGCAAATTAAGAACGCCGAGCGCATCCATCACCGCCTTGGCTCCGCCCGTGACCTCGAAATGATAACCCGGCAGTTCCGAGCTAAGGCGCGAAGCGCAGAACTGGTGCAGGGCGTGAATTGCATGCTCCTCGTGCGGCGCCGCCTGCCAGCGCGCCAAGTCACCCTCGACCAGCACCAGTTCAGCCGGATCGAGCGCCGTCAGCACCGGCAGGAGATTCTCAGGGCGTTCGTCGGTGGCGATCCGGAATTCGCCGGTGGATAGATCGAGCCACGCGGCATTCAAGCCCGATCGATCGAGCGACAGCGCGCAAAGGTAATGGTTTTTCGCCGCATCGAGCTGGCCGGCGGCAAGGGTGGTGCCGGGCGAAAGGATCCGCGTCAGCCGTCGCTTCACGAGCTTGCCGGCCTGCGCGGGCTCGGCCTGGTCGCACACCGCCACCTTCTTGCCGGCGTCGAGAAGCTTGCTGACGTAATTGTCGGCGGCGTGGTGAGGAATCCCCGCCATCGGCACATCCTGGCGCTTGGTCAGGGTGATCCCGAGAAGTCGCGCGCCCACTTCAGCGTCCTCAAAAAACATCTCATAGAAATCGCCGAGGCGAAACAACAGCAGCGTGTTCGCCGGCAGGCCGCGCTTCACCTCGAAATACTGCTGCATCATCGGCGTGAGCTTTTCTGGCGCGGGCATGCGAATATCCCGCAAGGCTCACAGAGGACGGCTCCCGTTGGGAAGCCAAAACCGTTGCAGTCGCCCTTGGACTCATGCAGTGAAACTGAATGGTGAAGCTGAACAGCATCGATCTCGGAGGCGCAGGCAAACCGCCCATGCTGTTGCTGCACGGCATGCTGGGTTCGGCGCGAAACTGGCAGACCACCGGCCGCGACCTGGCGCGCGATCACCACGTCTTTGCGTTGGAGGCGCGCAATCACGGGCGGTCGCCGCATGCCGATGAAATGAATTATCCGGTGATGGTTGACGATATTCTGGCATGGATGGATGCGCACGATATGCGCAGCGCGACGCTCGTCGGCCATAGCATGGGCGGAAAAACCGCCATGTTGCTGGCGTGCCGTCACCCGGGGCGCGTGAGCCGGCTCGTGGTCGTCGACATCGCGCCGCGAAACTATCGCTGGGAGGCACACCGTGCGGAATTCGCGGCGATGAACGAACTCGACCTGACAAGTCTTCAGTCGCGGCAGGAAGCGGAGATGCGTTTCGAGGCGCGCGTCCAGGATTTTGTGATGCGAAAGTTTCTCGCCACCAATCTGGAGCGCAGCGACGACGGCTGGCGCTGGATGATCAATCTGCCGGCGCTGACGTCAGCCTTATCCGACCTCGAGAAAGACAGCCTGCAGCCCGGCGACCGATTTGACGGACCGACACTCTTCATTGCCGGGGGCCGCTCGCAATACATTCAACCGGAGGATCACGCCCTCATCAGGGCGCATTTTCCGAATGCCCGGATCGAGATCATCGCCGATTCCGGCCACAATCCGCACATGGACAAGCGCGAGGAATTTGTGCGGTTGGTCGGGAGCGGGTAGGACTCTTGCGAAGGCTTTTCCACACCCCGGCCTGCGCCCACCTTCTCGAGAGGTGAGTCTACCGCTTCGACCAAACCCGAAGTGAGGAAAGCAGAAAATCCTCCAAAGCGGCCGAGACGTTGAGGTTCAGTCGAAGCAGGCCGACGTCGCGCTCGAGCTGGGCGATGGCCGCGACCAGGGAGCGCCGCGCGGATTCGTCGCCCTCCAGCAATTTCTTCTGCGCGTAATCACGGGTGGCGTGCTCGATTTCCGCAAGAAGCTTGAGGCGAATGCCGTTCGCGATGCCGGTTTCGATCGCGGCCTGCTCGTCATCGTCGAGATCCGGCGGCAGCTTCTCTTTCTGCTGCTTCCAGGCTTGGTCGGTGGCCGATGCCAGCACGGCGTTAAACCGGGTAATGAGGCCGTACACCGCCATGAGATGGCTCGCGACCGCTCGCTTTTCCACGGCGCCGGTTGAAACCTGTCCCAGCCACGCCGCATAGTCGGAGATCGTCGACTGCCACTGGATGCGCGTCGCCTCGTCGGCATCGACCAATGCCTCGCTGCCGGCGTCGGTGAAGCGAAAGTGGAGACACCGGCTGCGAATGGTGGGCAGCAGCGAGTAGGGGCGGGTGGTGAGCAGCAGGATCGTCGTGCTCGCCGGCGGTTCTTCCAGCGTCTTCAGGAATATATTGGCGGCGGACTGATTCATGCGGTCGGCCTCGTAGATCACGGCGACCTTGCGCCGCGAGATCTGCGGCGACACCTGGATCTGTCCGATGAGGTCGCGGGTCACGTCGGCGGATATCTGCCGCATTTTTCCGGCCGGGCGCAGCGCAAAGAAATCGGGATGATGCTTCGGCGGAAAATGCTGGGTGGGATGTCGCGGGTCGTTCAGCAGCCGGTCGGCGATGGCGTGGGCCACGCTCGCCAGGGTGCCGAGGTTTTCGCCCTGGAGCAGGAGGCTGTTCGCCAGGCGCGACCGCTCGATCGCGCGTTCGATGACCGCCACGGTCGGCGTGCCGGCAAGCGCGGCGGGCCAGGGGGTCGTTGGAATTTCAGATTTCAATGGTGCTGCCTTTCAACTTTCACCCTTCAACCGGCAATCGCCCTGTCCTCAGGCGAGCCGCACCTGCACTTCCGCCCAGATCTTCTTGTCGAGCGCCTCCGGTGTCAGCGTTCCGTCGAACACCACCACCCGCGCCGGCCATTGCTGGGCGAGGAGCAGGTAGCCCTCGCGGATCTTCTGGTAGAATTCGATGTTCTGGCGTTCCATGCGGTCGGGTAGGTCGGACGCACGGCGTTGGATCCGGGCGAGGCTCACCTCGGTCGGGACATCGATCACCAACGTGAGGTCGGGCATGACGTCGCCGACGGCGAACTGGTTGATCGCGCTGACGGGACCGGGCGCGAGGTTGCGGGCGATGCCTTGGTAAACGGTGGACGAGTCGAGATAGCGATCGCTGAGGACCACGGCGCCACGCTTGAGGGCCGGGGCAATGACTTCGCGCACCACCTGGGCGCGCGCGGCGGTGAAGAGCAACAGTTCAGTCTCCGCGCACATCTCGTCGCCCTTGGAATTGTGGACGATGATATTCCGGATCTGCTCGCCGATCTCGGTGCCGCCGGGCTCACGGGTGGCGACGACCTCGCGGCCCGTTTTCTGCAGGTGGATGGCGAGGCGCGCGATCTGGGTCGACTTTCCGCTGCCTTCGGAACCTTCGAACGAAATGAGTTTGCCGGCGAGGCGGGGTTTGTTGGCCATGGGAAACGGGAGCGACCCATCGAAATCGGTTGGGCGCGTCGCGCAACCAGATTCAGGCGACGCCCGCCGCGGAATTTCCGTTGATTGCGCCGCGCAAACGCGACAACACTCCACGCCAATGCCGAGTCTTCTCTCGTTTCCTGTGGTGGCGGCTTCGACGATGAATGTTTGGGATACTTTCCTGGGCACCGACCGTGTTGGCCAGGTGGTCATCGCCCTCCTCGCGGTCTTCAGCATCTGCGCGTGGGCGGTGATGATGGGGAAGTATTCCGAGCTGAAAAAGCTGCGCGAACTCAACCTGACCTTTGAGCGCAAGCTCGGACAGGAGCGTCACATTCTCCAACTCCCCGACAACCTGCGCAACCGGCGCGACATCCCCTACGCGGATTTGCTCGCCGACGCCATCGAGGCGTACTGGCGGGCGGCAGCGATCGGAAAGGAGAAGGGCGACGATAGCCCGCACGCGCGGCTTGAGCACGCGGAGAACGCGGTGCAGCGCGCGCTCGCACGCCAGAGCCTGCGCTACGAGTCGAGCATGATCACGCTCGCGTCGCTCGTTTCCGGCGCGCCGTTCATGGGGCTGTTCGGTACGGTGTGGGGCGTGATGGAGGCATTCAACGCCGTCGCGGTCCAGCAGTCCGCGAGCATCCAGGCGCTGGCCCCGCACGTTTCCGCCGCGCTCCTGACGACGATCGCGGGCCTCGTGGTCGCGATTCCGTCGCTCTTCGGCTACAATATCCTTCTCGGCAACGTAAAAACCATGATCACCGAGCTCGAGAACTACGCCAGCAACCTCGCGGACCGGATCGAGCTGGAGGCGAAGTAAGGAGCGGCCATGGCCAAGATCTTTCGACGTCCCCGACACTTGCATCCGGTCGCGGAGCTGAACATCACCAACATGGTGGACCTCGGGTTCACGCTGCTGATCATCTTCATGATCGCGACGCCGTTGATTCAGTCGGAGCAGACGATTCCGGTGAACCTGCCCGCCGAGGGGAAAAAGACCCAGGCGCCGACGCCGCCCGACACCGAGTACCAGGCGGTCTCAATCGACCGCAGCGGCAATTTCTATTTTGGCAGCAAGCGCGTGAGTTTCCCTGAGCTCTCCAGCAATCTCGGCGCGCTCGCCGCCAAGCCGAAGCCGCCGGTGATCCGGATCCGGGCCGATCTCACGCTGCAGTGGCAGCAGGTTGTGCGGGTGATGGACGAGATCAAGAAACACAACCTCACGAAGATCACCTTCGACACCGAGGCGCGTTAGACGATGCGGGCGAATTCCCCCAGTTCATTTGTCGCCTCGCTCGCGCTGCATTTGTTCGTGGCGGCGGTGATTTTCGTGACCACGATCTACGTTGCGCAAATCGGCAAGACGCAGCCGGTGATTTTCGAGCTGGTGGCAGGACCGCCGACCGCGCCGGACGAGCTCTTTGCTCCCGCGCTCGGCAACACCGCGGCGCCCGTGAAGCTCGACATTCCGAAAGTCGAGTTGCCACCCGAGCCGCAGGTGGAGGAGGTGGCGCCCCCGCCGGCGACTCCGCCCGCGGTGAAGGAAACACCAAAGGCTCCGCCGGTGTCCAAGCCAAAGGCCGACACGAGCATCGCGAAGGAGATGAAGAAGCAGTCCAAGATGTCGTACAAGGAGTACCTCCGCACGCATCCGACGCCGAAACAAACGGCGACCGCGACTGCGCCGCGCAAGAGCGGCGCGGTGCCGCGAATCGATGCGCAGGGCATCGCCGAGGGAGTTCGCGGCGGATCGACCGCAAACACGCGCGGGGGTGGGGGAGGCAAGGCCCTCACCCGCGAGGAACAGAACGAATTCGATACCTACATTTCGCGCTTGGTGCAGGAATTGAAGCGGGCGCACGAGCCGCCGCCCGGCGTGAGCGATCAACTCGAGGCCAAGGTGACGTTCGACATCACCGCCAGCGGCGCTATCATGAATCCGCGCATCGCAAAGTCGTCCGGCAACGCCGAATTCGACGAGTCCGTACTCGAGGCATTCCGCAAGGTGCGTTCGATCGGTCCCACCCCGAACCGAAAATCCGACACGTGGTCGGTCCTGTTCCGGATGAAGGACGAGTAGCAATGGCCAAAAAGTCCTTGCATTCCGGACGCAAAAACTACTGTTAACCTCCTCTGCAGGGACTGGTAATGGGCTCGTAGCTCAGTTGGAAGAGCGCCTCAATGGCATTGAGGAGGTCGTCAGTTCGAACCTGATCGGGTCCACCAGCCTTCATCCTCCCTATGGGGCTAATCCGAACCCATTGGTAGGTCATAGCCCCATGTTGGCCGCCTGGAAGCCCCGGTATAGTCCCATCTGTACCCCACTACCAATCATGATTACGAGCGCCGAAACTACCGAACTTGCCTCAATCATGGCCGACCCGGTTTCCGTGACGCACACGGCGCCCGACGCTGCCAGCGAAATCTTTCCGCGTTACCGTTTGGAAAAGGCCGAGAGTCGCTTCGCGCTCGAACTGCGCATCGCTGGCTTGTCGCGCGAGGGATGGAGGCCGCTCGGCTGCATCGCCACGGTCCGCAATCCCGAGGACCTGGCCGCGAAAATCTACTGGATCGCCTTGGGCCGGGACGAGCTCATGGAGCCGACGTTCTAGAGGGTTTTCTTTCGTTAGTCGTGTTCTAGTTTGTCATTGCGAGGAGTCCCGCCTCGCGGGACGACGCGGCAATCCAGCGGTGCGTGCTGGTGCCAACGAATCTTATAGCGCGTTCCCCGGGATCGCCACGTCCCGCAGCTGCGCGACTCGCGATGACAGGTCATATGGTTTTGTTCTCTCCGTCAGCTTTGCGCAGAATTTCTCCACCTGACTGCGCGGCGTGAAGCTGATCGCTGCTTGAAGCTCACCCGGGTCGCCGACCATCACCGTATTCATCTCGCTGGTGTCCGGAACCAGGCGAATTCGAAAATCGCGGCCAGATATTTCCCGGGTCAGCTCTGCCATGGTTTGGATCGAAGTCGGTTCGCCCGAGCAGAGATTGAGTATGCGCCGCGTTCCATCGCACCAGGCTCGTCCCAGGCAAGCCAGCACCGCGTTCGCGACATCGTCCGCCCACACGTAATCGCGCACGGCAGTCCTGCCCCGGCTGTCGGTGCGCAGGACGAGTTCCGCTCCTGTCCGCAGCGAATGCGCGAGCGCCTGCACAATGTGCCCACGTTCGGGGATTGCCGGCAAACGCAGACTGAGAATGCTGAACAACCGCAGGATCATCGCATCAACGCCGGACGCGAGGACCTCATGCTCGGCAGCAAGCTTGGAACGGCCGTATTCGGTTGCTGGTTCGGTTTCATCATCAACGGTCAGCCTGCGTCCGGAATGACGTGTGGCGGCGCCAGAATACACCGCGGACGAACTGAGAAAGATCAGGCGCCCGCCTGTTCGCCGCGCCAGTGCGCAGGCCGTGCGCGTCGTCATGACGTTATCCCGCCAATAGTCGGCGCCATCATCGTGAATCCGGGCGTTGGCCGCGAAGTGGCAGACCGCGGCGCCTTGATGTGAGTTCCAGTCGCGCCGCAACAGCGATTCGTCAGCGAGATCACCGAACACCAAATCGCTCACTCCCTCAATTTCTTCGGCGACGGGCCGCCGCGCCATGCCCACGACCTGGTGTCCCGCGCGGCTCGCCTGCCATGCCAGCGTTCGTCCAAGCAGGCCCGCGGCGCCGGTGAGAATGATCTTCATCGGCGGGTGATGCGGTCCGCAAAACGTCGCGACACCTCTGCCATGCCCTCATCGGAAAAATGCACGCCGTCGGCGTAGCACGCGGGTGCGAAACCGGTGGTGTCCACGAGTGAATCGCCGAGATTCCGGGCGGCGGACTCTTGCCGAATCTGCTGGTTGTAGCGCGAAATCCGATCCTGACATTTTGAGTCGTACGGCGACGCCAGCGAAGCGTCGAGCCGCAGGTCGGGCACGAGGGCAGGGAAGACCAGGAGCCTGGCGACGAGCAGGCGGTCCAGCAACTGGCCGTAGAGCAGGCCGAATATATCCGGCGGCGTGTCCACCGACCCCTTCGCGTCGTTCGTGCCGATCAGCAGCGTGCAGAAAGTGGCGTCCTTCCACATCCAGGGCTTCTGATCGACGCGCCGCAAAAGCTGGAGGACGGTTTCGCCGTTCACCGCCTCGCAGCGAAACAGCCACCGCTTGTTGGTGGCGCGATTGAGTTGCTCGGACAGTTCCTCGGCCAGGCCGAGCCGCGAGCGCGCGCCGGTCGTCAGACTGTCACCCAGGCAAACACCGTGTTCATAGAGCTTCATAATTTTTCTCCCTTCGCTACCTTGCTGCGCGCCACAAATTCGTCGCGCATCTTTCGAATCGCCTCGGGAAACGGTGTCAGCCGCCAGCGGCGGCCCATCAACCGACGGATGCGCGTATTGTCGCTGGCATAGCGCCGGTCGGGATTCGGCCGGTCCTCGACGAAGTCCAGATAGTCGCGCGGCCGGAGGTTCAGCGAGCGTGCCACGTTGTTCACAACCTGCAAAGTGCTGCGGAAAACGTTCGACGACAGATTGTAGATTTCGCCCGAACGCCCGCGCACGTACAGTTCCGCCAGGATCTTTGCGGCATCGCCCACGAAGAGATATTCTCGCACGTGCCGGCCGTCGCCATGGATCGGAATTTTTTTTCCCGCCAGCAGTCGCGCGAAAGTTTTCGGAATGAGATCGTTTGGCTGCTGCCGAGGGCCGAACATGTTGGACGGACGGGCCGTCACCACGTCGAGCCCGTAGACTTGGGCGTAGGTCCGGACCAGCAACTCCCCGCAGGCTTTCGAGGCGGCGTAGATGTTCCGCGGATTGAGCGCAGCCGTCTCGGTCGAGCATCCGCATCGCACTTCGCCGTAAACCTCGTCGGTCGAAACGTGCAGGAGTCGTTTCCCTGGTCCCGCGAGACGGAGAGCTTCCAGCAGGCTTTGCACGCCGTTGACGTTCGCCCGCACAAAAATCTCCGGCGCATGGTAGCTGTAGTCGACGTGCGTTTCCGCGGCCAGCGCCACGACGCCGTCGCACCACTCGACCAGCCGCACCAGCGTGGCGGTGTCGTTGAGGTCGCCGCGCAGCACCACCAGTCGCACCCGGCGATCCATCACGTCGGCGCGCCGCAGCACGCGGTCGACTTCGCGACAGGGATGGTTCGCCATCGCGTCTGCGAGGTGGCTCAACGAAGCGGCATAGGTGAAAAGATCGTAGCAGACCACGCGGTAACCTCGATCGAGCAGTTCGCTGATCAGATGGCCGCCGACAAATCCGGCGCCGCCGGTGACCAGGAGCGTTTTCATGTCGTCAATGCCGCCTCCAGGGTTTCGCACGCCAGCGCGGCATGGCGCGGAAGGGACTCCGCCGCCGAAAAGCAATTCTCGATCCGGTGGCGGGCCGCATGGGGTCGTCGAAAGTCACCGCGGCGGATCGCGACAACCACCTCACCCATGGCTTCCGCGAGCGCCTGCGGGTCACCCGGCGGAACGAACCATGCCTCCTGCTCGTTGAGCATCTCGGGAATTCCCTGGATGCGCGAGGTGACGATCGGTTTGCCAAAGGCCGCGGCCTCGAGCAGGGAGCGAGGGAATCCTTCCTCGAAGCTTGGGCACACGTAGGCGTCGGCCAGCCAGAGATACTCGAGCGCCGCCGGCGTCTCCGGCACCACGCGCACGTTCGCGATCTCCAGTTCGGCGATTTCGTGGAGCAAATGCCTCGTGTCGGGGGTCGGTCGCGCGCCCACCATCAGCACTGAAATCCGGCGAAGCGGGGTTTCGGACTGCAGCCACTGCACCGCGCGAATCAGGAGCCGCTGCCCCTTGCGATCGCAGATGCCGCCGAGGCAGACGAAGACAAAATCGTTGGGCGCGACGCCGTGCCTCGAGCGCAGCGCGCCGGCATCGTTTTCGGCGGCGAAACGGTCGAGGCGATCGAGGTCGACCCAGCTCGGCAACAGACGGAAGTTGCCGTTGCGTTCGTGGGCCGCGTGGAGCCGCCGCGTCCACTCCGTAACGAAGACCGTGTGCGTCGCCATGCCGGGAATTTCCGCCGCGAGTTCGCTCATCGCCGGAAAATCCGAGGGCGGGAAGAGACGTCGGATGCCCGCGCTTTCGTGAACGTACAGCAGCGACGGTTTGCCGAACAGAGCGGCGAGCGGCACGGCCCACGCCGCCGCAAACGTATTCACGATGACGAGGTCGGCCGACGACCAGTCCACCGTTTCCGCCAATTCCCGAAGTTGCCCGAAGAATTGTTCCCGCGTCGCCGCGCGAAGCAGGCGGTCGACCGAAACGACTCGAACCGGCAAGCCGCCGGCCTCGCACAACTCGCGCAGCGGACCGTCAACGGGCGCGGCCATTCTCACCGTCCAGCCCAGCGAATTCCGCAAGTGACGCGCGTATTCGAAGGCAAAGAGAGCGGCCCCACCGAGAATCAGATTGTCGTTCACCACCACCACGGATGCTGCCGCAGGTGGCCGGGAAGATTGGGTGGCGCGCGAGACATTTGCGGCGCGATGCTCTCGAATCGCGGGAGAACCTGAAGGCATGGTCTCTTCTTTTGCCGGCGGGCCCGCGACGACTTGCGAAAATGCGCGTTGCCGAACGCCGTCGACGGTTTCCGCCCACACCTCAAGCCGCCAGGGGTGGGGCAGCGAGCTTGGTACGAACACCTGCCCTTCAAAACCGGAATGCGCCGCGCCTGGCAGCGACCCGAACACTGCGGCCACGTCGGGTCGCGGAAGACCTATCCGCAATCTCGACGGCAGACGCGGGTGGACCCAGGCGTCAATGCGGACAATTTTGTCCGTTTCGTGTGCGAGCCAGCCGCCGACGGATAGCTGGCAATGGTCAAGCACAACATGGGACGCGGTGGGATTCTCGAGGCGTCCCCGCAGTGGCAGCCCGGCATTGTTTGGGACGTCCGCGCAGGCGGGCGAGGCGAATGGCGATCGCATGAAAAGTAAGGTGCGGACGCTTGGACGCCGATCAATGCGAAGAGATGAAAAAAGTTTGCGACGCGCGATGGCGGGCGGCTGGCGCTCGGCTGTCTAGTGAGTGGTCGTATTCACCAAAACAATGTGAGCATGCAGATTCTGTCGGTCATTGGCACGCGACCCGAGGCTTTGAAGATGGGCCCGGTCCTGCTGGAGCTCGCGCGCCGCCGCGGGGTCCGGTCGCTGGTTTGCGTGACCGGCCAGCATCGCGAGTTGGTCCGGCGGCCGCTGGAGCTCTTTGGGGTGAAGCCGGATTTCGATCTCAAGCTGATGCGGCGCAATCAGGAGCCTGCGCAGCTCGCGGCCGAGGTACTCGCCGGTTTGACGCCCGTGTTGCGCCGCACCCAGCCCGACTGGGTGCTCGCGGCCGGTGACACCACTTCCGTGCTCGGGGCCGCGCTGGCGGCAGCGCACGCCCGAATCCGGTTTGGACACATTGAGGCCGGGCTTCGCACCGACGAGCGGATGGAACCGTTTCCCGAGGAATTCAACCGGCGGGTGGCGGCGGTGTTGGCCGATCTGCATTTCGCGCCGAATGAAAGGGCCTACGCAAATCTGCGCCGCGAAAATCTTCCCGCGCGCACGATCGTCGTCACCGGAAATCCGATCATCGATGCAGTTGACCGGTTCGCGCTGAAGCCCGCCGTCATCCCGGCGCCGCTCGCGCAACGCCTGGGATTGAATGCGCGCCGCCGCTCGCGGCTGGCTGTGGTCACCTTTCATCGGCGCGAGAACATTGGGCTGCCCATGCGGGAAATCTGCGCGGCGGTGCGCCAGCTCGCCTTGAAGTTCCAGGGAGCGCTGAAAATCCTGTGCATCGTCCATCCCAACCCGGCGGTGCGGGAGCCGGCGAACAAGGCTCTGGCCGACACCCCGCATGTGATCCTGGCAAAGCCCGTCGAGTATCCGGTGATGCTCGCCTTGCTGCGGCAGGCGGCGTTCGTGTTGACGGACTCGGGCGGCCTGCAGGAGGAAGCTCCGTACCTGGGCGTGCCGGTGCTGGTGTTGCGCAACGTCACCGAGCGGCCGGAGGGCGTGGAGGCGGGAGTCGCGCGCCTGGTCGGCACCTCGTGCGCATCGATCGTGGCGGAAACTTCCCGCGTGTTGGGGGAGATCGAGGCCGGATCGCTCGTGTCACGGCGCTTCACCGGATACGGCGACGGTCACGCGGCGCGCCGAATCGTCGCCGCCCTGATGTCGCGTTCGGCGCAGCAACTTCCGATTGGAACCGCAGCGCGATGACGAAACCCCGCGCACTTTACATCGTCCACAACCACCCGGACGTCCGTGCCGCCGGGGTGGAGATTCACGCGATGGAATTGTTCATCGCGATGCGCGAGGGCGGGCGCTTCGACGCCAGTCTGCTGGCGAAGGCGGGGGCGCCGTTTTCGCGGACCGCCCGGCCTCACGAAGGCACCATGATCGCGTCGGTGAACCCGGCGGACGGCGACCAATACCTCTTCTACAATGACGGGCAGGACTACGATCATTTCCGAGGCACCGGTCCGGCGAAAGTCCATTTGACGGTTTTCCTGGACCGGTTTCTCCGCGCATTGCGACCGGACATCGTGCATTTTCACAGCACGCAGTATCTCGGGTACGACGCCATTCGCCAGGTTCGCAACACGCTGCCGGCGGCGGCGATCGTCCACACGCTGCACGAGTTCCTGCCGATCTGTCATCGCAACGGACAGTTGCTTCGCACCAACGACCATGAGCGCTGCCTGGAGGCTTCGCCGCGCCGGTGTCACGAATGTTTTCCCGACATCGCCGCGCGGGAATTCTTCCTGCGGGATCGATTCATCCGCGCGCAATTCGAACAGGTGGACCTTTTTCTCGCACCGAGTCGATTCCTCCTTGAACGCTACGTCTACTGGGGACTGCCGCGGGAAAAGATCCGGCTGGAGCCGTATGGTCGTCCGCCGCTCGCCGGACCGCCTGCGCCGGCGCGCGGGGCGCCGGGACTGCGCGCGAGGTTCGGCTACTTCGGCCAGTTTTCCCAATTCAAGGGCGTCCATGTCCTGCTGCAGGCGATGCAGCAGGTCAGGCGACTGAGCGGCGACAGCGCGCATCTCTGGCTGCACGGCAACAATATCGACCTGCAGCCCCCGGAGTTTCAGATCGTGCTGCGGCGGCTTATCGAGGAAACGCGTCCGGCCGTGACGCTGGCCGGACAATTTGGGCGCGACGAACTCCGGCGGGCGATGGAGAACATCGACTGGCTCGTGGTTCCGTCGCTGTGGTGGGAGAATCTGCCGCTGGTTATCCAGGAAGCGTTTCAGTGCGAACGCCCCGTCATCTGCAGCGACATCGGGGGCATGGCTGAAATCGTCCAGCACGAGGTGAACGGGCTTCAGTTCCGCGCAGGTGACGCGATGAGCCTGGCGGAAACGATGCACCGGGCCGCAACGACGCCCGGATTGTGGGAGAAACTGCGCGCGGGCATACCGCCGGTCTACAGCGCGAGCGAACAGGCGGACAACCTCGCCGAAATTTACCAGCATGCCATGGAGGTTCGCCATGCGTTGGTTTGATCAGGCATCAAAGGAAATGCCGCCGCGCGCGGTCTGGCTGAGCAGCCAGGTCCTGCTGCGCTCGGGTCCGCCAACGTCGGCTCGGCTCAATCCGCTTTGGCGAGTGCGCCAGGTTTCGCCGACGGTCGAGCTCCTGGGATTCAGCGACACCAGCCAGGCCGGGAGCGCAAGGCGCGCCCTCGGGATCGATGCATCGGCGAGATTGACCGAGGAGGATCTCGCGTGGATCCGCGAAGCCGGCGGCGCGGGACTGCTGCCGTTTTTCCAACAGGCGCTCGGTTGGCCGCTGCCCGCGGTGGAGGCCATGGAACTGGGAGAAACGTTGCGGCAAATCCGTGATGGCTTGCGCGCCAGCCGGCCGTCACCGGTTGCCGGCGGCCTGCCGATGCTCTGCGTGGACCTCGTGGCTCGCGCGGGAGCGAGGATGTTTTATGTTCGCGGCTGGTGGCGGAACGGGCGCGGGCGGATGGTGCGGCTGACCGCGCTGACGCCCGAGGGAGCAGCGGTGGAGATCGGTCCGCTCATGACGATGGTGCCACGGCCCGACATTGCGGCCAAATTTGTCGGTGACGGTTACAATGGATTCCTGTCCAGTTTCGAGCTGCCGCATCCGAGTCTGCTCGGCGAGGATTGGCGCATGGAAATGGAGACGGCGGACGGATTTGTCTGCGAGGCGCCCGCTCCGGGCGTGGTGAGCGATGCCGAGGCAGCGTTGGATGCGGTGTTGCCCGATCTCGGCCTTGATGCACCACGCTCGACGCCAGCGATCGCCCTTCAAGTCGATCGCTTTGTGTCCGCGGTGCTGGCGCACCGGCGCGCCGGGACCTGCATTGCCCGCGAGGTCCCGTTTGGAAGTTTGGCCAGCCCGCCGCAGGTTACGGCTGTGGTTCCACTGCACGGTCGCATCGATCTGATTGAGCACCAGCTCGCGCAATTCGCGCTCGATCCCGAGTGGCAACGGGTCGAACTCGTGTACGTCCTGGATTCGCCCGAGGCGACCGACAATCTGCTGTGGCGTGCCGAGGCATTGCACCGGCTGTACGGCATCGCGTTTCGCGTGGTCGTGCTCAACCAGTCTGCGGGCTACGCGGTCGCGAATAATCTCGCGGTGCGAACGGCAACGTCGGACCGGTTGCTTTTGCTCAACTCCGATGTGATTCCCGATCGGCCAGGCTGGCTCGGGCAGATGATGGCGACATATGAGCAGCAACCGAAAATGGGCGCGCTGGGTCCTAAGCTGCTGTTCGAGGATGATTCGATCCAGCACGCGGGATTGGAGTACGCGGCGGCGAGCGACGGTTTCGGCTGGGACACATTCCCCTGCTGCAAGGGAATGCATCGGCATTTTCATGCGGCAAACCAGGCGGGCGTGGTGTCGGCCGTGACTGGCGCCTGCCTCATGGTCGATCGCCAGCTGTTTTTCGACGCCGGCGGTTTTGACGAAGGGTATGTGCAGGGCGACTACGAGGACATGGATCTTTGCCTCCGACTCGCGGCGATGGGGCGCAAGAATTGGTATGACCCGAACATAGAGCTGTATCATCTCGAGGGCGTGTCGTATTCGAACGCGCGGCGGATGCGGAATTCAGCTTACAATCGCTGGCGGCATTCCAAGCTTTGGGGAAAGGCGATCAGGAAGATCGTGAAATCCTTTTAGAGCGGCGCCGCCTGAACCCGCTTTCTTGGAAACGTCACAGAGGCCGCGAAGATTCACGGAAGCTAGAGTCTGCTGTAGGGCAGGGTCGCCTGGCCCCGCTGCGGCGGCATCAGCGATGCCGCCCTGCTATGGGGCCGATGGAGTCGAGCAGAAAAATGCTCGGCGTGGCGGCGCCGAGTAAAGCGCCGCGAAGCTCGCGGATTTTGCGAGGGGGGAGACTGAAGGAAGCGACGGGGACGTTCTCCGCCATGACACGCGGGCGGGCAGCCCACGGTCCAACCTGCTATCCAAGCGCTGGCGCGGAACCGCGCACGGGCTGTAAGATGACTTATGCGGAAGAGTGGCGGAGACGAACGGTCCCATCTACAAGTCGGGTCGCCGCAGCGACCCAAGGGCGGGAACGGACACGTGCCGCCCCCGCCACTCCAAGTCCCTCAGGCGCTCACTGCAGGTGCAGGCCGAGCTGCTGGGCGGTACAGCGACCGGTGTTCAGGCGCCATAAATCGATGGCCAGGCGCCGGGCGGCGGCCACGGCCAGGCGTTTGCGCTGCCGCCGGCTGGTGGCCACGCGCAGCTTGCGCAGCGGCGGG